>ENA-ORXR01000369-ORXR01000369.1-marine-metagenome-genome-assembly--contig:-NODE-369-length-64940-cov-5.458767_pt1 | contig 64940 bp, 63 predicted proteins | sample MGYA00237866_ERZ511479 | MGnify/ENA metagenome assembly ERZ511479 | reverse complement strand
TGCTGCCCCCGACCGCACTCCTGAACTGCGCAAGCTCTCCGTGCCAACCCTCGTGGTCCACGGAATGCAGGACAAGCTCGTTCGACCCAGCGGAGGTACCGCAACGGCGGCCGCGGTGCCCGGGTCGCGCCTGCTGATGTTCCCGGACATGGGTCACGATATTCCACTGAATCGTTGCGGTGAGCTTGTTGACGCCATCGTCACGAACACGGCACGAGCCTCTGTTGTCTGACCGACAGGACGGATACGCAGACAACGCTGAGCGTGGCCTCACGTGGAAGGCCATCGCAACGGACCTTGACGGCACACTGCTCGACGGTTCCAGCGAGCTGTCTTCACGCACCATTGAAACTGTTGAGCGGGCTCTGGGCGCCGGTGCTGACGTGGTCGCGGCGACCGGTCGCAGCTTTCGATCTGCCCTCCCGAAGTTGGCCCCGGTTTCGATTCGCTGGGTGGTCTGTTCCAACGGAGGACTCATCTGGGACCGCGAACTCGACGAGCCGGCACTGCATCGTCCCATGACTGGCGGCACCGCACGTGCGGCGATGGACCGGCTTCTCAGCGTGCAACCGACCGCGGGGTTTGGGTGGGAAACACTGGACGGGTTCAGGTTCGATGATGTCTTTGTCAAGAACTGCCCGAGGGTTGATGAAATCGGCATGGGCTCTGACCCTGGTCCCATACGTGCAGGCATGGAGATCACGAAACTGTTTGTGTGTATACCGGGGCTACGTCGATTGGAACTCCAGAAGGCAGTGCAGGCCGGTTTGCCGGACACGGTGAATGGCAGTGCCTCTGGAGCGGACTTCGTCGAGACCACGGCAGCTGGCGTGGACAAGGCAACGACGCTCGACATCCTCATGCGATCCCTTGGTGCGACGCCTGACCGGGTGGCTGTGTTCGGAGACAACCTCAACGACGTCGCCATGATGCAGTGGGCCGGCTTCGCTGTGGCGATGGGCAATGCTCACCGAGCTGTCACCGACCACGCCGACCTGATTGCCCCAAGCAACATGGATGATGGGGTTGCCGCCACCCTCGATGTCTGGATGCAGAACTGAAAGCCACTCAGACGCTTTCGGGGCAGCTGTTCTGGGGTAGCTTTTCGTCATGAGTCACGCAGGGGAAACGCTGGAAACGTCAGAGGTAATTGCGGCGGAACGTCTTCGTCGCAAGCGTCAGGTGGCGCTTGGCTACCGCATCTTCGCGTCACTGCGCTGGGGTGACCTGGGAGACGGGCACATCACTGCACGCGACCCGGAACACACCGACTGCATGTGGATGCTCGACGCCGCTATCGACTTCGGTAAGGCAACCGTCAAGGACCTCGTCCTTATCGACCCGGACGGCAGGACCAAAAATCCTGACGACATACGCTCATTCAACAACGCGGGCTACCGCATCCACCACCCGATCCATGAGCTTCGTCCTGACGTCATCTCCGCTGCTCACTGCCACACGCCGTTCGGCACGTCGTTCGCGTCCGAGTGTCGAATCTTTGAACCGATCAGTCAGGAATCCACGATCTTCTTCGAAGACATGTCGATCTATGACGGTGAAGAGGTCCAGGTGCTTGAGAACGAGACGGGTTACAAGATCGCCGAGGCGCTTGGACCAAACCGGGCATGCGTCCTGCGCAACCACGGTCTTCTCACTGCTGGACAATCCGTAGCGGCCGCTGTCTCGACGTTCGTGACGATGGAGCGCGTGGCCGAAGTGCACATGAAGGCCCGCAATCCGCAGCCAATTTCTGCCATGGCGGCGCATACGGCCAAGGCCGACCTTGCTCGGCACGAGTCACTGGTGGGCGGCTTTCTGCGCCTCGTCGACCGCCACGTCGGCGACCGCACAATCGTGGATGACTGAGTGAGATGGTCCTGGACGCGGCCACGGTAGGTAGTGATCTCACCTGCGTGTGCGGGGATCTTCCGGTGAAAAGAGCAACCGCGAGATACTGTTGAGAGCAGTGGAACCACAGCCAGCACGCGTCGTCATGATCGAAGACCAGATCTCCTATGCGGAGGCCTTTGGTCTCGCGCTCACCATGACTCCTGACTTCGAGCTGGTCGGACGAGCCTCGGACGCCAAACTGGGCATCGAGATGTGCGGGGCTGCCAAACCGGACCTCGTGGTCTGTGACTACCGATTGCCTGATGGCGACACCGGTGTGGCCATCGCCGAACGTCTCCGTGCAGCTGGCTTTGCGGCCCCCATGGTCATTCTCACCGGATTCCTTGCGCCGCAGGTTGTTCGCGAAGCCGCCGACGTCGACAACCTTTCGGTCATGTCAAAAGACACGCCCATTCTGGAGCTGGTCACTGAACTCCGCAACGTTTTGAAGGGCATCGAACCGAGACCCGTTGTGGCAGAAAACCCGCCGAGACTTTCACCTGGCGAGCTCGAAGTTCTCGAAATGCTGAACCAGGGCATGTCGGCCGGTGACATCGCCACCGAGCTGCATCTCTCGCTCCACACCATTCGAGCTCGCATCAAGTCCACGCTGCGCAAGCTGAAGGCCAACAGCCAACTCGAAGCACTTGCGGTTGCAACCCGACTTGGGTTGCTCGTACCGCCCTCATAGGAATGGCCGTGTCCGACGCTCACGAGACCAGCGACAGCGTCGATCTCGCCGCGACAGTCGTCTCGCCCGAATTTGCTGAGGTGCAACGTCTTCTTGGCGGCGACCAGCGAGCCGAACTCCTCATGCTACGCAGGCGTGTCGAGGAGCTTGAAGCTCTCATGATGGGCGAGGATGGACGCGCGAACGCGGTGGGTGAAGTCCTTGTCGACTCCGTCGGCGGAATCCAGGCAACAGCACTGGGTGCTGCACTTACCCCGTCGGTGGAGGAAGCCGTAAACTTGTCGGCTCGTTCCGACAGCACCGTGCTGGCCGAAGCGTTGTACCCGGTCATGGGCCCGGCGATACGCAAAATGATTGCGGCCATGTTCACGCCGAACAGCGCCGCCTCAGGCAGCTTCCGGGTGCAACAACTGCTGCTCATCGAACGTGAGTCCGGCGTGCTTCTTGCTGCCAGTGCTGCCGACGAGGAGGACCTCGAAGACTCTGATGTGGTTTCTGGAATGCTCGACGCCATTCGCCTGTTCGTGCAGGAAGCCTTCGACACGCCCGAACACGATGGTCTCCAGGACCTTCGCGTCGGCGACACATCTGTGTTGGTCGAATGGGGTCCAAATGCCGTGCTTGCTTCGGTTGTTCGTGGGGTGCCCACCAACGACTACCGGCGCGCTGCGGCCATCACACTTGAAGAGCTTCACCGCGACTACGGATCTGAGCTTGAGAACTTCAACGGACGTGTCGACGCATTCGATGCGACCCGACCCCGACTCAGACAGCTGTACAAGGCTGGGACGAAGCGGTCCGCAGCGGAGAAGACCCAGCTGGGTCTTCGCTACCTGGGCTTCGTTGTGATTCTTGTCGTACTCGGCCTGCTGATCTGGTGGCTGGTTCAGCGGTGATCCATATGTCTGCGCGAATTCGGTGAGCGATGTGCCCGTGTATCGGGGCAAGGTCGTGATGATTGGTGCGCCCGGCGTCGGTAAGTCGAGCCTGGTGCGGCGATTCGTGCACAGCATTTTCTCTGATGAGTACCGATCCACGCTGGGCGTGAAGGTGGATCGCAAGACCATTGTCACGCCACAATGGAGCATGTCCATGGTGCTCTGGGACATGCATGGCGAAACCGAGGGTCTCGAAGTGCCCACCACCTACCTGCGCGGTGTAACCGGCGCTCTTGTCGTCATGGATGCCACTCGACCGGATACGGCGGTTACCGCCGCCGACCTGTGTGCTCGGGTACAGGTGGCCTCACCTCGCTCCGAAGTGTTGTGTATTGCAAACAAATCGGATCTTGGCGTCGAGTGGGAAGCGGCAAATGCGGGTGCCGAAAAAATCGCAGCCGGGGAGCCGGTCCGAACCAGCGCCAAGACCGGCGACGGGGTGGAAGATGCGTTCAAGGAGCTTGCGCGTCAGATCATCGAGCGATCCGCGAGCTGAAACTGCGCCGGTTTCCTGCTCAGCTACAGCTGTCCAGCCAGCGGGAAATCAATCCAGAATTCGGCGCCGTGGCCGGGTGCCTGCTCGACGCCTATGGAGCCGCCGAAAGCTTCAACGATGCGGCGTGACAGGGCCAGGCCGATACCGGAGCCGGGCGCGTCAGTTGACGCTCGTTCGAACAGCTGAAAGATGCGCATGGTGTCCGAGTCGGCAACGCCGCTTCCGTTGTCGATAACGCTGATACGCGTGGAGCTGGCGTCGCTCCTGCTTGTAATGGAAATCTGAAGCGGGCGCTCTGCGCTTCGGTAGCGAATAGCGTTCGAGATCAGGTTGGCAAAGACGCTTTGCAGCGGAACCACGCGGCCCGGCACCTGGGGGAGCGGACCAACGTCAACAGTCGCTCCCACCTCGTCGAGTGTCTCCCGCAACGTATCGACGGCTTGATGCACGATGTAGTCGAGCTCCACTTCGTCAGGGTCGGCGACGTCCACCTGCGCCCGGGACAACTCCAGCAGATATTGCACCTGACGATTCATCAGCGTGACGCCGCCGCGAATTTCCGTGGCGCACTCGTTGACCTTGGTCACTTCCAGTTCGGTGACATTGTCCAGATCACAGGTGGCGACGATGTTTTCGAGCAGCTCCGCATACACGGCCACAGCCCGCAGCGGCGCAACGAGCTCATGGGCAGCAATGTACGCAAACTGCTCGAGTTCCTGGTTGGAAACTTCGAGTCGGTCTCGGGTGTGTCGCAGGTCATCCTGGTTGTCCCGGAGGATCTCGCCAAGTTGGTCGAGGCGGACCTGTTCGACGTTGCGGTCGAGGCGATCCTCGATCAGCGCCACGGCGTCGTTGAGCTGCGCCAGTGCTTCCCCACTGATTTGTCCGGGACGGCTGTCGGCAACAGCCAACCAGCCGGCTTCCGCCGCCGGACCCATGACGGGCACACTGGCGATGGACCCGACCCACGGTGCCAGAGTGCTGGACTCGGCTCCGTTGCCCCTGACCTCTGCACCGCTGCCTGCTGCTTCGCTCGCATTATCAATCAGGCCAGGTGCAGTGGTGATTTCGGGGGTGAGGCCTGTGTGCTTTCTGTCCGGGTCCGAGGAAGAGGTGATCTGCAATCGGGGCTCTGACGCGATGACGAGTTCGGCGTAGGGGGCGTCGCAGGCAGCTCGAGCCATGTCGACGATGTGTTGCATCATTGCTTTACTACTCACGAGAACCTCCTGTCAGAATTCGTTTCGTCGCGGAAAATGTTGCTGAGAACATATCGCCGTAGAACGCTCACCGGTGAGGGAAAGCCAAGAGCGGGCGGTACTGACGGCGGGTGCCAGCACTGCCCATCTCTTGAAACTGAACCGACATCACGGTGGCGGAACCGTTCTGATCTCTCCGGCTCAGTCATGTCATATTCGCCACGTTTGGAACAGTCCTCAAGGGCGCGGTTGTAATCGCACCAGACTTGGGGTTGGACTCAGGTGACACATTCCCGAATGCGGCGCGGCGCACTCTCAGGTTCTTTCGCCCATTTTGTTGCGAGGTCGGACCCGGTATGGTCGTGCAGGCAGACCGCGGGGGGATGCATCCGGTAGGGCACGACCGAAGGAGCAAGGTATGACCAAAGAGACGAAAAGCGGAGCGGATTCAGACTCGATGGCTGATGCAGGCGATGGTGTCGGTGGATCCGACTCGGCGCCTGCCTTCGCCAGCGATGACCTCGGACGCGTCCAGCAGATCCTGTTCGGCGATCACGTCCGCAAGACGCACGAACGCATCGACACACTGGAACAGGCGCTCCTCGGCGCCATTGCTGATCTGCGTGCGGCAACGGCCGCCCAGATTGAGAATGTCGAAGCCCGAATTTTGACGGAGACGGACAATCGGACGAAAGCTGTCGCCAGGATGGGGACACGAGTCGACGACGAGGCAAAGAACGCTGCCACAGCGGCTGCGGAGCTGCAGAACGAGCTTCACCAGACCTCGGGTCGCCTGGAGAACGCAATCCAAGGCGCCTCCGGCAGCGCCCGGGCGGCAATGGACGCGATGCGTCAGGAAGTCACCGCAGACCTTGACCGAGTTCAGGTTGAGCTGCGCGGGGACACGGTCGACCGCAGTGCACTGGCGACGATGATGTCGAGTGTTGCTGCTCAGCTCGCAGGCGATGCGGAATCCGACAAGGCCTAGAGCGTCAGGCGGGTCTGCCCAGCGCGTGTTGAATCAGCCGAAGGCGTCCGGCATCGAGTCCTTGCGCTGGGCAATGTAGGCGAGCATCTCGTCATCGATCGCTTCATCAAGCGCGGGTGGCTCGTACTCCGCGAGCTGCTTCTTGAAGATGGAGTTCGCCCGCTGCGCTGCGCTCAGAGAACCGTCGATCTCCCACTGTTCGAAGCTGTCATTGTTCGAGACGTTCGAACGGTAGAACGCGGTCTCGAAATTCTTGAGCGTGTGATCTGTGCCCAGGAAGTGCTGGCCGGGTCCGTTCTCGAGGAGGCAGTTGAGCGCAAGACCGTTCTCGCTCATATCGACACCACCGACGAACTTGTGCATCATGCCGAGCTGGTCGACGTCCATGATGAACTTCTCAAACCCGAACGACAGTCCGCCTTCCTGCCAGCCTGCGGCATGCAGACAGAAGTTCACGCCCCCAAGCACCGTCGGCATCAGCGTGTTGGCACTCTCATACGCAGCCTGCGCGTCCGGCAGCTTCGATCCACAGAGCGAACCGCCGGAGCGAAACGGGACACCGAGCCGGCGAGCCAGCGCGCCCACGGTGTAAAGGACCAGCGCAGGTTCGGGGGTGCCGAAGGTCGGGGCACCGGTGGCCATGCTCATGGAGCTGGCAAACGAACCGAAGACGACCGGTGCACCGGGTCGAACCATCTGGGCGTAGGCCATGCCAGCCATGGCTTCGGCCAGGGTTTGGGTGGCGACGCCGGCAACGGTGGTGGGGGACATGGCGCCGGCCAGGATGAACGGCGACACGATGCAGGCCTGGTTGGCTTTGGCATATTCGGTCAGCGCGCCCAACATCGTTGCGTCCCACACCATGGGCGAGGCCGCATTGATCAGGCTGCTCATCACGGTGCGGTCCTGAAGGTCGCCGCCAAAGGCCATGCGGGCCAACTCGATGGAGTCCACCGCGTTTTCGCGAGCGGTGACCGATCCCATGAATGGCTTGTCGCCGTACTTGACGTGCGAATACACCATGTCGAGGTGACGCTTGTTGACCGCGATGTCGGTGGGCTCCACGACGGTGCCGCCGGTGAGGTGCAGGTACGGACTGTGCTGCGCCAACTTCACCACATTCCGGAAATCTTCGATGGTGGCGTACCGGCGACCGTTGTCCAGGTCGAAGGCAAACGGCGATCCGTAGTTGGGAGCAAACACGGTGTGCATGCCACCGATCTGCACGTTGTTGGCCGGGTTGCGAGCGTGCTGGGTGTAGATCGAAGGGGCGTGTTCGGTAATGAGTGAGCGGCACAGGCCTTTGGGGAAGCGGACGAGTTCGCCGTCGATGTCGCAGCCGTGGCTTTTCAACAACTCCAGAGCTTCGGGGAAGTCTCGGAACTCGATACCGGCTTCGCTCAATATCCGCTCGGCGTTCTCTTCGATGATGGAGAGTCCTTCGTCGCTGACAACCTCCATGGGTTTCATGGTGCGGGTCAGGTACGGGACTCGTTCGATGGCGGTGGCGGCGCGGGCGGCCGCCCGACCTGCCCGACCCCCGGATCGACGGCCTCGGCGACCGCCGGACTCGGAACCGGTATCGGTTGCAGTTGGGTCAGACATCGTTGCTCTCCTGAGAGTTGGTGGCTCGCCGGCGACGGCCCCGTTGCCGGGTTGGTTGGGCGGACGCCTGCCGCTCGGGCAGGTCCACCAGAGTCGAGAGGTTGGGGGTGGCGGCGGTGGTGTGCGGGAAGGCCATGGCGGCGATGAAGAGCTCCTGGAAGCGGGGCTCGATGGCGGTTTCAATCTTGGTGACTCGGTCCACCACGTCTTCGATCTCGCGTCGTTGGCTCCGCGACAGCAGGGCTCGGACGGCGCCGGATCCGGCGGCGTTGCCCACGGCGCTGACCTGATTGACCGGACAGTCCGGAATCAGACCCAGGACCATGGCGTGGGTGGGGTCGATGTGCGCGCCGAAGGCCCCCGCAAGTTTGATTTCGTCCACCGTTGTGAGTTGGGCATGTTCGAGCAGTAGATCGATGCCGGCCCGCAGCGCGGCTTTGGCCAACTGGATGGCGCGGACGTCGGCCTGGGTGACGTGGATGTCGCCATGAAGGTGGTAGCTGAATGTTCGTTCGTCGGCCACGATGCGGGGTGTGCGTTTGGCGTTCGATCCGAGGATCACGCCGTTCTGGTCCATGACGCCGGACAGGTACATCTCGCTGATCACTTCGATGATGCCGGAGCCGCAAATGCCGGTGATGCCCGGCTTGGTGCGGCCCTGGGTCGCCTCCTCAAAGCCGGGCTCGTTGGACCAGAGGTCAGAGCCAATGACTCTGAATGCCGGCTCCATGGTGGCGCGATCGATCTTGACTCGTTCGATGGCGCCGGCCGTGGCGCGTTGACCGGCCGAGATCTGCGCGCCTTCAAACGCCGGCCCGGTGGGGCTGGATGCGGCAAACAGCTGGCTGCTGTTGCCAAGGACGATTTCGGCGTTGGTGCCAACGTCGATCAGAAGCGAGACCCGCTCACTGGCGTACGGCTTCTCCGAAAGAATCACTGCGGCGGTATCTGCACCCACGTGGCCGGCGATGCAGGGGCCAACCCACATGGCGGCAGGGGCGTCGATGTCCACGTCGGACGCCATGCCGTTGACCGCTTCGGCAGTCGCCAACGGGAATGGGGCCTGACCAAGCGGGACCGAATCCAGGCCCAGGAGCAGATGGTGCATAATCGGGTTGCCCACCAGGACAACGTCGAGCACATGGCTGCGGTCAACGTTGGCGGTCTCCACCAGCTCGCCCAGAAGTTCGTCAAGCGCGGTGCGGACCGCGGTCTCGAGTTCTGCATCTCCGCCGGGATTCATCATCACGTAGGAGACGCGGCTCATCAGGTCTTCGCCAAACCGGATCTGAGGATTCATGCGCCCGGCGGTGGCCAGGATTTCTCCGGAGTTCAGGTCGATGAGGTGACCGGCGATCGTGGTTGAGCCAATGTCCACGGCCATGCCCACCGCGGTGTCCACGTAGCCGGCCCATGCGGCCAGGATTCGCGGCGGTTGGGGGGGATGATCGTCCACGGGAAGCGGCTGATGAACCGCAACCGTCATGCGGCCTTCGGCGCCGACGATGGCGGCCTGCAGCATGCGCAGGACCTTCGGGGTTGCCGTCGGCCTGGCGAGTTGCCAGTCCGCGGCCAGCGCCTGCGCCACCCGATCCAAAACCGGGTCACCTTCGGTAAGCACGGAGTGTTCAATCTCGATGAAGTTCAGCGTGATGGCGGGATCGAGCTCCAGGTCCTCAACGTTGACTTCCTTGCGGACCACCTGTTTGTGAATCTGAGACTCCGGCGGCACATCGATCACGGTGTCACCGTGGATCATGGCGCCACACCCAAGCCGGTTGCCGTCTTCAATGGGGCGCTTGCCTTTGTAGCTCTGTTCGAGTCCGCCCCACGGACTGAGACTCACTGCGGTGGCGCTGATGCCCCACTTGGGGAACTCGCCATCCACCGGCGTTATCTGGCATCGACCGCACAGGCCGCGTCCACCACATACCGAGTCAACGTCAACGCCCAACTCGCGGGCGGCGTGAAGCACGGTGGTGCCCGCGGGAACCTCGCCGGACAGCCCTGACGGGGTGAAGACGATTTTGTGCTGCTCGGTCATGGGCGTGAGAAGGAGGGAGCGGCGTTCAGCCACGGCGACGGCGACGGCCGCCGCGAGCACCGCGGGCACCTTCGCCTTCGGGCGTTGGTTCGCGGAACGCTTTGATCCAAGCGGCGCAGTTGGCGTCCTGGTTGTTGAGCACGTCGGCGGCCATGATGCACGCCTTCACCTCGGTGTGCATGGGGTTCATGATGGCCGAGGTCATGCCGTGCGAAATCGCCATGGCCAGGAACGACCCGGTGACCTGGTGACGGTTGGGCAGACCGAAGCTCACGTTCGATGCGCCGCAGGTGGTGTTGACGCCCAGCTCGGTGCGGAGACGGTGCACCAGCTGGAACACCTGACGGCCCGCGGTACCCATGGCGCCGATGGGCATCACCAGGGGGTCCACGACCACGTCTTCTTTGGGGATGCCGTAGTCCGAGCAGCGGTTGACGATCTTTTCGGCCACGGCGTAGCGCACGTCGGGGTCTTCGGAGATACCGGTGTCATCGTTGGAGATGGCCACGACAGCTGCGCCGTGCTTGGCGACGAAGGGCAGGACCCGATCCATGCTTTCGTCTTCGCCAGTCACCGAGTTCACAAGCGGCTTGCCTTTGTAGACGTTGATGGCTGCTTCGAGTGCTTCGATGATGGATGAGTCGATGCACAGCGGGACGTCGGTGACGGTCTGTACCAGTTCGATGGCCCTGGTGAGCAGCGCCGGTTCGTCAGCCAGCGGGATGCCCGCGTTCACGTCGAGCATGTGGGCGCCGGCGGCCACCTGAGCCAGGGCGTCTTTTTCCACTCGTTTGAAGTTGCCTTCCTTCATCTCCTTTGCCAGGAGTTTGCGACCGGTGGGGTTGATCTTCTCGCCGATCATGACGAAAGGTCGGCCGAAGCCAATGACCACTTCTTTGGTGGCGGAGGAAAGAATGGTGTCAGTCATGCTCAGTCTTCTTGTTGGGGGTGTTCGGTTGTGGCGTTGTCTTTGGCTCCGCCGGCCCACACCAGCGCTTCGAGTCGTTCTTCGGAGTATTCGGTGGTCAGCGCGTCCGCGCGGTTCTGGGCTTCGGTGGCGGCGTCCTCGCTGGCCAGCGGCTCGCTGACTTTGCGCCACTCGTTCACGTAATCGTCGGTGGAGGTGAGACCGGCGACCGCAGCGGCTCGGTCGATGGCGACCTGGAAGCGGTCCGGCATAAGGGCCTGCTCGCGGGTGGCGCCCACCTGCGCGGTCACCTGAGCCGGGATGTCCCGCCAGAAGATCGTGGTCAGTTCGTTTCGATTTCGGCGACGGCTCATGCCGAAACCTCCTGGGAGCGCGGGCCGCGGGACGGCGTGAAGTCGACGATCGATTCCCGGAGTTCGCCGTATCCGGTTGGCTCATGGCTGAACGTCAGGCCCATGCGGTTCGCGATGGCTTGGGCGGCCGCAAGGATCCTGGGGTTGGGCACCTGAGCCAGCAGCACCAGGCGTTTGTAGTTGCCGAAGTACATGTCGAAGAGTTCGGGGTGTTTGGCGATGCCCAGCCCCTCCCAGATCAAGCGTTCGAAATGGGTGGTCAGGTAGTCGGTCAGATAGAAGGTGCCGAGCTCCCGCTCGTGCAGTTCCATGAAGCGGTCGTGACCGGCGAAGAACTCATAACAATGAGCGCCGGGCAGCCGGGTCAGGTTCTGCTCTTCACAGAACACGTCAAGCAACCCCCCGGTCCCACAATCGGCGTAGCCAATCAGGATCTGGTCGAAGGTCTCACGAGCCCGCTCCAGGCGGGCGGCAAGCTCGGGCACGATCCTGCCCGGCCGGTTGTGCAGGATGGCCGGAAGGCACTCGACGGTGACGTGGTCCAGCTGGTTCAGCTCAACAATGGCCAGGAGTTCTTTGGCCAGCGCACCACATCCGAGAATCAGCGTCCCTGACGGGGGTGACGCCGCGACGGTTGGAGCCACAGTCAGGTCTCCGAATCAGGCGGCGGCGGCGCGACGAGCAGCAACCAGTGCGGTTGCCGTTTCGGCGGCCACGGCAGCGTCACGGCAGTAGGCGTCGGCGCCAATGGCTTCGCCGAACTCTTCATTGAGCGGCGCGCCACCAACAATGACGTTGTAGGTGTCGCGCAGGCCCTTTTCGACGAGCGTGTCGATGACAACTTTCATGTACGGCATGGTCGTGGTCAACAACGCGGACATACCAAGCAGGTCGGGCTGGTGCTCTTCAAGCGCCGCAAGAAACGCGTCCACGTCGGTGTTGATGCCCAGGTCGATCACGTCAAAGCCGGCACCTTCGAGCATCATGGCCACCAGGTTCTTGCCGATGTCGTGGATGTCGCCTTTGACGGTGCCGATGACGATCTTGCCCATGGGTTCCGCCCCGGTCTCGGCCAGCAGGGGTCGAAGGATGGCCATGGCGGCCTTCATGGCGTTGGCGGCCAAGAGGACTTCGGGGACAAAGAGAATGCCGTCGCGGAAGTCGATGCCCACAATGCGCATGCCTTCGACGAGGGCGTCGTTGAGGACCTTGTCGGCGCTCCAGCCGCGGCTCAGAAGAATATTGGTGCCTTCGACCAGCTCTTCTTTCAAGCCGTCATAGAGATCGTCATGCATTTGCAGCGTGAGGTCTTCGTCGTTGAGGTCGGCGAGGATGATCTCCTCTTCTTCGCCCTCCGGCGCTGCGGCGTCTTCGCTCATGGGTTACTCCTGTTTGTTGGTGAGAGGTCCTGGGCCACCGTCATTACTTCCACTCTCGGCCGTCCAACCCTGGTGCTTGAATCAGTTCTGGTCAGTCAGATTTTGGTATGGCCGAAGGTGCGGGTGGTACGGTGACATCGGAGGCAGCGTCCCACATTGTGGAACAGTACCGTATGGTGGAACACTGCCGCAACCCCTACATGGACCGCGAATCTGTGCCGACAGGTCCATGGGCCCCGGGGTCATCTGACCCGCGGCAGCTCTACTGAACCGACATCAAAAAGGACGGTCATCATGCACGTGCTATTCGCTGACAGTGTTGATGAGTCAGGACTCGCGCCGCTGCGCGCTGCCGGCCATACGGTGACCGTAGATCCTTCGCTCAGCGTAGACGATCTGGCGGCGCATGTGGTCGGCGTTGATGTGCTTGTGGTCCGAAGCACCAAGGTCACCGCCGCCGTTGTCGAAGCCGCTGACCGCCTGGCAATGGTGATCAGAGCCGGCGCAGGCACCGACACCATCGACGTGTCCGCCGCAGCCGCCAACGGTGTGTATGTCTGCAACGTGCCGGGTCGCAATGCGGTGGCGGTGGCCGAGCTCACCATGGCCCTGCTCCTGGCCATCGACCGGCGCATCGTTGATGGAGCCACCGATCTGCGGGCCGGACAGTGGAACAAGAGCGAGTACAAGAAGGCCGACGGCGTGGCCGGCAAGACCATGGGCATCATTGGGCTGGGGGCGATTGGACGGGCCGTCGCGCGCCGTGCCGTCGCCTTTGACCTCCGGGTGATTGGCCTTCACCGGCAGGGACGCTCGGCCGAGGCCGAAGCTGAGCTTGCCACCATCGGCGTGGAGTTGGTTGCCGCTCAGGACGAGCTGCTGGCCCGGGCGGACATTGTCTCGGTGCATGTTCCCGGCGGCGAACAGACCGACCAGCTGGTGGACGCGGCGTTCCTGGCCGCCATGAAACCCGACGCCATCCTTCTGAACACGTCACGCGGGTCGACCTTGGACGGCGATGCATTGCTCCACGCGCTCAACACCACTGGGCTCCGGGTCGGGCTGGATGTGTATCCCAACGAACCTTCTGGCGGCACCGGCGACTTCGTCTCCGAACTTGCCTCGCACCCCCGGGTGGTGGGCAGTCACCACGTTGGTGCATCAACCGACCAGGCGCAGCGATCGGTGGCCGCTGGCACCGTGGAGGTCATCGAGGCCTTCGCCCGCGGCGAGATCATCAATTGCGTGAATATGGAGCACCAGCAGGTGGGCGCCGCGCTGATCACCGTCCGTCACCGCGACGAGGTGGGGGTCCTGGCCCAGGTATTTGAGATCCTGCGTCAGGCCGGCATCAACGTGCAGCAGATGCGCAACGAGGTCTTTCAAGGTGGACGGGCCGCAGTGGCCATCATCGGTGTTGATCCCTGCCCAACCGATGCTGTCCTTGACCGTCTCACCGCGGTCCCCGAAATACTCGGCCTCGAATGTGTTGAGTGCACTGATGGTTGAGATTCACGCCTTCCGGGGCCGGACGGTGGATCCGGCGTGGTTGGACCGGGTCCCCTCGCCGGCCTACGACTCGCTGAGCACGCCTGAGCGTCGGCAGTTTCGCATCGACAATCCGTACTCGTATCTCAACGTCACCCGCGCCCCCGAAGACGAACCGCCCGGCGCCCCGACCGACAACGAATCGCTGGTGGCCGCGGCCCGTCAGGTGCTGGAAGCGCTCCTTGCCGACGGCGCATTCACCGAGGCCGACGAGCCGTCGTTGTACCTGTACCGCATCGCGGCGGGGGATCATCGACAGACCGGCATCGTCTGTGAGGCGTCGGTGACCGACTACGCCGAAGGTTCCATCAAGGCCCATGAGCAGATCCGGGGGGCCCGAGCCGAACTGCTGGGCCAACACCTGCTCGGCGTAGGTCACTCGTCCAGCCCAATTGCGTTGACGTTTCGCTCGGATCAAACGGTGAAGGCGTTGATTCGCGAAGGGCGAAAGTCTGATCCCATTCTGGCGTGGGACGACGGAACCATCGAACAGGTGGTGTGGCGCATGACCGACCCTCAACTCGTGGACCCGCTCATCGAAGCACTGAGTACGCGGCCGGCCTACATCATCGATGGTCACCACCGCGCCGCCGCTGCATTGGCGGTGAAAAGAGGCAACGGCATCGCACACGGCGAAGACCGGATGCTCTCGGTGCTGTTTCCCGACGATGCTCTGCTCCTTCTGGGATTCAACCGGGTGGTCACCGGCCTGAGCGTGGATGAGGCTGGCGCTCTGGTTGGCAAAGTCAAAGAGACGTTCACGGTGACCAGGAGCGAAACGGCGCCCCAGCCCAACCGGGGCCAGTTGGGCCTCTATGCCAAAGGCCACTGGCACCTGGTGGATCTGGGCGAGGCGCCCGCTGATCCGCTGGCCGCGCTGGATCCGGTTCGCCTCCAGGACGAGATCCTGGCCCCGATGCTGGGCATCTCGGCGCCGGGGAGCGACCCGCGGTTGAACACCGTTTCCGGTGATCAGCACTGCGACCGCCTGGAGCAGATGGTGGACACCGATGGCGGTGTCGCCTTCGTCGTGCCCTCCCTGACCATGGAAGACCTGTTCGTGGTGGCCGACGCCGGTCTGACCATGCCCCCAAAGTCGACCTACTTCACCCCCAAGGTCCGGTCGGGCGTCTTCCTTCGCTCCATCAACTAGGAGACAAAACGCAAAACGCCCGGGGTGGTCCCCCTGAGGATCCCAACACCCGGGCGAATCGTGAAGGTGATATCAGTCGCCGGTTGGTGCCGGTGTTGGAGTTGGAGGAATCGGCGTTGGTTTCGCTTCAACGGGCTCGGGCTTGGCCACAATCGGTTCAGGCGCAGGAGCGGGTTTTGGCATCACGGCTGGGGCTTCCACCGGTTGGCAGTGGCCCGACAGGTAGCTGTACCAGTTGCTGCTGTGCGAGTAGCTGCTGGGATACGAGTACGAGTAGCTGGAGCTCGATGGGTGCGAGGACGAGCTGGAGTAGTTGCTCGATGGTTGCGAGTACGAGCTGGAGTAGCTGCTCGATGAATAGTGCGAGCCGCTGGAGTAGCCGTTGCCGTAAGTGGCCGAAGCCGGCGCCGCGGCCAGAACGGTGGCCAACAGCGACAGCAGTGCTGCGAGGGCCGTTGCTCCGAACAAACGAGTCTTCATATATTTCTCTCCGATGATGGGTGGGTTCGTGTACCTGCCGCGTCGTGCGGTAAATCTCAGTGAACGAGTCATCGGCCCCGGCTCAAACCACCTATCGGGCGATTGGGTAGGTCCCCCCAGTCATTCGGTCTGGACCGGTTTGAGGCGCGGCCTCAAACATCACCTATTCGGGATAGTCGCCCCCCGCTCGGGGTAGGGGAACGCAAGCTCGACGCGGAGTTTGTGACAGTGGTACACTTGCACCAATGTCACATCTACTTGAAACCGACGGACGGAGGCGGGTCTCACTGGCCCGACTGGGCGTGGAGAAGGACAGCTACTTTCTGGCCGAACGTCGGGATGACGGTTCGATTCTTCTGACCCCGGCCGAAGTGCGCCCGAAGGTGCTCGAGGTCGTCGAGCGGGTGGTGCCGGATGCGGACGCCGTTGCGGCACTCGGCGCTGATGATGTGCGGCGCTCAGACGAGTGGGAAGCCGCCAAAGCCGAAGTGCTCAAGGACGACGACGCCCGCAATAGCGACGTCCAGGACTGACGTCGCGGCGCGTGCCGTCAAGCCACCGAACGTCCGCCAACTACGCTGGAGGAAACCGGACGAGCAGGGGAGCGACGTTGGTGACCAGGGGGATTCTTGGGTACGGAACGCACGTGCCGTACTACCGGCTGCAACGGTCCGCCATTGGCGCAGCGCTCGGCTCCGGCGGAGGCAAAGGATCCCGCGCGGTCGCCGGCTATGACGAGGACGCCACGTCCATGTCGGTTGAAGCGGCCCGGCTGGCGCTCAAATCCTTCGATGCGCCCACGCCCGCAGCGGTCTACTTCAGCTCAGTCACCCCGCCCTATCTGGACAAGACCAACGCCAACGCCATTCACGCGGCGCTGAATTATCCGTCATCGGTCTTCGCCAGCGACATGGTTGGGTCGGTTCGGTCAACCTCGGGCGCGCTCAACGCGGCCCTCAACGATCGCCGCCCCGTGCTGATCACCGCCGCGGACGTTCGCACCGGTCGTCCCGGCAGCAGCGACGAAGCGCAACTCGGGGACGCGGCCGCAGCCGTCTTGATCGGGTCCGAAGCGGACGCCCCGATTATCGCTGAGTGGATCGGCAGTTCCTTCGCCACCCACGAGTTCCTCGACCGCTGGCGCTCGCCCGGCTGGGAGTACTCCCGAGTGTGGGAGGAACGCTTTGGCGAGTCGGTCTACCAGTCGCTGATCACCGAAGCCGTCACCCAGGTTCTCAAAGACACCGAGTTGTCCGCTGCGGACATGGACAAGGTCATCATCAGCGGCCTCCACTCCCGGGCGGTGCGAAGTGGCGCTGGTGCCGCCGGCATGAGCGCCGTGCCGATGGCCGAAGACCTCACCGCCAAGATCGGCAACGTGGGCAGCGCGCAGTCATTGCTGTCACTGGCCAACACGCTGGACTCGGCCTCACCCAACGAGACCATCATGTTGATCACGCTGGCCGATGGCTGCGACGTCACCATCTTCCGCACCACCGACGCCATTGCCAACTACACCCCGGCCCAGAAGGTGTCGGCCCAGATCGCGCAGGGCAACGACAGCCTGGACTACGCCAAGTTTTTGACCTGGCGTGGCTGGCTGGACCGTGAACCTCCCCGTCGCCCCGACCCGGCAGCCCCCGCCGGCCCACCATCGGAGCGGAACACCGAGTGGAAGTTTGCGTTCATGGGATCCAGAGACCGCAGCACCGGGACCATCCACCTGCCCCCGCAGCGAGTGTCGGTGAAGGGCGGTGCCGTCGATGACATGGAGATGGTGCCCATGGCCGACGTCGAAGCCACCGTCGCCACCTTCACCATCGACCGTCTCGCCTTCTCACCGTCTCCGCCGACCATTGCAGTGGTCATCGACTTCGACGGTGGAGGACGGTTCACCTCACAACTTGCCGATGCGGCCGCCGATGAAGTGGAGATCGGCATGCGGGTCCGGATGACATTTCGCCGAATGCTGACCGCCGACGGCGTCCACAACTATTTCTGGAAAGCCACCCCGGTTAGACAGGGACCACAACCCAATTGAACGAAGGCTGCGCAACCGGGCCCCAACATGGCTGCGTGCAACGCTTCGGCTGAGCGCCGCAAATACGAACAAGGAGCAGAGCAGTGGGACAACGAGGAATCAAAGATCAGGTAGCGATTGTCGGGATGGGGTGCACCAGGTTTGGTGAGCACTTCGATCAATCGATCGACGACATGATCATCGAGGCGGCGCACGCGGCCTACGACTCGGCCGGCATCCGCCAGGACGACGTGGACGCGTTCTGGTTTGGCACGTTGAGTTCGGGCACGTCCGGGCTGACCATCAGCAAGCCGCTCAAGATCGACTACAAGCCGGTGACCCGCGTGGAGAACATGTGCGCGTCCGGATCTGAGGCGTTTCGCAACGCGGCCTACGCGGTAGCGTCCGGCGCGTTTGATGTGGTGATGGCCATCGGCGCGGAGAAGCTCAAAGACAATGGCATGTCCGGTCTGGTGGGGACACCGGTGCCTGACGATGGCACCAAAGCAGCCATCACCGCGCCGGCCTCGTTCTCGCTGCTGGCTCCGGCGTACGGGAAAAAGTACGGCGTGGATCGGGACCAGATGAAAGAGGTCATGGCCCGCATTGCGTGGAAGAACCACTACAACGGAGCCCGCAATCCCCGGGCCCAGTTCCAGAAGGAAGTGAGCATGGAGAAGATCTGCAATGCTCCGCTCATCGCCGGGGACCTGGGCATCTTCGACTGCTCCGGCGTCAGCGACGGGTCCGCAGCCGCCATCCTGTGCCGGGCCGAAGACGCTCACAAGTACACCGACAATCCGCTCTATGTGAAGGCCCTGGCGTTCACGTCGGGACCAGGTGCGGGACCGCTGGACCCGGACTACGACTACACCACCTTCACCGAAGTTGCCCGGTGCGCCGAAGACGCCTACGAGCAGGCCGGGGTGACCGATCCCCGCACCGAGATTGCCATGGCCGAAGTGCACGACTGCTTCACTCCCACCGAACTGGTGCTGATGGAAGACCTGCAGTTCTCCGGGCGTGGCGAAGGATGGCAGGACGTGTTGTCCGGGACCTTCGACCTTGACGGCGAGTTGCCCGTCAACCCCGACGGCGGCCTGAAGAGCTTTGGGCATCCCATCGGGGCCAGCGGCCTGCGCATGCTGTTTGAATGCTGGTTGCAGTTGCGCAAAGAGGCACCCGCTGACCGGCAGATCCTGTCGGTTGACAAAGGCAAAACTCTGGGCATGACCCACAACCTGGGTGGACGCCCCGGCGAGTGCGTGAGCTTTGCGTCCATTGTTGGAACCGAGCTGGGCTGACCGCCGCCCGAGCAGCTTTACCGCAGCATCGATTGTTGGGGCAGCGCTGATCTCTACGGAAGGGCGGTCTTCAGGATGGAGCGAAGTTGGTCCGGGGCTTCCAGCGTCATCATGTGGCCGCAGTTGGGGATGACCACCTCTGTCACCTCGGCCCCTCCTTCTCGCAGCGCTTCAAGCAACGGAGCAGCCGCCCGAACCGGGGTCATCTTGTCGTTGGCCCCCAGGATGACCGTCGTTGGCGCGGTGACCTTCCGCGCTGCATCCAGAGCACGGGAATACCCGCTCGACGCTTTGAGGTCGTTGGCCAGAACGCCCGCATCGGCCCGCTCTATCAGCGCCTGGGTTCCACCCACCATTGACCCGCCCGGGCTTGGATGCGCCCCGACTTTGGAGTCGGTGGCCAAGGCCCAACCGCTCATCAACTGACCGGCCAGCGGATTGTTGGCTTCGGCCGCTTCCAACAGCTTGGGATGCACGGGCATGGCCTCGGCAATGCCAAACAACAAAAGTCCGGCCACCAGTTCTGGTCGTTGAGCCGCAACCTCCAGAGCCACGAACGACCCAAGCGAGTGTCCGCCCAGATGGACCGGTCCATCGACCGGCAGCGCTTCAAGGGTTGCGGCGAGCCAGGTGGCGTACTCCTCGACCGTTGCAGGAAGCTCACCCGGGGTGCCCCCATGGCCGGGCAGGTCAAGCGCAATCACCCGGTAACCGTGAAAGGCCAGGTAACGGGTCTGCATCTGCCAGACCGTGCGGTCCATCGCGGCGCCATGCACCAGAACGACGACGGGATCGTCACCGCTCAGGTCGGCCCGTCCGCCAAGTGCCACGTTCAGCTCGGTGCCGTTGGACAAGGCAAGGACGCCCATCAGAGACCCTTCTGCGAGACGCGGAGCGCATAGGCGAAGTCCTCGATGATGTCGTCGGGATCTTCCAGTCCGACGGACACGCGGATCAGTTCCTGGCCGATGCCATTGGCCTCCAGATCGTGGTCACTCAGTTGCTGATGGGTGGTCGATGCCGGGTGCAGCACCAGAGTGCGGGCATCGCCGACGTTGGCCAGGTGGGAGGCCAACTCCACCGACTCGATGAACTTTGCACCCGCGGCCCGGCCGCCATTGATGCCGAAGCTGAGAATCGCCCCGGCACCTTTGGGTAGGAGCTTCCGGGCCAGATCATGGTCGGGGTGATCAGCGACACTCGGGTGCTTCACCCAGGTCACTGCCTCGTTGTCGCCCAGTGCCTGGGCCACCTTCTCGGCGTTCGCCACGTGACGGGCCATGCGCACCGGCAGCGTTTCGACCCCCTGCAGCAGGTAGAAGGCGTTGGCCGGACTCATGCAGGCGCCGAAGTCCCGCAACCCTTCGGCTCGTGCTCGGGTAACAAAGGCCGCCGGCCCAAACTCGTCGGAGAAGGAGATGCCGTGGTAACCCACGTACGGCTCGGTCAGGGTTGGATGGCGGTCGCTGGCGGACCAGTCGAAGCGTCCGCCGTCCACCAGCGCGCCGCCCACCGCAATGCCATGGCCACCCAGAAACTTGGTGACCGAATGCATGATGATGTCCGCGCCATGTTCGATGGGTTGCATCAGGTACGGGGTGGTGAAGGTGGAGTCGACCATGAGCGGGACGCCGTGGGCGTGCGCAATGTCGGCCACGGCGGGGACATCAAGGACTTCCAGACCGGGGTTACCCGTCACTTCGGCCAGCACCAACGTGGTGTTGGGTTGGATGGCGGCCCCAATGGCTGCATGGTCGCGAGGGTCCACAAAGGTCGTCTCAATGCCAAACCGCGGCAGCGTCACGTTCAGCATTTGGTGGCTGCCGCCATAGATGTTGCGGCTGGCGACAATGTGGCCACCCTGACCGGTCAGCGTTGCGATGGCCAAAAAGAGTGCGGCCTGACCGCTGGCGGTACAGACCGCGCCGACGCCGTTTTCCAGCGCGGCAAGTCGTTCTTCGAGAACAGCAACGGTTGGGTTGGAGATACGGGAGTAGATGTGCCCTGGTTGTTCGAGGTTGAACAAGCCCGCGGCCTCATCAACGCTGTTGAACGAGTACGACGTCGTCTGGTAGATCGGGACGGCGCGGGCGCCGGTGGTGGGGTCAGGTCGCTGGCCGGCATGGAGACTCAGCGTGTCGAATCGGTACAGGTCTGGTCGCATCCGGTAACGCTAGTGGCTTGATCATTGACCCCGACGCGTGAACGACGAGCGCGGTCGATTGGATGTCGGAAGTGAAGAAACGAAAAAAAGACCGCGTTCTGTGGCCGGTGAGCCACTCCTGCACTACAATTTTGTTACGGTCGCCCGGGCGGGCATACCCCATTCAGTGTAGTTGCCGCGAGTTGTAGTTGGAGCGAGTTGTGGACGTTTCATACCGACGGGTTTCGTACAAACGCAGTGCGCAAGAAGTACATCAGTTGACAGCCGAGGCTTGGCGTACCGGCGAGCCGCTGGTTTCGGCAACGCAGGGCGAGTTTCGGCTGGTGGTCGGCGGGAGCGAGAGCCTTGCCGGGGCGTTGGGCCGACTGGTCGAGCAGGAGGTCTTCGATGCCGACTTTGGTGAGCATCCGCCCGCTCGGATGGCGGAGGAGTACGGCCCGTATGAGTCAGAGGCACTCTTCGTCACCATCGTGGACCAGGGCGGCCCGGTGGCCGTCGCTCGATCCACCTGGTCGCCCACCATTGAGCAACCGACCAAGACCGAAGTTGATCTGGGTCTGCCGCTGGGCCAGCTTCGCCGCATGCATGGTGTTGCGGAGCACGAGCCGGTTTGGGATGCAACGACGCTTGCGATCGTGCCGCGGGCCCGGGCCTGTCGGGAGATGCTCGGCTGGTTGTTTGCCGAGTTGTCGGCGCGGTGCTGCCTGAGTACCGGCGCTCCGTACATGAGCATCATGCGTCACGAGTTTTTCCGGGTGCTGTCCATCTGGGTTCCGCAAATCCAGCCGCTCGGCGATCTCTCGCCGTTCCGGTACCTCGAAGTCTGGTCCCAACCCATGTTCTCACCAGTCGGCGCAATCTTCTCCATGACCGGTGGCTTCTTTGAAGTACTTACCAATGCCGCTCGGTCACGCCTGGCGGCTCATGGATATCGGGATGCGGTGATGGAGGGTGATCCGAAAGCGCGGACGGTCCCGTCATCGATCCGTTGAAGCTGGCGTGAGGTCCACCACATAGTCTCCGAGTTCACCGGACCGACTGTTGAGGGCCGCTATGGCGTCGGACACCGGCTCGGGTCGGGCAAACAGGTAGCCCTGTCCGAGCGTGAACCCCACATCGATCAAACGTTGGCGTTGTTGTTCGGTTTCGATGCCTTCAATCACCACCGTCATGAGACCGTCCCGGCTGAAATCGGCGATTCCCCCCAGGAGATGCCGGCCGGCTTCGGTCTCGGTGAGTTGGATCATGCAGATATCGAGCTTCACCTGATCAGCCGGTAGCGAGATGAGCCGCTCGAGCGAGGAATAGCCGGCGCCGAAGTCGTCAATAGCCACCCGCACTCCAAGAGATCTCACGTTGTGGGCGGCGCTGAGCCACGCCGAATCGTCGGTGTCGAAGTCGCTTTCCACTACTTCAATGATGAGAGCCTCGGCGGCGACGGGTACCGGAGCATCGGCAAGCGCCTGTTCCAGGAACGGGTTGAAGCTCGGGCTGGCGAAATGTATGGGGCTCACGTTGACCGAGACCGAGATCCCGTCGGGCAGTTGGCCCAGGGTTTTGAGCGCTTTGCGAACCACCGCCTCGCCCAGCGCTTCGGTCAACCCCTGGTCTTCGGCCAGGTGGATGAAGTCACTCGGCGCGATGACGCGGCCGTCAGCCTGGGGCCAGCGAGCAAGAAGTTCGTAGCTCACCGGCTTGCCACCGCTCAACTCCACAATGGGCTGCGCCCACATGGTGATCTCACCCGATGCAATGGCACCTTCGAGTCTGGATGCCAGTTTGCGTTCGGCCCGAATCCGGGAGCGAAGGGCGTTGTCCACCTCGACCGACCGATTCTTGCCAAGGGTCTTGGCAATTTGCAGCGCTGCGCTGGCATCGCTGAGCAGCTCGTCGGTGGGCTGTCCGAAGGCAATGCCCGCGCTGAGTGTGACCGATGACAGACCCGGGCCCCGGTCATTGGCCAGATTGAACGAGCTGAGTTTCGGCGCCAGCGAAGAGGCCTGATCGCGTACCGAAATGGCAATAAACTCGTCGCCTCCCGTCCGGGAAAGGAACCAATGGCGGCCGAGCGTCGCGCTGAGTTCCTCGGCCACCGCCTGAAGGATGGAGTCGCCGCCGGCCTGGCCGTAGCGATCGTTCAGCTGTTTGAAATTGTCGATGTCGATGACGGCCAGGCTCACCATCGGCACCGCGGATTGGCTGACCAGCCCCAGGTGCCGAGCCAGCCCACGCCGGTTCTGCAGCCGAGTGAGATGGTCGGTGTGGGCCAGGATGTCGCTGGCGTCCTGTTCGGATCGAAACTTGTTCAACAACACCTGCACCGACTGGTAGCCGCCAACGAGGTGAAGCATGAACAAGATGACAAAGAGGGCTGGACCCCACGCCCGGCGATACAGCAGGTACGCGGCGAACGACACTCCTTCGAATGATGCGAGGAATGGCCAGATGCGGCTGGGCCGAACCGCCAGGAACAAGGTGTCGCTGGCGAGTACCCCGGTGACGGTGAGGGCCAACAGCGCATAGCCGGTGTCGTCGTCAACCCACAAGATCCACGGAAGGCTGCCAACGAGCGCCCCGGTGAAGAGCGGCCACATGTCTTCGATCTGAACATAGGAGCGGCGGCTCATCCGCGGGCCGATCAGAAGCAGCGCAACAAAGAAGACGGCGGTGATGATCATGTGCACGGTTACCACCAACATGATTCGCGCCGGACTGGTTTGCCCCCAGAACAAGCCGGCGATGACCGGCGCAAAGAGGAACGGCCCCACGATGTCCACCGGATGCAGAGTTTCCTGGCCGTGCGCGTTCGCCGTTTGCGACGACGAGTCAGCACCGGGAGCGCTGAACAGCGTTGTTGCCGTGGGCGCGGGCCGACCGTTGGTCGCCGGGGGTGGAGGGTCGAAGGGCGATGCTGGTTGCTCGGGCATACCAAAGGAAGTATCGGCACGATTCCCGCGTGTCTGTAGTCCAAACAGCTTACGCGAATGTGGTGGACCTGCCTACCCTAGGTGGTGTAGGTCACTCCATGGTTGGGACGCCGTTCAGCACGGCCAACCGGGCGGGGTTCAGCCGGCGAGGGTGGCGTGGCGCCACTTCACGGTGTTCTCAATCTGGTTGAACGTGAAACCGTGAATCGCCGAGATGTTCAGCCGTTCGGCGTCGCCCGCCAGTTTGCCAATGAGGTCGTTGGCGTCGTAGCCACCGCCCAGCAGTTTGCCCATCGTGGACTTGTTCTTCTTCAGGAAGCTCAAAGAGGTGCCAATGCCCAGGCGCATGCCCATGGTCATGAGCTTGGTGCGATCGATGGCGCCGGCCACGCCCAGGTAGACGGGAACGTGGAGGCCGTTGGCCCGCTCCTGCTCCAACCAGGTGCGGATGTTGTCGGCATCGAAGCACATTTGCGTGCTGGTCCACGCCTGGAGGCCCGCATCTTCGATCATGCTCTGCTTCTCAAAAAGTGCCGTGTGAAGGTCATCGTTGGAGATGAACGAGTGGCCGTCCGGGTAGGAACCGAAGCCAAGGTGGGTGAGCGACGAGGCGATTTCCACCACGTCAGCAATCAGCTTCACCGAGTCCGCATAGGGACCGGCGGGTTCTTCGCCGTCGCCGGCAATGCAGAACAGGCTGGTCACGCCCGCCGCTTCAATGGCCGCGATGGACTCGGCCAGGTGTTCGCGAGACTCGACCATGCGGGCTGCGAAGTGAGGCGTGACCGGGTGGCCTTTGGCCCGGAATTCTTCGGTCAGCCGAACGGTCTCGTTGAGGCCTTTGACCGGGGAGCAGGTGACCGACACCGGTTCACCGGCAGGGATGAACGCCTTCTGCTTCTGCAGGTTCTTCATGGGAATGACTTCCCAGTGAATGTTGTGCAGCAGTTCCTGGTGGGTGGCAGAAATCGTCATTGGTCAGGCCTCAGGTCGGGTATGTCAGCCGCTGCGTTGGCAGCGTGAGGGTCGGGAATGGTTGTTCCACATTGTGGACCTGTTCCGCATTGTAGAACCGAGGTGCCGCGCCCACAAGTGCTGAGCGCCCTATTCCCGAGCAGTACGCTCCCCGTGCATGGCTCAACAAACGATCGGTGAGGCTCCACCGCATCGGCCGCTGCAGGTGCCCGCGTTTCGGTCGCTCTGGCTGAACCAGCTGGCCTTCTTCTTTGTGGCGAACAGCCTGCGGTTCGTGTTTGGCTGGGTGGTACTCGATGGCCTCAAGCGCGACGAATCGGTGCAGGGGCTTGTGGTGTTCATGTTGGGGCTCCCCAGCCTGTTCCTGTTGTTGCCCGCCGGCGTATGGACCGACCGCCTCAACCGCCGCAACATGTTGATTGCCACCCAATTGGCCATGGTGGCGGTGATGGCGATCACTGCGCTTGCGCTCGGCGATGGTGCGGGCACGGTTGGTCTGCTGGTCGCATCGGCCCTGGTGGCTGGCGCGACAATCGCGGTCGGTCAGCCGGTGCGCCAAGCCCTGGTCCCGGCGCTGTTGCCGCCGCAACTTCTCCTGGGTGGCATTGCGTTGGGCGCGCTGGCTATGACCACGTCGCTGATTGGTGGAGCGGTGACCGCCAAACTGGTCGGTGACCGGTTTGGCTTTGACGGCGCCTTCTGGTACCTCGCAATCCTCACGCTGGCCGGCGCCCTGGTACTGATTACCATCAAGGTGCCGACCTCGACCGCGCCAACCGGTGAACGACCAACCATGCGAGCGGCGTTGGATGAAGGCAACCGGTTTGTATGGGAGCAGCGGTCGTTGCGGTCGCTTTTCATCCTGTTGGGTACCAGCGGATTGATCATGACCCCGCTGATGTTTGTGACACTGCAGGCGTTGGTCAAGGGCAAGCTTGGCCGCAGCTCCTCAGAGGTTGCGCCGCTTCTGGCGCTGATGGGGGTGGGCTTGGCGATCACATCCATTTTCGTGATGCGCCGAGGAAGTCTGAAGAACAAGGGCGTACTTTTCATCCGGGCCATGGTCGGTGGATGCACGACGTTGGCCCTGATGGGACTGGCCACCAACTATGGCCAGCTCATGGTGCTCGCCGTTGTGATGGGAATGTGCGGCGGCTTTTTCATAAACATGAACCAGAGCCTCATTCAAGCCAACACTCCCGAGCACCTGATGGGTCGGGTCATGGGTCTCTATGCGCTGGTGCAGTCGGGCATGATGCCCTTTGGCGCGCTGCTGCTGGGCTTTGCCGCCAGCCGCATTGGGGTGAGTGCAACCATGACGGGGGGCGCACTGATCGGCTTGAGCGTGGTGATCTGGATGTATGTCACCGCCACCGAACTGAAGACGCTGGAGTAGCAGGGAACCATCGGGTGATCCGCGTCGTCATAACCACCATGACGTCACTTTCTACGAAATCGCCCGTTGCGACATCGCCCTCTGGGAAATTGTTCGGTGCGAAACTGTTTCGTGGTCTGGCAGCCGTCATACGGGCAATGGTCATACGGGCAATGGTCATAGGGGCGATGGTCATAGGGGCAATCGTCATCGGAGGTTCGTCACCGGCGTATGCCTGCAGTTCCGAGGCCCGCTTCCCGCTCAGCATCCCGGATCTGCAGGGGGCGGACCCGTCGGCCCCGCTCGCCGCGCTCCAGGATGACTACCAGGAGTGGCTGGGGGCCAAATAGAGCGGCGACGTGCCGGCTGAGGTGTACGCAGAGTTGCCGGAACTTCGCGGGGTGGTTCTTCGTCAGGGGGTGGCCGCGGTGGACTCGGCCGACGACTGGTGGGTGAGTGGTGGAGTGACGATTGCGGCCGGGGTCTGGGGCGACATTGCGGGCGCCCGATGGGTCAGCGCCGACCCGCAGGCCTTTCATATCGACACGACCGACTGCTCGGACGTCTTCACCTTCCCCGAACCGGGCGAGTACCAACTGGTGTTTGCCTCCGACGACTTCTCTGTGGATCAGACCCCGCCGTTCACCGCGTCGCAGATTGACGACTTCAACGTCATCCTGACGTCGGTTTTTGGGGAGCCGATTGTTCCGGTCCGCCAGCCCGAGCGTGAGGTCGCCCTGTTTGAAGAAGTCATTGCCGCGGTTGACAACCGGGAAGTGAGTGCTCTTATTGGGCCTCGGGTGATCGCCGTAGCGTCCGAGCATCTGGCCGTGGTCACCGTGCCCGAATCGCTGGCCGCCAATGAGCCGGTTGCTCCACCGGCAACCGCAACTCCGGTGCCCATCTCGTTGCCTGGTGATCCTGCTCCCGATGCCATTGCTCCCGATGATGGGGCCAGCGCCGAGATCGCCGCCGATGATTCTTCGGATTCCGGGTCGTGGTTGTGGCTGCTCGTGACGCCGATAGCGGGTCTGGTTGTCCTCGTTCTGGTCGTCGGGCTCAGGCGTCGTCGCAATCCGAGCTGAACAGTTGCCCGATCATCGCCGCCGCGTTTTCCACCAGCGGACTGGCGTCGCCCGAACGTGACAGCAATACCAGTGACGTCTCAGCATCCTGATCGCGCAGGCGCACATATCGCAGGTGAGGAAGCTGAAGGGCTCCGACGCTGGCGGGCACGATGGCGATTCCTTCACCGGCAGCAACCAGTCCCAGCACCGTGGTGTACTCGGTCGCCTCAATGATGGTGTCGTAGCTGAGGCCGTGGCGGGAAAACAGACCTTCGCGTTTGCGGAACAAGCTCGGTGACACGTGCCGATCAAATCCGATCAGTGGTTCATTGGCCAGCTGGCCCAGGATGGTGCTCTTCTGATTGGCCAGGCGATGATCTTCACTGACCGCCACCAGCAGTTCCTCTTTCAGAAACGCCGTGCTCGTCAGGGCCTTGCGCTGCTCAGGTGCGCCGGTGCGGGTTCGACCAATTCCCAGGTCAATCTCCCTTTCAACCAGTGCTCGGCATTGCTCATCGGACGAAAGACTTCGCAGCTCGTAGGTGACCAATGGCCACGTGGAACGGTATGCGCGGAGGAACCGCGGCATGACTTCGAAGCTGGAGGAATCCACGAAACCCAGTCGTAGGACGCCGCTGTCACCGGACCGATGATCACTCATTCGCCGGGTGAGCGCATCGGCGTCGGCCAACAGTCGGCGGGCATCGGGGAGAAGGTGGCGGCCCGCGTCGGTCAGAACAACGCGACGGGTACTCCGCTCAAACAGCAACGCTCCAACCTCAGACTCCAACCGTTGGATCTGCTGACTCAATGGTGGTTGGGCCATGTGCAGTCGCTCGGCGGCGCGACCAAAGTGCAGCTCTTCGGCCATCACCACGAAGTACCGGAGACGTTTGAGGTTCACGCGCCCATCGTTTCACGATAGGGAACGGCTATCAATCGAGAGTTATTCGATACTTCACGATATGGACCTGAAATCGTAGTCTTTCGTCATGGACATAAAAAGAACAGTCATGTCTGCGGTGGGCTCCGCCACCGGATCAGCCCGAGGGCTGACCACCGGCAAAGGCGGCGCAGCGGGAAGTAAGCCGCCGCGCTATTCGGCCGCCGGTCTGATTGCCAAAGGCGCCACCGGCCAGTCGTGGCCACGCGTCTGGCGTGAAGTACCGCTGAAGAAGTCCTACGACGTCATCATCATCGGTGGCGGTGTGCACGGCCTTGCGACCGCGTACTACCTGGCCACCAATCACGGCATCACCAACGTGGCGGTGCTGGACAAGGCCTATTTGGGTAGCGGTGGTTCGGGACGCAACACCGCCATCGTCCGATCCAACTACCTCACCCCCGAAGGGGTGGCGTTCTATGACCGGTCGTTGACGCTCTACAACACGATGGCCGCGGACCTCAACATCAACGTCATGTTCTCCGAGCGCGGTCACCTCACTCTGGCGCACAGTGACTCGGCCCTGCGGACCATGCACTGGCGGGCCGAAGTCAACAAACTGCAGAGCATCGACTCCCGCGTCATTGACGCCGCCGAAGTCAAGAAGCTGGTTCCCAGCCTCAACACCTCGCCCGACGCCCATCACCCCATTGAAGGTGCGCTCTACCATCCACCGGGCGGCATCATTCGACACGATGCCGTGGTCTGGGGATACGCCCGCGGCGCCGACCACCGCGGGGTGGAAATGCACCAGAAGACCGAAGTGCTCGACATTCTGTGCGAAGGCGGCACCGGCCCCGAGGGCAAAGGCCCCGGGGGCAGAGTCACCGGCGTGCGCACCAACAAGGGGGATATCTCTGCTCCCATCGTGGTCAATTGCACCGCAGGTTGGGCATCGCTCATCTCGGACATGGCTGGCATCAAGTTGCCCATCCACACCCGCAATCTGCAGGCGGCGGTGACCGAACCGGTCAAGGTGTTCCTGCCGGCGGTGGTCGTGAGCGGTTCGCTCCACTGCTATGTCAGCCAGACCGACCGCGGCGAGCTGGTCTTTGGCGCCGCCGTCGACCCGTACAACAACTACAACGTGCGTGGGTCCCTGGAGTTCACTGAAGGACTGGCTGGTCACATCCTGGAGCTGATGCCGGGCTTGTCCAAGATGCGGCTGCTTCGCCAGTGGGCCGGCTTGTGCGACATGACCCCGGACTACTCACCCATCATGGGATTCACCCCGGTTGAAGGGTTCCTGTGTGACGTTGGCTGGGGCACCTACGGCTTCAAGGCCGGGCCGGTCTCGGGGGAGCAGATGGCCGAATGCATTGCCACCCAGCAGACCCCCAAGCTCATTGAGGCGTTCAAGCTCGAGCGCTTTGTCCACGACAACCTCGTCGGCGAAAAGGGCGCAGCGGCCGTCGGCCACTGAGTCCACGGCAAAGAAAATCGAGAGAGAGAACAATCATGCTTCTGGTTCCCTGCCCCAACTGTGGGCCCCGCAACTCCACTGACTTCGGCTACGGGGGCGAGTCCCGCAAGCGCCCCGACCCCAACGAGGCGTCCAAGGAGGAGTGGCGTACCTACCTGTACCTGGAAGACAACCCGGCCGACTGGATGGTTGAGACCTGGTATTGCCGGTCCGGCTGCCGCAAGTTCTTCAAGACCGAACGCCACACCGGCACCAATGAGTTTCGAAACCCTGCCATTCCCGGCAACAAGGTTGGAGGTACGTCCTGATGTCTGGTTTGAACCCCAAACGACTGCCCCACCAATCGGGCGAGGTCATCGACCGCAGTTCCACCGTCTCGTTCACCTGGAACGGCAAGACCATCTCCGGACTTGAGGGCGACACCATTGCTTCTGCGCTCCTGGCCAATGGTGAGCGCATCGTCTCCCGGTCGATGAAGTATCACCGCCCGCGCGGCTACATGACCGCCGACTTCTGGGACCCCAACGGCTTTGTCCAGGTGGGCGACGACCCCAATGTCCGATCGGGCCACCGGCTGGTGGAACGAGGGATGGAGATCAGCGCGCAAAACGTCTGGCCGTCCTTGGACTACGACATCAAGGCGGCCAACGGTCTGGTCGGCCGGTTCCTGACCGCCGGCTTCTACTACAAGACCTTCATCAAGCCCCAGGCGCTGTGGCCCACCTTTGAGAAGGTGCTGTCCACCTTCGCTCCGGGTGGCACCGTGGATCTTGATACGCCGCACGGCTACCACGACAAGCGCTACACCCATCCCGACGTGGTGGTCGCCGGTGGCGGTCCTGCGGGGATGGCGGCAGCGGCGGCGGCCGCGCAGGCCGGTGCATCGGTCATCCTGGCCGAACACGACCATCAGCTTGGCGGTCACCTTCGCTACGGCAACGACGCCGACCGAGCGCTGGCGGCCGAATTGGAGAAGTCCTGCCGCGACGCTGGCGTTGAGATTCTGCTCAACTCCACGGTCACCGGTCGGTATCTGGACAACTGGTGCGCAATCGTCCAGCGCAGTCATCCCATGGCGGTGGAGCGACTCATCAAAGCTCGCGCCAAGATGCTGATTGTCGCCCCCGGTTTGATCGAACGCCCCTATGTCTTTGACGGCAACGACAAGCCCGGCGTCATGCTGTCGGGCGCAGTCCGGCGCCTGATCAACATGTACGCAGTGAAGCCCGGCGAGCGAGCGGTCGTGCTCAGCGCCAATGCCGAAGGCGACGCCACGGCCGCCGATCTGGAACGGGTGGGTGTGCATGTGGTCCGCGTGGTGGACGGTCGAACCGGCGGCAATGTCGTTTCGGTCGACGGGTCCAGCAAGGAAGTCAAGTCCATCAAACTCGGCGACGGTTCTGAGGTCGAAGCTGACCTGCTGGTGACCGCCGTTGGCTGGACCGCACCCACATCGCTGATGAACATGGCGGGCGATCGTCCCGTCTATGACGAGTCAGCCGCCCGCTTCTTCCCCGAGACCAAAATTGACAACGTCCTGGTGTGCGGCGGCATTGCCGGCGATGGCACCCAGGAACAGATGATCGATCACGCGCAGTCCACGGGCCGGCTGGCCGCCGACCGCGCGGCTGCGGTGGCCTATGCCCTGCAGTCCAAGACCGCCCGGGCGGTTCCCGTTGCCGGCGCGGCGCCAGTCATGGCGACCGACATGCGCGTCGACCTGCCGCGTGACAACCATCCAGCCATGTTCCGGTCGAGCACCCACGGCATTGTCGACTTCTCCGAAGACGTTGGCTCCAAAGACCTGGTGGCCGCGTCCAAGGAGGGCTACGACTCGGTCGAGCTGCTCAAGCGCTACACCACCGCCACCATGGGCCCGGCGCAGGGCAAGTTGGAGACGGTCAATACGGTGGCCGTCCTGGCCGAAGCCCGAGGCGAAACCATTGAGGAAGTGGGCACCACCGTGTGGCGTCCGCCGTACGCCCCAGTGACCCTCGGCGGGTTGGCTGGCCGGGTGTTTTCTCCCGAGCGCGTGTCTGCCATTCAGCCGTGGCACAAAGCCAACCATGCACGCTTTCGCAAAGCCGGCGTCTGGATTCGTCCCGACCACTATGGCAACGCCGCCTCCGAAGTTCGGAACACGCGGGAGAACGTGGGCATCATCGATGTCAGCCCCCTGGGCAAGCTGGACCTGCAAGGTCCGGATGTGCCCAGGCTGCTCAACCTGCTGTACACCAACAAGTGGTCCAAGTTGAAGGTCGGTGCGGTTCGCTACGGCATCATGTGCGCGGAGGATGGCGTGGTGATGGACGACGGCGTGACCGGTCGCCTGACCGAAGACCGCTGGCTGATGACCACCACCAGTTCTGGTGCGGGCACCATCTGGGAGTGGGCCGAGAACTGGCTCCAAACCGAGCGTCCGGAGTGGCAGGTGCACGTCACCCCGGTGACCACCGGTTACACCAGCATCAACATCGCCGGCCCCAGGAGCAGAGAGCTGTTGGGCCGGGTGGCCGAAGGTGTTGACCTCGATCCAGTGGCGTTTCCGTATATGAACGTTCGCATGGGCACGATTGCCGGAGTGGGCAACTGCATCATGTGGCGTATCGGCTTCACCGGTGAGCAGTCCTACGAGATCCACGTGCCCGCCGGATTCGGACTCCATGTGTGGGAAACTCTCATGGACAAAGGCGCCGATCTGGGAATCAAGCCGTTTGGTCTTGAAGCCCAGCGCATCATGCGGTTGGAGAAGGGCCACTTCATTGTTGGTCAGGACACCGACGGTCTGACCAAGGCGCCGAGCACCGGACTCACGCCATTGATCAAGTTGGACAAGGACGACTTCGCCGGCAAAGCGGAGCTCACCTGGGCCATTGACAAAGCGGCCACGTTGCCCAAGCTCGTCGCCATTCAGACCGCTGACCCCAGGATCGTTCCCTCCGAGGCCTCGCAGATTGTGCGAGCCGGCACCAACGAAATCCTGGGGCGCATCACGTCCTCTCGCATGTCCCCAACCTTGAACCGTTCCGTCTGTCTGGGGCAGGTGGCGCCCGAAGCGTCCGCTCCGGGAACCGACCTCACCGTCGTCATGATCGACGGCACTCGCATCAAAGCCACGGTCATGGAACACCATGCCCATTTCGATCCCGAAGGAGAGCGCCTCCGTGCCTGATTCTGCCCCCCCGTCTGTGACGCCGGAATTCAGAAGCTCGATCACCGCGAGCTACCCCGATGGCAGCGATGCCAAGCTCACGTTGCGCAACGACTCGGCGATGACCAAGGTCATCGTGAAGGCTGGGGCCGAAACCACCGCGGCCCAGCAGATTGGCGTCCGGTTTGGAACCAGCCATACGTCTGACGACGTGCTCATTGTTGGCCAACGTCCTGACGAGTGGATGATGCTCGGTCCGGCCGAAGCGGTCTGGGCCTACGTCCAGGGACTCGATTCCGCTGGCCATGTCAGCGTCATTGATTACACCCACAGCCGGGACATGTTCCGGATCACCGGTGAGCAGGCGACCTCCATGTTGGAGAAGGTCTGCGGTATCGACTGGTCAGACGCCATGACCCCCAATGGCGCCGCAACGTCGGCGTCGGTGGCACTGACCAGCTGCGACATCATTCGCAACGACCTCAGTACCGATGCGGCCGGACGGTCTTATCTGCTGGCGATGGACCGATCCTTTGGGCAGTACTTGTTTGATGCCCTGGTCGACGCGTCCCAGGAGTTCCACGGCGGCGTTGTCGCCAACTGATTTGGCCGTCAGGCGCACAACGTCCCTTTGCCGGACGCCGTGTATAGCCTGCGGTGCCTTTGCTCAACCCGATTCCCCTTATTTGTCTCCCGAGAGTGAGTACTGATGTCTTTTCCTTCTGATCTTGAGATTGCCCAGGCCGCCAAACTGCAGCCGTTGACTGATGTCGCCACCCGGGCCGGAATTCCCACGGAGTTTCTGGAGCAGTACGGCGAGGGTTCGGCCAAGATCAAACTTGACGCCATTGAAGCCATGGCCGACCGCCCCCGGGCCAAGTACGTCGTGGTGTCCGCAATCACGCCAACCCCGCTGGGCGAAGGCAAGACCACGACCACGGTTGGCCTGGGTCAGGGCTTCTCCCACATCGACAAGCTGGCGACCATCGCCATTCGTCAACCGTCGATGGGTCCAACCTTCGGCATCAAGGGCGGTGCCGCCGGTGGCGGTTACTCCCAGGTTGTCCCAATGGAGCTGTTCAACCTGCACCTCACCGGTGACATGCATGCGGTGACCGCGGCCCACAACCTCTGCTCGGCGCTGCTGGATTCGCACCTCTACTTCGGTAACGACCTCGGTCTGGATCTGAACCAGATCACGTGGCGTCGAGTGCTCGATGTCAATGACCGGGCGCTGCGCTCCATCACCATTGGTCAGGGCGGAAAGCTTGACGGCGTCGAGCGCGAGACCGGTTTCGATATCACCGCCGCATCCGAAGTCATGGCCGCGCTTGCCTTGTGCACGAGCCTTCAGGATCTGCGCTCCCGCCTGGGCCGTATCGTGATCGGCTACACCTCCACCGGTACGCCGGTTACTGCCGAAGAGATCGGCGCGGCGGGTTCCATGGCCGTGATTCTCAAAGAGGCCATCAAGCCCAACCTCATGCAGACCTTGGAAGGGACACCGGCGCTGGTGCACACCGGCCCGTTCGGCAATATCGCCACCGGCAACAGCAGCATCGTCGCCGACCAGATTGGTATCCACGCTGGCGACTTCCTGCTCACCGAAGCGGGATTTGGCGCCGACATGGGCGCCGAGCGATTCTTCAACATCAAGTGCCGCTACTCCGGGATTGCCCCGGACGCCGCGGTGCTCGTGGCTACGGTGCGTGGCTTGAAGGCGCACTCGGGCAACCACAAGATCGTGGCCGGTAAAGACCTGCCGCCAGCCCTTCTTGAAGAGAATCCGGGCGAGGTCCACCAGGGTGGCGATAATCTCCGCAAGCAATTGGAGAACATGAAGATCCATGGCGTGACCCCGGTGGTGGCCATCAACGTCTTCCCCGGCGACCACGATGCCGACATTGCTGCCATCCATGAGATCGCTCAGGAGTACGGCGCACGCGCCGCCGTGTCCACGCACTTCTCCGACGGTGGCGCGGGCGCTGCTGAGCTGGCCACCGCGGTGGCCGAAGCCGCCGAGGAAGAGTCCAACTTCGAGGTGCTCTACCCCGATGAGATGGGTCTCAAAGACAAGATCATGACCGTGGCCACCAAGGTCTATGGCGCAGCGGATGTTGAGTACACCGAAGAGGCGTCGGATCAGATCGCCAAGTACGAAGCCGCCGGGTTCGGGAACCTGCCGGTCTGCATCGCCAAGACCCACCTCTCCACCAGCCACGACGCCAAGCTCAAAGGCGCCCCCACCGGGTTCACCCTTCCGGTCCGCGAAGTTCGGGCCAGCGTCGGTGCCGGGTTTATCTACCCGCTCTGCGGCAATATGCGCACCATGCCCGGCCTGGGCAAAACCCCGGCCGCCCACGCCATCGATATCGACGCCGACGGCAACGTGATCAACCTGAGTTGATGGTCAAGTCCAAACAATAAATATCAGCTCCATTTCGCCGACAGGGGATCAGTTCAGATCCTCTTATGCGAAAGTGATGGCGTGTCTGCCTGTCATTTCTGTGGAACAGAAACCGGCCTCGATGATCGGTTCTGCGCGGGCTGTGGGATCGCCACGAATGCGACAATTGTCCCTCTTGCCGACGCGTCAGAAGAGCCCCCGGCTGCCCCCGCGGAATCCGGTGCTGTCGAAGTTCGGCGACTGCAGCGTCGGCGACGGTGGACCATCGGAACCCTTGCCGCGATGGGTGCCATGGCAGTCATCAGTGTCAACTTCGGCCTGTGGAGTTCGTCCAGCGACATCGCCCCCGACGCTCCTGTCGCCGACGAGAACGACCAGGTCGTACTCGGTGAGCGGTTGGCCATCGCCATCGATGACGGGAATGCGGACGCCGATATCGACTGGTTCCCTGACCGACGACACGACCAATGGCTTGCCATGGTGGTGGGGGCCGAACTCATTGCCGTTGATGTCACATCTGGTGCGCAGCGGCGCCGCGCTGGTCGGACTGACCGCCGACCAGTTGATTCGCAGTTGGGCGCAGGATCGAAAAGAGAAGTTGGGCCTGCTCTGAGCGTGAGGGACAGTGGCCGCGCATATTTCTCAACAGTAAACTCAGTTGCCTGTGAGTAGAGATTGACGGCGACGGAATGCAGGTGGCATAGTTTCACTGCTACGGACGATTGTTGAGTGGAGATGCAGATTGGGAAACCGGTCGCCTCCACCCATCGAGCGGGTCGGGGTCCATGGGGGCCACAACAACGGACAGTCAGTTTTTCAGGGGGAAGAACAGTGACAACCACATCAGACGCAATCATCGATGCCCGCACAGGTGTCAGCGATATCGAAGCGTTCATCGACGCTCCCGGCCGCCAGGATCAGGTGAACGAGGTCATCAGGCGCATCGAGGCCGAAGGGATTCAGTATCTCTACTGCCAGTTCGTTTCGGTAACCGGCCGGATCATGGGCAAAGGTATTCCGGCCAAGCACTTCGACACGATTGCCAACAAGGGCTTTCAGCTGGTTTACGGATCAACCGCCAACCTGTTCACCGATCGACATGGCGAATACATCGGGTACGGCCCCGAAGCCAAAGAGCTCGTGGGCGTGGCCGAGGTCGAGACGTTCACGCCACTGCCCTGGGACCCCAAGACCGCCCGGGTCTTCTGCACGTTGTTCCGGGGCCGGGAAGAAAAGGTCGACGGCGGCATGTTCTTGACCTCGGACTGCCGCGGCAACCTTCAACGCATCCATGCCGACTTCGAAGCCAAGCACGGTCTGCATCTTCGGGCCGGTTGCGAGCCGGAGATGATGTGGCTCAAGACCGACGCCGACGGCAAGCCCACCGTCGAAGGTCTCACCAAGCCCAACTGCTACCACATCGACCAGTTTGCCGAACTGCAACCGCTGATTCACAAGGTGGTCGAATACAGCGAGGCCATGGGTCTGGACATGATCCAGGGTGACCACGAGGATGCTCCCGGCCAGCTGGAACTCAACTTCAACTTCGACCGGGCTGAACTGACCGCCGACCGCCTCAGCACCTATCGCCAGATCTGCAAGCAGGTGGGTCGAGAGCTGGGGGCCTTCCCGTGCTTCATGCCCAAACCATTCATGGGGGTGTCAGCCAATGGCTGTCACCACAACATCTCGTTGTGGGACAACGACGGCAACAACCGCTTCATGCCCGAAGGTGATGACCCGCAGATGCCGGGCCCCGTCGGGATGAAGGCCATTGGTGGCATCATCGAGCATCTTCCGGCGCTGACCTGCATTGGTTCCTCAACGGTCAACTCCTACCGCCGGCTGTGGGACACGGGGTTCTGGGCGCCGGTCTTTGCCGACTGGGGATTCCAGAATCGGACCACTGCGTTGCGCATCAGCGCCCCGGGCCGATTTGAATATCGCTCGGTGGATTCTGCAGTCAACCCGTACCTGTCGATGGCGGCGCTCATTAAAGCCATGGATCACGGACTGGACGAAGAACTCGACCCGGGTCCGCCCGAAGAGCGCAACATCTATGAGGCCATGGACGGCGGCAAGGACGTCAAGAAGATCCCGATGAGTCTGGGTGAAGCACTTATTGCCCTTGACGCCGACGAAGTCATCAAGTCCGCCATGCCCGGCGAGATGTACAAGGTCTTCGAGCACTACAAGCGTGACGAATGGGAGCGCTTCATGGCCACCGTCACCGACTGGGACGTTGACGAATACCTCGATGTTCTGCCCTAGGCAGACCCGTCACACGATCGAATCAAGGAGAAGAAAACATGTGCGGACTTGCTGGTGTGATTCACCGCGATGGTCCAGCAAACCTCGGAGCCGAATTGGGCCGGATGCTTCAGTCAATGAAGCACCGAGGCCCGGACTCCACCGGGTATGCGTTGTACGGGCCGGCCGACGAACTGGTGGTGATTCGTTTCGTACTGGCGGAGCCGCTGGAAGCCAATCGCATCGGCATGGAGGAGCGGCTTGAACGCAACCGCGCCGAGATCGAGTCCCGGTTGGCCAAGATCGGCGCCGATGTTGCCACGATGAGCAGCGAAACCGGCTACGCGTTTCGGGCCACGGTCCGCTACAGCGGTGAACTCAAGCCGCTGGCCGACTATCTCGAGGACGTCCCGGGATGCGAAGTCCTGTCGCTGGGCAACTCGCTGGAGATCGTCAAGGACCTGGGCGACGCCAACACCGTGGCCGAGCAATACCGCCTGCAGAACTTCATGGGCACCCACGGCATGGGGCACGTGCGCATGGCCACCGAGTCTGATGTTGACCTGGCCAGCGCCCACCCCTACTGGGCCTACCCGTTTGCCGATGTGGCAGTGGTGCACAATGGCCAGCTGACCAATTATCACCAGTGGCGACGGCGTCTTGAACGCTCAGGTCACCGGTTCCAGTCCGAGTGTGACTCCGAGATCATTGCGGTCTACCTGGCCGAGCGGATGTCGTTTGGTGAGTCGCTGGAGACGGCGATGAAGACCAGTCTTGACGATCTGGACGGCGTGTTCACCTACTTCTGCGTGACCGGCAACGAACTGGGCATCGCCAAAGACGAGATGGCAGCCAAACCGCTCGTGCTGTTTGAGTCCGACAACCTGGTGGCCGCAGCCACCGAAGAGATCGCCATCCGAGCCCTGGTGGGCAAAGAGGTTGACACCCGTGATCCGTACGAGAGGGAGGTGCTGGTGTGGGAAGTGTGATCGCAGGCTCAAAGAGTGGCATCAGCTACGACGCCCGCGGCCTGGCCGAACCGGACGCCGTAGCACCGCGGACCGCGGAGATTGACGGTGACAAGGCCCGTATCGACGCCACCGAGCTCACCACCCGGCTCATCAACCTCGAGTTGCGCCGGGTCATTTACGAAGAAGGCATCACCGACGTCACGCTGCTGAACCCTGGATCCAAGCACTCCATTGGTGTGGGCATCCTCAAGCGCTGCAAGATTCACGTGGAAGGCTCACCGGGTTGGTTTGCCTTTGGCATCATCGACGGTCCGGAAGTGACCATCGATGGTCGTGTGGGCTGGTCGTGCGCAGAGAACATGATGGCCGGAAGCGTGGTCATCGAAAAGGGGGCCGGGTCCCTGACCGGTGCGGCGCTTCGCGGCGGTGACCTGGTCATCAAGGGCGACGTTGGTGCTCGAACCGGCGTGGACCAGAAAGGTGGCCTCATTCTGGTGATGGGGTCGGTGGGAATCAACACCGGCTTCATGATGCAGCGCGGTCGTCAGATCATCTGTGGAAACGCCGGTCATGGCCTGGGCGACTCCATGTACGACGGAATCCTCTATGTGGGCGGCACGATCGCCTCATTGGGCATCGACTGCGTGCCGGGCGAGTGGGACGACACCGACACCGAATACGTCAACCGCAAGTTCAAGAACTACGGGCTCGGTGATCCACCCGCACTGCAGAAATTTGTTTGCGGCAAACAACTGCACAACTACGACTCGCTTGAGCCTTCTGAGCGCAAGCTCGTGCTCTGAGAGGAAGATAGTCATGGCAAAGAAAACAGCAGCTGACCAGGACGCGCAGGACGAGGTACTGGTCAACGCCAATCAGGACAATCTGGGTCAGAGCCAGATCTTCACGCCCACCGTCATCAACGACATCCACGTCAAAGCTCAACTCGGTCGCTACCGCATGCGGGGCTTCTCGATGTTCAAGAAGATTCCCCACTGGGATGAGCTCGTCTTCCTTCCCGGAACCCTCACCCGGTTTGTGATCGAGGGCTACCGCGAGAAATGCGAGACCAGGACCGTCATTGGTGGTCGTTTCGCCAAGAAGCCTCTGGAGCTGGACATTCCGGTGTACATCACCGGTATGAGCTTCGGATCGTTGTCCATCGAAGCCAAGATGGCGCTGGCCAAAGGCGCATCGATGGCGGGCAGTGCCACGTGCTCGGGCGAAGGAGGCATGATCCCGCCGGAGCGGGATCTGTCGACCAAGTGGTTCTATCAGGTCATCCAAAGTCGCTACGGCTTCAACCCGCATCACCTGATGCTGGCGGATGCGGTGGAGTTCTTCATCGGCCAGGGCTGCAAGGTTGGTCTGGGCGGACACCTCATGGGGCAGAAGGTCACCGAGCAGGTGGCTGAAATGCGGTCGTTGCCGGCCGGTATTGACCAGCGTTCACCGGCCCGCCATCCGGACTGGATTGGACCCGACGATCTGTCGCTCAAGATTCAGGAGATCCGCGAGGCCACCGACTATCAGGTGCCCATCCAACTGAAGCTCGGTTCATCCCGGGTGTACGACGATGTGCGTATGGCCGCCAAGTGCGGTCCGGACTCCATCTATCTGGACGGTGCCGAAGGTGGCACCGGGGCCGGCCCCCACGTGGCCACCGAAGAGACCGGCATTCCGTTGATGGCGGCCATCCCCGAAGCCCGCCGGGCGCTCGAAGACGTTGGCTTGGCTGATGACGTGAGCCTGGTGGTGGCTGGCGGTATCCGCAACGGCGGCGACGTGGCAAAGTGCATCGCCCTCGGCGCCACCGCCTGTGCCATTGGTACCGCAGCGCTGATGGCATTGAACTGCAACAAGGAGATTCCCGGCGTCACCGACTACGAAGGCACCATTGGTGTTCCTGCCGGTCAGTGCTACCACTGCCATACCGGTCGTTGCCCGGTGGGCATCGCCACCCAGGACGTGGAGCTTCGCAAGCGCCTGGACGTGGACGAAGCTGCCATGCGGGTCTACAACTTCCTGATCACACTGACCATGGAAGTCCAGATGCTGGCCCGGGCCTGCGGCAAGACCGACATCCACTCGCTGGAGCCCGAGGACCTGGCTGCGCTCACCTATGAGGCGTCGGCCATGGCCAAGGTTCCGCTGGCCGGAACCAACTACATCCCCGGCGTGACCGAACAGCGCACGCTCGAAGAGATGCGCCGACTGGTTGAGAAGTCTGTGACTGGAGGAATCTGATGAGTGTCGATACAACAACCGATGATGGAATCACGATCGAGACGGACCCGATGAAAAGCGACACCGGCAAGCGCACCGTTGGCATCGATGCTGAGATGCTGGCTGGCAAGCGGTTTGATTACCAGAGCGATATCTCCCTGGTGGAAGACATCGACCTGATGGCGGCCACCCCCGGCGATGACCTCAACTGGTTGGAAGACATCACGTTGCTGGAAGAGGACGGCGTGCCCGCGGTCTTTGACCGGTACTCCAACTCGTTCATCAAGATCTACTTTGACATTCCGGCCGGACGGGAAGACGAGCTGGCCCGCAAGGTGCTGATGAAGCACCTGATGGACGGCAACTCCTACGGGATCATTCTCAAGGAAGCGCACTGCAAGTTCCCCCAGATCGATCTCGGTTCATGGGTCGATGTGGAAGACTGCACCGTCGTGGGAACGGACTGGAAACCGTCGGTCCTTGAAGGCTGGGAGCCCCCTTCGGGGCACTGACAACCAACACGCAAAGACTGGACTTCACCATGGCCCTTCCATCCTCTTCGACCTATGTCATTGTCGGCGCCGGCATCCACGGATTGTCGACCGCGTGGCACCTGGCCGAGGGCCTTGGCTCCGGCAATCAGGTCACCGTCATCGACAAGCAGGGAGTGGGCGCCGGAGCGTCCGGTATCGCCTGCGGTGTGATTCGGAACAACTACTTCCAGCCGGCCATGCGCGAGCTCATGGCGCACTCGGTGAGCGTGTGGGAGTCGGACCCGGAGGCGTTCTCCTACCACCCGGTGGGTTACATGCAGATCAGTCACGAGGGCATGCACGATGACGTGCGGTCCATCTATGACCAGCAGCAGGCCATTGGCTATGAGTCGGTGTTCATTGAGGGCGCCGGCGAGTGTCAGTTGTACATGGAGGGCATCTTCCATGACTGGCGCGCCCAGGGGATCACCTCGGTCCTGCATGAGAAGAAGGGCGGCTACGCCAACAACAAGAAGTCGCTGGAGGGCCTGCGCGGCAAGTGCGAAGCTGCCGGCGTGACCATTCACGAAGGCGTCACTCTCAAAGAGTTCACTCAGGACGCCACCGGCGCCATCACCCATGTGGTGACCGATCAGGGATCGATCGCCTGCGATCAGGTGGTTGTGGGTGTGGGCCCGTGGGTGCAAGCTCCGTGGGCCATGCTCGACCTTCCGGTAACCACAAAGATCAAAGGTCCCGACGGCGTGCTGCATGAGACGCCAACCTGGATCTACTGGGCGCTGCAGGAAGGTGTGCTGGGCGTCGATCCCGGGTTCCTGGTGGACAACGACGGCAACATGCCGCCGGTGATTCACATCGATACCGACGTGCCGTTGCACGACGACGACGGCGAGCTGGTCACCGCTGATCCCTGGGGGATCTACTACAAGCCCGACTTCGCCTTTGGTGGCGTGCAGGGCGGCTACATGCCCTACATCGTGGACAAAGAAGCCAAGGACGTACAGGTTGATCCGTACGGTCCGGAATCGCCCGACTTTGTGGTTGGTGGTGACTTCTACCGCACGTGGACCTCGGCCCTTTCGCACTGCCAAAAACGCTTTGAGGGTAAGAGTCACCTCATCAAGCACGAGCCCTCCGGCGGCATCGGCAGCTTCACGCCCGACAGTTTCCCGGTGTTCGACCAGTTCTCACAGAACTGTTACTTCATTGCTGACTCCAACCACGGATACAAGATGCTCGGGGTGGGCGCGCTGGTGGCCAGGGAGCTGTTGGGTGAACCGCAACGGCTGCTTGAGCCCTTCCGCTACGGCCGCTACGAGTCCGGCCAGCTGCACCCGGTGAGTTCCTCGCCCTTCCCTTGGAGCTGACCCCGCCGCTTCCCGCCCGTCCGCTTTCGGCCGATCCGTCGCGGTCCCACACGCTGCCGTCGCGCTGGTACATCAACCCGGACGTGGTACCGCTGGAGCGGTCTGCGGTGTTCGCCCGAAGCTGGCTGTACGTGGGTCATCAGAGCCAGCTGGTGGAGCCCGGTTCTTATCTGACGGTCACCGTCACGGGCCAGGACCTGATGGTCATCCGCTCCGATGACGGCACCCTCGGCGCCTTCCACAACGTGTGCCAACACCGGGGCCATCAGCTGCTGAATGGCGCGGGCCGGGTCCGATCAATTGCGTGTCCATATCACGCATGGGTCTACGGCATCGATGGCCAGCTGAAGCAGGCGCGGAACACCGCGGAGATGGTGAACTTCGACAAAGCGGACTTTGGTCTCTCGGCGGTTCAGGTGGAGGTTATGTGTGGGCTGGTCTTCGTGAACCTTGACCTTTCGGCCCCATCGTTGGCCTCTCAGACCGACGGGCTCGAAGCCGAGATCCGCTCGTTCTGCCCGGAGATCGATTCGGTGCTGTTTGTGCAGCGGGACCGGTTCGAAGTGGAGAGCAATTGGAAGACGATGGTGGAGAATTTCCTGGAGTGCTACCACTGCGCGCCGGCCCACCGGGACTTCGTGGATCTGGTCGACATGCCCAGCTACCGAAGCGTGGTGCATGGCATCTGGTCCAGTCACGTGTCGAACGCGCCGGGCACCGAGGACAACTCGGCCTTCACCATCGAGACGGGCCGAACCGACTTCAGCTTTGCCGGCTGGTTTGTTTGGCCAAACCTCACCATCTGGATTTATCCGGGTGACGCCCAGGTGTCGATTCTGCAGATGAACCCGGATGGGCCGGAACAGACCATCGAATATCAGGATTGGTTCTGTCCGGGCGGGTCGCCGACCCCGCACCTGCGGGAGGCCATGGACTACCAGAAGGACGTTCTGCAGCCGGAGGACATCTCGTTGTGCGAGAGTGTCCAGCGAGGACTTCGGTCTGACGGGTACGACCAGGGACGCTTCGTGGTGGACACCGGACGCACTGAACTGAGTGAACACGCGGTCCATCATTTTCAGATCATGGTGGCCAAAGCGCTGGGAGTACCGGTCGAGAAGTGAAGTCAGCCAGTGCAGCCGGGGGGCTGTTGGGAGGGACACGCCATGGGTTTGATGTTGTTGTTGGGAATGGAGTCGTTCCTGCCGATGTGGTTGCTGCTGTTGGGCGCCATCGCTCTGACGATCACCGAAGGCCGAGAGCAGCGTCTGGGCGTGATCCCCACACTGTGGTGGGTGTTGCTCGTGGCGCTCACTCACGTAGTTGGCTACCTGGGTATGCGGGGGTGGGTGGCATGGCGTCGGAAGCAGACCTGATCCAGCGGGCCATCGCATCGCCCATCAGATTCAAGATTTTCGTGGCGCTGGGGCTGCTGCTCCTGGTGCTGGGGCTCACGGGTGCGTTCAACGTCTCCCGCGACGTGGATATCGAGCGGCAGGAGGCGGTGGAGATCGCCCGGCCCGAGATCGACTTCGAACCCGTCAATGCCGACGCGCGTCTGGTGCGTCAGGGAGTGGGCGTGCGCACGGTGTGGGCGGTCTCGTTCTCCATTCCGGCCGCTGACGGCAGCCGGGATGACTTCGACCGGCTCACCACCGTGGAGGTCGATGCCCGCACCGGAGACATCATCAAGATCAGCCGGGACCAACCGTTGGCCAACGCCTCCGGAGGCTGAATCGCGGCCCGGTTTCCGTCGCCGGACCACGCACGGAGACTTTCGCGTCGGTAGTGGTTGTTTCCCTGTGGTAGTTTCTCGTGAAGTCCAGATCGGGGGGTCTGGCAGCGGATGCATACCAGCAGGACGGGGGTCCTGACGGGAGCGGGCGGTCTGCTTCAACGAGCGAGCATGGGGGTTTTATGCTGGTATTTGCTCAAGAGACAGTGGACCTGACATCAACGGTCTTCACCGAGTCGTACTACTTCTTCACGGTGGCAATCATGTGGTTGCTGCACGTGGGGTTCATGACGTATGAGGCCGGGGTCAGCAGACGAAAAAACGTCATGGCCACCGCCATCAAGAACATCCTCACGATCGCCGTCGTGACGCCGGTGTTCTACTACGTCGGCTGGAAGGTCTACTTCTGCATGGAGGAGGGCATCCTGCCCACCCTCACCGCAGACGGCAACAATCCCGAAGGCACCGGCCTCTACTTCTGCGGCGACGGCTACGGCTGGGGCTGGCACGGGTCCATGGGTCCCAACCTCGGTGACAACATCACCGGCGTCTTCTGGGCGGCATTCGTGCTGTTCTCCTGGACCACGGGTTCCATCATGTCCGGTGCCATCATCGAGCGGGTTCGAACCTCGGCCTACCTCATCCTTACCGCCCTCATGGGCGGCATCGTGTGGGTGATCGCCGCGGCCTGGGGTTGGAGCTACGGCGGTTGGTTGACCTTGCACTTCGGCTACCACGACTTCGCCGCATCCGGCGTGGTGCACGGCATCGCCGGCATCTTCGCTCTGGGGGTGCTGCTCAACCTGGGTCCGAGAATCGGCAAGTACGACCGGCAGGGCAGAGCCCGAGCATTCAGACCGCACAACCTGCACATGACTCTGATGGGGTTGATGATCATCTTCACCGGCTTCTATGCGTTCTATGCCGCATGTCTGGCCATCACTGCGGACGCGGCGCCGGGGTGGGCCAACATCTACTTCAGTCCCGCCACGTTGTCGGCCATCACCTTCACCATCACCATCGGATTTGCCGGAGGATTTGCCGGCGGCTATTTCTTCTCGAAGGGCGATCCGTTCTGGACGCTCTCGGGTGGTCTGGCCGGTGTGATCGCCGTGTCAGCCGGTGCCGACGTGTACTCACCCAACCTGGTGTTCATACTGGCCTTCTTCTGCGCTGGCCTCGCTTTCTATGTCGGCAACTTCATCGAAGTGAAGATGCGGGTCGATGACGCCGTGGGCGCGGTTGCGGTGCACGGGGTCCTGGGGTTTGTTGGTGTCCTGTTGCTGGGCGTCTTCGGCGCCGGTTATCCCACGGGAGCGCTGGGGGTCGAGACATCGTTGCTCGGTCAGTTGGTCGGCGTGGCGGCGCTGTTCCCGCTGGCCTTCCTCACCGGATACGGGGCGTCCTGGATTCTCAAGAAGTTGAATCTGCTGCGGGTACCTCCCGCGGTGGAGCTGGAAGGCCTGGACGTGGCCGAGTACGGCAGCGACTTCTTCCCCGAATGGGGCCAGGTCACCGAAACCATCGTCGACGTGGACGGCCGGACCGTCGAGGCCGAACCCATTCTGCGGCAGGCCCTGGCCGATGCCATCGGCGCATCACCCGGCCTGCTTGACCTTCGTGAACCGGTGTCGGTTGATGCCGGAGTCGACGCAGACGCAACCACCAGCGGAACCTGAGAGGCAGGGAGAACACCATGGGAGATTCATTTCCCTATGACAGCTGGGCTGAGGCCCAGGCCGCGGCCGATGGCACCACCGGGTACTTCACCTGGGGTCCCGGCAGCAACACCATGAGCTACATCCTGGCGATCCTCGGCATTGCTTTGGCGGTGGCGTGGACGCTCTGGATCGTTCGGTTTGAAGACAAACATCTGCATGAGGCCGCCAGTGGCCTCAACGAGAAGTGGGGGATTTCATCATGAGTAGGCAAATCGAGTTTCCCGAAATGCAGACGCACAAGAAGAGCTTTGAGCAGGGCCTGATCCTGTTCAGCCTCGGGTGCATTGCCTTTGCGATACTGATGATCGTGATCGTCAGTGGGGGCGACTGGGCAAACTTCTAGCGACCGTGACCGATGAGACCGGCGGTTTGGACGCGCCGACGCCCGAGGATGTGCGTCGGTGGCGGGCCGCAGCCAAAGACGACAACGTGGATGCCATGTGCAACCTGGGCCTGCTCTGCTATCAGAACGGCCAACTGGTCGGGTCCGATTCGGCCGAGTCGTGGTGGGTCACCGCGGCCAAGAAGGGCCATGCGGATTCAATGTTGAATTTGGGTCTGTTGCGCTACGAGCAGGACCGGGTGGTGGGGGACAACTCGGCCGCACACTGGTGGGTGCTGTCGGCCGAAGGTGGCAACGTGGACGCCATGTGCAACCTGGGCTTGCTGCGCCATGCGCAGACTCGGCTCACCGGCGACGACTCCGCAGAAGCGTGGTGGACCAAAGCCGCGGCGGCGAACCACGAAGATGCCGCCCACAACCTGGACCTGCTTCGCGCCGAGCTGGCCGAGTCACCTTGATCATCTGCTTGATCATCTGCTTGATCATCTGCCAACCGACCGGCCTCGGCCCATGGACGAGCCACGCGATGACAACGCAGCCCTGAACAGATGAGATGACAACCGCGTCGTGTTTCGGGAGTGTCGCCGGAGCGTGAACGCCGCGCGGGCAGTGGCCGTCGGTGGGTGCTTTGTGCGACACTGTCGCTGTGACAACGGCGGCGGAACCTTTTGACGAGATGTTCGGCTATACCGATGCGCCACGTGACATCTACGCCGGCTATGGCACATGGTTCAACGGGGAACGACCGGAACAGCTACTGGACAAAGCCCATGCCGCCGAGGCGCTGTTTCGCCGCACCGGAATCACTTTCACCGTCTACGGCGATGGTGAGTCCAACGAGCGGCTCATTCCCTTCGACATCGTTCCGCGCCTCATTGGCGCCAGCGAATGGACCCGCTTGGAGCTGGGCGTAACCCAACGAGTGCGGGCTCTCAATGCCTTCGTGCACGATCTCTACCATCGCCGGGAGATCCTTCGAGCTGGACGAATACCGATCTCACTCATCGAGCACAACGAGGCGTTCGTCCAGCAGATGATCGGCTCGACGCCACCCGGCGACGTGTACACCCACATTGTCGGTATCGATCTGGTCCGAACCAGCGAGAACGAATTTTTCGTCCTGGAAGACAACGCTCGCACGCCATCGGGGGTGAGCTACATGCTGGAAAACCGGGAAACGATGTTGCATCTGTTCCCGGAGCTGTTCTCTCAAACCCGGGTGCGGCGGGTCAACGACTACCCCCGCCTGCTTCGCCGAGCGCTGAGTGCATGTGCGCCACGTTCTTGTGACGGCGACCCGACGATTGCGGTGCTGACGCCGGGCGTGTACAACTCGGCGTTCTTCGAACACTCCTTTCTCAGTGATGAGATGGGGGTGGAGCTGGTGGAGGGTCAGGATCTTGAGGTGCGCGACGGTCGCCTCACTATGAGGACGACCCGCGGGTACCAACCCATCGACGTCCTGTACCGACGAGTTGATGACGAGTTCCTGGACCCATTGACGTTCAATCCAACCTCGATGCTTGGCGTCGCCGGGTTGATGGACGTCTACCGAGCGGGGAAGCTCACCATTGCCAATGCGCCCGGGACCGGCGTGGCTGACGACAAGGCCATCTACTCCTATGTGCCCACCATGATCGACTTCTACCTGGGCGAGCGACCCATCCTGAACAACGTGCAAACGTGGAGGTGTTCGGAGCCGGACTCGCTGGCCTACGTGCAGCAGCATCTCAGTGAACTGGTGGTCAAAGAAGTCCACGGCTCCGGCGGATACGGCATGTTGATCGGTCCCGCAGCGTCGCGACGGGAACTTGATGCGTTTGCTTCGAAGCTGGCAGCCAACCCCGCCAACTACGTGGCCCAACCAACGCTGTCCTTGTCCACGGTGCCCATCCTGACCGAAGCGGGGCTCGCCCCGCGGCACGTGGACCTACGACCGTTTGCGCTGATGTCTCCAAACGAAATCACGGTGACCCCGGGAGGGCTCACCCGAGTGGCTCTGACGGAAGGATCGCTCGTGGTGAACTCATCGCAGGGCGGCGGCACCAAAGACACCTGGGTGCTGGAGCACTGATGCTGGGTAGCACGGCCGGACGGCTGTACTGGATGTTCCGCAACCTGGAACGCAGCGAGAACACGGCTCGCCTCATTGAAGCCGGCCTGAACATTGCGTTGACCCGGTCGGCCGCGGCGTCTGACGAGTGGGCATCGGTGGTCGCCACCGCCGGGTCGACCGACGCCTATCGGTCCCGGTATGACACCCACGAGGCCGCAACGGTGGTGGACTTCCTTCTTCGTGACCCCCAGAATCCCGCTAGCGTCAGGTCGCTTTATGACGTGGCCCGGGAGAATGCGCGAGGGGTACGAACTGCGCTCACGCGGGAGTTGTGGGAATCCATCAACGAATCATGGATGACCATCCTGGACTTGTTGGAGGAGCCGTTGGCGACCCCGGACCTGCCCGCCGTGCTTCGGATGATCAAGCGGGAGAGTGCGTACGTCCGCGGGTCCATGCACGGCACGATGACCCGCAACGAGAATCACGACTTCGCTCGGCTCGGCACCTTTGTTGAACGGGCGGACAACACGGCTCGGATCCTCGACGTCAAGTACTACCTGCTGCTGCCATCATCGGGGCACGTGGGTTCTCGGCTGGACAGCGTGCAGTGGGACACCATCCTTCGGGCGGTTTCGGCCCGGCGCGCCTACCGGTGGACCGATCGTGGCGAGATCAACCCCCCGAGCATTGCGAAGTTCCTGATCCTCGACCCGCAGATGCCGCGATCGCTGCTGTTCTGCTACCGCAAAATCTTTGACAAGTTGGTCTACCTCGACCCGGAGGGGGCACTGCCCGAGTCCCGAACGATGGCAGACCAGCTTCGCAACTGTGTGGAGCGCGCATCCATTGGTTCGATCTTCGATCAAGGTCTGCATGAGTTCCTCCGCGAGCGGATTCAGGACACCGCCGATCTGTCAGCCCAGATTGAACTCGACTTCCGGTTTCACCCGTAGGCCCTGCTCAGATGCGACTCGCGATTTCCCACCGCACGACCTATACCTTCGACGAACCAGTTGTTGCCGCGCTTCAACAGATCCGTCTTACCCCCAGGACCTCGAGCACCCAGCGGGTTGACGCGTGGACAACTTCGGTGCAAGGGGGCCAGGTTGAGGTTGCTTACGAAGACCAGCACGGCAACCTCGTGGAACTGGTGCGAACCGATCCCGGCGGTGTCCAGCTCACCATTGACTCTGCGGGCGAGGTGGAAACCCACAACGACGGGCCGGCGGTCCTGCTTCACGAGGAGAAGACGCCGCTGTGGTTGTTCGGTCGCTCAACCCCGCTCACTGCGCCGGGCGACGCAGTCCGGGATCTCGCCTCCGAGTTTGACGCGGACGCAATGCGTGACGTGGCCGCGGTCCACGCGCTGTCGGCCGCGGTGCTCTCAGCCATGGAGTACAGGATCGGCTCGACCACCGTCCTGGTCACTGCTGAGGATGCGCTTCTTGCCGGCGTCGGGGTATGCCAGGACCATGCCCATGTGTTCATCGCATCTGCCCGGTTGCTCGGCCTGCCAGCCCGGTACGTGAGCGGATATCTCATGTTGAACGATCGAGTTGAACAGGATGCGACCCACGCCTGGGCCGAAGCCTGGATCGAAGGCCTCGGCTGGGTCGGCTTCGATGTGTCCAATGGCATCTCGCCTGATGAACGATACGTGCACACCGCCAGAGGCTTGGACTATCGCGATGCCGCCCCCGTGACCGGAGTCCGCAGGGGTACCGGCGGTGAGGTGTTGAACGTCACACTTCAAGTCCAGCAGTAGGTCTGGGACTTGTAAGGAGATGCTGGACTGACGGCGTCGGCCGTCATTGCCGGTAGCGTCGCACCTTATGACCTACGGCGTTGGAATCATGCTCGACAGGGGCCTCGTGTTCATGTCGGACACCCGCACGAATTCCGGGTTGGACAACATCAACCAATACCGCAAAATGTTCAACTGGTCCGTGCCGGGCGAGCGAACGATCACCATGCTGGCCGCCGGGAATCTGGCCACCACCCAAACCGTTGCCGGACTCCTGAACGACCGGACGACGGTTCCGAAGGATCGCAGCCCGTCAATTCTTGAAGCCCCCACCATGTTCCAGGTGGCCCAGCTGGTGGGCCAGACGCTGGCCGAAGCCGTCGCCGATCATGGACAACAGGCCAGCGAGTCCAGGTTCTCGGCCACGCTCATCCTCGGTGGCCAGATCGGAACGATGGACCAACGCCTCTTTCTGATCTATCCGGAAGGCAACTTCATCGAAGCTGGACAGGACACGAGCTATTTGCAGATCGGTGAAACGAAATACGGGAAGCCCATCATTGTGCGGGCCCTCAAACCAGACATGTCCTTTGAGAACGCCATCAAGTTGCTGCTGGTCTCATTTGATTCGACGATGAAAGCCAACCTTTCGGTGGGCGCCCCGCTGGATTTGCACGTCTATGAACGGGACTCGCTGATGCCGGGAACCATTCACCGCATTGAGGCCGACGACCCGTACTTCCTCAGCCTTTCGGACCGTTGGAGTGAATCGTTGTCTGAGGCGTTCAACGCGTTGCCGGATTTCGAGCTCAACCAGTAGCTCATCGTCTCGCCGATCAAACCTCCACCGACACCTATCAACTCAAAGTCGGAGAAATCCACGCCCTGATCATCAACCCCAACCGACCCACAGGCGCCACCGGCGAATGCTTCCACTGCGCCGGCACCACCGAAATCACCGACTTCTGACCGGAATACCGGGCAACCGCGGCATCGCGGACAGCGGGGAGGTCGACGGCTCCTTCGAAAGGGGTGTAGCGGATGGATCCGGTTTGGGTGTTGCGCTTGGAACACAGCGACCTCGCCTCGCGACCCGCATGAAAACTATTCGGCGGTCACCTCGTTGTCGAGGGAGATGCTGACGTCGTCGTCCAGAAATGAGGTCAGGGAATCGTCCAACGCGTCAGCCCAATCGGTGTGATGAAGCGGCGACACACTCCCGGTCACCGGTGAGGTGTGCGCATGGTTCCGGTAGCCGATGATCGACTCCTTCTTGTGCTTCTTCCAGCTCTTGAACTCCCGATCAATCAGCTCGGTATCGAATGAGGGGTAGTCGGTCCGGCCCAGCAGATCTCGGGTGTAGTCGCCCTGAAAATCGATCAGCCCGTAGTCATCTTCGACCTGAGCTTCGGCCGCCCGCGCCGCGTCGATCCAGGTCTGCTGCTCGGCCGCGCTGGGCAGTTCGATCCGTCCCATGATGACGTCCCGGGCGTACCAGGCCTGCACGTCAAACATGTTGAACGTGTACCACTGGTCCTGCATGCCCAGGTAGCTCACGCGGTTGTTCGGTTGGAACACCACACCGCGGAACAGCATCTCCAACGCCAGGACGTTGCCGGTGTGCAAGGTCAGGTCGTCGGCCATGAACGGGAAGTGATGCTTGTACCCGGTGCACGCGATGATGGCGTCGGCTTCGGTGGAGGTGCCGTCGGAGAAGTGGACGGTCCTGCCTTCCACATGGGTGAGGATGGGAACCTCGCGAATGCCATCGGGCCAGTCGAATCCCATCGGTCCGCTGCGAGAACTGCAGATCACCTCGGCGGCCCCGTACTTCCACAACTGCGACGCCACGTCCTCGGCCGAGTAACTGGAACCGATCACCACGACCGTGCGGTCTTTGAAGTGAGCCGCATCGCGGAAGTCATGGGCATGCAGGATCTGGCCGCCGAAGCGTTCGAAGCCGGGATAGTGCGGAAGGTTGGGCGTGGAGAAGTGGCCGGTGGCCACGACCACGTGCGTGAAAGTTTCGCTGCTTGTGGTGTCTGACTCCCGATCCCGAACCGTCACCGTGAACGTCTCAGAGGAGTCATCCCAGGTGACGGACTGCACGGCGTGGTTGAAGCGGATCTGATCGCGGATGCCGCTCCTGGTGGCGCGGCCAACGATGTAGTCGTACAGGACCTCCCGCGGCGGGAACGATCCGATGCCGCGACCAAAGTGATCGTCGAAGCTGTAGTCGGCAAACTCCAGACATTCCTTCGGACCGTTGGACCACAGGTAGCGGTACATGCTGCCGTGCACCGGGTCGCCGTGCTGGTCAGTGCCAGTGCGCCAGGTGTAGTTCCACAAACCACCCCAGTCGCTCTGCTTCTCAAAGCAGACAACCTCGGGAACGTCCGCGCCGCCGCGCGCCGCTTCAGCAAAAGAATGAAGTTGGGCCAGCCCGCAGGGGCCGGCTCCGATTACTGCTACTCGGGTCATGGATGAGTGCCTTTCAGTTAGCTGCGTACGCGTTCTTTGTCAGGGTCATAGAAGGGGAAATGTACGACGGTGGCCGGGATGCGTTTCTGGTGGCCATCGAGCTTGCCGACTTCCACCTCGGTGCCAACGGCCGCGTACTCAACGGCCATGTGGCAGAGCGCAATGTTCTTGCCGAGGATTGGCGACATGGTTCCGCTGGTGAGCGTGCCCACCTGATTGCGACCAACGTGAACGCAGTCGCCGTTGACGCCGGTCTCGCCGCCTTGAATCTCCAGACCAACGAGTCTGCGCTGCGGGTTGGCTTTGCGCTTGATCAGCGACTCTTTGCCAATGAAGTCATCCTTCTTGGACTTCAGCGGAACGGTGAATCCAATCCCGGCCTCAAACGGATCGGTCTGGTCGCTGAATTCGTACCCCGCGAAGATCAGACCCGCTTCGATTCGCAGCATGTCCAGCGCCTCCAGGCCCATGGGCACCAGGCCGTGATCCTGGCCGGCTTCCCAGATGGCGTCCCACACCTCGGGCGCGGTGTCGGGATGGCAGAAGACTTCGAAGCCCAACTCCCCCGAGTACCCGGTGCGAGAAACCACCAGTGGGATACCTTCGGGGCCGCCGAGGCGGGCGATGGCCAGCCGGAACCAGCCGAGCTCATCCATGGTTGGCTGGTCGGGACGAGTCCAGATGATCTGGCGAAGGATGTCCCGACTGTTGGGTCCTTGGACCTGCACGTTGTGCAACTCGTTGGTGGAGTTGCGAACCCAGGCTCGGAGTTCAAGCTTCTCTGCCTGTTCCCGCAGCCACAGTCCGCTGGCATCAGAGCCGCCGATCCACCGGAAGTTCTCCCGACCCAGGCGGAAGATGGTGCCGTCATCAATCATCCCGCCGGTCTCGTAGCACATGGCGGTGTAGCTGATCTGGCCGTCAGCCAGTTTGCGGACGTTGCGGGTCAGGCAGGTCTGGAGCAGGAGCTCTGCGTCGGGTCCGGTGACCTCGTATTTACGGAGTGCGGACAAGTCGATGATGGCCGCTTTGGTGCGGCACGCCCAGTACTCGTCAAGCGCCCCGTATTTGGTGAACGAGTTGGCCAGCCAGAAGCCCTCGTACTCGGTGAAGTTGCGGGTGTGTTGTGAGGTCCGCGAATGGAAGCCGGTCTCACGAGTGAGTTCGACATCAGCATCGGGTGTCATCCGGAAGGCCGTCGCTTTCTTGAACATGTTGGTGGGGGAGTAGGTGCGCACGTGAATGTCGGTGGGCACCCAGCCGTTGGCCGCGTCCACGTCACACGGACATGCGGTGGACACGCATACCAGATCGGTGAGCGCTCGGAGCAGGACGTAGTCGCCAGGTCGGGACCACGGTTCGTCCAGATAGATCTGGTTCGCCGCGTCAACATTGGTGTTGTAGAAGAAGTTGATTGCTTCCCAGCCGGCTCGGGCCTCGATGCCAAACGGCTCGACCGCGGTGTTGATGTTGTCGCTGCAGTTGACGTGGCCGGGGTAGCCCATCTCCTCGTAGTACCTGGCCGTACATGCCAGGTTGAACGTGTCGTGGCGGCCGACGGTGTCCTGGATCACCTCCACCATCGCGGTCTGGTTGCGGTTGTAGAACTTTGAGTACAGACCGGGGCCGGGATACGAGGCGCCCATCAGGCTGCGGGTGGTGGTCGCATCAAGCGCTCGTTCCACGCCCATGTCCAACGACGGCACATCGAAAGCCTGGAAGTCGGAGCACTGACGGCCGTCCACGTCGATGATCTGGAAGTACTCGCCGGCTTTCACTTCAAAGGTCTGCGCCGTCGACCGCGGGATACGAAAGTCCTGCCGGGCGTCGGCCAGCGGCGCCGGCAGGAGAGAGTTGGTGAGGTCGATGGACGCGGCTCGGGTGACCCAGACCACCAGGTCGGTGGCCGTGTTGTGCAGGTGGGGGTTCATCGGTCCGCCGGTAGCGACAATGGCGACCACCGCTTCCTGATGGGCGACAAAGGAGACCTCGGTGCCTGGGGGGTGGTCCGAGCCGAGCACCCGGTTGCCTGATGCACCGGTGACGGTTATGCCGCGACTGGCCAATCCGGCCTTTACCCGCCGCGCATCGTTGATGGTTCGGGGGAGAGCACCGGCGGGCGCAGGGGCGAATCCGTTGAGGTCCAGCATCGACGGATCAGAGCGGCCGTCATCATCAAAGGCGAAGACGTCGCACGGCTGGCCACCGGAGCGATCTTCAATGCGAACGTCGTCGCCGGCGTGGAGCCGCAGCACGGTCGCTGCGCCGCCTTGGACCCGGTAGCGCTCGTTGCCCGGTCCCAGCAGAAGCAGTCCGGGAAGAATGACACGCGGTTGCGAATCGACAGTTGTCACCGACCAACCCCCCAGTTGTGTCGTGCGAAGAAACTATCCTACACGTAAACAATCACCCATGCCAGTGAAACCGGCGGGCGGTGGCTATTCGGCGGTGGGGTAGACCTTTATCGACAAAAACCGGACGGGTAGGTCAAGCAGTTGGGTAGGCCCGTGCGCCACTTCTCCATGGAACTGCAGCGTGTCGCCTTCGCTGATCTTGTAGCGACCGGCGCCATAGCCATACTCCATCTGGCCGGACAGCATGTAGATGAATTCAACGCCCGCATGCTGGTACAGCGGGAAGGTTTCGTTGGCTTCTTCAAGCGTGGTGAGCATGGGTTCAATGATTCGGTGCGGGCCGCGCAGACTGCCCAGGTCGGTGTACAGCCGACCTTCGCCCGACCCTTCGTGAAGAATCTCGTGGCCCTCATTCTTGCGCACGATGACAATGTCGTGTTCCTCGTCCAAGCCACGGAACAGCGCGGTCAGCGGGACCGATGCCGCTTCCGCCAGCCGGACCAGCGTGTTGAGGCTGGGCGCGGTGAGCCCGTGTTCGATTTTGGAAAGCATGCCCAGCGAGATACCGGCATCCCCGGAGAAGGTGGCCATCGTGACCCCCATGCTGGTGCGCAGTTCTCTGACCCGGCGTCCCACTGCGGTGGAGACTTCGTCGGGCAGACCCACACCATCGGTTGGCGTTGGGGCCACTTTGGCCGCCGGCTTCTTCTTGGCTTTGGCAGCCCCAGTTGTCGTGGGGCTGGCCTTGCGGGACTTCTTCGCCGGCTTGGCGGACCCAGTGGCGCGGGAAGCTGATGTGGCGGACCGTGTTTTCTTTGTTGCCATAGCGCTACGAGTCTGCCCGGAATTCCGGGACTATCGGCGGGAAGAAATACCCGCCAATTTGCTCAGGCCGTGGCAGATTCGCGTAGCTTGCGGTTCTGGGACTCCAGTTCGGAGAGCCGAGCGCTCACCAGGTCGCCGAGACTGACAAGGCCCCAGAGAGCATTGTGCTCATCGACAATTGGCATGTGGCGGAACCGACCGTCAAGCATGGTGGTCATCACATCATCGATGTCACTATCGGGGCGACAGGTGGAGACGGCGGTGGTCATCAGATCTTCCACCCAGATGCGCAATGTCCCTTCCTGCTCTCGGGCCAGGTGTCGCACAACATCGCGTTCGGAGATGATGCCGTCGATGGTGCGTTCGTCGGTGGTGACAACGACCGCGCCGATGCCGTACTCGGCCAGTATGTCGACCGTGTCGGCAATCGTGGCTCGTGGTTTCACGGTCCGAACGATCCGTGGTTCTTGTCCTATGACGTCTGCAATCTGCATGGTGACAGTCCCGCTTTCGATGAATTGGTTTCCTGATTGGTTTCCGCCCAGTGGATGGTGAAGTTTCCTCAGGGTACCTGTCGGTCCCTTCACAGTAAAGTTGAGCGTTTCTTGAGAGAACGAGCCAGATGGTCAAGCCAACTAGGTTGGGCCGGTGGATCAACGCCCATCTGACCTCCTGGTGGTGGTCACCGCGGCGCTCGCCACGGTCTCATGTGTCTTCCCCGGATTGGCTACGGGTGCGTTGGCGGTTCAAGCCAGCGATGACTTCGGTATCACCGAAGGAGTCTGGGGTCGAACGCTTGGCGCCTTCTTTCTGGGCGCCGCCATCAGCGCCATTCCGGCCGGGCGCCTGGCGCAACGAATTGGACCTCGACCGCAGCTGACCGGCGGACTCCTGTTGACCGCGGGGTGCCAGATTGCCATCGCCGGTCTGGTTCAGAACTTCACGCTGTTGTTGGTGGCGCTCTCGTTTGCCGGCGTCATGAATTCGGTGGTGCAGACCGCGGTCAACCTCTCGATCTCCCGGGCTCAGCTGACCCGCCTGGGGTTGGCAATGGCGACCAAGCAGTCCGCCATGCCTGCCTCGGCCATGTTGGGTGGTCTGGCCGTTCCGGTGATTGCGTTGACCGTCGGGTGGCGATGGGCCTATGTGGCCGGCGGAGTGTTGGCGCTCGCCACGGTCCTGCTGGTGCAGTTTGCCGTTGTCACAGCATCGCCCGCCGAATTGGTCAACGGGGCCACCGCAGGGGTTACGGAGTCGACCCGAAAAGCGTTGTTGGGTGCGGCCCTGGTCAGTCTCGGGCTCTCGTTCACCGCCGGGTCGATCGTTGCATGGACCGTGTCATCGGGCGTGGACGCCGGACTGGCCGAAGGCACTGCGGGCTTGATGCTGAGTTTGTCTGCGGTGCTGGGGATCTGCGTTCGGCTGTTGGTTGGTCAACGAGTGGACCGCAGCAAAGAGGCTCCTCTGCGGTTTGCGGCGCGGGTCACCACGGTTGGCGTTGTTGGATTCGCCTTGTTGTCGCTGCGGCTCCCTGCGCTTCATGTGGTGGCGTCGGTTCTGGCGTTTGCTGGCGGTTGGGTCTGGCCGGTACTCACCAACTTCGCCATCGTGAACGCCAATCCGCAGAGTGCGGGCGCGGCAACCGGGGTCACGCAGATGGGCGTGTACATCGGCGTGTTCGTGGCGCCCCTGATCACCGGTTGGATCGTGGATACGCAGGGCTACCAACCCATGTGGCTCCTGGTCGCGGCGGTTGGTGCGGCCGGCGTGGTTGGTGCATGGCGTATCTCGCCGGACTTTCCGCGCTGAATTGCGTCGGACCGCCTAGGGTCCTCCCATGACTGCGATCAAACTTGATGGGGAACGTGTTGCTGGGGAGCTGAAGAAGGATCTCCGTGCCCGGATTGAAGCGTTGGTCGCCAAAGGTGTAACCCCCGGGTTGGGCACCCTGTTGGTTGGCGACGATGGCCCGTCGGCCAACTACGTCTCCATGAAACATCGTGATTCCGAAGCGTTGGGTATGTCCTCTCGCGAGTCGGTCCTACCCGTCGATGCCACCCAGGCCGACATTGACGCAGTGGTCGATGACTTCAATGCCGACCCCAGTATTCACGCCTACATCATTCAGTACCCGTTTCCCAAAGGTCTCGACTACGAGGCGGCGCTCATTCGGGTTTTGCCGGAGAAGGACGCTGATGGCCTGCACCCGGTCAACCTGGGCAAGCTCGTTCAGGGCGTCGACGCGCCCGTTGCCTGCACCCCGGCCGGAATCCAGCTGCTCCTGGATCACTACGATGTGCCCATCAAAGGCAAGCACGTGGTCATTGTGGGTCGTGGACTCACCATCGGCCGCCCGCTCGCCAACCTGATGGCGCTGAAACGCGACATGGCCAATGCGGCGGTCACCGTGGTTCACACGGGCGTGCCGGATATCTCGGTGTACACCAGGACCGCCGACATCATCATTGCGGCGGCGGGCGCGCCACGAATGATCAAGGCCGACATGGTGAAGCCGGGCGCCGCGGTTGTGGCCGCTGGTGTCAGCTTCGAAGGAAACAAGCTGGTCTCCGATGTGGATGAAGCGGTCAACGAAGTTGCCGGATGGGTGTCGCCCCGCATCGGCGGCGTTGGTCCAATGACTCGCGCCCTTCTCATGGCCAACACCGTCGCCGCCGCTGAGCGGACTGTCGCGTAGCCGGTAGTGCAGTGCCCCCGCTATTCGGGCGTGACGTAGGCCGCGGTGAGGCCGCCGTCGACAGCCAGATTGGCGCCGGTCACATAGGACGCTTCGTCGGACGCCAGGAACAACGCCGCGTTGGCGATCTCGACTGACTCGCCGAAGCGCCCCATGGGCACATGAACCAGTCGCCGCTGCTTCTTCTGGTCGGTGTTGAGGAAGCTCATGAGGAGTTCGGTTTTGAGTGGACCGGGCGACACCGCGTTGACGCGGATGTTCTGGCGAGCGTGCACCACCGCAAGTTCGCGGGTCAGGGCGAGCACCGCGCCTTTGGAAGCGGTGTAGGCGATCTGCGGTGTGGCCGCTCCCACCGATGCCACAAAGGATGCGGTATTGATGATGGCGCCGCCTCCGCGACGCTGCAGCGCGGGAATGCCGTGTCGGCAACCGAGTAGGACGCCTTTGACGTTGATGTTCAAGGTCCGGTCGATGATGTCATCTGGCGTGGAGACCGCATCGTCGTCCCCTGCGAGCATGACGCCGGCGTTGTTGAAGAGGATGTCCAAGCCGCCGAAGTGCTCTTCGGCGGCCGCAATCATGGCCCGGGTGTCGTCATCGGAGGTGACGTCCGCGTGTAGTGCGATGGCTTGGCCGCCCGCTTCGTTCACCATGGCCGCGGTCTGTTCGTTCAGGTCGTCCATCACGTCGGCGGCGATGATCGACGCTCCTTCGGCCGCAAACCGCAGACTCGAGGCGCGGCCAACACCGCCGCCGGCGCCGGTGATGACCGCCACCTTGTTGGCCAGGCGTCCGGTCATCGCGGCACCGTTTTTCCGCGAGCCTGTCCGATACCCCGGAGGAACGGCCACGGGTTGGGGGAGACCTTGTCCAACTCCACCACCACCAGCGACGGTCCATCGTGGCCAACTGCGGCCTCGAGTGCGGTCCGGAAATCGGTGGGGGAGTCCACGCGCTGGGTGTGAACGCCAAAGCTTTCACCGAAGGTCATGAAGTCGGGGTTGACCAGATCGGAGGCGATGTTGCGGTCGGCGCCGAACCGCTCCTGTTGGATGCGTTTTACGTTGCCGTAGGCGTTGTTGTTGAACAGCGCGAGCGTGACCGGAATGTTGTGTTGCACCGCGGTGGCCAACTCGGTGGCGGTGAACAGGAATCCGCCGTCGCCAATCAGGCCGACCACCGGTCGGCTTCCGGCTCCCACCTGCGCGCCGATGGCTTGCGCGACTCCGGCGCCCAGTGTTCCGGCTGCGCCGGATGTGAGGAAAGTACGCGGCTGACGGAACTCAAAGATGAGGTGGGCGGCGAAGCCCATCTGGGTGACGTCTTCGACGATCACTCCGTCATCGGGGAGTACGTCGCGCACCGCCCCCAGATAGCTGCGCTGCGGTTCCAGATGGGCGGTGGCCTGGTCAAAGTCCGCTCGGCGCTGGGCAATCAGGTCGGTTTGGTCGGCACCCGATGTGGTCGATGGCAGGGCGTCGAGGATGGCTTGCACCGCCGGTGCGGCGTTGGCGTGGACGCCGAGGATTCCCAAGCCGTGCCTGTCCAGTTCGGCTTCGTCGGTGTTGACCTGAATGATGGTCATGTCATCATCGGTGCCCCAGTCCATCAGGGGCCACTCCATCCGAGATCCGATGCCGATCACCACGTCCGCGGTTTTCCAGAATTCGAAGCCGACCGTCAGCGGGCACCAGAGTGGGTGGCGAGCGTCGACCACCCCGTGACCCTGACGACGGGTGAACACCGGACACCGCAGTCGTTCGGCCAGCGCCGTGACTTCGGCCGACGCCTCATAAGCGCCGCTGCCCACCAGGATCAGGGGCTGCTTGGCGTTTGCCAGTGCGGCCGCGGCCTGCTCAATGGCGCCGGCGGTGGGGGTCGGCCAGCTCATGGTCGGTGCCGTCAGCTGCCCGTCGACCGGGGCGGTCCAGAGGTCGACGGGCGTTTCGATGCTGACCGGTCGGGGGTCGTTGGTGAGAAGGGCGTTGATGGCGGCCTGCACGGTTTCGACGGCCCGGTCACCGGAGGTGATGGCGGCCGCATGGGAGGTCAGCTGGCGAAGGATTGCGGTGGGGTCGTCCAGATCGTGCAACACGCCGGTGTGTTTGCCGGCCAGCCCGGTGGGGATGCCGCCGACCAGTTGCAGCACTCGTGACCCACCCCAGAAGGCGCTGTAAATTGCGCCGGCGGCGTTGAGCAGGCCGGGTCCGGGAACCACACATGCCGCCGATGGCTTTCCGCTGGCCTGCGATGCGCCCATCGCCATGTACGCGGTGCCTTGTTCGTGGCGGCACACGATTGGCTGAATATCGCGGGCGTCAAGCAACACGTTGAAGAAGTCATCGTTCTGCACCCCGGGGATGCAGAACAACGTGTCGATCTCCAGCTTGCGGAGCGCATCCACCAGCAGGTGGGCAACGGTGGAGGGGGCGGCGGCAGATTGAGTCACCGTGCCAGCCTAATGCTGACCCCCGATGGCTGGAGCTGGCGAAGGTGGGCGTTGTGGTGCAGGACCGTGGTGGTCCACGCCAGGTCAAGCGGTCCGAAGTGTTCGGGTTCGAGAGCACGGGCCACTGCGCGTCCGAGATGGGTGGGGACGGCCGGTACGAATGGCGTGAAACGCCACGTGGAGTCGGGACAGGGGTTCATCACGGTGCGGTCTGGTTTGATGAACGTGATCGGTTCAGCGGCGCCGGGTGTGTGGCTGCCGGCTGTTCTCGTGATGCTCCAGCCGCCGTCGTGGACCAGATGGTGGTGATGGCGGCACAGGAGTACGAGGTTGGCGAGGACGGTGGGTCCTCCGTTGGCCCAGTGGATGATGTGGTGGGCGTGGAGGTGGCGGGTAGCGTCGCAGCCCGGGAACCGGCACGTGTGGTTGTCTCGCCGTTCGAGCGCAAGGCGTAGTCGTCGGTTGATCAGTCGGGTGGCCCGACCAACAGCCAGCGGTTGGCTGTCCGCACCTTCGATGAGTGCAGTGATGAGCGGATCACAGGATCGTCGGGCGACAACCGCGGCGGGCGCGGTCCGTTGATCAACGGTGCCGTTGGGTGTTTCCGCTTCGAGCTGGGCGGTTGAGGGCGCTTCCGCGGGAGCGTTTTGGGTCGCGATGATGACGGTGACAGTCACAGGTGAGGTGGACGGCCCTGCACCATGACCGCGGCCACCACCGTCGACTTCCTGCCTGGTGGTTGGGCTGGGTTCGACGATCGCGGTCCACGCGGCATCGGAGCGCATGGCAGCGATACCGCCCCGGTCGTCAATGATCTCCCGACGGGACAACGCCGGCTGATCGCCATCGTTCGACACAGCCGCAGAGTCAGAGGCCGGACTTGCCAACGCGGCTTCGATCTGTGTGTCGACCGCATCGGTCAGGCGGGCCATGACATCAGCAGCGTGATCAGCGGGCAGAACCCAGGTGATCGTCGCGGTGCCGTCCGGGTGCGTACGCATGACCAGCGAGCGCTGCTCATAGGCGTCCGCGGGTGACTCCTGCTGGTGGCTGCGCCGATACCCGGAACAGATCGCCTCCAACTGCGCGCCCGACGCTGACAACGCCATCGCCACAAGGTCCGCCTCGTTGCTCTCGTTTGCCACCCGACTCAGCGCCCGAACCTTCGAATACGACAACCGACCAGCGCCAAAGGCGTCCGCCACCAGCGGCAAACCTTCCAACGCGGCGGCAACCCGAACCTTCTCCCGAGCCGTCGTTGGAGACATCCCACACTTCCAACTCAGCCACTGCGCTGCGCTGCGACAACCCCATTCCAGAAACCCCTCACGCCGCACATACTCGGCCAACCACCCCAACCACCGGGCCTCAGCCGCCGCAATCGACGCCGCCCACGACGACAACCGCTCCTCCAACACCTCCAACGGCAACGTCTCACCCGCGGGCTGGCCCGCTTGCGGTGCGGCCGGTCTCGTCATCGTCATCGTCATCGTCATGCTCACGCTCGATCCCCTCAACCTTCGGCGCCCACCTCAACAACACCCCAAGTCTGACCACCCCCACTGACAATCTCGGAGCCCCATCGGGGTTTGCCCAGGGACCTTTGGGGGAAAGGCCCGATGGTGGGCATGACGCGATTCGTACGGTGAAGTCATCACCAAAACCAAGGAGTGCAACCATGACTACACCCACTGATCCGTCCGCCTACCAAGCTCCCGATCGAGCCATTCACAGCCCCGCCTGGGTGATGCAGACGTACCTCACTTTCGGCGTCGCCCTCCTGGCCATGGCCAAGCTCGAACGCTTCCTGAACGAGCACGACCCCCCAGCGTCTGACGCCGTTTCGAGTCGCCAGAACGAACAACGGCCCCGCAGATGCGGGGCCGTGTTCAGCGCGCTCGGAGGGACTCGAACCCCCAACCTTCTGATCCGTAGTCAATTACTTGGTGTCCGCAAGGGTGCGGGTGGTATCGAGATTTGGCCGTGCCATCAAGGATCATCCGGACCTTGTGGCCCTCCCGTCCAGTCAATGGCAACCAGTTTGAGTACGTCGCGGATCGTTTGTGACCACGGAGTGACCACGCCAAGCACAGAGCATTCAGAATTCCAGATCGAAATCCCTTATTTGCATCGCGAGTGTCCCGACTTCGATAAAGGGGATCTCTAGATCGAGCAGTGTGTCCAAAACCTCAGAGTCGCCATCTCGCGAAGCGTTTGACACCTTCAGGAGCCACTCGTACGCGGTGGCCGGCCGTCCGTCGGGGACCAGCTGGAGGAGCTGTCGAAACAAGCGTGTCAAATCTGTAACGGGTGCGTAACGAAACTCAGTGCGAGGCGGCCGCCCAATCTGCCAGGCCCGCAACGACCTACTCCTTGCTGGACGGTTTCGCCCAGCGACCTCGCAGGTGGCACGCATGCGGTAGAGCCGCTTGCCGTGATGCTCAACCTGGTGGGCCATCCAATCGTGCAGGGACGATAGAGGAAACGCCCAGGTTTTCAGCTCACCAGCCTCGATACGAATTAGACCGGGTTCAGTAACCGTGTCACCAAGATCAAGCAGGCGAAACGCCAAGGTTACGGGATCACGACCGATTAGGTTCAGAGTGAAACGTCGAGGATTAGAGAGTTCGAGCCCGACCGCTCGAACCGTCGCTGCGGACCGGCCGATATTCACTGCTTCGATGATTGCTACGTTCTCCCACAGGCATTGATCAAGTCTCATTCCAATCATGGCGTCGCTGGTCCAGGCCTTGTTCTTGAGCGTCGCCAAGCCTCCCATGTGGTTCACAACAGCCACCCTTTGCACGATGCGAATTCTCGGCCCGAGTAGGTAGTGCTGGATCACGCGCCACAATCCCGTCGAGGTTGATACAGCGAGAGCTACTAGCGAGATTACGAGCGCCATCGTTTCGCGGTCTGCAGACCATGACATCAGCTTCTTGCCTGTGGTGGCGATGCTGGCGCCACAACGGCGGCGAGGAGCGCCTGCGGAATGAACATCATGGATGTCTCGAAGCGTTCCTATCGTCGCTGTTGTCCGGCGGGGTCCGCGCTTCGTAGAGTTGCGTCTTGATACCAATGAGCTTCTCGTACAGGTCGATAAGGATCTGTTCAAGCTCAGGAGTCTCAGAGGCAAGGATCGTATCGACGACCGCTTGGCGACGTTCGGTAAAACGTCTCAGGGCGTCACCTTCTTGCGTGTTCGAGTAGAGCTCGTTCCCGTCGTCGATCAGTTCACGAAGGCGTTCCTTCATCTGCCGCTCATCTTCAGGCCGGCCAAAAGTGAAGTCGACCATGTCGCGGCCGTGTTCGAGGCCGATGATGTGAAGCCGTTCGTCGGCGTGATGCGGAAGTGGCATGAAGAACCAGACGATTGGCACGGCGAAGAGTCGAGCGAATTCCAATAGCTCCTGAGCGTCGAACAGTCGCTTCTTGCCGCCGTCGGCCGACCGCTCCATCGCCGAGATCGTGGCCTTCGTGTACGAGCGTCCTGTCATGCTCGACAGCCGCTCGGCCAAATCGGTCTGCGTCCAGCCCTGACGCTCACGAGCCAGCCGCAGGTTGGCGGCCACGACCTGATTGGCGGTCAGGCCCTCGGTGGGCGGCGCTGTGGGCCACCCATCGTGCTGCACTTTCGTCTTGCGTTTAAGAACCATAGTTACTTTCTAGCACGACAGTAGTTGACTTGAGGAATAACTCGCGCGAGTGTGTCTGGAGGAAGATACGAGTCAACCTCTGGAGTAACACCTTGGAATCCACCTCATCCAATTTGAGCCAG
>ENA-ORXR01000365-ORXR01000365.1-marine-metagenome-genome-assembly--contig:-NODE-365-length-65520-cov-6.050991_pt1 | contig 65520 bp, 44 predicted proteins | sample MGYA00237866_ERZ511479 | MGnify/ENA metagenome assembly ERZ511479 | reverse complement strand
ACAGCGAAAAAACAATCCCTATTTGAAAGTTAATCTCAAAAATTAGCTAATCTAAAAAGTTACCGCACTGTTATTTAATAAGAAATGAGTTAATAATAAATAACAATCCATTCTGACTTTCAAAAATATTATTCATATGAAGATCGGCATTATTCGCGAAGAAAAAAATCCACCTGATTCCCGAGTTCCGTTAAATCCTGGTCAATGTCGTGCTTTAATGGATCGTTATCCAATAGAGATTTTGGTAGCACCTTCTCCAAATCGTTGTTTTAAAGATGAGGAATATTTGGCCGAAGGTATCAAAATGCAGTCGGACCTGAGTGATTGTGAAGTATTGATGGGTGTAAAAGAAGTCCCTCCTGCGGCGCTGGTGGCAGATAAAATCTATTTTTTCTTTTCTCATACGATTAAAAAGCAACCTTATAATCGCTCCTTATTACAGACCATTTTAAAAAAGAACATCCAGTTGATCGACTACGAGGTACTGACCAATGCGGAAGGCCAGCGGCTGATTGCTTTTGGTGTTTTTGCCGGAATGGTGGGTGCGCACAACGGGGTGATGACCTATGGTCGTCGCACGGGTAATTTTGAACTTCCCCGAATGAATAGCTTTTTTGACTACGCCGCCGCGAAAGCAGCGTACGCAAAAATGCGTTTGCCCAATTTCAGAACGGTATTAACAGGTACCGGACGGGTGGCTTCGGGAGCTGTAACGGTGCTGGAAGATATAGGTATTCGTAAAGTGACTCCTGCTGACTATTTGTCTAATCATTATGACGAAGCGGTATTTACTCAACTGGCCTGTCAAGATTATGTAGCGAGAAAGGATGGGAAAGATTTTGAGAACACCGATTTTTATCAGCATCCTGCTGATTTTAAAAGTACGTTTCTTCCGTATGCTCGCTGTAGCGATCTAATGGTCAATGGAATTTACTGGGACAATGCTGCTCCGGCATTTTTTAGTATTGAAGAGATGCGCCAGCCTGATTTTGGGATAAAGGTAATCGCTGATGTTACTTGTGATATTGCACCGATAGCTTCTATTCCTGCTACGATTAAGGCATCCACTATTGCGGATCCGATTTTTGGCTTTGATCCCAAAACGGGGAGCGAAGTCCTACCCCACCAGAAACATGTAATAGATATGATGACCGTTGATAATTTACCCAACGAGCTTCCCCGAGATGCCTCCACGGCTTTTGGTCAGCAATTTAGCGACCACATTATTGAAGCATTGATAGATAAAGAAAATAGTCCGGTGATTCAGCGTGCGAGCATCACTTTAGATAAAAAGTTAGGCCCTCATTTTAAATATTTGACAGACTATGTAAAAAAGGATGCTTAACCTGATCATTTTTTCTTTTAATTTGACCAACATAACTATCTGAAAATCAATTTCTTACCTTAAAATTTTACAGATTTACAGACAAACACCATGTTCATTTACTGATTTTTTCCACTCTTTGTAAGCCTTTGCTTCGTATTACCTTTACCAATGTAATCACGCAGTAAGAGACTTTTTCTCCATCGCGCATTTTCAAATCTTATAATATTTTTATAATGAAAAACAAAAAATTGAATATCCGCAACCTTATGGCTAATGCTAACGCACTTCCTACTGATGACCTTCAAAAAATTAAAGGAGGACGTAGCCAGCCACCTCCAATCGGTGCTGCATCATTTCCTAGCCAACCACCTCCAATCGGTGCTGCATCATTTCCTAGCCAGCCACCTCCAATCGGATAGGACTACGGACTCTATATGTTTTATGGCTATAGGCTTAGTTAAGGAATGGTTCAATTATGTACCGTTCTTAAAGAAAATTTACTTTGTACAGTGTAAACCGTAAGTGGTTCGTTTAACTTTCTTGTTGCGAGCCACTTAATTTTTGGCTGGCAAATAATCAGATACCCAAATATATAAATGTAAAAACCCTGTATAAACCCCAAAGTGGTATTCCTCAGCAATTTGATTATGACAGCTTCCCTCTTTTAAATCCGGAGCTATGCCGTACAGGTTGGTCGAGAACTCCTACACCTTAGGTTTTGTTACCTTTGAATAACGTTTTCCCGGTCAACCTGCGTAGCATAGTAGAAATTTCCCAAGCTTGGCTTTACTATTTTTATTGAACAGTAGATATTTACATGTTAGTCAAATAATTGAGAATATTCAGTTTGATCCGTTCCTGAATATTATTAGCATCGGCTTTTTCAAACTTATTCCCGGTCAAAATCTCATAAAGTTTGATATAGCGGTCGGAAACGGTCTCCACAAATGCATCCGGCATCATCGGCATCTGCTGACCTTCTTTTCCTTGAAATCCGTTTGCCATCAACCATTCTCTGACAAATTCTTTGGATAGTTGTTGCTGACGCTCCCCCGCCGCTTGTCTTTCTGCGTAACCCTCCTGATAAAAATAACGAGAACTATCCGGCGTATGAATTTCATCAATTAGGTAGATTTTCCCATCTTTTTTACCAAACTCATATTTTGTATCCACCAGGATCAATCCACGTTCGGCAGCCATTCGGGTTCCAATTGCAAAAAGTTTTCTAGTATATTTTTCCAGTTGTAAATATTCAGCTTCTGGAATAATACCCTGGGCAATAATTTCTTCCCGCGAAATATCCTCATCGTGGCCTTCTTCCGCTTTTGTAGCTGGCGTAATAATCGGTGCAGGAAAAGCATCGTTTTCCCGCATTCCCTCTGGTAAGGTTACACCGCAAAGCACCCGCTGACCATCCCGATAAGTCCGCCAGGCGTGGCCAGTACAGTAACCACGGATGACCATTTCAACCCGGTAAGGAACGCAAGCGTGGCCAACGGTTACACTGGGATCAGGATGCGCAATTACCCAATTGGGAACTTCTGCTGCGGTAGCCGCCAGAAAATGCGCCGCAATCTGATTTAAAACTTGTCCCTTATAAGGAATAGGCCGGGGCAAAACGTGATCAAATGAAGAAATTCGATCCGATGCAACCATCACCAATTTTTCGGCAATGGTATAAACGTCTCTTACTTTTCCTCGATAAAACTGGGTTTGGCCGGGAAAATTAAAGTTTGTTTCAATCAGGGCGCGATCTTCAATAGTGGACATATTATTATATTTTGTATTTTGGATTTCTATTCTAATATTTTACAAATGTAACTGCTTTCTATTTAAAAATGAAAATCAAATATATACTCTTACTCAGCGGTATACTGCTCAGTTGTCAGACGCATAGCCCACGTGCCTTCCAACAGCTATTGCAAGATTTTGAAACAGCACTGCCCCGTATATTTCCAGACTATGCAGCAGCGATGGGCGATCCACAAGCAACCGATATTCTGGTCATTCCAACCAGAGAAAGACTGCAAGGAAATTTATCTTTTTGCAAAAAATACCTGGCGTCCTTTAAAGCATTTGACCAACTTACAGATCATCAGGAGTTGAATGCGCAAAGAATTGAAAAAATCGAAATACTGACAGGAATGATTGCACAAATGACGGGTGTTCGTTCTCCTTTTAATGATCCAGCTTTTTATAATATTTATCCTGCCCTGGCCTGGAGAAATTCACAATTGCGCCAATTTGCGGACACGGTCAGTATCAATTTATTACTTAAAACATTAGCGAAAGTTCCGGTTTATTTCACTCATGCCAAGGCAAATTTGGAAGATCCCGATATGGAACGAACGATTATGGCTATTGAGCTACAAGAAAAGACGCTTGAATTTTTGAGAACAATACTGGCAGAACGCATTGATTCTTTAGCAGAAACAACAGCTAAAAAAAACCTGAGAAAGGCGCGTGAGAAAGCAGCAATCGCAGTAAAGGATTATTCCGTTTTTTGTAAAAGTATACTGGTAGAATTAAAAAAACTAGAACGGTTTTCGGATCAATAAGTTGAAGACCCAAACATAGCGAGCTATGTTTAGAATTCCCCGTATCCCCGGGTGGGGGTAGTTCACTCATAAGAATGATGGATAGAAAATAGTAGCTCTAAATATATTTCGCCTGATTGCGGTCAAGCAATACATCTTTTAGTTCTTTTAAGAGCGAATACTCCTCTGGCATCACTTTTTTGACGGCTTCTTTGACCGCGAAATAGGTGCCTTCTTCCAGACTTGGAAATTTTTGTTTGAGGTGATCTTTGACGATCCGAACATCTTCTTTAATTACGCCACGGATAGAGGGAATCTCGTGCCATTCTCCTTCGATGGCGTAAACGCGGTGGGTAGCTCCGTCTTCGTTCGCTACGGGATCCAGTTCGATTACTTCGTCGTTATCGGTCAATTCACCACTGCGGCATTTGTCAAGTGCTCCCTGCGGAACTTTCCAGCCTTTCTCTTTAGAATTAACCAGAAAAACTTCCAGTCCTTTTTTATTTACTCTGTAAATAATTACTCTCGCGTGATCAATGATGTCCATACTGTCAATAATAATTAGGTTCCTTTCGGAAGGTATGTAAATTTAGCAGTCGAGGTCCAATGGGTAAAACCTTATTCGTTTTAACAATCTCCCCTATCAAAGGTTTGATTGGCAGGAACAAATGTACAAATTCATCTCTATTTTAATGAAAAAAAGGAGAATTGTTTCGCAAACAATAAAAATTCCCGCGTAAAAGTGACCTTCTACGCAGGAATTCGGTGAATTATTAGCGCATTTCCGCTAATTGTAATACGTTTATTTAATCGCCATTCCTAAATATCTGTTTTAGGTCGTTTGGTATCCTTTTTTCCTGATGAAGGCATTTTTTCACCAAAATCCTTCATTAACCGCTCCAGATATCCCCAATCTTCTTGTGATAACTGATTCAGTTGCAGCTGCATCATATCAATCAGTGCGTTAAAATCAGTAGAATCGGTGGAAAGTTGTTCAAATTTCTCAAAGTTTTCCGCTAGTGGCAGGACTCCCTTTTGTACAATCGAGTCAGTCATTTCAATAGAATTACCCATCAATCCTTGAAATTCAGTCATTAGCTTCTGCATTTCCCGGGTCATCTCCTGGAGTTGATCCTGAATTTTATCTGCGTCGTTTTGTGCATTTAGCTGAAAGGTAGTTCCAGCAAAAAGCAGTAGTACAATTAGTATATTTTTCATAATTAAAATGGTTTCCTTTTAGACGTCAATTAAACGCCATGGATACACCAGCTTGTTGTGAAAAATATTTAAAATCATGTTAAAATTTTAGAAACGACGGTCTTTCTATTCAACAAAATCTTTTTCTACCACTACGGGTAGCGGTACTTCCTTACGTAATATTTCCCAAATAGAAAGAGACAAGACCAATTCTTCGTCCGCTGGTTCCACCTGGTTCACAAACTCAAAAGCCCGGTCGGTACTACTGAGTTGCTGACCGGCACTTGGTTTTAGCAAACCAGCAACTTCGCGATCCCGAATGATAATAGGAAGGGTAAGCTCGTCGGTCGTTCTACTAATCCTCGCAGTCAATTGCCTGGTATTGGCGTCCAGCAATCTACCATCTTCCTGTATCCACCCTAACGGCTGACCATCCACCGAAACGTCCACTCCTTTTTCCCGGACTCGATATTGAAACTCCCGGTCGGCTGTTCGTGCGTACAGCACCGCATTTTTTTTATTACCAAAATATTGTTTGAATGAATAAGCAATCAGTGGTTCCTGATAAATACTGGTGAGAATACCTTTGGCCGTTTTGACAATTCCTTTTTTGACTTCCTTATTGATATTATTAAACGAAAGTAGATTCAATTCTTCTTTTTTCCATTCTACCAGTTTATCCGTCCATGGTTGAATTTCAGATTTCATTTTATCTACGTCGGTCTGAATCTTTGATTGTCCGGGCGTAAAATTACTTAGCATCATGTACATAGCAAATATGACCGCGAAGGTTACGCCAGCCAAGATCAAAATCGTAATAATAAACATAAACATACTTCCCATAAGGTAAAATATTATTGTTGAAGTTATAAACTATTCGAAACCGTAGCACGTAGGATCAACTTCTTGCAAAATAAATCTACTGACTATTTACTGGTTTCATATTTAATTTCAGACCAAACCTGGCCGGCTCTAAAAACTGTTTTTTTCTTTGTGCCAAATTATTTTTCTCAGTCGTTGACAAGACTTTAAAATCTCTGGATAAGATGGCATCTATTTCTTCCGTAATTTTTTCGGCAGAAGCTCCGTATTCACCAGTAGGGGAATTGAGCATATCATTTAGTAATCGCATTTTTAATTTTAAAACTGGATTGCGAAATAATTGTTGCGCGGTCAGTAATTGTTCCATACCATCAAGGACCAATAAATGCTTTCCTTCTCCCAGCAAACTATAACCACCATTGTCCCACGTCTGTTCAAACCAAACAGGATAAAAATTTTCGATCTCCTGAGCGGAATTAACCAAACGCATAAATTCAAAAAATGCATCATCTTGATTACCGTCAGTCTCTTTTGCCCATTCTTTCATCTTGCCATAATCCCGAAATAAATAATATCGAGTACCTTCCGCCACCATTCCCAATGTAAATCCCGGCATCCCGTCTTCTATCCAGGATAAATCTGGTAAATTTTCGTGATCTATGATTTCAATTTTTGCTGCCATTGTTTGTACGAGCGAATCGCGTAAAATGGTTCCACGAATAAAAACGTTTTCGAGGTCTCGCGGGTTTTCTACCGATTGGAAGTCCGCCCGGTATTGTAGCATTTGCCTGGCTTTTTCTGACCCAAAAAAACTGGACAATCTTTCTTTACGGAGTACCGAAACAACCGGCGTATTTTGTGCGCCCGCAATTTTCACTCCACCACCAAAAATCCAGCCTTGCGTCCCGTCAGCTGTTTTTACTTCTACCCAGGGTTCTTCTCGCTGCACGCCTCTGATGGAAAGGCTCGTTTTTAGAGGACTAATACCACCCGTTGTTTCCAGTTCTGTTCCTTTTTGTAACTCTATTACCGTAGGCTGATCCGTTCCCGGCGATGCGCGTAAACGCACATTATCTAGCGCGACTACCATTCGGGTAAGCGTATCCTGCGGTAATACTTTTACCACCTTACCCGAATCACTCGTTGTGTTATTTTTACAACCAAAAAATAATACAATAAAAAATACTATAAAGGGAGTATAAAATCTAGTCATAAAAATCAATTCGAAGCAGGTTTTAAAAAGCGCTGAGAAGATGAGGAATAAATGTTTATTTTTGCAATCTTTCTAACCATCAAATTAACAAAAATAATGAAAGAAGTTTATATAGTCGCCGCAAAACGTACCCCCATCGGCAGCTGGGGAGGTGCGCTGGCCCAGTTTTCTGCGATAGACCTCGGCAGTATGGCCATCAAAGGAGCACTGAAAGCAAGTAAAGTAAAAGTAAGTCAAGTAAATGAAGTTTTTATGGGCAACGTGGTTTCGGCCAACCTCGGACAAGCGCCTGCTCGTCAGGCTGCACTCGCTGCTGGAATCGGTCACGGTGTTCCCTGTACCACGGTTAATAAAGTTTGTTCTTCCGGAATGAAAGCCATCATGTTTGGTGCACAGTCCATCATGCTCGGACATAACGAGGTAGTTGTAGCGGGCGGGATGGAAAGCATGTCGAATATTCCTTACTATTTACCAAAAGCCAGATGGGGACATAAGTATGGACCAGGCACCGTGGTCGATGGTTTGGAAAAAGATGGATTGCGGGATGCCTACGGCCAGATGGCAATGGGGGTTTGTGCGGATGCAACGGCAAAAAAATATAAATTTAGCCGGGAGGCACAGGATGCGTTTGCGATTCAATCTTACGAACGTTCTGCAGCAGCTACGGCGAGCGGAATGATGAAAGACGAAATTATTCCGGTAACCATTCCTCAACGTAAAGGTGATCCGATCGTGATGACCGAAGACGAAGAATTTAAAAAAGTACGGTTTGAAAAAATTCCACAACTTCGAGCAGCTTTTACAAAAGATGGAACGGTAACTGCCGCTAATGCTTCTACTATCAATGACGGTGCCGCCGCTGTGGTATTGATGAGTGGTGAGAAAATGAAAAAATTAAAACTTAAACCGATCGCGCGCATTGTGGCTTTTGCCGATGCTGCCCGGGAGCCGGAATGGTTTACTATCGCTCCCCCACTTGCGGCAAAGAAGGCATTGAAAATGGCCGGATTGCGCAAAACACAGATTGATTATTTTGAAGTAAATGAAGCTTTCGCCAACGTCACCATGGCGTTTAATCATGAACTAAAAATTAAGGACAAAATCGTCAATGTATTTGGTGGCGGTGTTTCTTTGGGTCACCCGCTGGGCGCAAGTGGTGCGAGGATATTGGTTACTTTAGCTAATGTATTGCGACAGAAAGATGGCAAGTATGGACTTGCTGCGCTTTGCAATGGTGGTGGTGGTGCTTCGGCGATGATTATTGAGAAAGTTTAAGGTGGATCGGTGGATCGGTGGATCGGTGGATCGGTGGATTAATCTTTTTAATATCTATGCATTAATCCGCAAAGGGTTAAAATATAGTATTTTAAATTTATTACCGAAGGCACGAGTGCCCTTACTCGTTCTTTTGCGTTCTAATTCAAATATTTACGGACATGTTCCAGCATGATTGCTGGTGGAACATCTTTGTTGATAAATAGTTTTAGAACAGCGATGAGATCCATCACCATGTTGTGGTTGAAGCCGAGTTTGAGTCCAATTTTGTAGCACATTTCTTCTTCTGAAGTCAAGATTTTTCCATCGGCTCTCATTAAGAAAATTATGTAATAGAGGATCGTCATCCGTTCGTGTTCATCTTTAGGAACGTGAAAAGGATAATTTTCGGGTGCTTTTCGAATCCTGTCTACCTCATCAGGTTCCAGATCCATTTGTCGGGCAATTTCCTGAATATAATTTTCTTCCGATTGGTCAAGGTGCTGATCGACCCCTGCCATTCGTAGCAGTAAGGCGATAATTGCCTGTTTTTTCTCTTTAGTAAATGAAAATGGACCCCGCATCATGTGTTTATTAGTATTTCTCAGTAGGATTAAATAGCGCTATATATAGCTACTATTTCTAAAACCGTTCCAACCTGCAAAAACACTGATATTTCGAATGCACTATTTCCCTTTTCCCTGAAAAAGTACCAGGACGGTATGAATCATTATTCTAAAATCCAGCGCCAGAGACATATTCTCAATATAAAGAATATCAAACCGTAGCCGTTGCAACATTTGATCTACATTAGAAGCATAACCGTATTTGACTTGTCCCCAGGAGGTAATACCCGGACGCACCCGTAATAGCTGCCGATATTGCGGTGCCTTCTCCATTATTTTGTCGATAAAAAACTGTCTTTCTGGTCGTGGTCCAACGAGTGACATATCTCCTTTTATGACATTCCAAAACTGTGGTAATTCGTCCAGTCGCCATTTACGCATGATCCTTCCCCACGGTGTAATGCGGGGATCGTGATCGCTCGATAATTGAGGACCAGCATCTTCCGCATTGGTATACATAGAACGAAATTTATAAATAAAAAAAGGTTTGTTATGTCGACCGATTCGTACTTGCTTATAAAAAATCGGACCTTTGGAAGAAGCCCTTACTCTTAGCAGGATAAAAAAGTATACGGGTGCCAACAATATTAATACAATCGAACTAATTAATAGATCAAGGCCTCTTTTTACAATTCTCTCCCAGGGTTTCATGAGTCCCCGCTGAATCTCAATCAGTGCGGCACCAAAGACGTGATTCATTTTTACACTGCCCAGCATGATGTCATACATATCCGGAATAATCTTGATCAACACCTCATTTTCCAAATTAAATAAAGTATTAAGAATATCCTTGATTCGATTGTGTTCGGAGGTTTCGATGGCAATGATAACTTCCTCTACATCATACTTTTTGATTAGCGATTCGATACTTTTTATTTTTCCCAGACATGGAATTTCTTCTCCTAGTTCATTAGTAGAACCACCATTGGTGTCAATATAACCAACAAAGTCATTTCCCAGACCTTCTTTTCTAGCCGTCAGTTCTTCGTACAAATCTCTGGCTTTTCGATCGCCGCCAATGAGAAGGGTTTTATAGCTTACCTTGCCGGATTTTACGCGACGTTTTGCATGGGTCAGCAGAATGGTTCGTGAAATAGCCGTTAACGAAAAGTGGATTAGAAAAAGAAAGAAAAAGGAAGCATAATAGGTTTGGTATCCATTAACAAAATCATCAAGTATCAAAGTAAAAAACAACAATACTACTCCGATGAAAGTAAGGAAAAAAGTACGTGCCAGCGTACTGAGCCGGGACATCCGGTAGAGGTCATTATATTTATCGAATAAAGTATAAAAGAGTAACCAACAGACGGGGATTAACAAAATTCCATACCAAAAATTTGCATCGGAGAGAATGTCCCAGGTAACCGGTACCTTCTCTATTTTTTTTCTAAATAAAAAGAACCCTGCCCAAGCAATCATTGCCATGAGATAGTCTGCCAAACCATACCAAAAAATAACTGCTTTCTTTTGACGACTCATAGAATGTTTAAATAAATTACGATCATTAGGAATGTTGATAAAATAGATTAAGACACTATGCTTCCTCTTTTATCTCAATCTATTTAATCGCCTTTCCTTAGCGAAATTGCACCAGTTTGATATTGTCCAGATAAATGTTTGCCTGCTCAGCTTCATCATCAAACAAGTCACTGACAATTACCAACCTCCAGCCCGCCAGATCATCCTGAATTCTAATTAAATCAATGATTTCTTCGGTAAAATCAAAATATATTTTATTCCATTCGTCCTTTGGATTTACTCCTTTGTCGATTAAAGAATAAATAATTCTACCCTCTGGATCATACCCAAGTACACCAACCAAAAAACCAGCATCGGTCTTGTAGTTCAACTCCAAAAACGTAGAAGAACTACCTGAGGTTGGCAATTCAGTAATTAAATTTGACCCCAACTCCATTTGAGCATCTGCGCCTTCTAATTCAATTATTCCAGAGCCACTTCCTTCAAAAACTTCCTGATTGGTCAGTTCAATAGTGGTAGCCGGATCTCCATCCAGGTCTATAGCAAAAGTTAGAGTAGCGTCTTCAAAATTTTCCTGAGGTTCAAAAAACAATTTAATATTATCCAGATATTCCGTGACTGGCATAATCGTATCTACATTGCCTGGCACAAAATCCAGGGTAGCTTGATAACTTTCATAAAAAGGATAAATGTCGGTAATATTTCCCAAGCCGTTTGTCCGGACTCCCGGAAAAATCTGCACATCCTTCGCTCCCTCCGCCAATACAGGAACCGTAGCTGGCAAGACAAAAATACCTAACAGTTCATTGTCCACAAAAACGTGGGCTTCCGTAATTTTATGGCTATTGGTTCCTTCGGTTTCGAGTTCCGTATTGAGCGTAAAACCAGTAATAAATAAATAGGCGGGAATGGGTTCCTCCGGATTGATAATATCACAGCCGATCATCGAAAATATTATTCCGAGCAGGATAACAAATAATGTACGTATTCTCATGTTTTAATTTTAAAAGTCTGACGATCCATTCCTAAGAATATGCTCCAGGAGTAATTTTTCGAGACTCAATATCGGCCATAATCTGATGGGCAACTTTGAGTGCACGATATCCATCGTGTAGCGTAACCCGAGTTGGCTGATCCTTTTGAATGGATGATACGAGCGCCTCCAGTTCCGATTGAATCGCATTTACTTCTACTATATCCGGCATTTCTACGTGGATCAGTTTAGTTCCCTGGTTTGTTTCTAACTCAAAAACGGGCAAGTCGTCAGATATGTCCACTGCTCCTTTGTCATATAAACGCACAATTTGGGCTTCTTTGTCTAGAAAATCCAAACTTATATAGGCATCTTTTTGAAAAAAGCGCAGTTTACGCATTTTTTTGAGGGAAATCCGACTGGCTGTCAGATTAGCTACACAACCATTATTGAATTCTATCCGGGCATTGGCAATGTCAAGCGTATTGGTCACCACCGCTACTCCACTGGCACTGATTTTTTTTACGGGAGCATCTACAATACTTAAAACAATATCAATATCGTGGATCATCAAGTCTAAAATAACCGATACATCCGTACCGCGAGGATTAAAAGTAGCCAGGCGATGTCCTTCAATAAACATCGGAGAAAGCGCCGTATCTTTTAGCGTTAAAAAGGCCGGATTAAACCGCTCAACGTGTCCAATCTGTACTTTTACGCTGGTTTTTCGTTCCATCGCCACCAGGGCCGCCGCTTCGGCTTCGGTATGGGCTACCGGTTTTTCGATGAAGAGGTGTTTATTTTTCTGCAAGGCGAGCTTTGCCAACTGAAAATGGGTGGTAGTTGGACTGACAATATCTACAATATCTACGGCATCCATCAAGGCTTCCGGGTTTGTAAATCGTGGTATGCCGTATTCCAGGGTAATTGCTTTACTCTTTTCCTCATCAGGGTCGTAAAACCCGACTAAGGATAATTCCGCAATATTATTGATACACTTTAAATGTATTTCTCCCAGGTGGCCTACGCCGAATAATCCAATTTTTAACATATCTGGTATTTAAAAACCAGTTACAAAATTAATAAAATGGACAAGGAAATCACGTGGTTGGGTTAATAAAACTAGGAAGTTGTCTAATAATTTCAAAATCAGTCAGGAATGGAGGGTGGATTCGTTAATTGGTGGATTGGTTAAGGTCGCTTTAACGTGCTCTTTCGAGGCGAAGCATCGGTTTATATTAGTTTAGAGTCTAAAAAAATACCCGCTCCTAACCAGTTGTTAAGAGCGGGCATTAAATATGTTTTTTTTCACTAAAATATTTATTAAATCCTACCCATTACCGCAGTAGCGAAACATCGCCCGCAAAATTTTCTCTGGTACCGTCTTCAAACAATACATCTACAGAGTAAATATAAACGCCAGTACTCACCGGACGACCTCTAAATTCACCATTCCAACCAAAATTCTGAAGGGATGGAATAATTTCCAGTTCTTCGTACATTTGACCACCCCATCTGGAGAAGACCCGAACCGAAAGAATTTTTTCTACTCCTGATCCCGTATAAACTTTAAAGCGGTCGTTTTCACCATCTCCGTTTGGAGAAAAGGCACTTGGAATATAAACAGGTAATGTTTTTTCTACAAAAACAGTAACATTCCCTTCTCCCTGACAACCAATTTCATTTTCTGCATTGACAGTATAAGTCGATGTTTGCCACGGACGAACGTAGGTTAGGAAGGTATTCGAGTCGGGTGGTTCTACCGCAGAATTAGTGGACCATACAATATCACTTACGGCCTGATTAAATCCGGTAGTAAGTTCTATACTATCTCCGAAATTCAAATATTGATCTGGACCTAAATCAACGATTAATTGATCTGGCTGATTTACAATAACGGTGTCTTCCACAATACATCCGTTGGCATCAGTAATCATCGCGATGTAAGTCCCTGCCGTCATTCCAAAAAAGTCATTGCCAATATAAGAAGTACGTATGTCGAAATCATAGAGATAATCTCCGGCACCTCCCTGTACGTTGACAAAGGATACTGCTCCATCATTATAACCAAAACAAGATGCATCGGTAATTATATATTCCGCAGTAATAGAATCTGGCTGAGTCAGGAAAATCGAGTCCGTAGAAATACAAGCATTTCCGTCCGTCATCGTTACCTGGTACCAACCAGTTTCCAAGTCCGTTACTTCACTTCCGGTTACGCCGTGGCTCCATTCGTAAGTATAAGGTGCAATTCCATTTTCTGGTTCTACCATCAAAACACCATCCGTCTCTCCTGGACAACTAATCATATTTACAATGCTAATGTCTGGTAAAATATCCGGTGTACACTTACAAAGTACTACATCTGAATAGACAACCGGTGAACAAAGCATCCCATCATTGATTTCAAAGTAATAGGTATCGCCACTGACTAATGGATCACTTGTAAATATATTACCTTCCAGTCTTCCCGGAGATCCCATCACTTGATAGAGTAATGGATTCCCACCTGTTATCTCAAAACTAACGGTATATGCGGTACCTTCTTCATTACAAGTTGTAACAAAGTTAATCGTATCAGGACGTTCTACCACGTTAACCGTAATAGATTGCACGCCGTCAAACACATTACCGACACAATTTGGTTCATTCGTTGTTTGAATACTTACCAGACTATAAATCGTTGTATCCTCTGGCATGACTGAAATACTATGACCATTGTCAATTCCAGTCAAATTAAAGCTATTCGTTCCATCCGTATAAGTAACATCAAAGGGACCAATACCCGTAATCTCAAAACTGATCTCATGGTCATTGCCCGCACAAATCGTACTGTCTCCAAGTATATTAACCAGTGGAATCGGCGTGAAAATAACTGGCTGACCAAAAGACACTTGTAAACATGGATTCATTGTACGATCCAAAATCGGAACACCAGAGCCATCGTCATCCCCTGCTACTGCGGAGATATAATATACTTGGCCATAAACCAGACTGCCACCGAAATTAAATTCAGGAACCGTATTTACCTGTGCAATTGTTCCCAACTGATTAGTATTTCCATCGTGTAAAACAAAGGCAAAGGCATCATTTCCATCAAGGACTGGCATTCCTCCGTATGTTCCAATAGCAGTTGTTCCATCACAAACCAGAACCGTATCCCGATCCATCGCGACGGTCTCCGTCGTACAATCACAAATATGTAATCCAGCTACTGTAAATGGATTACAATTATTTACGTCATCTATTTCAAAGCTATAAGAAGTTCCACTGGTAATAAAATCACTGGTGAATAAATTTGTAGCAGCATCGTAGGTGCCGGGTCCAGCTACGGTATAAGTGGATGGGTCACCCAAAATGATTGAGAAGGTTACCTGGTATTCTGTATTAGTATTGTTACAAGCTACTTGAATGTTTTCAGCCATGGGGCTTTCATTGATCATTACTTGTGCAATGCCCGATCCGGTACCCGTACAAGTAGCGCCTGTATTATCTGTAATTGAAACAATTGAAAAAGTTGTATTAATCAATGGACTCACTGCCGCTGTAGCATTGTCCGAAATATTATCCAAGGTATAATTATCTGTTCCATCCGTATAAATCACATCAAAAGGAGCGGTACCTTCGGTAAAATTAAAAGTCAAAATCGCGTTTTCGCCCTGACAAATATTTCCCATTCCACTAATTGATCCTGCCGGAGTAGCGTGAAAGGTAAGCGGTACACCCGGACTAATCGTTGTACAAACATGTCCCTGATCAATTGTTCCTGAACCATTATCTGGTCCGGCGATTGGAGAAATATAATAGGTTACTCCGGTCATCATACCAGGTAAGAAATTGAAATTCCCGTCGGTATTAATTTCTAAAATATTACCTAAACTTCCGCCCGCATTATCGTGTAGTACGAATCCTAAAATATCATTAGCAATCAAAATATCGTCATTTTGGTGCAAGCTGAGTGCTGCAACGGGTGTTCCTTCGCAGACTTCAATCGGGCTGGATAAATCCATCGTACCTGCGTTTGTGCTGCAACCACAATTCCGTACACCCGATACTTCTACCGGAGGACATCCGCTATTATCAGAAATTGTAAAACTGTACGCTACACTGTTATTTATAAAATCGCTGGTAAAAATATTTCCCGCCAGCGTACCATTACCAGTAACATTATAGGTAGCTGGATCACCTCCTGTAATTTCAAAGCTAACGGTATATCCAGTTACACTGGCATCACAAACTTCGTTTACATTGATGGCAGACAAAGCAGGGTAATGCGTAATCGTAGCATTTCCACTCACGGTACCTGTACAATTATTTTGGTCTTCGACGGAGACCAGATTAAAGGTACTCGTCTGCGTAATATTTACATTTTCAGTATGTCCATCATTAATTCCCGTAAGGGTAAAATCACTGTTACCATCTGAATAAACAATATTGTATGGACCATTACCGGTAAAGTTAAAAATCAGATCTATAGCAGTATTTCCACAAACAGTGTTGTTTCCACTGATGGTTGCAGTTGGAGCCGTATAGACTTCAATTTCTACTGGATTACCAACAATGTCACCCGGACATCCTGTAGCGTCAGTCAGTGATACGATGGAATAAGTCGTATTTGCATTTACCGTAACCAGCTCGGTAGCACCGTCCATGATTCCCGTCAGAGTTGTATTCGTTGTTCCGTCGGTAAAAACGACATCAAAAGGTCCGGTACCATTTAAGTCAAAGAATAAAGAAGCCTCCTCTCCAGAACAAACGGGGCCGTTGCCATCAATTTCTCCTACTGGATTACTGGTAGCCGTTACCGTAATCGTAATTATCTGACTACAACCACCTGGCGATTCTGCTCTCAGACAATAATCTCCGGGATCAGATACTACCGTATTTGTCAATGCCAGACTACTAAATCCAAGGCTGGCAAAACTACAATTATCATAATAATCCAGTACAACCAGATTCGCGTTATTGGCGTCCACAAAAGCTACCGTAGCAAGGTCTACCGACCCTCCCGAACAGATAAAAGGTTGATTGGTAATTGTGATATCTGGTCTTGGTTCAATCACTACTAAAATTGAATCTACATCAAAACATCCATTAGCTGTTTCAAATCTTAACCAGTATGTTCCACCAGTTGATACAACCGATGAACTTAGTTCGTTGGTCATACTTACCGCATCGAGACTATCCGTATAAAAAGTTTTTGTACCTGGTCCCCAGCCCATTTCGTTTACCGCTACTTGTGCATCCAGATCAATAACGTTGGGTTGACAAACGGGTGATGGGTTTCTTACTTCAACATCAACGTATTCGATATCAACAAATACGGAAGTAATATCATAGCAGTTAGAACCGGTTTGTACTCGAATATAATAAGTCCCTGTGGTATCTACTACTGGTGGATTAATAATTGGCCATCCAGCTTCAGCATCTGCCTGACTGCGAAAATAGTTAAGTGGCCCCACTGCGCCACTAATAACAAGCGGTATAGAAGTTAAATCAAATGATTCAGGTGCACAAGAAACGGCAGGGTCGCTTGCGGTCACGGAGATAACCGGGCTTGTAGTCACATCAATACAATCCTGCGGACCATTACCACAAGCGTTGGCTACCGATACACAAAGCTGACCTCCGTTCATACCCCAGTCAACACTGACAGAATTCTGATCGGTCGGAGTAGTGATCGTTCCAGTTCCATTGGTAATCGTCCAGTCGAACATCGTTGCATTCGGACTGTCTACTTCATACATTACATCCGTGGTATTTTCACAAACCTGACTCACCCCGTTGATTGTAGCCATTACAGGAAGTGTAGGCAATACTGTTATTTCTACTGAACCAGTTGAGGTTTCACCATTCCCAGTAATGGTAACGGTATAATCTGTGGTGGTGGTTGGTGAAGCGGTTGGATTAGGTGAAGTTGGATCGTCAAGGCCAGTCGTTGGAGACCAGCTGTACGTATAAGGTCCATATCCAACGGCGAGTGCTTGAAGCTGTGTACTTTCGCCTTCACAAATAGAATCATCATTTGTAGTAACCGAAACATCTGCTACTCCACTCAGAACGGTAATTCTGTAATCACAGATAGCGCCACTAAAACCATCAATATGGATATAATAAATTTGTCCTACAATAAAATCATCTGCCGACCAACTAGAAATAGTTGGTGAGCCAGGATTTAAGCATTCAACGCTGGGAGCTGTAAAATTAACACAATCATTGGTTGTAAATATGTGAGATTGAATGGCAGAGAGGTTTGTACCATTCGGATCACAATTATACCCTTCAATTTCCATTTCTACCAAATTACTAGATGGAATAAAAGCGATCCAGACATTATTCTCGATGTTTGCACAAAACTCATCAATTATAGGAGGTTGAGCATCGTAGCCTCCTGTGTTACCACAAAAACCATTTAATTCATCAGAAGATAATAGTATCGCTTCACAACAGGCATTACCAGCTAACAAATTACCTTCACAAACTGCTGGATTTACCGCAGTAGATGCTTCGTCTCCGTAGGCACAAATACTATATGCACCATTATTATTGTTACCGTTTTCCCATACCCTAATCCAGTAAGTTTTTCCAAAATTTTCAAAGGTACAGCCATCCGTAATTCTAACCAGTGCGTTGTTGCCTCCACCACTATTGTCATCACAAGTTAGCAGAGTAAGGTTACCGCAATCATCACCACTGTAAACAGCCATCGCTCCGTCAAAAGCACTGATGGAGCTCAGTTCGACAATGACTTCCAAACCATTACTGGGCATTATTATATTATACCAATTATCTCCCCCCTGATAATCGCCACAGCCCGGAGCCGGAACCCCTACAGTTGGTGTAGCGGTGAGATTTGTTGCAGGTGAAAACATACAGTTCGTGCCAGAAATCGGTAGATTAACGGAAGTACAGGGATCATCCTGAGACCAACCATTCGTACTAAAGACTAATAATAAAAACAGGAAAGAAAGGTGTAAACCTTTCCTAAATGGAAAATTGAATTGACTCATATTTAGCGCATGTTTAACCCACAGACCAATGGCCTACGGTGGAGATAAGCAGGAATATAATTTTCCCAGAACTACTTTTTTCTCCTCTTTTTAGATATTATCAGACTTGATAAGTTCGTTATAAGTACTTATGAAGTCCTGACACAGAGTGTTAAAGCAAAAGTTCTGCCACTTTGAATAGAAGTTTTTATTATATTTACTTTTAATTTGGAAAAGGATTTGCAGTAGATTAGCAGATATACTAACTATTTAATATGAATAAGATTATCATCTTGGTTTTGGCAGGGATTGCCAGTCTTTATTTTACGGGAACAGATCGGATTGAAGTTTCAGAGGTAGTGGATTCTTATTCCATACCAGCGACTCGGGAAATAATAGATCAGGAATTAAAAGAATATAGTAAACTAATTCACCGAACCAGGGCCGACACCAGCGTAGCGGAAATGTTTCCAACGATTCCCGAAAACAAGTATCCTGGTATTTTTATGACTTACCCTGATTTTATTAGCGATGGATTCGATTTTCCGGTAGGCGTACCTAATGCGCGGGATTACTATAAAGCGCAAAACTTTGGTGATAACGAACATCTGGGGGAAGACTGGAATGGTAGAGGCGGCGGAAATACAGATTTAGGAGATCCTGTTTATAGTGTTGGAAATGGTTTGGTTACTTTTTCAAAGAATGTTTGTTGCGGATGGGGCCAGGTGGTACGCATTGTTCATCATACCCCCCATCATCCTGATTTCCAGTACGTAGAATCCGTATACGCTCATTTACATACCATGGATATTACCGTTGGTTCTTTGGTAAAAAGAGGGCAACGAATTGGAACTATTGGCAATGCCAATGGTCGTTATAATGCGCATCTGCACCTTGAAATGAGGGATTTTATTAATATGTCTCTCGGGCCAGGTTATGGAGATGACCAGTTTGGTTATCTCGTTCCAACCGAATTTATCCGGATGAATCGTCCTTGATTGGCAAAAACAAGATGGCTCAACTTATTTTTCAATCACTATTTTACGGTATGCTACATTTCCTTCTACCCGTAATTGAATAATATAAGTACCTGCCGCTAATTGCGTCCAGTCGTATTCCCGATTTAGCGTACCGCTAAAATCCTGAATTTCATTATATAGTACACGCCCTAATACATCTATCAATCTTATTTCCAGATTATTCGTGGGCACTCCTTTTATATTAATAGTTACCCTACCCGATCCTGGGTTTGGATATACTTCAAAAAAAGCGACCTTTTCTGCTTCTAATATATTTGTAATATTAATCGTAACTGTTCGGGTTGTCGTCACGGTACCGCAAAGTCCTATTGCGGTAAGTGAAATCGTATAGTCACCACTCGCAGTATATACATGAATTGGATTGGCTTCCGTACTCGTAGTTCCATCTCCAAAACTCCAGACAAACCCCGTCGCATTCGTAGAGTTATTGACAATATTTATTTCGTCATCCAGGGTAGTCACTTCAAAATCAGCAACTGCCTCGGAAAAAACCTCGATATATTCAATTTGGGTCAATGTGTTTGCTCCACTTGAATTAGAAACGGTAAGGACAACCGTGTATGCTCCAGGAGCATCGTAGACTACCGTCGGGTGCTGTTCATCAGATGTTGCCGGAGTACCTCCCATAAAATTCCATTCCCAGGAATTAGTGCTCTCGGAAGATTCATCTTGAAAGTCTACCGTCAATGGCGCACATCCTGATCGTACTTCCGCTATAAAACCTGGTTGAGGTAAAGAAACAATCGTGACCGTCACCACTCCCGTACCGACACTTCCACATGCATTCTCCGCAGTCAAAATAACATCGTATTGCCCATCCATTAAATAAGTATGAACCGGGTTGGTTTCTGTACTAACGGTTCCATCTCCAAAATCCCAGAAATACTGATTTCCATTTGTCGTTGTATTGTTGAAAACAACTTGACTTTCATTTATATCGGTTATAAATCCCGGTGTCGGTAAAGGCGCCACCGTTACTAAATCTGCCTCCGTGATATTTGCTGCGCCACTACTGTTCGATGCAACCAAAGTTACCGAATAAGTACCCGCGTTCTCATAGATTACGGTTGGGTTTTGTTCTGTAGAACTGGAAGGTGTTCCTCCTGCAAAACTCCACGCCCAGGTAGTTGTATTTTCACTTGACTGATCCGTAAAAATAACAGTTAATGGTCCACAACCATTGGTATTCGTAGCTGTAAAGGCAGCTTGAGGAAATGAAGCAGTACTTACCTCCTGTTCTATCGTCTCCGTTCCGCAATCATTTGTTGCTGTCAGAATAACTGTATACTGGCCATCATTTTGGTAGGTATGTGCTGGATTGGTTTCGCTGCTCGTGGTGCCGTCGCCGAAGTCCCAGCTGAAAGTCGTCGCATTGGTAGAGGTATTGGTAAACGCAACCGTATTTTCATTTAAACTTGTTGTGAAATCCGGAGCAGCTAACGGTGCTACTACGATATAATCTGTTTCTGTAATGGTGCTATTTCCCGTTGCGTTACTTGCTACTAAAGTCACTGAGTAAGTGCCCGCCGTAGCGTACGTGACTGATGGGTTTTGTTCCGTAGAACTGGCAGGTGTTCCGCCCGAAAATGTCCAAAGCCAATCCGTTGTATTGCTCGTGGAGCCATCCGTAAAGTCTACCGTAAATGGCGCACATCCAGTCGGTTCGCTTGACGTAAATATTGCTTGTGGAATAGAAGCAGTCGTTATGTTTTGTTCCGTTGTTTCCGTTCCGCAATCATTTGTTGCTGTCAAAATTACCTCGTATTCGCCATCGTCCGCGTAGGTATGTGCTGGATTGGTTTCAGTACTCGTGGTCCCGTCGCCGAAGTCCCAGCTGAAAGTCGTCGCATTTGTAGAGGTATTGGTAAACGTAACCGTATTTTCATCTAAACTTGTTGTGAAACCGACACTTGGTGCAGTAAATACGGTAATAAAATCATCAAAATTAACAAACGAACTCCCTACACTATTAACTACAGTTAAGCTCACTTCAAAAGTACCAGAATTTTCAAAAACAACCAAAGGATTTTGCTGCGTAGAAGTTGCCGGGCTTCCCCCCTCAAAAACCCAGTTCCAGGAAGTTGCTTCTGTAGATTGATCTATAAAATTAACGGACAAGGATGCACATCCGTCAATAACATCTGCACTGAATGCAGCCTGAGGAGGTACCGATAGAAGGACTGTCTGCGTGCTCACATTATCACCACATTCATTTGTTGTGGTTAAGGTTACGTCATAGGCCCCAGCTTCTGCATATATATGTATAGGGTTTATTTCGTTGCTGGTATTTCCATCCCCAAAATTCCAATTATAATTGATTGCGCCATTAGAAGTGTTAATAAATTGTACTGATAAATCATCTACAATAAAATTGAAATCAGACTCGGGAATGCCCTGTATGGTTATGTAATCAATAATTTCGTAAGCATCAAATCCGCTGGTATTGAAAACATCCAGTTTAACTGAGAAAATACCAGGATTGGGAAATTGCACTGTTGGATTCTGTACGTCTGAATTACCAGGACTTCCCTCCTCGAAGGTCCAAAACCACTGCATCGGTGAATTGGTGGAGAGATCGGTAAAATCTACGGTCAAGGGAGCACAGCCGGAGACCGGATCACCATTAAAATCAGCCAAAGGAGGCAATACGATTTGAATGGTTCTTGTGATTGTTTGATTTCCACAATCATTAAAAACAACCAAAGTGACATCATAGAAACCACTTTCAAAATAAACATTAACAGGTTCAAAATCGGCACTGGTATCTCCATCCCCAAAATCCCAAAAATAAGTAACTCCATCCTGAGAAAGGTTACCAAATTCTACCAAACCTTCATCGATAAAACTTTCAAAACCAGCTGTTGGCTGAGCAGCAACATTGACGAAATCATTGAGCACTTGCGTATCCGTTCCATTAATATTACTGGCCTCCAGAGTTACCGAAAAGACACCACCACTATTATAAGTTACTGTTGGATTTTGGTCCGTAGAAGAAGCCGGATCACCTCCGGGGAAAGTCCAGTTCCAGGCATTGGGATCATTGGCTGAATTGTCCGTAAACTGAACCACCAGAGGAGCACAGCCACTGGTTTGATTTGCTGAAAAATCTGCTATTGGTGCAGGATTACTGGTCTGGCAGGGAGATAAGCAATTACCAATAATAGCCCCGGAATAAGCATTGATTTCATTAGTAGATTGATTAGACCAACAAGTGGAATTATTGACAGAAGGAGCCATGATACAATTGTTGTTATCATGGGTTGCATCGAAGTTATGCCCCAATTCGTGTGACGTCAATACCCTTAAAAACTGCGCATTATTGGAAAAATCCTGTAGACATTGATAGCGAAAGTTGTTACAAACGACACCAAGCCAGGCAATTCCGATTGTTGAGCCAGCAAAATTCCGATTGGTCCAATGCTGTGCTACATCGTAACTGACTGAGAAACCACCGTCATTTCCCCATGCGGTGAAGCTATTTAATAAAGTTTCTGCATCATCGGAATTGGTCCAGGGATCACAGTCGTTACAAGCAGAAACAAAATTTTCTACAATAACAAAATTCAGATTATTATTAAACTCATCGTCATAATCCGTCTGGACGTTGTTCATGACCGCGATATTGTGGTTTTGAACATTCACAACTGAATTGCCATATTTGGTAAACATGGAAAAATCACTGGCAATGGCCATCTCCACATCAAAACAAGGTCCAACGGCAGATAAGGTACTGGAATTATTCTTCTCTTTTCCTGCTTTCTCGATCTGGTCTTTTCTTTGCTGCACTTCGGTCACTCCACAAGTTTTTCCGGTCTTGGGAATGACGTCCGCCTCCTGATAGATGACAAATTGATCGGTTGAAGCACCTTCTATAAAATAAGATAGCGGTTCGATATAATAAGTAGTATTATTGGTCTCTATCAATCCGTAGATAAATCCAGATGCAATAGTCAGGCGCACATCAGATCCATATATATTGGCCAATTGCCCACGATAGGTGATGTTTTTTCCGTTAATTAATTTTTTAATTCCATTAGGCGTAGCCACCCTTAGTGCATAGTGATTACTACGAATATCGTACGCCTGTAGTTCGATATCCCAATTTATTTCCTGATTATTTTTTAATATAAAACCAGGACGATCCGCCGTACTCACGTGCCGATGCAGCGCTTCTACGGGCAACTGGTAGAGTTGAAAGTTATAAAATTGTTTCTGAAGTACTTTATGAATATTTTTTTCAACTATAGAATTTGCTTGAAAAACGGGGGACTGGGCACTAATTATCGTTACAAACAATAATAGTGTGCAGCTAAAGGCATACTTGAGCATGTGTTTAATTTAGTTATTTCCAAAAAAATGCTGAAAGTAGATATCCTGATACATATTTCCGAGAGATCAACCAAAGATACATAAGAGAATGATAATTTAAAACATCTGTAGCCCTGTAATATAGATTATGTCCTATATATAACATTTCCTTATTTTACAAACTAGACATTTACCTTAAAAACTTGTATTTTTGGGTTAGAATTTTTTAAATGAATAAGATGTTCGTTTAAGGAAATTAATCTAGCCCCTTCTCCCCCTACTTGATTTTCAAAAAAAACAAGTCCTAAAGCTGCTTTTATAACCCAATAAGGAATGTTGATAAAATAAATTAAGACACTATGCTTCCTATTTTATCTCAATCTATTTAATCGCCATTCCTAACAGAAATATTCTCACAAAAGCTTATTTAAATTTAAAAAAGATGAATCGTATAATTATTCTAGTAAGTATTCTTTGCTTATTTGCTGTAAGTGCCTGTTATAAAGCAGGGCCAGGAGCCAGTAATCCATGGGAAAAAATTGATGTAAACCCACTTGGACCAGTCAGATCGATGCACGCAGCACCAGTTGAAGTACTGGCCGTTACCGACCAGGAATTTCTCCGAATTGATTCGGACAATCAAGTAGTCGAAGAACGCCCCATTGGCTTAGCGGCTGCTTACTTTGGCAGACCCGTCCTTGGAGACTGGGTTTTTACCCGGTTTATAGAAAAAAATAATCAAAGTGTCGCCGAATTACATCTGGTAAGAAATTCAAATCAAATTTTCGATCTGGCTATTAGTGATATTCAAGGGCCCGCCGGAACAACGATTAATCTAGAAGGAACAGCCGCCAAGGATGTTGGTGCTTTTAATGATAATTCTTCGCAATTGGCATTTCCCGTTGAATTAAATCGACCGGATGGTAGTAATTTCGGGATCGTTATTGTAGATATTACGCTCAGTGGAAACAAAGAAGAATTTGTCTCAGTAGAAGTCGTAAAAGTAGTAGATATTCCTGAAATGAGATCTAATGCTGACCATATGGAAAGTATTTCCTTTATCGGCGGAGCTTATTATGTTACCCATAGAGATGGGGGTTTCAGAGTTACTACAGACGGAAACTACCGAAAGGTCGTCAGTGGATGGACACTGGATGTATTTGATAAAGATGGTGCGATTTATATGACTTCTTTTGAATCATTTGATTTTTTCAAATCAGAAAATAACGGTGTAACTTTTGAGCGAGTGGTTACTCCTTCCAGGGCTAGATATGTTTATCAAGCAGACGACCAGTATTTCCATCAGGAGAACAGAGGTTCTGAATTTAAATTGATTAGTGACGACCTTGAGGAGCTACGAGAAATTGTTTACAATAAAGCCATCCGAGATAAAATTAGTAATTTTCCATTTTGGGATATGACTTACATGGGCGGCAGATACTACATCAACGTTAGTGAACAAATCTGGTATTTGGAAGAAATTGAGTTAAAAGAAGAATAACTGAACAAGTCAATCGACTGATAAAACCGGAATTATGCAATCGCATAATTCCGGTTTTTACGTATTAGCTGGTTGCAAAATAACCGATTAAAAATTTCGTGAAAAATTAAAAATTGACAATTGAGCACTTCGGTTCAGTTCTTGTACTTGTTCTAAGCTAAAAAGAACTGTTATCAACTTGAAGAGCATTGTCCCCATTTTGCTACTCTTTTGGACTTCCGTCGCCCTTGGTGCGGTGCCACCGGAAACAGATTACCGGAAATTACTTAAAACACTGGAAACCAGTCTTTTAGAGGGTAACGCCCGTGCACTGCGGGACTTGGGAAGTTTACTGGATAACCCAGAGGTTAGAAACAAAGTCCGTCGACTGATTAACCAGTACACCCTTTTTAGTCCCGAAGAATTTGTGATAGACAACCCACTTATCCGTAACGAATTTCTCGGATTCTATTACGAAGTGGCCGATTCTCTGGTTTATTCTGACCTGTTGGAGGTATTTTACCTGACAGATCCATCTCAACACAAAGTTTCCTACAAAATTACTGCTCCTGAAAAAGAACAGGTTTCCGATGAGTCAGTCTTGCTCAATCAACACATTCAACTGATCGAAAAATCACTCAAAACGTCCAATGATTCGTTGATGCTTGTTGGAGTACACAGGATTGGTATGCTCAACCGATCGGAAGGTTATGATTTTCTCACCAATCTACTTTCAACTACCAAAATTAAAAAATCAAATTTTCTGGATAAAGTAGCCATCTATCAAGCTATTGCGCTGGAATTAGAAGCGTTCGTAGACATTAGCGTCCTAAAAAACCTGTTAAATTTGGTTGGAAAGGATCAATTTTCTTTAGCATTCTCTCAGGAGCGACTTGCCAATCTAACCAACGTTCACTTTGAGGCAAGTGATAATAAAAGTCTGGTCAAAAAATATCAGCATCTAATTGATTCATTAACAACAATTGAAGAAATTCGGGCATACGGCTACCAACAGTTATTTGATACTCGGCCCATTTTTTTTACCGATCAGGTTGATTATTATGGACGAATTCTATCTTTATCAGACAAGTACGACTGGATTGAATATAATGCCATCCGGGACCTTTGCTATCAGGAGCATCCCCGAGCCATGTATTATCTGGCGGGCCATCTATTTAAAATCAGAAAAAAATCAAACAAAAAAAACAGAAAACTGGCAAAAACCATTGTCTCAAAAATTAATCAACTCATTCATCTGGAAATTCAGGTACTGAATAAATCCGAAGAATTTTCAGCCCGTTCCTACCTCACCAGGGATCAAGTAGCCCGTACCAATTATATGATGTACTGGGCGGCACACTATAACGATTACGAATGGGATGGAAACCGGGAATATTTTGTTAATAAAAACGAAGCCATCGAAACTACTCAAAATTACGAGCGGTTGTTTCGTCGTTTAAATTCCCGAAATGACTCCGTCGCGATTGTCTCTTTTATAAAATTAACAGAAGGAGAACCAAATGAAGTAATTGCCTTGTCGGAAAAATATCGGCAAATGTTCAGAAATTATAATCAGTCACTCCCCTCTTTTCAATTTAAGTATCTGGAACAATTGTCTCAGCTGACTTATTATTGTAGAAAAAATGATATTGCTTATCAGCCTTCGGCGGCAATTTTTCGTAAACTGGAAGCCTTGCTAGCCGCAGATGATCCAGTGACCAGAATTAATATTGAGAATGATTTAATCAGGCACCTAACATTAGAAGATATAACCGGCGTAGAATACTGGGCTTGTCTGCAGGAAGGAAAACTGGAGATCAATTATTCTATTGGTAGAATTTTAGACTGGTTCTATTCCGGCGCGCTAAAAGACATTCAAAAAAATAATCACCAGCTTAGACTCTACCTGAAAAAGGCAGATATATTTGGCAATATTGGTGCCATCGGTGCATGCAATTATTATTTGAACAAGTTTAGTCTGGAAGATGAAAAATTTCAGAAAAAATTAATGGAAATTCAAAAAACTGAATCTGACGAAGGCATTTTAAATCAGTTGATGCAATTAGTAAACGAACACGACGAAGCGTCTGATAATATTTCTCTGGCTGGCTTTTTAGCAGCTCCAGTTGACATTCATAAAAGAGATATAAAAATCATGAACGGGCCAACGCCAGAAGAATATAAAGAGATTATTAAGGCCATTCGGAATACCGAAGATATTGCTGCGATTAAACGTATATTCTACTATATTCGTCTACACCCCGTACTCGGTTTGGTACCAGACCTTTTTAGTCTTTTGGATGACGACCGGATTTTAATTGAGAAGAGAGGTATCGTTCTTTCGGTCGCTGATAATTTGGCACCCATCATGGAAAGTATTTATAATTATTCTTTTCCAAAAGTAGAAGGAAGAAAAAAATTCGACGTTATTCCCTGGCAGAAAATGTGGGAAGAAAATGGCAAGGATTACGAAACGTGGGCAAGGATATTTTTCGAAAGAAAACTGGCTTCGCTTGCCAAAAGTGAGACACTGGAAATTGAGGATATTAATCAAATAACAACCTCCATTCATTATGGTCCGCTTTATCAGGACAAGTGCTTACGAGCGCTTAAAAAAGTAAAACCTATACGTGACATTCGTAAATTACAAGTCGACCCAAAACTACTTGTCTCAACCGATTTGATTTATTTTGATTCTTTTGCCTTCTCATATAAAGAGCTGGATAATATTCCTAAACTTTTCACCGTAGATCAACCCGGTCGGATGCTTAAGTTTCTGGAATACAAGGCCCGTGATTTTGAGATGATCGATAAGGGAACCTTTTATAATAACCTATTTCGTTCCAGTTGGTTCTTAAGCTATATTGGTAGTGGAGAATTACCACTGCAAAAGGCCGCAGAAATCAAAGCTATCCTGGTCGCTTATTTTAACGAAAACGAATATTTGAGTGAATTTGAGGAACAAGTAACCCAGTTTAACATTGCACAACTGGAGAGCCTGGGAAAGCGGCTCGACGAACAATTAATGGCATCCATACAGATGAATATCGATCATGCCTCTATGGTCAAAATTCAGGCATCTATTCTAGCCCGAATAAGTTATGAAGATATTCCGATGGTCGTAGCTTTGTTACCACAACTGGCTCCCGAGCTACAGGATCCCAATCGTTTTTTTCTGGTAAAAGATTTTGGTTTACCTATTTTTGATCTGGACAGTGATCCAAAACGCAAGGCATTAATAGATCAACATAAAAATCTTTCTCAAATTGATTTTTACCGAAGTTTTTTACGGGACTTTGGGGTTGACTTTGAAAATAAAAATCAGGAATTGGATTTTCAAAAAATATATAATATTCTTTCTTATGATGCAGCTGCACCTTTCGTGAGCAGTAGTGGAGGAAAACGGGATTATTATACCTACGGCATCATCAAGGTATTGGAACTCCACTTCGGAGACCGTTTGGGTTTTCACCTAAAACTAAATGAATCTCAAACTTTCTATGATTTTTCCAGCAGCAAACGGGCCGCCGCCTGGATGCAATACCTTGAACAGCAGTCGCTCGTCAAGCCAGAAGGGCAATTACCTCCCTCTTTTAATCTTACCAGAATAGAGAATTAACAGAATTTTAAGTCCTTTAGAATATTTCAAAACACTTTCCGCTCAACATTCCGTGGGATATGAGCGTTATGGTTAGGAGTATTATCAGGGAAATTATTTTGCCGATATTTTAAAAGATTCCTTAGGAACAGTGCGGTAACTTTTTAGATTAGCTAATTTTTGAGATTAACTTTCAAATAGGGATTGTTTTTTCGCTGTTAGCTGGTTAGCAGTTGGCTAGTTGGCTTCCCTCATTCGTGAAATACGTTGAAGAGAAGCCAACTAGCTAATAGCCAACAGGCTAACAAGCCAAATTTTTAATGCAATCACCTCCAAATTAAAAGTTACCGAACGATTCCTTAGGAAAAATTTCCTAATTTCGCCGTAACTTCAACCCGAAATTCTTTAACAACTTACTAAACTGGTCCAGACATGAAAAAAATCACCAGAATTTTCACGCTTTTATTACTTTTCACCTTTATCATTGGTGTATCAACCGCCGACGCTCAGCGCTCAAAAAAGAGAAAAACAAAAAAAGATTCTACGGAAGATTACTTTGACGAAAGTGGTGGATTTGCACACCGACTATGGTATGGTGGCGGGTTTAATGTACAATTTGGTGGAAACCAATTCAGTAGTGAAATGGTATTGGGTATTTCACCAATGGTAGGATACAAAATTAATAATATTCTATCCGTTGGGCCACGAGTTTCTATAGACTATTATGAAATTTTTATTGATGGCAGTAACCCCCGTTCCTTGCTTTGGGGCGTAGGTCCTTTTGCCAGAGGTAAATTTTCAGAAACTATTTTTGCTCAGGTAGAATATGAAATTCAGGGAGTCTCCGGACTGAATGATGCGTCTGGAAGACCTCAGTCTAATGCCGTACAAAATAGAGAAAATTTTTATCTCGGAGCAGGCTATCAATCTTCAGGTGGCGGACTCCTGGGCTATGAAATCATGGCACTCTATAATTTTCTCGACAATAATGAGCGTAGTATTCCAATAACTTTCCGCTTTGGATTGAACTGGAATTTTTAAAATAGCGTACCTTTGCACTAAAATTCTAAAGCTTTATCATTCCTTGGGAATGTTAAATAAATAAAGTACGATTCTATACTTCCTCTTTTTGGAGCACTCTGCATTTATTTAATCACCATTCCTAAGCTTAACGACTTATATTTTTGTTTAACCAAATTTTAAATTTTCTCAAAATGAAAAAAGGAATAGTTTACACTTTTTTATCGCTTTGTTTGCTTGTCAGTAGCTTTTCACTCCATGCACAAATCAAGACACCACAGCCAAGTCCTATCATGAAAATGGAAACGATGATCGGCCTAACGGATGTAACAATCGAATACTCTCGCCCTAGCAAGAAAGAACGTACAATTTTCGCAGCAGATGGTCTGGTACCTTTCGGCGAAACCTGGAGAACAGGTGCGAATGCTTCTACCAAGATTTCTTTTTCTTCTGATGTAATGGTAGAAGGCAAGGAAGTCAAGGCTGGAAAATATGCTGTTTATGTTGTTCCTGGAAAGTCTTCCTGGGAAGTTATTCTTTACAAGAATACTACGCACTGGGGTGTTCCACGCGAATGGGTTACAGCGGATGAGGTAGCACGGATAAGTGTACCTGCCAAGAACTCCGGTATGGCTGTAGAAACTTTTACGATTATACCAATGAATAATACGCTTAACAGTGCTCAGATCGTAATGATGTGGGACAAGACAATGGCTGCTTTTACCGTCAAGTCTGACGTTGATAAATCTGTTATGAAAGATATTGAAGTTGCCATGGCTGGTACTTCTCGTGGTGACTATTACACTGCTGCGCGTTATTTTTATGACAACGATAAGGATATGACCAAAGCTTTGGAATGGATAAAAATGGCGAACAAGAAAGATGCTAAATTCTGGCAGCTACGTCTTCAGTCTTTAATTGAGGCCAAGATGGGTGATAAAAAATCTGCCGTCGCTACTGCTATGAAATCTATGGAAATGGCCAAGACAGAAGGTAACATGGATTATGTAAGAATGAACAAAAAGTCTATCGACGAATGGGGTGGTAAATAATTTTCATTCCTTAATAAAAAAATCCCAATCAGGCTTTGTGTCTGGTTGGGATTTTTTTTGATAATGGTAATGAAAAATTAATAATGTACTGTTATCGTCGGGCTTCTAAGCTAGTGGTTCGGGTACTAAATTAGTATGTATTTCAAATCGTTAATTTTTCCTAGACATTAAGAACAGTTGATTAGTGATTAGTTAATCGGTCCTCCCAACGCATAGGTATCGCACTCTAAAGTATTTGAAAACTCAAAAAAGACGGTAGAGAAATTTAAGTTAACAGATCAACGTAGGAACAATAAAAGATGCACGCTTATCTTACCAGTACATCCTTTTCATAAAATCCCTGAAGTATCAGACTTACGATGACCGTTATAAAACAGCCAATTAAATTTAACCACAAATAAGCGATACGAATTGCCCCATGGTAATCTAGTAAAAAGATGGTAACAACACAAATCTCACCAATAATCGCTGCCCAAAAAATAGCATTTCCTTTTACTTTTTTTATAAAAAATCCAACGGCAAATACGCCTAGAATCGTTCCATAGAACAAAGATCCTACAATATTGACAAACTCAATCAAATTTTCAAATAGCGAGGCACCTCCCGCAAATGCCAGTGCGGCTATACCCCACATCAGGGTAAATATTTTAGCAGCGCGCAGGTAGTGTTGATCGTTAAACTTGTCTCCAAAATGCCGACGGTAAAAATCTACCGTAGTACAACTCGCAAGTGAGCTTAATTCGGAAGCGACCGATGACATCGCCGCTGCAAAAATGACCGCTAATAAAAGTCCCACCAAACCACTGGGCAGATAAGTGGTCACAAAAGATATAAAAACATAATCGGTGTCTCTGGTTTCGATAGAGGTCAATCCGGGGTAATTTACTTCGTAACTTTTTAATAGCCCTTCGACGTCTTTTCGAATAATCCGATCGCGCCGATCCAGTATTTTCAACTCCTTTTTGACAACGGCAATCTGTGATTCGTCTTCATTGTCAAGTGCGGCAATCATTGTGGTTATTGTGCCTTTTTTCAACTCAAAAACTTCATCAAAATTTTGCTGTACCAACGCAAGGCTATCGCGATATTCTGGTTTACTATTTAGAATTTCTACGTTGGCGGGGTTAAAGTGAACGGGCGGTTTGGTAAATTGGAAAAACATAAAAACCATGATTCCCACAAACAAAACAAAGAATTGCATCGGCACTTTAAAAATTCCGTTAAAGATCAAACCCAGTCTACTTTCCGTCAACGTTTTACCCGAAAGATAGCGTTGTACCTGACTTTGATCCGTTCCAAAGTAAGATAGAAACAAAAAAGTTCCACCAAAAAGCGCTGACCACATATTGTATTTATTATCTAAATCAAATTTAAAATCTACAACGTTGAGCTTTCCCATTTTTCCTGCAACTGAGACGGCATCGCCAAAGGAAACTTCGGGAGGAAGCTTATTTATGATCACCCAAAAGGCCACAAATAATCCACACATAATAACAATCATCTGCTGTTTTTGGGTTTGACTGACTGCCGTTGTTCCACCAAAAACGGTATAGGCAATTACGATTACTCCCAATATTAAAATCGTCAAAGATAAACTCCACCCTAAAATCACAGACATAATAATAGCGGGTGCATAAATCGTAATTCCTGCGGCCAAACCACGACCTACCAAGAAAAGAAAGGCGGTAAACTGTCTCGTTTTGCGATCAAAGCGCTGCTCCAGATACTCGTAAGCGGTATAAACTTTTAAACGATAAAAAATGGGTAAGACAAAGACACATAGAATAATCATCGCCAGCGGTAAGCCAAAATAAAACTGCGCAAAACGCATCCCGTCGTCAAATCCCTGACCAGGTGTGGAAAGGAAAGTAATGGCACTCGCCTGTGTCGCCATAATTGATAATCCGATAGTATGCCATTTTAAAGCACGGTCTCCGAGGATATAACTTTCGGTACTATTTACGTTACGTGTTTTCCAAAAACCGTAAAGCACAATAAATAATAATGTAACGATAAGTACCGTCCAGTCCAAATTACTCATAGGGAAATGTTTTGGGATTTAAGCGTGCGCTTCGGTAAACAAATAAAATAAAAATATCAGTACAACGTGGATGATTAATACCATTGCGTAGATCTGATTCCAGGATTTTAGAAAGGGAGGTTGTTCGTCGTCTTGCATTTATTTGGATTGTTGAAGCACTTTGTTTGTTGAATTGTTGAACTGTTGAATCTGTTGAGGTAAAACGTAGGAACAAGGCATTGCCTTGTTCCTGCGTTTTACCAGAAAATTTTATCTAATAACCCGTTTTCTTTTTCAATCATTTTCTGACGCGTAATAAATACAATTCATAAATTGTATTTATTTACCAATAGAAATTAAATTTGTAAATAACCGGTACGCACCGGGAACACCAGCGGGCAATTCTCTAAACCAGGAATAACCGCTATAAATAAAGTGTCCTGATCCGTGCCTGGCAACGAGCAGGCCACCATCATTTGCAGGTTCATCAGGATCATTACTCGACAAAACTGCCTCGTAACGTTCATCCCATTCGTCCGGAAAATACAATCCTCGTTCCTGTACCCAACCGTCAAAATCCGCTGCAGTAATTTTATTTGGATAATTAATTACCGAATGATCTGGTCTTAAAATTCTTACCTCGGCTTCTTCGGTAGAAACTCTTTTTCGAGACAGTTTAAATGGAAATGGACCCAATTCTTTTGTTTTCAAGCGGTGCGCTGTATTGTACTGTACGATTACGGTACCACCATTTTCTACGTACTCCATTAGTTTTGGCTGCTGAAATTTTATTCTTTCGTTGGTATTGTAAGCACGAATACCAACAATCACCGCATCGTACTTTTTCAGATTGTCAACTCGAATATCTTTGTCTTCCAACAGGTCTACCCGATAACCAATTTGTTCCAGACTCTCCGGTATTTTATCTCCGGCGCCCATGATATAACCAATCCGGTCACCCGCTTTTTTTAAATCAATTTTTACCACTTTTGCTTCTTCGTTTTGAAAAACAGTTTGCACAGGAATGTGGTCGTAGTCGATGATGTTGATTCCTTTGGAATAGAATTTTCCATCCACCATTGCCATCGGACTCACCAATCCAACATCCTGTCCTTCCGGAGGATACAAGGTAAATTTGAAAGTCTCTTCTTCTCCTTTTTGGGGAAGATTAAAATCAATACTCGCCGGCTCCACTTTCCAGTTTTCGGGATATGCCAGTTTTAAGACTCCCTTTAAATTGGCCTGTCCCGCTTTGACCAAGACTTCCACCGAACGACCTTTCTGGTCAGGAAAGACAAATACTTTATTAGTGATATTAGTAAAAACCGGAGGAGTAATTTCAAAGGGACGGTAAACTTCTCCCTTCACCGGATCAGTTTTTTTGAAAACGATATTCCGGTTAAATGAAAAAGGTCGTTTATTAATTTCAAAATTAAACCGAACTTGTAAATCTCTTGGAGTTTCCGCCAAACCAATCAACTTTCGATCCGTCACTTTATACATTCCGTAAGTGCCTTTTTCGGTCAACCAATAAGGATTGGTAAATTTTAAATCTTTGGAGAAAGTAATTTTCTTATTAAAAAAAATTCCTTCGTTGGCTACCATTTTATAATTGACCATCGTATCCATTCCTGATGGTAAATATTCTACAGATTTTAAAACCACATTACTTCCCGTTCGGATAATCGCCTCAATTTTCAGTTCCGTACTTTCTCCGGGTGTAGCAGAAAAATCTGCCGCAGTCGCATCTAAAAACATTCCCAAACAATCATGAATCACCGATTGCAGGTCCTCCATTTTTACCTTTTTCCAGTAACTATCCGGTAGTGCTTCGGTCATGGTGTAAGCTTTGACTAAATCCGGTACGCTATTTTGTGGATTTTCGTAATCGAAATTTTTACCCACATTCTCTATCATTTTTCCGATGGGCGCTCCACCTTTCAAACGAGACCAGGTCGTGTTGATACCCGCGAAAGGATTTTCTTTATCTGTTGGTTTATCCCCTTTTAAAAATTCTAAAAATTCCTGCATAGAACCACGAGCAGGTGTAGAACCCATTCCCTGGCATTTGTGCATCGACCGACTTTCTGCGGCAATTTCATTATTAGATTTTCCTTTTAGTGGATAATAAGCCCCGATGTCTACACTGAGTAAATTGGTTTTATCCGCTTTTGCGAAATTTTCCCGGCTACCGTAAAACCACCAGGAGGTATTGAAAAACAATCTTTTGGGTTGCCATGGCTGTACATATTCAAGTTGGTCAGGATAAGCCTTTGGGTCGCCTACCAAATCAAAAGCTTCGTAAGATAAAACGGCAGAAGATGTATGATGGCCGTGGGTTTTACCAGCAGACTTATGGTCAAAACGATTGATGATAATATCGGGCTGAAAATTTCGGATGGTCCAGACCACGTCAGAAAGTACGGCATCTTTGTTCCATATTTTCAGGGTCTCATCCGGGTGTTTGGAATACCCAAAATCCGTGGCTCTGGTAAAAAACTGTTGTCCACCATCAATGGACCGCGCCATCAATAATTCCTGCGTTCGCATGACCCCGAGTAATTCTGCCAACTCTGTTCCAATCAAATTTTGCCCACCATCACCGCGTGTCAACGAAAGATAAGCAGTTCTGGCGCGCATTTTATTAGAGAGCCAGGAGATCATTCTGGTATTTTCATCATCTGGATGGGCCGCCACGAAAAGTGCGGAGGCCAGAACGTTTAGTCGTTTGATATCATCGTGAATGTCGGCAGCGGTAGTCGTCACAGGTTTTTGTGCACTTAACAATCCGACGGTTAGGAGACAGCAACTAAAAAACAATATTTTTTTAAAAGGAAAGCGCATAAATCTATTTTTTAATAAAAATTGCCAGGAAGTAATAAAGTTGTCTAAAGATCAATAAAAGAAACCACTGCGAAAAATAACCAATTTAAAAGTAAACTGGTTTATTTTAGAATGAATTTACTATAATCAAGACCATAAAATTAGCAACTACCCACCAAAAATTACGTATTACAAAATGACCAGAGAAGAAAAATATGTCTGAATTTGTCAGAACATTCGTATCTTTGTTTTAAAATCAGACGCTTCTCAATTCTAAAGGCACGCTCTGCCAAAACATACCGAATAATACAAATTATTGACTGTCAACAATTTAAACAAATAACTCATGCTGTTATTCGTTTTTATAACTAAAAAAAGTCAATTTAAAATCACTTAAAATTAACCTGGATATGGCCAGAAAGAACAAGTATGTATGCATTCATGGACATTTTTATCAACCACCCAGAGAAAATGCGTGGTTAGAAACAGTAGAGTTACAAGAGTCCGCACAGCCTTTTCATGATTGGAACGAGCGAATTAACTTTGAATGCTATGCACCCAACACTGCAGCCCGTATAACCGATGGCGATCAGTTTATCACCAAGATTACTAATAATTATACCTATATAAATTTTAATTTCGGTCCTACCCTCTTGTCCTGGATGAAATCTGCCGATCCAATGACCCACGAACGAATCGTAGAAGCAGACCGCGCCAGTCAGAAAAAATTTGGTGGGCACGGTTCGGCTATCGCTCAGGTTCACAGTCATTTGATTATGCCATTGGCCAACGAACGGGACAAAGAAACACAGGTTATCTGGGGTATACGCGATTTTGAATCCCGTTTTAATCGCTATCCCGAAGGAATGTGGCTGGCAGAAACTGCGGCCGATACGGATACGCTCGAGGTGTTGGCGAAGCATGGAATCAAATATACGATCCTGGCTCCACAACAGGCCAAAGCATTCCGAAAAATTGGCGACAAGGACTGGAAAAACAAAGAACAATATGGTTTTGATCCACGGCGTCCTTACAAGGTCAACCTACCTTCGGGCAGGTCGATGTCCCTGTTTTTTTATGATGGAAACGTAGCGCAAGATGTGGCCTTTAATAAGTTGCTCAACAACGGTCAGGCACTGGCCAACCGTTTGATGGAACCGTTTGATAATAACGACGAGCCACAACTTTCGCACATTGCTACCGATGGAGAAAGTTATGGACATCATCACCGTTTTGGCGAAATGGCACTCGCATCCTGTATGGAGCATTTCAAAACAACCGATGCCGCGACGATTATTAATTACGGTTACTACCTAGAACTTTTTCCACCGGAATACGAGGCCCAAATTCATGACAATAGTTCCTGGAGTTGTGTGCATGGCATTGAGCGCTGGCGTAGCGATTGTGGTTGTAATACGGGCGGAAATCACGGTTGGACACAGTCCTGGCGGACGGAACTTAGAGATAGTTTGAACTGGCTACGGGATGAGATCATTCCGATTTATGAAGAGGAAGCAGGGAAATTACTACGCGATCCCTGGGCGGCGCGAAATGATTTTATTGAAGTGATGCTGGATCGAAATGATGAGGTAGTAGACAAGTTTTTAACAAAGCACCAAAAGCACAAACTAACGCCCGAGGATAAAGTACAAGCCATGCGACTTTTGGAGATGCAAAGAAATGCCGTATTGATGTTTTCCAGTTGCGGATGGTTTTTTGATGAAATCAGTGGTCTGGAGACCAACCAGATTTTACAATATGCTTGCCGGGTGTTATACTACGCCAAGCAAGTGGGCGGTGTAGATTTGAACGGTGGCTTTGTGCATCGCTTATCCAAAGCAAAAAGTAATGTGTATGCAGATGGTGCATTTAGCTATGTAAATCATGTTTTACCAACCACCGTTAATTTAGAAGGTGCGGGCGTTCACTACGCGGTGGCCTCTCTTTTTGAGCAGCAGCCCGAAGAGATGGAGTTGTTCAACTATCATGCAAAAAGTAAATATTTTAAGCGCGAAACTGCCGGAAAGTTAATCCTTAATTTTGGTCGGACGATCATGAAATCCAAAGTTACATATTCTGAAAAGCCTTTTAGCTTTGTGGTCCTTTATCTAGGTCAGCAAAATATTATCAGTAGTGTTTCTTTAGATATTTCCAAAGAACGTTTTATGGAAATGGAAAAAAGGATTTCCAAAGCATTTCACGCAAATCAGCTGGGAGATGTTATTGTAATTATGCAAGAATACTTTGGTCGCGAAACTTATTCTTTCCAACATTTATTCAAAGACGAGAAAAGAAAAATTCTGAAAAAGATTACCAAGCAAAATCTCGAAAATGCAGAGAAGTCTTTCAGGAATATTTACAATGACAGCTACCAGTTGATGTCGAGTACCTTACAGAGTGGTATTCCTATTCCGAAAGCGTACAACAACGTAGTTCAATATATTGTAAACGCAGATCTGCATCGGTTTTTTACTTTTGAAAAACTGCGTATTTCTGAATTAAAAAGGCTGTCTAGTGAATTGAATAAATGGGATATTCAACTGAATAATACGGACTCTTTTAAGCTTGCAGCGGGTGAGCGAATTTTTTACGAAATCCGTAAGATTGAGCATACGGATATTCCAATTCAGGAACTCGATTTATTGATCGAAATTTTGGAAACGCTGCATACAATGGGCTTTGATCCAAACATCTGGAAGAGCCAAAACTTGTACGCCAAAATTCATCGAAGCTTCCGTAAGGGGCAAAGAAATTTCCCTGATAATAAATGGAAAAAGAAATTTATCGCACTGGGCTACCTCCTAAAATACCGTAGAGAAATCAAGGTATTGGCTAAAGTCTAGTGGTTCGGGTACTAAATTATTATGTATTTCAAATTGTTAATTTTTCCTGGACATTAAGAACAGTTGATTAGTGATTCGTTAATCGGTCCTCCCAACGCATAGGTATCGCACTCTAAAGTATTTGAAAAACTCAAAAAAGACGGTAGAGAAATTTAAGTTAACAGATCAACGTAGGAACAAGGCAATGCCTTATTTTTACGTTAATCTGTTAACTCAACTTTCTATCCCAGGGATCATTAAAAAGGAAAATATATGCTTGCCCCGCTTCATCTTCCCGCGTTACTGATATCCTGGGGACTGGTTGTCCTTATTTGGATTATTCAATTGGTACACTATCCTAGTTTTCATTATATTGATGCTGCTAAATTTATTGATTTCCATAATCACCATTCCAAGTCGATTACCGTAATCGTAATGCCACTGATGCTCGCTGAATTAATAATTAGTTTTTATCTCGGCTATAAAAGCGGGTTCGCACCAATAGAATCTATTGCCTTGCTAATGGTGATCGGTATCTGGTTAAGTACTTTCATAATTCAGATTCCATTACATGACCAACTTAGTGTTGGTAACAATACTACGGTTGTGAATAAATTAGTAACCACGAACTGGATTCGGACTTTTCTGTGGAGCGCGAAAGCTATCTTGCTTACGTGGGGATGGACTTCTCTTGATTAGTGGATAAATGTTGAAATAACTGAGCCTCGCCTGGTTAAATCCTTTCGTTAAAATTATTTCTCATCCCTTACCCTTTCTTCTTGGTTAGCGTAAGATAAAATAATGGAATAATCGTAACGATGGCTGCAAACAAATAAGTTCTAAAAAAGTAATTGTCATTGTTATCATATATCCAGGCGGAGACCAACGCTCCTACTCCAATACCAATTTCGAGGGCAATATAAAGGGTTGCTGTGCCACGGCCACGGCGCTCTTCTACACTTAAGTCGATTACCCACGCAAAGACGGCCGGAGAAACGACTCCCAGGGAAAATCCCAAACAACCAGAAGCGGCAAACAAATGGAACGCTGAGTCCGCCATTCCCATGTATAAAAGAGCGGCGGCGGACATGACTGTACCGACTTTTATGACGGGAATTCGTCCGTAGCGGTCTGCCGATTTCCCCGCCACGAGTCTGGAGAGCACTGAAAAAACAGTAAAACTGGTAAAGAGCATTCCTCGGTTTTGGATACCTAAAAAATCACTCTGGTCAGGTGAGATAGTAATCAACACCCCAAAATTAAGATAAATACAAACTGCGACAATGGCGGCGGGTATCACACTCGGTTCAATAATTTCGCTGGATTTTATTTTTAGAATAGAAACCCTAAAAGGCGCTTTGTTGACCAGTGTTTCTTTCAATCCAAATAGCATTAAGATAGAAATCAACGCGATAAACGAAGCAATGTAAAACATATAATCAGGAGCGTAGTTGATCGACAGCCAACTTCCCAGTGGAGGAAACATCGAGGCGCCTAAATTCATACTGACACCAATCATTCCCATCGCTTCTGCTCGTCGTCCCACGGGCACAATATCCGCTACGTAAGCAGTAGAGGCGGTGGGTCGAAATCCGGTAGAAAAACCATGTAACAATCGCAATAACATAAAACCCGCAACGCTGGTCAGGAGTGGGTAGGCCAAACTACAAATCACACAAACCATTGTTCCAACCACCATCACTGGTAATCGACCAATTGTATCCGTCAGTTTACCGCTAAAGGGTCGCGAAAAAGCAGCCGTCAGGGTAAATAATGCGATGATAAACCCTTTATAATCTTCTCCTCCCAGACTGGTCAAATAAGCAGGAAGCTCGGGAATAATCATATTGAAACTGCCAGAAAACAAAAGCTGGGAAAAGCAAAGTAGAAAAAACTGAAAAGTATATAATGGCTGATTCTCTGACATTCGCGAAAGTAGTCAAAGTTGGTACGATAATCAATGACTTCTTTAGATTTAAAATTTGTATCTTAGTATTGAAGTTGTTTAAAATTCAAATAGAAAAAGATGGCAGATAACAATCATTTCAAAGTTTACGAAGGGGTAGATGAACTGTATATTAAATTCAAATGGTCGAGGGCAGCAGGGATTGCAATCGGTATTTTTGCAACCTTTTGGAATGGTTTTTTGCTGACCTGGTACACGGCAGTTTGGGCTAGTGGAGCGCCCCTGATTGCTTTTCTTTTTCCTATTCTGCATTTGGCGGCAGGAATTTTTATTGGACATCAAGCACTGTCCATGCTTTTTAATCATACAGAAATCACGGTGCGTCAGGGACAATTGTCCATTGAACATCGACCCATTCCAGCCTTCAAAGGAGCTAAACATTATCCAACTGCTGAAATTGATCAATTCTATATCAAACAAAAAACGGGAAGTAAAGGAAGGAAGTACTACGAATTTCGTTGTAAAATGATTGACGGAAAAGATATTAAGTTGATTAACCAAAATGGAATGAGCGTAGATAAAATGCAGGAACTGGAAGAAAAACTGGAACGCTATATCGGAATTATGGATCAGCCAATAAAAGGAGAATACGGAAAGACACTTCCAACTTTTTCCCAGGACAAACTACTACTACCCCGTCGGCAACGAAAGACGGACCTTCCGCAAGCGGCTCGCTTTGTTTATGGTCTCAGACCTAATCAGCATATGATTTTGCACGACGAAAATTTAACCGTCAGACACGTCACTCAATTTGACTGGAAGGATGGAAACACCGATAAATTAATTCAACTGACCGACGAACTGGAAAAGGAACATCTCATCTACCTAAAACAAAACAGAGGTATTATCAGCGCGGCCAAAGAACGGGAAATGAATGTACTCGAAACCCAGCATATTTCTTTTGACATTCACCAGGCTCCTCATAAAATCGAAGTAAAAGGAGAACTATACTTACTCGAACAGTTGATGGAGGGAAAATCTTTTTTGTCCAATACCGACGGTCCAGGGCAAGCCAACGTATGGATCTACCAATCTCTGGATCAACAAACTTATATTCGAATAACAGAAAACGAGCGCCTGCTAAAATGGCACGAAGGAACGCCATTATTACTTCGGGAAATTCTACCAGCAGAATACAGGACGCTCGACCGGATGGATGGATACGATCAAGAGGATTTTGTGTAGTAGCGCAAGACAACCCCCACACCATTACCACCCCAAATGAAACAATGCATCACCTGCATTCACCACAGGAGCATTGTTGTGACCAACAATATAACCGTCTCTTGTTGCCAACACCCGAACTTCCTTATTACCGTGTGGACTGTTAATTACGCCGAGTACTTCGCCTTTACTGACCTTTGCACCGGACGCCTGCATCCACATAAACATACCGGATTTTTCCGCTCTCATCCAGGTGAAATCAGAAAAGTATTTTGGTTTGTGATGAGCGGGTGTATCGGTCTTTGCCATCTTTTTTTGAAACAATAATCTACGAATTCCTTTCACTCCGTGCTCCATCGAAAACCCATCAAAACGCAGCGACTCTCCTCCCTCATAAACCAGTATCGGAATATTCATACCCGCTGCGGTATGCCGCAAGGTTTTGTTTATATTCTTTTTTTCCATCAGATAAGGCGCCGCAAATTGTTCAGCCAATTCTCTGGCTGCAGCGTCTCCCGTCGTATACCGAACTTGAGGATAATTGTACCGACTACTGCCCCCGGTATGAAAATCTACCCCGAAATCTACCAAAGGAAGAATCATCTGACTGAGCGTTCGGGCCACTCGACTCGCTAGCGATCCGTTGGCACTACCGGGAAAAGAACGGTTAACATCTTTGCCGTCTACCGCATCTCGGGAAAAATTAATAAAGCCATAAACGTTTAACAATGGAATCGCAATTACACTTCCACATTCAAGTTGCTCAAAAAGACCATCCGCTACCGAGCTTCGAACGATCTCTACCCCATTGATTTCATCTCCGTGCAGACCTCCCATAAATAAAGCGGTGGGACCCGGATTTTTGCTTCTAAAGACGTGGACCCAAATGCTAATAATTGTCCCGGAAGGTAGCTTGGCGACATTGAGTTTGATGAGTTTATTTTCGCCGGGTGCGACGGTGGTTTTGTTTATTTGGAATGGCATTTTTTTTGTTTAGGTGTTGAATCGTTTAATCGTTTAATCGTTTAGGTGTTTGATTGTTGAATCGTTGCATTGTGCTGCGCTGGAAGTTGACTGGTTAACGAGCAAAAAGTAGAGGATTTGTTTTGTACTCAAATTATATTTATTCTTTTGCAGCTACTTCTGTTTCGATAAATTCGATAATCTGAGAAGCGATATCTACGCCCGTGGTTGTTTCGATTCCTTCCAGTCCGGGAGAAGCATTTACCTCCAGTATCAGCGGACCGCGTTTTGACTGCAACATATCAACGCCGGAAACATGCAATCCCATTACTTTGGCAGCTTTAAGCACTGCGGCTATTTCTTTTTCATCTGGTTTTACAATGAGGGAAGAACCTCCACGGTGGAGATTGGAACGAAATTCACCGGGTTTAGCCCGACGTTTCATACAAGCGATGATCTTGCCGTTGACGACAAAAGCCCGGAGGTCTTCTCCCCTCGCTTCTTCAATAAATTCCTGTAGAACCACCCGTTGTTTGGTTTTATAAAAAGACTCAATGACTGCCTCTGCAGTATTTTGGTCTTTGGCTAAAATAACGCCCATCCCATGGGTGCCACTCAATAACTTTATCACGAGCGGTGGACCGCCGATCTGACGAATAATATCCGCAGCATCATAGGTAAGATTGGAAAATACGGTCTTTGGAAAATCTACTCCCGCCATGGCCAGCAATTGTAGACTCTGTAACTTATCACGCGATTGTGTCAGCGCCACCGAAGGCGTCAATGAAAAAACCCCCATCTCTTCAAACTGCCGGATAATAACCGTTCCAAAAAAAGTAGCCGAAGAACCAATCCTCGGAATAATTGCATCAATATTCACCAGCGCCTGATCTCTAAACCAAACCATCGGCTGACCCGCTTCGATAGAAATACTACATTCTGTGTAATCCAGAATCCGAACGTAATGTCCTCGCTTCTGGGCAGCAAAAAACAAACTGCGCGTAGAGTAAAGTTCGGGTCCACGGGAAAGGATTAGGATATTCATTTGTAGGTGTTGAGGTGTTTGGTTGTTTAATCGTTTAATCGTTTAATTGCTTCAACGTTGGAACAGGGCAGTGGCTTATTCCCGGGTTTTTCTATTTTGGCATTTTTTTTAAATATTTTCAAAGAGTCATGCCTGATTTCATTACTTAGCGACCTGAGCTCAAGATAAGTTTTTTTCTTATCTTGTTGCAAATTTATTAATTCTTAATTCTGAAGATAATTATATTATATGCGCCACACTTCTCCCGATCCAGTTATTTTAAATGATCCTAAAGTTGTTAATGGATGGGCCATGTTTGATTGGGCCAACTCTGCTTATGCATTGGTAATTACTACGGCGATTTTTCCTGGTTATTTTAACGGGGTGACCGATAAGGAGTTCTCGCTGCTTGGCATTGAGATGACCAACACTGCACTTTTTTCTTATTCTATTTCCTTTTCGTATCTGATCATTGCGGCGATGTTACCGTTGCTTTCAGGAATTGCAGATTATGGTGGAAAGAAGCTGGCGTTTATGAAACGATTTACTTATTTGGGATCGATCTCCTGTATGCTTTTGTTCTTTTTTACAGGAATGGATAATCTGTGGATTGGACTGGGGGGATTCATTTTAGCAGTGATTGGGTTTGCGGGTGGACAGGTTTTTTATAATTCCTATTTACCAATTATTGCGTCGGAAGATCAGCTGGATAAGGTAAGTGCAAAAGGTTTTTCCTACGGATATATTGGTAGTGTAATTTTATTAATTGTCAATTTATTAATGATCAGTTTTCCATCTTACTTTGGATTAGATAGTTTGGTAAAGAATTTCCCGCAGATATTTGGAGAGAGTTCAACTGCCTTGGCAGCGCGATTTTCCTTTGTGATGGTAGGTGCCTGGTGGATGGGGTTTGCGCAAATTCCTTTTAATCGTTTACCGAAGCAGGCGCAGGTCGGCAAGGTCGACAATTTACTCTCAAAAGGTTACGCGGAATTAAAAAAGGTGTTTCAAAAAGTAAAAAAAGAGACCCATACCAAACGGTTTTTGATGGCCTTCTTCTGCTATAGCGCGGGGGTACAAACTGCAATTTTTTTGGCTTCTACTTTTGCGACTGATGTTCTCGGCTTTTCAACCAATGAATTAATTATCGTCGTTCTAATTTTACAGATTGTAGCGATTGGAGGAGCTTATTTATTTGCGGCCCTTTCGGGAAAATTCGGCAATAAACGAACCTTGATTTTAATTTTAATTATCTGGAGTCTGGTTTGTATGGCGGGTTATCTGGTACAGGATAAGTACACGTTTTACGCAGTAGCGGGTGGCGTTGGTTTGGTGATGGGCGGGGTGCAGTCGCTGTCGCGATCGACCTACGCGAAGTTTATTCCGGAGGGCTCGGATGATACGGCTTCTTATTTTAGTTTTTATGATGTCCTGGAAAAATCGGCGATTGTGATCGGTACATTTGTGTTTGGTTTTATTGATCAAATTTTGGGCGGCATGCGAAATAGTATGTTGGCGTTGGTGGTGTTTTTTGTGATCGGGATTTTGATTTTGTCGACGGTGCGGGTTGGGCGGGGGACGGTGAGCGGGGAATAGGCGGACGATGGGCGGACGATGGGTGCTCTTCTAGTGGTGAGGGCTTTCGGTGGGCGGACGATGGGCGCTCTTCTCATGGTGAGGGCTTTCGATAGGCGGACGATGGGCGCTCTTCTAGTGGTGAGGGGGACCATTCAATAATCTGTGTCTTCTCTCTTACGATAGCATTGCGTAGCAAGAGACTAATTAACCAATTTACGGATTAACTGATTTACTGATGAGTCCACGCGCGAAAACACTTTTCGGAGTAGCCTCAACAATCATTTTTCCTACACCAGTTCTTCCTCTTTCTTCCCCATAAATTTCAACATCACCCAGCGCTTTAATCGATATGCCAGCCAGTACATCACCGGAATAACTACCAGCGTCAGGAACGTCGCAAAGACCAAACCATAGATCACCGTCCAGGCCATTGTTCCCCAGAAAGCGGCATTGTCTCCACCAATAAAAAATTCCGGATCTAGCTCGGTAATCAGGGTTGTAAAATTAATATTCAATCCTATGGCTAAGGGTATTAATCCTAATACTGTTGTGATCGCCGTTAATAATACCGGACGTAATCTTGTTGCGCCTCCTTCAATTACAGCAGCTTTTACGGCTTCTGTATCCATCTCGTTCATGTGTGATTGTCCGGCTTTTTCGCGGACACGCTGTACAACTAAATTTGTATAGTCAATTAGTACAATGGCATTGTTTACCACAATTCCCGCCAGGGAAATCACCCCGACACCGGTCATAATGATCACCAGATCCATGCCTGTGAAGACGTAGCCCAAAAAGACACCGATGGTACTAAAGATGACTGAAATAATAATGATAAAAGGAGAAATAACGGAATTAAATTGTCCCACCAAGATGATAAAAATCAGAAACATAGCCATCAAAAAAGCCGAGGATAGAAAGGCAATTTCTTCTGCCTGTTGTTCTTGCCCTCCGGCAAATTTATACGTAAAATCTTCCGGCATCGGAAAGTCTTCTAGTACTTCCCTGATTTCCTCAACCACTTCGTTGGCGTTATAAGGTTCTATTACGTTGGAAGTTACACTAATCATTCGTTCTTGCTCTTTTCGGTTGATGGAGCTATAGGTAGACGTAAAACTGATCTCTGCTACCGTAGAAATCGGGACTTGAGTAATTCGCCCATTGGCGGGATTCCGGAAGGTAATTTTTTGATTTAATAAATCATCAATACTATAACGGTATTTTTCGTCCAGTCGCAGGGTGATTGGATAATCGTCTTCCCCGTCTTTAAACTTAGAGACCTCTTTTCCAAAAACAGCCGTTCGAATTGCATCCGCAATCGCATAAGTAGACACACCATAACGACGAGCTGCGTCCCGATTAATATTCACAGTCATTTCCGGTTTTCCAATATTTACATCCGCTTTTAATTCTTCGACTCCCGCAATATTTTTACCCTTGATATAAGCGATCATTCGTTTGGATAACAACGCCAGGGTATCGATGTTTTCTCCTTGTATTTCAATAAAAATGGGCTTCTCCTGTGGTGGTCCGGATTGATCCTTATCTACCGTTATTTGTACACCGGGAATGCCCTGTACAGATTCCCGTATTTCCTCCATCGCCTTGGCCGTTGACAGTTCTCCGCGTTCCGTTGACGAGACAAAAGAAACGGTCAACCGCGCTCGGTTGGGAGAGGCCCCGAAGTTGGGTCCGGCATTTGGATCAGAGGTATTTTCTCCAATTTGTGCGAGAACGGCCTGAACAATTCCACCGTAAGGTTCAACTACTTTAGTGACCTTGGCTTCTAAATCTCGCATCGTTGCGTTGGTCGCTTCGATGTCTGAACCCAAGGGTAATTCGACGAAAGCATTGACGAAGTTTGGATCGGGACTTGGAAAAAATTCTACTTTGGGCATATTGGCTCCTAACAATATAAATGTTCCAAAAAGTAATCCAATGGTTCCCAAAAAGATCCATCCGGGCGTCATTCCCCGTAAGGCAAAACGGATAAAGTTATTATAGCCTCTTTCGAGTAATGGCAAAAAACTGTTCTGAAAAGCGAAGGCGGCCGGACGTAATAAAAAGAAGTTTAGCAGGCTTACCAATATCACAATTCCCAAAACATTTCTCGCCCATATAATATCAGAAAAATGGGCACCTACCGCTAAAACCAACATGATCAGTGCACCAATCAAAACATTACGCATCTTGCGATTACGCTCCACTTTAGAATCGGCGCGTTCGTCAATTTTTATAAACACAGACGTAATCACCGGATTGATCACCAGGGCAACAAATAGCGAAGAGCTCAACACAATAATCAGCGTGATCGGTAGATAGCGCATAAAACTACCCATTAGTCCGGGCCAAAAGATCATTGGAAAAAAGGCGGCCAACGTAGTCGCCGTCGAGGCAATAATTGGTAAGGCAACTTCTCCCGTCCCCAACTTTGCCGCGTCGATACTGCTGTGTCCATTTTGTTTAAAACGATAAACATTTTCGACTACTACAATCGCATTATCCACCAACATTCCAAGGGCAAGAATCAAGGAAAACAATACCACTGTATTTAAGGTGTAACCAACTAAATTGATAATTAAAATACCCATCAGCATGGATAGCGGGATGGCAATTCCGACAAACATAGCGTTGCGTAATCCCAGAAAAAACAATAATACCAGAACTACCAAAATGACCCCGGAGATGATACTGTTTTCCAGATTCGACACCATATCTCTGGTAGCAACCGACTGATCGTTAAAAATACTTACCCGTATTCCTTTCGGTAAATAAGTGCGTTTCGCATTGCGAATAATTTCTTTAATTTTATCGGAAGCCGTCAGTAGATTTTGCCCGCTCTGTTTGATAACATCCAGAGAAATAACGGGTAATTCGTCGGCCCGTGCAATACTTGTTTTTTCTTTAAAACCAAAAGTAACTTTAGCAATATCCCGTAAATAAATAGGGTTTTGATTTTCTGCTTTGATAATCAGATTTTCTATATCCCGGACTGTTTCAAATTCTCCAATCACCCGGATCGTTCGACGAAAATCGTTGCTGACCAGTTCTCCACCCGACATCGTAATATTCTCGGATCGAATGGCATTTTCAATATCATTAAAACTTACCTGGGTAGATTCCATATTTGGTAAATCAATATCAATTTTCACCACTCGTTCTTGCGCACCTTTCATATCAATTTTGGAAATCTCCGTTAGTTCTTCGATTTCATCTTCCAATAATTCTGCGTATTCTTTTAACGCTTCGTTGGGATAATTTCCGGAGACGTTGACGGTCATAATCGGAATTTCGGACATATTGATATCCAGTACTTCGGGGTCCCGGGTCAGGTCGTTGGGTAATTCGGACCTGGCTTTATCCACCGCGTCTTTTACTTTTCGGGTGGCTACGTCCAGGTCTACGTTGGCCTGAAACTCGGCCACGATCAACGAATAATCCTGGAGAGAGGACGAGGTAACATTTTTGATTTCCGAAACAGATTGCAACTCTTTTTCGATGGGACGTGTAACGAGACTTTCCATATCCGAAGCCGAGTTACCAAAGTAAACGGTGTTGACATAAATCTTGGGCCAGGGAATTTCCGGGAAGGCTTCCTTGGGCATTGTATTATAAGAATTAATTCCAAAAAACAGAATCATAAACGTCAGAATAAAAATACTGGTACTGTTGTCAATCGCAAAAGACGATAACCCAAACTGACGAAATTTTTCTTTTAGATTTTCTATTGGAGCGTTATTCATTTTAATTGCTGTTTGCTATTTGTTATTTGCTGTTTGCTTCCCTCAACCGTATTAACTTTCGCGGCAAGCAAAAACAGGTAGCTTTAAAAATAATTCTTTGCCTTTGTAGGTATTGCTTACTTCACTTGATCACGTTAGCAAACGATAGAAGAGGGATAATGGCCAACAGCCACAACCTACATTAATTCAATTAATTCATTATCGGCAAGACCTCTCCCACCTTCCACGATGATCTGATCTCCTATTTTCAAACCTTCGGCAATGATGATATTTCCTTCAGAACGTTCCCCCGTTGTTACGTAGACTTTTTTTGCGTAAGCGCCATCCGGACCGTCGCCTTTGATGTATACGTAATCTTTTCCCGATACTTCCTGCTGCACCAATACCAATGGAATGGCTACGGCATCTTTGGCTTCAAAATCTTTCAGTTTCATAATGGCCATGAGGTTTGGTTTGAAGATTCCTTGTTTGTTAAGCAATTCTGCCTCCGCTTCAAAAGTACGATTGGCAGGATTAATACTTCGACCAACGGATGATATTTTTAAAGTACGATCTTCGTTGAGTGCAGGAAAATGTATCTCTACTGTTTGACCACGTTTTACAACGGGTAGGTAGCGTTCCGGTACGTCGGCAATTACTTTTACTTTGTAGGTATTCATAATTTTCACAATCGGTTCACCGGGTCCAGCGACTTCTCCAGCTTCTTTCATAGACATATCCACTACCCCACTGATCGGTGCATAAACGTTGGCTTTGGTCATTTGGAATGCAGCCGTTTCCATACTTTTTTCAATTCGCTCTTTGTTATTTTTTGCCTGGAGATACTGAATTTCTGATCCAATATTTTGTTCCCATAATTTAGATTGTCTTTGAAAAACATCTTCGGCTAAAGTGAGCGCCGTTTGTAATTCGCTAATTTGCTTATTGACAGATTCCATATCTACCGTTGCAATTAATTGTCCTTTCCGTACATTTTGTCCTTCGCGTACCGCCATGTTGGTAATTCGTCCCCCCGTTTCGCTACTCGCCATGACCGCATCATCCGCTTCTACCACCGATTGAATTTCTACAAACCGACTCACATTTTCTGCTTTGATGGTATCAATTTTTACCGCTCGGCGACTTTCCTTTTGTTGGGTCGTATCCATCTCCATGATTTCCTCTTTCAGCAAAGTGATGTCTGCTTGTAACGCTTTGAGCGCCACTCTTTTTTCTTTGACTAATGCTTTTTTTCCGGCCAAATCATCCGGCCATTTATCTGCTCCACTTTGTTGACAAGCTGCAAAAACCAAAAGGGTGAGTATGATGGTTAACGTGTATTTCATTTTTTATAGAAATTTTAATGTTATCTTTTTACTTGATTATTTAACAGTGGTTTGCAAAGAGAAGCGTTTCAACATTCAAAATCACTTCCCCAACACCGTATCCAGTTTCTGTTTAGAAAGTAATAATTCGTAGCGTGCCTGAATAAAATTTTGTTGTGTTTGGTAGAGTGCCTGTTCCGCCTGTGTAACCTCGATGCTCGACCCTACGCCGGAGCGATATTTAATCTGTGTAGTATCATATATTCTCTGAGCCAAGGCTACATTTTTCTCCTGACTTTGGGTTCGTTCGAAGGCGGTCAGATATTCGGTTCGTGCGTTGGTGACTTCCAGTTGAATGGATTGTTCTAATAATAGAATTCGTTTCCGGTCAATTTCCATGGCAATTTTTGCCCGTTGAATTTTTGCTTTTTTATTCCAGCCATCAAAGATTGGAATATTGGCCCGCAATCCAGCAACAGAAGTCGGCACCCAAAATCCATCTTTACCGAAAAGTGAATTTCCCTGATAACCGTATTGATAACTTACAAAACCAGAGACAGAAGGCAAGTATCCGTCTTTGTTAACTTTGATATTATATTCGTGGAGTTTCATTCCCGTTTGGGCAACTTTATATTCAGGTCGGTTGAGATAATTTACGGGAGCCGTCAGCTCTTCGTCGGTGGCGAATTGGAGTAAGTCGTTCAGGTTGTCCGAGATAGACAATTGTTCGTTTACCGGATAGCCCATGACAAATTTTAAGTAGTTAAGCGCGAGCTCTTTTTGTCGGGTGAGGTTATTGACTTCTGTTTTTAAATTAGCGAGAGAAAGTTCCAGGCGGTCCACGTCGAGTTGTTCTACAAATCCAGCCTCGTAAGTGGCCCTGGTTTCCTTTAGCATTCCTTCCAGGTTAACAATATTTTTTTTCAGAATTTTGAGATTTTCGTCAACGATCAGTGGTGGAAGATACGCAGCTACGACCTGGTCACGGACCGTACGCTCCTGCGCAATTAATTCCTGACCGACATATTCCTTAAAAGCTTTAGCTGCTTTAAGAGCAGTAAAGTAACTGCCATCAAAGATTAGTGCGTTCAGATTCAATCCCGCATTAAAACTATTTTTGAGAACAAAAGTAGCTTGATTAGAATAGTCAGGAGGTAGCATTCCGGTGGCAGGGTCAATGGCAAAAACCTCAAACTGTTTTGGCAAAACGGAAACAGGTACCCGTAAATAATGTTGAAAATCAATCACTCCATCTAAGGTAGGAATTCCCGCCGAGCGTCGTTCAATAATCTGTGCATCCGCATCGGTAATATTGTCTTTCGCAATCTTTACGTTGAGACTATGCTCACTGGCGTATTTGACCGCTTCCATAAGACTAAAAGTAATATTCGTTGATTGTGCAAAAACAGCACTACCCGAATAAAAAAGCAAGAAGATAAAAGATAATTTTCTCATTCGTGTTTTTACTTAGTATATTTTTCAAACAGTTTTAAACCCTTCGGCAGTGCGATTCCATGAAGATGGTAATGCACGTATTCCAGGTACAATTTTTCTTTATTGTAATCCTTGAGTGGAAAAACGTCTTCATCTACAATCAACATGGTTTTTCCAACGTATAATTTGGCGATAATATCTGTATTCAAATTTTTTCGGTAGAGTCCCTCCGTAATTCCCCGATCAAGGTTGTTTTTTATCACTGAATATACATGATCCTGATGTAACCCTTCCATCATGCCCCAAATGTCACCATAATATTTTTGCATATCGTAGAGTGTCGTTGGAGAAATTTCCCGTAGCAAAGCCGTTACAAAGCGAGCGATCTCAATCATCTCATCTACTGCATCTTTACTTTTGACTACTATCTCATTGATGGCGGCCTCTTCTTCCGTAATATGCTTTTGAAAAACTTCTTTAATTAAGTCCCGCTTATTTTCCACACATTGATACAACGTCTTTTTTGATATACCGAGTTGCCGGGAGATGTCGTCCATTGAGACACTCTTCAGTCCATATTTCATGAACAACTCATGTACTTTTGCTAAGATTGTTGCTTTTGTCATTGGTCTGTAAACGCTGGAAACTTTATTTTAGTTTAAAGTTTCCTCGGTTTTTTCCCGCAAATATAATCTTTTTTCTTTCAAGAAGGAAACAGGTGGCATATACTTATTTGTATAGTTCCTGTAATATAATGATAACAATATTTATATTAGAATCTCATTGGATCATCAAAAATAAATTGGTAATTCAGGGTCTTTTTCAGATTGTCATTACCAATAATTTTGAAAGGACCAGTGCCGCCATCGGGTAAAAATTCGGGGATTTCAAATCCGTATTTTTTGGCTTGTGTGGTATAGAAATCACGCCGATTGGGTGACTGAGTAGCTACGCAATGAACGATTTTTCCGAATACTTTCTGATCAATTATTTTTAAAATAATATTTATCAAGTCTGTCCGGTGAATCATATTGACAGGCGCATTTCCGTTTGGAATTTCTTTTTTACCCGCTAAAAATCGTCCCGCCATCCGGTCTCCTCCTACGAGTCCACCGGGACGAATGATGGTGGTCTTAAAATCAGATAAGGATTGTAAATATTTTTCTACTTCCCATAAGGCTTTACCAGAATTGGTGGTCGGATCCGGAATGGTCTCTTCGTCTACCCTACCCTGCGCATCACTAAATACGCCCGTAGAACTGACAAAAATGCAGCGCGTCACGCCCGCTTTTTGCGCAAGCGAAATCAGGGATTTTATTTTTTCAGGAAAATTATTTCGAACATTCGGATCCCGACGACCCGGTGGAATATTTATCAATAAAATATCCGTTTTTAGAAAAGGTTCGATGGCATCGCCTTCCGGTCCGGTCGGTAAAAGATGGATAAGAAATGGATTTATTCCATCATCAGACAACATCTTTATTTTATCAGGAGAAGTAGTAGAGGCATTGACGGCGTAGCCAGCTTCCAGCATTTTTTTTGCCAATGGCCAGCCCAACCAGCCTGCTCCCAGAATCGAAATTTTATTCATAGACATATTCATAACAGCCAATATCCGGTTTTTCCATATCGCGCATTACCCCATCCAAATCCAGTGGTAAATCCGGAATAAATATTCCACTCTCTTCCGCAATGGAAAGCGTATCCAGGTGAAAATCTTCTTCGTTGGCATCAAAAAACAAAGCGTCACTTCGGTCGTACGGAATACAGTTTTCACAATCTGTCAGGAAATTTGGATATTGTTCCGGCATCAATATTTCTTCTAATTTTATAATACAATTTTTAAAATCATAGAAAAAATCGGTATCCTCAATTTCGATTAAACTAAGCTCATCTTTACCCGATCCTACTAAAATACAATTTTCGACGGTCGCATCAATTCGGTTTCTAAAAATATTTGAACATGGTGGAAAACCGGTACACAGTCTATTACTTAAACTCAACGCCGAAGCCGCCTGATCACCATTGCTGATGACTGTACAATTTTTGAAATTATAATTTCCACCGTAAGTCATCCGCATCGCCGTAGCTGAATTATTATACAACAAACAATTATTTGCGTTGATACTAGAATGAATTCCAAATAACCCATGCGAAGCAGTATTAAAAATTTTACTGTTATTGACTTCCAACGTGCCCGCCGAATCTACCGCAATACCCAAAGAACTATTTTTAATATTAACATAGTTAAACGCATTATTCTTACTCCCCGCTCCTAAAATAATTCCAAACCACTGACCAGAAATATCCGCAAACCCTTCTTCCAGTCGATCCCCCTGAATGGTAACGGGTTCTTCGAGTGTACCATTAATCTCTATTCGTCCGCGACTGGTTGTAATAATTCTTCCATCGTTAAAAAACTGTCGCATATTTTCTGCGTCTATAAAATCCTCCAATCCACCATGAACGTAAATATCAGTACCAGGCGCAATAATTAAATTACAATTGTCGATGACCAAACTACCAAAAATCACGTAGGGCTTGGGATCATCCCAGACGACATCTTCCCCGTTACAATCAAGTACCGCAACACCACCGTTGTTAAAACGATTGGGGATATAGTTCGCATTTTGTCCCCAGGCTTCGAGGACTACATTTTGTGCATTTCCATTGGTAAGAAAGCTTAAATCTTCCTGGATAACGTAAGGACTTTCCGAAATCCCCTGATCTGGATCTACGGTTACCTCCGTAAAAATATAGATACTGTCGTTGGGTGGAATCTCCACATTGGCGGCATCTCCGGGCAGGCCGTCTACATTGATCCGAAATTTAGATTGGTCGCCGCGGGCTAATTTAATTTCCGAAATTTCGATGGTTCGATCAAGGCTATTATAAATCTTGACGAAACGAGTAGCAGATCCCTGCGCAGTAAAGACGGTATCGAAGCGTAATGTATCGACCGAAAATCCCAGGATGGCATCGTCACCGGTATAAATTTCGGATTCTGGGATACAGCTATGGAAAAGGATGGTGAGGAGAACGGCGGTAAAGAGGAATATTTTTTTCATATTTTTTTGATCAAATTTACTTTGACTTTGCTCTGCGGTCTTGCTTTAACAAACATTGAGAAGACTATTAAAACGTAGTTTACGAGATCAGATTGCAAAAATAAGCTTTGTTGGTATATTTTACTCTAAAATAGAGCGGTAGTTGCGTTTTGACGACGAATCGTGTGGGAATAAAGTAATATTCAAATAGCGAATAATGTACCCGTAAAGACAGTGGGATCAGGTAATTAATCCTACCTTTGCCCCTCATTATCAAATGCTTCCATTCAGATGAATCCAGTAATTATTGACGTGGTGATACCTGCTTTTAACGAAGAAAACTCAGTGGGTCGGGTTTTACAGGATATCCCTGCCGACCTGGTAAGGGAAGTGATTGTGTGTAATAATGCGAGTACCGATCAAACGGCGGAAGTGGCCAGAGCCAACGGTGCCACGCTGGTACATCAGCCAATCCGTGGTTACGGAAATGCTTGCCTGAAAGGGTTAGCGCATATTGCCAGGAATCCTGTTCCACCAGACATCGTAGTTTTTTTGGATGCGGATTATTCGGATTATCCGGAGGAAATGTATCAATTGGTTGCACCGATTATGAAAGACAATATGGATATGGTCATCGGCTCACGGGCCCTCGGTGAGATGGAAGCAGGCTCCATGACGCCACAGCAAATTTTTGGAAACTGGTTGGCAACAAATCTAATTCGCTTTTTTTATAAATACGAGTTTACAGATCTTGGCCCTTTTCGAGCCATTCGATATAATCAATTATTAGCCATTGACATGCAGGATAAAACGTACGGCTGGACCGTAGAAATGCAAGTCAAAGCAGCCAAAATGAAAATGAACTGCACAGAAATTCCGGTTACTTACCGTAAACGGATCGGTTTCTCAAAAGTATCAGGAACAGTAAAAGGAACGATCCTGGCAGGGCATAAAATTTTATGGACTATATTTAAATTATTATAAAATGATCGTAATCAGTTACGTACTCTTTGTGATCTATTGTATGGCATTGACCTATATTACCTGCTTTTGCTTATTACAATTTCATTTATTGTATTTTTATAAAAAGCATCACTATCAGGAAGCAAAAAATCCTTCAGTCACGCTGGAGGAATTACCCGATAGTCTACCTTTTGTAACAATACAATTACCTATTTTCAACGAGCAGTACGTGGTAGAACGATTGATAGATCAGATTGTCAAACTGGATTATCCAAAAGATAAATTTGAGATTCACTTGCTGGATGACTCTACGGATGAAACCATTGAGATCAGCCGTCATAAAGTAGCGGAATACAAAGCCAAAGGATTTAATATAGAATTGATTCACCGAACGGATCGCTCGGGTTATAAAGCGGGTGCGCTCAAAGCAGCCATGCACCGCGCGAAAGGAAATTTTATTGCTATTTTTGATGCGGATTTTTTACCCCGTACGGACTTTTTAAAAGCGACCGTTCCACATTTTAATAATCCGAAAATTGGATTGGTACAAACACGTTGGGAACACATCAACGAAGACTACTCTGTCCTCACCCGTCTGCAAGCGATGCAACTCAATGTACATTTTACCGTGGAGCAGCAAGGTCGCAAAGCCGGAAACTGTCTGTTACAATTTAATGGAACGGCGGGCGTTTGGCGACGGAGTTGCATTGAAGATGCGGGCGGTTGGGAAGCAGATACGCTGACAGAAGATTTAGATTTGAGTTACCGCGCGCAACTCAAAGGCTGGGATATTTCTTATCTGGAAAAATTTGGTTCTCCGGCAGAATTACCTGCGGAGATGAATGGCTTAAAGTCTCAACAATTTCGCTGGATGAAAGGTGGTGCAGAAAATGCGCGTAAACTGTTACCTACTATTTGGAAATCAGATTTAACTACCCGAAAAAAACTACATGCGACCGGACATTTGATGGGTAGCGGCGTTTTTATTTGTATTTTTATTTCTGCGATTATCAGTGTTCCACTCGTCTCTGTTTTACACACCGTAACGATGGGCGTTGATCTCCGATTCATGGGTATTTTTCTATTAGGATTACCAGCGATTCTAGCCGTGTATTACGTAGCGAATGTGCAGGCCGAATTAGCGAAACAACCTTTTCTAAAAAAATTGGTAAAATTTATTTTTCTGTTTCCCGTTTTTTTGGCGCTGTCCATGGGACTTTCCTTACACAATACCATCGCGGTGATTCAGGGCTACCTGGGTAAGCAATCTCCATTTGTGCGTACGCCAAAATTTAATATTAAAAACATCAAGGACAGTTTTAAAAAGCAGCAGTATTTGGGTCGGACGATTTCCTGGACGACGTTGTTTGAGGGGGTTTTGTCTTTATATTTTTTGGGTGGGATTCTTTGGGGACTACACATTGAACAAAACACTTTTTTAATTTACCATGCGATGTTGATGATCGGGTTTGGGACGATTTGTTTTTACTCGGTGCGGCATGTTAGTTTTAAGTAGGGAGGTTTTTGTTAGCGTTTATTTCTCGCAAGACTTGTGACGCCGTAACGTTAGACACAAAGGCAGAGACCTTTTAATGTGTACATCTTTTCTCGTGAATTATTTATCTATTGATTTATGTTGTAAAATGGCCAGCAGTTCAGTATTCAATTTTTTGGCGGGTATTTTTTTCCTGGTAATCATTACCTTTCTGGGTTATTATCCGCAGCAAGAAGATTTTAGGTATTTGCTCCCTGGTTTTATGGCGGCTTTTGGCATCTATTATTTTTGTTGTAAAAAATTAGTTACTCGACAAAGTCTGCCTTTTTGGCTTGGAGTAGCCGTCGTGGCGCGTTTTGTCCTCTTGTTTTCGTTTCCCAATTTATCCGACGATGTGTATCGTTTTATCTGGGATGGAAGATTACTTAATCAGGGAATCAATCCGTTTGAGCAACTGCCTGGTTATTATCTTTTGGCGGGTAACGAAATAAATGGCATCACCCAAACCTTGTTTGACCAGCTCAATTCTCCCGAATATTTTACGGTGTATCCTCCGGTTTGTCAGGCGATTTTTGCGGTGAGTACCTGGCTGTTTCCGAACAGTATTTTGGGGACGATCATTGCCATGAAATCCTTTTTCCTGATTTTTGAAATGGGGACATTGTTTTTAGGTATTCGCTTGCTGGATCATTTTAAGCTGAATAGAAAAAGAATTTTGTGGTACGCGCTTAATCCGTTGATCATTTTGGAGTTAACGGGCAATCTGCATTTTGAGGCGTTGATGGTCTTTTTTTTGATGGCGGCGATTTATTTTTATGTGAAGTCTGGGATGGTTCTGTCTTTGGGCCTCCCGCACCTCGATCCTAAAGGAAGCCCGGCGCGCAAACACACTACCGCACCGCACGAGCCTCCATATTCAGAGGGAGGTCTGATAACCGGACACCGTCTTAAATATCTACTTATATCAGGTGTTGCGATGGGTTTTGCGATTGCGACGAAGTTGTTGCCGTTGATGTTCTTGCCTTTTTTTATTAAGCGGCTGGGATGGAAGAAAGCGGTGATTTATTTTGGGGTGATTGGGGTGACGGTCGTGGCGTTATTTGCGCCGTTATTTAGTAGTGTTTTTCTGAATAATATTGGCTCCAGCATTGGCTTGTATTTTCAGCGATTTGAGTTTAATGGAAGTGTGTATTATTTGCTGCGGTGGTTGGGGCAGCAGCTTTCGGGGTATAACCAGATTAGGCTGCTGGGGCCTTTGTTGGGGTTGGTTGTTTTTACTGGAATTGTTTATCGGGCTTTTAAGGAAAGGGATTTATCAGCTTTGCAGCTAATTCGGCAGCTGCTTTTTGCGTTGACGTTGTTTTTGTTTTGTACGACGACGGTGATGCCGTGGTATTTGAGTGGGTTGATTTTGTTTTCCGTTTTTACGGGACATCGGTATCCGCTGGTTTGGTCTTTTATGATTTTGTTGACGTATGTGAATTATAGTTATCCGGTTTTTGTGGAGAACTTGTGGGTGGTGGGGATGGAATATGCGGTGGTGGGATTTTTTGTGTGGAAGGAATCTAGTGCCTCATCTCGTAAGTAAATGGTAAGCTAGGCAACGTTATTTTTAGTCTGGTTGAGGCATGACTGAACGTTTCCGAAGGATGAATGTCCATCGGACATTCAAGTGAAGGAACCGCTAGCGGACGGGATGGCCTTTGGAGCTATGCCGTAGCATAGTGAGGAATTTCCTAACAAAAAGCAGGCAAAAAAGAACAAGATCCATATTATGAATTATTGGCAATCAATGATTTAGTCGCAACCATTGTGCTATATTTTTAAACAGCTTCACTAAATTCTTTTTATGAAAAAATTCATTCTACCAATTCTAGTATTTCTGATGGCATTCGCAGCTTGCGACACGGACAAAAATACGTACGCTTTGATTGAGACTGATCAAGGAAACATTAAAGTCTTATTGTACGACGATACGCCGCTTCACAAAGCAAACTTTATCAAACTTGCCAACGAAGGCTTTTATGATGGCTTGCTCTTTCACCGAATTATCAAAGGTTTTATGATGCAGGGTGGTGACCCCGACTCTCGCGGTGCCGATCCTGATCAACGTCTGGGTGGAGGTGGTCCTGGCTATCAGGTGCCAGCAGAATTTGGACACTTGCATTATAAAGGAGCGCTGGCTGCCGCTCGAAATGGTAATCCGGAAAAGAAATCTTCTGGTTCACAGTTTTACATTGTACAAGGTTCACCACAACAGGAAACAAGTCTTGACAATATGCAGCGACAAAAAAATATTGTCTTCAGCGAGGCACAACGGGCAAAGTATCTAGAGGTAGGTGGTACACCACAACTGGATATGGATTATACCGTATTTGGTGAAGTAGTAGAGGGCCTGGAAGTAGTAGATAAAATATGTAGTCTTCCTACTAAACCTGGCGACCGACCAATCGAAGATGTTAAGATGAAGGTTAGTATTATTAAATAATTTTTAGAAACTGTTTAAAACAAGTACATGGACAAAATTAAATTATTTCGTTTTTTACTTTTTATTTCTACACTGTTGTTTTTCAGTTCTTGTGCGAAAACCATCGCCGGATTTGGATTTACAGAACCGGAAAAACCGGCACCAGCCATCGTTAGTTTTGATAACCAATCCAAAAATGCGGAATCCTACGAATGGAATTTTGGCGACGGTACGACCAGCAACGAAGTGGAACCACAACACGAATTTACGTCTTCGGGAAATTACGTTGTTTCACTAAAAGCAATGAAAGGTGGTAAAGTTTCGACCATTAATAAACAACTGACCATTGAGCAACCGAAGGTTTGTCTGGTCGAAATAGAAACTACCCTTGGTACCATGAAAGCAATCTTGTACGATGCAACACCGCAGCACCGCGATAATTTTCTAAAACTGGCAGAAGAAGGTTTTTATGATGATCTTCTCTTTCACCGGGTTATCAACGGTTTTATGATTCAGGGTGGTGATCCGCAATCCCGCAATGCGGATGCTAAGCAACGACTTGGAAGCGGAGGTCCGGGCTATCTGGTTCCTGCGGAATTTGTCGATACTTTGGCACACGTGAAAGGAGCGCTGGCAGCAGCCCGTACCAATAATCCAAAGAAAAAATCTTCCGGTTCGCAGTTTTATATTGTGCAAGGGCGTAAGCTGAGTGATAGTCAATTAGACATGATGGAAGCACAAAAAGATATTCGTTATACGCCCGAACAAAGGGAAATTTATACTACGCAAGGTGGGACACCGCAACTTGATCAGGAATATACCGTATTTGGACAAGTAATAGAGGGTCTCGACGTTTTGGACAAGATTGCCGCCACTGCAACGGCACCCGGAGATCGCCCGAAAATGGATATTAAAATGAAAATCAGACCTATAAACTAACACATTACAAAATGTCTAAAAAATTAATTCTCGGTGTAGACGTAGGAGCCTCCGGCATAAAAGGAGCCCTCGTAAATATGACCACAGGAAAGATGGCCACTGACCGCTTTCGGGTACCTACCCCCTCTCCTGCGACCCCAAAAAATATGGCAAAAGCGTTTGGTCAAATTGTGGAACACTTTGATTATACAGGTACTGTAGGTTGTGGATTTCCTTCCATTATCAAAAACGGGGTCGCTAAAAGCGCCTCCAATATTGACAAGTCCTGGATTGGTGTAAACATCAGTGAAGTATTTGGTAAAGCCGCGGACTGCCCTGTATTTGTTACCAATGATGCGGACGCAGCTGGGGTAGCAGAAATGACTTTCGGATTGGGAAAAAATAAAAAAGGAGTTGTTGTACTGATTACCATCGGTACCGGATTGGGCTCGGCTATGTTTATCGACGGCAAGTTGATTCCTAATACTGAATTCGGACATTTTTATCTAAAGAATCAATCTAAAGTAGCGGAAGGTTACGCAGCAGATTCGGTCCGTAAAAAGAAAGATCTGTCGTGGGATGATTTTGGCAAACGCTTTAACGAATACCTCGAAGTACTGGAAAGAATTACTTCTCCCAACCTCATTATTCTCGGTGGTGGAAGTAGCAAAAAATTTGATCTTTTTAAGAAAAAAATTAAAATAGATACAACGGTAGTTCCCGCTTATTTAAGAAACGAAGCAGGAATTATTGGTGCTGCTGCTTATGGTTTTCAAAGGTCAGAACGGTTGGTTACTTCTTAAAACACAGTAGTTATAACAGGTCTTTTTTATTATAAAAATAATAGTCTATGCAATTAAATTTGCATAGACTATTATTTTTGGGATCGTTCAATTAAATGTTTAACTAATCGCCCACACCTCGATTATGAAAGAAGCCAAAACGCGCAGGCACACTTGAGGTAACATCCCCTTCTTTTTACAATTTCGCAATGATCGACTGGTACCGATCTGAAAAATCACTTTCATTGCTACCGCAGTCTTGCTCCACTTCCAACAATTCTATTCTTTTAATTGTACCCGGCCTTCTTGCCAGCCAGTCTACCGTGCGTTCCGCTACATTATTGAGGCGCATGATGGCATCACGCAACCCTTCATTGTCATATAGATAAGGGCAAACGATATCCAGAGCATATTGATCTGCCTCCAGGACCTCCTCCTCGGTATACGATAAGTCTCGCAACCACAACGCCATATTATCAACTGACGCCACTTCATTTCCTAAAAGTATATCTCCCATCGCCACTCCTCCAAATTCATTTTTGAGACTTAAAATAGTTTTACTATCGTCGGCATATTTGAGCTCGTGCGCCATCAGTGCGATGAGTTGTGCTTCCGAATTCAACGCCTTTAGCAAACCAGTATAAATAAAAAAGTGTCCTCCGGGTGCGGTAAACAAATGAATATCCGGTGCATCCACCACGGTAACACTCCATTCAAAATTATTGCGATTTACCACTGGAACAGAAACCGCTACGGTTTTTAACAAGCGTCCCAGATACACATTAAGTTCTTCAGTGAATGCCGTGTTATCAGATGTAAAAACAGGAAAATTATGGTCGTCTTTTTTTACCTGAGTAACCAATCTGGCGCCGATCATATTTTGATCCTGGCTGCTAAATTCTTCCTGATTTTTAGCCGCAATGATGGCTTCTTCCTTTTCACAAGCGGAAAATATGGTCAAGGTACATAGTAAGGTCAATGACCATAACAAGTTTGTAATGATACGCATAGTAAAATTATCTTTGATGTTCAACAGGATTTACAACGGAAGGGGAATCGTCATAGTGAATGGGAGGAAATACAAAGGTTCTATGGCAAAAAATATGCCATTGATCTCTAGAGATCAATGGCACGGTGTATCAGTAATTTTGTTGGTGCTCAAATGGCACCTGTAAGTAGTTGAGATCATCAAAGTTCTTGACCGTCAAATCAGACCGCTCAATAACTTCTGTCTCTTTTAATCGGGCTTATACTTGTATAACAGACGAACGATCTCTGGATCAATCGCCAGTGCTGGTATCAACCTAAAAATGTAGTTGTGTCCTTGATAATCTTCTATGAGTGCTTCTCCGAAGAAATATAACGCTTCTTCACGTTTGCCCAGATAAAATAAACAAGCGATACGGCAGTAGAAAAGTTCTACCCCTTCGGTATTCATCTCGGCATCGTCCAGGACGGTAATAGCTCCTTTAGCTTCACCGATATCAAGTAAAAATTCGGCCTGACGCAACCAGTAGTACGATGTTTCCGGAGCAGTATCTGCCGCTTTTTGGAATAACTTACGGGCTTTTTCAATCTCCCCACTTTGGTAAAATGCCTCTGCCAATCCGGTTATATATTCTTCTTTTCGTCGGTTGATAAAGAAAGCTTTTTTGTAAGATTTTAGCGCCTTTTTCCATTGGTTATTACGCCCGTGGCATTCTCCTAATTGAAAGTAAGCACGATCATTTCTAGGACAGAGTCTAATGGCTTGTTTATAGTAAGACTGTGCTTTTTTAATATCATTGAGCATTTCATAACAATATCCAATGCTCACCAGCAGATCGCCGTCTAGTTTAAATTTACCTTTGACATCATGATAGCATTCCAGTGCTTTTTTAAATCGCTTTAATTTAATATAGGTCTGGGTGCATTCCCGATAAGCATATTCGTTTTCTTCATTACTGATCAAAGCGTATTCGTACGCTTCGATGGCCATTTCATCATCTTCGAGACAAGTATATGCCTGTCCCAAATTAAACCAGGCCCGGTCACAGTAAGGATGTTGATCAATAATAGCGTTGTGAATTTCTACGCTCTCATCATAATTTCCACTCATCTCCACGGCCCAGGTCATACCTTCCAGCGCCTCTTCATTTAAGGGATCTATCGTCAAAGCGTAACGGAGTGCGTCAAACATCTGGTTAAATTTTCCAGTTGATTCGTGCAGGACTGCTTCGCAACAGTAGATTTGGCTAAGGTCCTTTCCGAAAGCAATGGATTTAGTAGTATCAATAATTTCGAACGCATCAGAGATGTTTTTCAACCCAGTCAACGCTTTGACTTTTAAGATAGATATTGTAATAGATGCGGGCGCATACATCGCCGCAATGGTTAAAGAAGTTAGTGCTTCTTCAAATAATTCACTATAGACCAGGATTTCTCCTTTTCGAGTATAAAAATTGGCAGAATACGGATATTGCTCAATGGCATCTTCGATGGCACCCAATGCGCAATCAATTCTCGATTGCGAGTAGTAATAATCAATAATAACATGAAATACCGTTTCCTCAACGAAACCTACCGTTCCTTTCTGTGACAGTGCCTCATACTCATCAATTAGCACTTTTATTGAATCTCCAGGTCTATATTTCTTCATGTTTTTTGTGTTTTTTATAGTGTTTGAGGTAAATATAGATAAAAAATCAGGACATTCTAGCAAATAAATTCTATCTTTTTTCCACAAACTTAATTTTTCTTGTCATATTATTTTATTTAAAAAATTATCACAATAGACTATATATCAATTATTTATAAAATAATTTTATTCAAATTTCTTATAAATAATTATATTAATACCTAAGAATCTTTGGTAAAACATATCCATATAATTAAAATAATGAAAAAAGAGAAAATGAAAAACAAACCACCATATTTTTAAAACAAAAAAATACATTTGTGACATGGAATATAATGTTGTTATGTGTTTTTGATGTAAACCAGTACATTTTAAGCAATTGATACTTCAACTCGACTTTAGCCAAACTTTGCTATTGGCTTCCCTAAAAACGTGAAGAGACATAGTTGTTTTTATCACAGTGATTGAATTGCTTTGGAGAAGTTCTTTACGCAATATTTTTAGGAACCTTACTCACCAGGTAGACCCCTGTAAAAATCAGTACTGCTGCAAATATTTTTGCCACACTCAGGGTGTCCCGGCCAGAAAGTAGTGCTACGATCGTAGCCATGATGGGTTGTAAAAAAATATAAATACCTACGACAGAAGCCCGTAGCCTTTTTAAGGCAAAAGCATTCAGTAAGTAACTAATACAAGAGACCATAATCAAGACATACATAATCGCACCCCAGATTTTGAGGGGAAAAGTTTCCCAGGGTACACCACGTAATTGACTCGCTCCGAATGGCAGAACCATAAAAAAGCCGATGGTAAAAATCCATTTCAGAATCGTGACTGGTTGGTAGCGTTTCATCAGGGATTTTACCAATACCAGGTAAATACCATAGATCACCGCATTTCCTAAAATAAGTAGATCGCCTTTTACATGTACTAACTGAAAATCCAGCGGCTGTCCATAGCTAATGACCCAAATTGCACCAGCCAATCCCAAAATAATTCCCAGTAACTTTTGCCGGGTAATTCTCTCTTTTAGTATAACTGCTGCAGCCAATAGCACCATCAACGGGGTAATCGTCATGATAAGGGATGCGTTAATTGGCTTGGTCAATTGTAGTCCACTGAAGAAAAGCATTTGATTGGCGGCTACTCCACTAATGGCACAGAGAATAATCCGAATAAAATCTTTACGGTCAATCTGCTCAGAAGGATACCAAAAAGAAATACCCCAAAACAGCATCATTGCACTGGTGGCTCGCAGTACAATAAATCCAAGTGGCTCCAGATAGCCATTCATCACCTCCCGGGCGATGGTGTAATTGGCTCCGTATATCAACGCTACCGTTAATAAAGCCAGATGAGCACCAGTATTTTTGGTCATCTTTTTTTTGCAAATATATGTAATAACAGTGCGGTAACTTTTTAGATTAGCTAATTTTTGAGATTAACTTTCAAATAGGGATTGTTTTTTCGCTGTT
>ENA-ORXR01000364-ORXR01000364.1-marine-metagenome-genome-assembly--contig:-NODE-364-length-65581-cov-3.954507_pt1 | contig 65581 bp, 65 predicted proteins | sample MGYA00237866_ERZ511479 | MGnify/ENA metagenome assembly ERZ511479 | reverse complement strand
AATTAAAACGTTGGCAGGCGCTTAAGGAAAGGCAATTACCGACAGCGTTTATTGAGCTATTGGATAAGCACCAAGCATCTGAAGTCGCAGGCGTTCCTTGTCATTATCCAGCGAGTTATTTCCCGCAGGCAGGTTATATCAATCCAGCCTCCTGGTGTCAGGCGCTTATTGATCATAGTCGATGTGAATTGATTACTTCAGCGGATGCTGATGCACTGGTTCTGGGTAATGATAAGCAGTGGTTAGTGCAGGACAACGCTGGTGATTTGTTGGCATCAGCAGAGGTTGTTGTGCTTAGTAATGGCCGAGATATCAATTTATTTTCTCAGAGTGAGCAGCTGCCGCTTGCGCATGTGTTGGGGCAGACTTCGCTAGCTAAAACTTCGGCTGCAAGCAGTGAGTTGAAATGTGCGATTAATCACGAAGGTTATGTGACGCCTGCTTATCAGAATACGCATGTATTTGGAGCGACGTTTGAGCGGGAGTTTGAAAAAGTTGAGTTGGATGAGCGGGCTGACCGGCTTAACCTTGAACAGCTTTCTATACACCTCCCAGAATTAGCAGCCGATTTTGAGGGATTTGATACGGGACATGCTAGTGTTCGTAGTGCGGCACCCGATCGTTTGCCTTATGTTGGAGGGGTGCATGATCGAGCGCACTATCTTGAAGAGTATGTTTCACTTAAACATGGCCGTCTAAGTCCAGATTATTCAGCAGCTATGTATTGCAATGGCTTGTACGTGCTGAGTGGGTTGGGGTCACGCGGATTAACTAGTGGCAGTTTATGTGCAAAGGCCTTGAGCGAATTAATCAATAATAATCTATCAGCTGACTCATCGAATTTGCTCAAGACGTCGCATCTAGCTAGGTTTTTGGTTAACCAGATAAAACGAGGAGAAGTTTTGGTTTAAACATGCGAATGATTTACTCCTAACCCGCCTTTTTCATCATCGCTTCTCGCAGAATATTATTCATTCGGGTTTGATAGCCATTACCTTCCGACTTCAACCAAGCCAATACATCTGAATCCACACGTATGGTAATTTGCTTTTTTACTGGTTTATAGAATTTTCCACGCTCGGCAATTTTCCAGAAAGACTCATCCAAAGGTGGAATATCGCTGGTATCAATCGCCTCTTCAGGCAAATCAGCTAATGCCTTCAGCTCTGCTTTTTCACTCGCAGTCAGTTCTGGCATATCGCTAAAATCAGCTTTATAAGTAACTCTTTTCTCGGTCATAGCGTTTCCTCTCTGAAAGTGTCGCGGGTCGAGCTGAAATAATTCGGACGACTTCAATCTCATTTTCATCCCAGAGCGTGTGAGCAACTAATACTAATAAACACCCTTCAACTTCACCCAGTGTTTGCCAGCGTTGTTCTCCATCTTTTATTCGCTCAGGATTTTCTTGACCCTTCAATAAGACTAGAATTAATACTCAGATTTATTGACTGTCAGAAACTCATTGAAGCCCCAACAACAAGTCATTCTTAATATCTTCAATCGCTTCCAAGCCAACGGACACTCTCAACAAACTATCAGTCACACCAGCAATCTTGCGCTGCTCATCACTCAACCGCCCATGAGTTGTCGAAGCAGGATGCGTAATCGTCGTCTTAGTATCACCAAGATTCGCCGTAATCGAAATCATCTGAGCACTATCAACAACATGCCAGCAGTCATCACGATTACCGTCAACCTCAAAAGAAACGATCCCACCGAACCCTGACTGTTGCTTAAGAGCCAATTCGTGCTGCGGGTGACTTTCCAATCCCGGATAATAAACTTTCTTAACCTTAGGCTGCTCTGACAACCAGTTAGCCAGCTGCATTGCGTTATCGCAGTGCGCCTTCATTCTCAGACTCAACGTCTCCAAGCCTTTCTGAAACACCCAGGCATTGAATGGACTCATCACCATGCCACCTGAGCGCAATACACCCGCAACCTCTTTACCTACGAGTTCGGCACTGCCCACAACTGCACCACCCAAGCACCGACCCTGCCCGTCAAGGTACTTAGTCGCCGAATGAATCACCATATCTGCGCCTAGCTCAAGTGGGCGTTGTAAAGCAGGCGTACAAAAACAGTTATCAATCGCCAACAACGCATCAGCATCATGCGCAATACTCACCAGTGCAGCGATATCGACAATCTCAGTTAATGGGTTTGAAGGAGTTTCTGCAAACAGTAGCTTTGTATTCTGCTTGATGGCAGCTTCCCATTGCGATAGATCGGTCAAATCAACAAAATCGATTTCCACACCAAATTTCTGTACGTAGTTGGTAAACAATACCGTCGTCGTACCAAATACTGAGTGTGAACAAACAATATGGTCACCACTTTTTAGCAAGCCTAAAACAATAGCCAGAATTGCCGACATGCCCGATGAAGTTGCGACACACGCCTCGCCACCTTCAAGTGCCGCTAAACGATCCTGGAAATAGCTTACGGTAGGATTAGTCATCCTCGCGTAGATGTTGCCGGGCACATCACCTGCAAATTTCGCGGCGGCATCGGCAGCACTATTAAATACAAAACTTGAGGTAGGGAAAATTGCTTCGCCATGCTCCATCTCGTTGGTACGTTGGTGTCCACTACGGATGGCTAAGGTATCAAACTGAAAATCATTGTCCATTTTATGTTCCTGTCATTTACGACGGGCATAAAAAAACCCGCAATATAGGACTAAAGCAGGCAGACGCCCTCTTTAGCTGCATTTATACTGCGCCCGCAAGCTGAATCAAATCGGCGCATAAGAGTTTAGCTTAAGACCTATAGCGACTAAGGTCAACAGCCTAATGAGTGAATTTTATCTTCCTTTAAACTTATCCATGATTCTTCGTTCACGCTTATTGGGTTTGTGGGTCGGCTGCTTTACGTTGGCGGCCTGTAAACGATTCAATTCCTGCGCATCTTCTCGCTGCTGGATACTCTCTTCTGTTTCTTCATACATAAGTACCGCTTCCTTAGCAGGCCGACGCTTATCATTCAGCCCTCGAACAAAAACATGGTATCGCTCCACTCCTCGCGTGATTTTCAGTTCATCATCACAACGAATCGCACGAGCAGGCTTTACTCTGCTTCCATTCAGGTGAACTCTCCCACCATTTATTGCTTCAACGGCAATTGCTCGCGTCTTAAAAAAACGTGAAGCCCAAAGCCATTTGTCTAAACGTATTTCTGTTAGTTCGTTACTTTTAGTGGCCATTCTACAATTCGATCCTCTAACTCTTCTTCGTTTAAATCTCGCTCAAATATCACACGTTTGATAACAGAGTTACCTGTTACATGAACGCTATTCTCTTCATCAGAAACCAAATGATGCCAACTTGGCAGTGCTTCGCCTCTTTGCAATCGTCGGTAGCTGCAGCTCGGCGGCATCCAGTTCAACGCCTCAAGATTACCAGCTTCAAGCTGGACGCAATCTGGAACTCTCGTCAATCGATTTTTATAATCTGCACACTGGCAAGCACCTGCATCGAACAGGTGGCAAGCGACATCAGTATAATAAACTTCACCGCCATCCTCTTCTTCATCTTGTAATTTAATTAAGCAACACTTACCACAATGATCACAGATTTGTTCCCACTCATCTTCTGACATCTCGCTTAGCGACTTGGTTTCCCACCATTTTGCAGGCGTAAATTCCTTTTTCATCGATATAAACCCGTTACCAAGACGCTCTTTTTAAAATAATAATTAGCCCTCACGATAGCAAAAATCAGCCTAAATATCATCAGCAATCGGCTTAGCAGCATTCTCAGGTGGATTTGAGGATCTTACAAATATGCGCTTCAAATGCTAAAGGCACGGATTCGCTATTATCCTTCTTAAAGGTATACCATTTTCCCTCCTCAAATCCATCATAAGCAATGTAGGCTTTTCCTATCACGTCGTTTTCACAGCTCGTAACAGGGATTTCAGCGATACCCGCAACCGATGCTTTAGTTTCAAGGTTTTTTGAATGAAAGGTGATTTGCACCAAGGTGATATCACCTTCAGCATCGTACTTTGAGTAGCTACCAATCTCGCGCTCAAACACGCTGGTGTTATTGCTGGTAATACGTACGTAGCTTGTTTCCTGATCACTTTCTCTGGCGCTATGCGCGTGCTCAGCCTCTAATTTAGGCAGATGGTGTACGTGTTGCCTTTCAGTCTTCTCATGCCTGTGTTCGCTTGGTTCACTGGTTTCAGCGTGCGACAGCATTGGAAAAAAACAGGCAGCCATTATGACAAATGATAAATACTTCATGAGATATCCTTAAATTAGAATTTTAGAAATGCATGGTACGGCAGACTTAGCGATGAATTAACGCGCTATTGCATGATCGTTATTGTTAATCCGATGCAAGCGAAAGCGGATACATAAGCGGCAAGATAAGGCTGTATGACAGCCACATAATCAAAGTTAATGGTACACCTACGCGCAAGAAGTCAGAGAAGGTGTAATTACCCGCACTCATGATAAGGAGATTGGTTTTATAGGCCATCGGTGTCGCGTAGCTCATATTCGCACCGAACAACACGGCCAATACAAAGGGCTCAGGGTTAAGCCCCAAGCTGTTGGCGATACTCACCGCAATCGGAGTGCCGATTACCGCTGCCGCGTTATTTGACACCACATTAGTAAAAATCGCCATTAGCAGTATCAGCCCGCTTAAAATGACCGATGCCGATGCGCCCGCAGTTATCGAGACAAAGCCATCAGCGACAAAGCCACTCGCCCCGGTCACGGTCATCGCCTGCCCTAAGGCCAGACTAGATACCACGATCATGATGACCGGGGTATTTAATGAGCGAGCAATGTCACTCCAGTTCATGCACTTGCTGAGCAGCATTAGTAACACACCAATAACGGCACTGACAGCAATGGGCATTAGACCTAATGAGGCGGTCAAAACAACCATAAACAGTATAGCAATGGCCACTGGGGCTTTCTCTGATTGTGGCAACTCAATCTGACTATCTAATATTAAAAACTCATGCTCTGATTTAAGCTGGTTAATGTCCTCACGACTGCCCTGAGCCAATAAAATATCACCCAGTTTCAAACGCAAATGACCCAAGCCACGGGGCATTTCACGCACTTTGCCGCCACTGCGGTGCACTGCCAGTGCAATCATTTTGTAATTTTCAATAAAACGCGTCGACTGTAACGTTTTACCTAATAGCGGTGAGCGTTGATCGATAATAACTTCGATAACAGACTGCTCAATATCGTCGAGAGGGTGTTCATCATCGACCCGCTGATTTTTAGCATACAACACCGTATCTGTGGCCAATTCAAATGACTTGAGCTGTTCAGGCGTATCGTGCACTAAAATCTTATCCCCCTCGCGAATGATCACATCGGGTAACGGCACCACAAATGACGTTTCGGAGCGGCGAATCTTGTCCACTTTCAGCTCTCCCTGAGTGGCATTGATTAACGCGTCCAATGTTTTGCCAACCGCGCTGCTGTCTTCTGTTACCAAAAGCTGCGCGGTATAAACACGACTACTCGCATCCGTTAGCGGGATTTCACGCTTGGGCAAAATACGCGGCGCGATTTGCCAAAGAAAACCTAAACCAATCACCGACCCCATTAGCGCTGGCAGAAAGAAGTCAAACACGCCCATTCTAGCTAAGCCTAAATCGTTGGCCACCGTAACGACCAGCAAATTGGTTGAAGTACCGATGGTCGTGCCCATCCCCCCTATCAAGCTAGCAAAACCCATCGGCATTAATAAGGCTGACGGATTGGAATTAGTTCGTAACGCCACACTGACCAAAATCGGGATCAGTAACACCACTATCGGTGTATTGTTAATGAAAGCGCTAAGGCCTGCGGCAATGATCAAGGTAGATAGTAAAGAGATGGAAGGGCTGTATTTCCACATGCGGGAAAGTGCATGCCCTATGGGTTCCAGCGCGCCCGTCTTAACCAGACCTGTACCCACAATCATTAAGGCACAAACGGACACTAAGGCTTCGTGGCCAAACCCCTGAAAGAAATCCACTGTTCTGAACAGCGTCAGTTCACCATTAACTTCATGATGATAAGGGAAAATTGAGAACCCAAGCACTAATAGGCAGAGAACGATCAGCGCTGAGGTTTGCAGGAGGATTTTTTCACGAGTGAAGAGTATTAATGCGACCAACGTCAAAGCCAACACGGCGATAGCATGGGGTTCTGGCATTTAGTGAGTTCCTCATGTTCAAATTAAAGTAAAAGCAGACTAGCCTATAGGTTTGCGCCTGCCAATGAAAGCGATGATCACATCCATTTCTTTTTCTTAAAGAACCAAATCTGCGCTGCAACAATGATTACAATCGCGATGCAAAAGATCACAAAAGAACCTTTGTAGTCAGCCCCTGGAATGCCGCCGACATTAATCCCTAATAAGCCAGTCAAAAACCCTAAGGGTAAGAAGATAGCGGAAACGATTGAGAGGACATACATGGTGTTCTCCATCTTTTCAGATAAGCGACTCACTAGCTCTTGTTGCACTACCACGGCTCGCTCTCTGGTTAAATCGAGCTCTTCCACAAAACGCGTCATACGATCAGCATTTTCTCTAAGGCGCATCCTGTCTATTTCACTCAGCCAGTCCAGTTTTTCATTAAACAATCTTGTAACAGCTTCTCGTTGAGGCGCGAGAAAGCGATGCAAGCCAATCGTGCGACGGCGTAATTGAGCAATTTTGGGGCGTAGTTCATGCGATTCCAGAGTCAGTACCTGCTCTTCTAAATCGTCCACCTCATCGCTTTGTTGGTCAATAACGCTCACTATTCCGTCAACCATTCTATCGGTGAGTGTCTCCACAAATTCACTTGCATCACACGGCCCTTTGCCTAGTTCGATGTCTTGTCTGATTTCATTCGCCGCCATCAGGCGTCTTCTACGTGTACTTATAATGCGTTTGCCGTCGCTCCATAACCGAATCGACACCATGTCTTCGCTTGCTGAGTCAGGGTTTGAATTGATGCCACGCAAGGTTAATAGTAAACCTCCGCCACTGCGCATACTGCGAGGGCGGGTTTCCTCTGCCAGTAAAGCACCAGCTGATATTTCATCAAGTCCACTCTCGTTTAGCAGCCATTCCTGCACAACCAAATGACTATATTCCAGATGAATCCAAATTATTCCCTGACTGGGTTCCCACTGTTTAATTTGCTCCCAATCCTGAATAGTTCCACCGCCTTTGCCATCCAATAAGTAGGAATAAAGCAATCCAGTGTCATCTGGCATGATGTTCTCCGGTTTTTTAATAATCATTTCAGGCACCTAATCACCATGCACTAAGGTTCGCTCAGCAAGAGACGCCTTTAAATTTCCACTATCTGCAAGGCGCAAGTCACGTTGAGGATAAGGTATCTCGATATCATGCGCATGAAACTTTTGCCAAACTTTACGCAGCACCTCACTTTTTACATTGGCATAACCATTCATTGTATCATTTACCCAAAAGCGCAGCTCCAAATCCACTGAGTTATCACCAAAGCCTTTCAGCAAACGGTCAGGCGCTGGTTTCTCTAAGGCGCGCGGCGTCTCATTGGCAGCCTCCAAACACGATTCAATGGCTTTATTAATATCAGAGTTATAATGCACGCCGATGAGTATGCGAAGTCTCACATTATTATTGCTGTAGGATCAGTTCTTCACCGGCTCGACAAACTAAGACTGGCGCTTTGCCAGCCTTTGTCCATTAGTAGTCGGAATTTTAACGCGTATTTTTTGTTCTGGTTTGACCGGGTTTTGCATTGCGCTCAATCATTTCAATAATGATTCCAGCAACATCTTTCTCCGTTGCTCGCTCAATCCCCTCAAGCCCTGGTGAGGAGTTAACTTCCATCACCAAAGGCCCACGCGATGAACGTAGCAAATCCACACCCGCCACATTAAGCCCCATAATTTTAGCGGCATTCACAGCGGTCGAACGCTCCTTGGGGGTTAATTTGACCAATGCCGCCGAACCACCCCGATGTAAATTAGACCTGAACTCTCCTTCCTGAGCCTGACGCTTCATCGCCGCCACTACCTTACCGCCAACGACTAAGCAGCGAATGTCGGCACCACCGGCCTCTGCAATAAACTCCTGAACTAATATTTGCGCTTTTAAGCCTCTAAAGGCTTCGATGACGCTTTCAGCTGCCTTGCGTGTTTCAGCAAGTACCACACCAATTCCCTGTGTTCCTTCCAGTAACTTAATCACATAAGGCGGTTTACCAATGAAGTTCAATAAATCGTCAGTATCATCTGGGGAATGAGAAAAGCCTGTTACGGGCATACCCACATTTTTACGCGATAGTAATTGCAAAGAACGCAATTTATCTCTTGAGCGACTGATCGCAACCGACTCATTGACCGGGTATACCCCCATTACCTCAAACTGCCTCAATACCGCCGTTCCGTAGAAGGTCACGGATGCACCAATTCGAGGGATAACCGCGTCAAAACCACCCAGCGTTTCGCCTTTATAGTGAATTTGAGGTTTACCACTAGTGATGTTCATATAGACGCGTAATGCATCAAGCACTGTAACTTCATGGCCCCGCTCCTGTGCCGCTTCAACCAAGCGACGGGTAGAATATAAACGTGGGTTACGGGAGAGTATAGCAATCTTCATAGCGTTTCCTTAGAACCAACCTTGAAGCCAAGGTCCTTAAGTCCATTGATAGTTAACAAGATAATTCGGCATTAATGCCGCATCTGTTTATTTGGACGACATGATATTGGTAAAAGTCACAAGTGATTTACTATTGCAACTTAGTTAAGGTTGAGAGTCACATTTTTATTCCTGGTGCGATAAATTGTGACTTTTTAGGCAATGCTATTGTCTACTTAGTAGACCAATTTCACGGATTCTGACTAATAATCCATAGGGCTTAACAAAAAGACAATGAAAAAGATGACAAGCAATGCACTTACGCTGGGTGAATATACCATTTCACCAGGCGAGCGACGCACACTGGAACTCCCGGTCACCGATCTCTACACGCACACTTCATTAAAAATGCCGGTACAGGTCGTTCGAGGTAAGAAACACGGACCAACACTTTTTGTGAGTGCGGCGATTCATGGCGATGAAATAAATGGTGTGGAGATTGTCAGGCGAATCCTCGATTACAAGGGTTTGGATAACATTCGCGGCACCTTAATTGCCGTTCCAATCGTCAATGTTCAGGGGTTCCTTGCACAATCACGTTACACGCCCGATCGGCGTGACCTCAACCGATGCTTCCCCGGAAGTAGTAGTGGGTCTGTAGCTAGTCGATTAGCCAATTTGTTTGTTAAAGAGATCGTCATGAAATCAGATTGCGGCATTGATTTACACACGGCTGCCATTCATAGAGAAAACCTGCCACAGATTCGTGCACAAATGGATAACCCAGCAACTGCACGCTTAGCACAGATATTTGACGCACCTGTCATTGTTAATACCAACCTGAGGGATGGTTCTCTACGGCAATTCGCTGATGAAAAAGGCATTCCAATCTTGCTCTATGAAGCTGGTGAAGCCTTACGTTTTGACGAATCTTCAATTCGTATAGGAACTCGGGGCGTGCTTAATGTGATGCGTGAGCTTGGCATGCTACGTTCTCAACGGAAAAAGAAAATTGCTAAAAGTGTGACTGCCAACTCGTCGCATTGGATTCGGGCTCAAAGTAGCGGGATTTTGAGGGCTGCTGTGGGTTTGGGGTGCTCAATATCAAAAGGGCAAACACTTGCCCGAATATCTGACCCATTTGGAATTCGTGAAGAAGTCATTACCGCCCAGTTCCCTGGCATTTTAATTGGCAGGACTAATTTACCGTTGGCGAATGAAGGCGATGCTCTTTTTCATGTCGCTCGCTTTGAAGGAAATAATGAGCCAATGGAAAGCATTGAAACATCAGACACTGAAAGCACCGAATGGGGTATGCCTATGACGAATCCAATTATGTAATGGTACTCAGAGCCCGAACCGCTGATCAACTTTACAAATCTAAGGCTGAAGCCTCAACTAACCGACGCGTTGACGATCACATTCATTCTTTCGGCGAAATAAATGTGACTTTTTACCTAGACTCAGAGGCTGATTGAATATAGATAGTTTTTTCGCTAGTAGTTTTTAATCTGTGGTATGTTTCCAACACAAACCCCTAATTAATTGAAATATGTCGTTAAAAACTATTGATGACGAAGCGTTGATAAAACGCTGTCAGGCAGAATTACCTTACGTTGTCACCGGATTTGAAGAGCTGGTCAGGCGTTATCAAACACCGCTGTTTGCCATGTGCAGGCGTTATTTGTCCGTTGAAAGTGATGCAGAAGATGCTACCCAAGAGGTTTTTATGAAGGTTTTTCACAGCCTGCCCAGTTTTGAGCAACGCTCAACCTTTAAAACCTGGCTGTTTAGCATTGCCATCAATCACTGCAAGACAATATTGAGCAATAATAAGCGACAGCGGGAGCGGTACATCAATGATGAAACCAGCACCATTAGTGCAACAGATGAGTACATCGATGGAGAAGTGCTGTTGGAGTCAGAAGACGAACAAAACTGTGTGCAGCGGGTGATAGCGAAAATGAAAGCATCCGAACGGGATTTGATTTTGCTGCGCTTTACCAGTGAACTGTCACTGGAAGACATAGCCGGGGTCTTAGGCAAGCAGTTAAGTGCCACCAAAATGAGTTTTTATCGTACCTTAGAAAAATTTAAGCTACTGCATGAGAAATATTGCACATGAGTGAACAGGATCTGGAAGTTGAAATAAAAAATATCTTCCGCAAAAGCCGCCTTGCTACAACACTTTCTTCAAGGCGTCGATTGATGGAAATACTCAGGCGCGGCTTTCATGAATTGTCCTTAAAGGATCTGTTAAATCTCCTGAGTCATATGATAATTGTCATGTTCACACTAGTATCGACCTTGGCAAAATCGCTGTTTAAACCCAGATCAGCTTAGAGGACAAATAAATGTCTGATACAACCACTCAAACTATTAAAAAAATTCAAACGACTGTGGTCGACAATATGAATGATCAATGGGATCAACTCATTGAGTTCCTACCGAACTTGGCGGGTGCTTTAATCATCTTGTTGATTGGGTTTATAGTTGCATTCATTTTTAAGAGAGTTAGTACCACCCTCTTCCGGCGTTTAGGTTTAGACCAGTTTAGCAAGACAGCGGGGGTCTCAGATGTGATGGTGGATGCAGGTTTATCCCGGCGACCGTCAGTACTTGCTGGTAAAATTGTTTTTTGGTTCGTACTGTTTATCTTCATGGTTCCAGCGGCCAATTCTTTAGGTCTGGATGAGCTGGTTAGAATCTTCAAAGGCTTCATCAGCTATTTACCCAAAATCATCACCGCACTCATTATCATTATTTTGGGAATTATGTTTGCCCAATACCTACGGCGGCTGATCTCTGAGAAACCCGCGACACTGGGTTCTAACTCCGCCAGAACACTGGGCAATTTGGTTTACGGTGTGATGGTAACCGTTATTGTGTTGGTTGCACTTGAGCAGCTGGAGATAGAAACCTCTTTGCTATACAACATCATCACATTGGTGGTAGGTGGTATCATGCTCGGGCTGGCTCTGGCGTTGGGTTTGGGCTCACGTGAAGTCGCTCATAATCTATTAGCCGGTGTCTATGCGAGAGAGCAGTTTAGCCCAGACACACGCTTAGAAGTCGGCGATATTGAAGGAAAAGTTATCGAGGTTAATACCTTAAACACCTTAATACTAACGACGGATAATGCGATGGTTTCCATTCCAAATTCAAAACTTTATGGATCGGTAATCACTCTGCCTCAGAGCAATAAGTAGTATCAATTTGGCTATATTCTAGAGTGAATTATGATTTGAAATGCTGAAAAGTCGAACTATTAGTGCACTGCGCTACAGATAAACTGAACAAAATGTGACTTCGGGCGTTGTGAACCAGTCAAACCAGTAATGAGTATACTGCGAGGTACTGGTATGACTATTGATTATTTTACGATACTCCTGATCGTGGTGATTCTCCTCATGTTATACATACGGAGCCGATTTCAGAAAAAAGCAACCTTCTTACAGGGAAACATTTGTTCTTGGTCGAAGGATCACTGGGTCACTGGTACCCCCATTTTACTGTCGACGCTCAATGAAATTACTAATATTGACTTGGCTAGTGGTAGTGATGAATCGCTAACATTACAGAATTGGCTGTCGGACAAACTCAACAGATCCGTGAGGTCAAGCGACGTGATTTATCACGATGACTTAACGTTTCTGGTGCTTCCGGATGACAACTCGGTTTATTACCAAGTTCACATTTACCCATCGCGTAATCCATCAAATGAAGATACAAAGCAGCACTGAGATTGATTATGTTCACGGATTTGTTTTTAGCACTTTTGATAATTATCGTATTTTTCTTAATATTCCTTCCGGCCATTTGGTTACTGATCTGGAGTAAAGCCGCCAATGAAGAATCATATGATGAAACATTGCATTGTCACTGGTCTGATGATCACTGGCGAACAGACGGTTCTTTAAAGCTCGGCGCATTGGCGCACCTTGATGACACCATTGCTATCCCTAAATCAGACCATCATATTACGATCAATGATTTTCTGGTTGACCGACTTCGTAAACCGCCCAAATCAGGCGACATTGTTAAAGATTTTAATCTGAGATTTGTGGTGATTACTCGGACAAATGATCAAGTCGGGCAAGTATCGGTTTATGCAGATCGACTAAACGACAGGTTAACGTTCAACCTCCCTAATTAAAGCGCTTAATTTGTGACTATTGGCGGCTTGGGAACGTTTGCTTGAGCCTCTGTAGTGTCGGCCATTTTGTGATAAAAAAAACCATGCGGAGGGGAAATCCAGCATGGTCAAATGCAACTGCCCCATGCATCACAGTTGCCACATCATCCCAAACTAATGGGAAGGAAAAAGACTCATATAACATAAGTATTGATTGTAAAAAGAACCGTGGCGAAAAGTGGGCTACGGGTCGCCACGGCTAAATTCCTTACACTACGTTTTGCGATTCTAATTTTTGTTCCAGGCTTCCAGGCCACCGAGCAAGTTACGCACGTTGGTGTAACCCATTTCCTGCAAGGTGTGTGCAGCCAGACCACCACGGATACCCTTGGAACTAATGATAATGATAGTCAGATCTTTCTCTGGCATCTTTTCGTAGGCTTCAACTTCGAGGAAATTCCGGGGAATATTGAGCTCTACACCGTCAATACCGGGCTTTGAAGCAAACTCGCTGCGCGGACGAATATCTAAGCCATAAATTACATCGCCTCGCTCTAAGATTTCTTTAAGACGACTTGCCTTGATATGAGTTGTCTTTTTCATAATCGACTGGATGTAAGGGTTCTGTGAGGAGATTGCCATAGAGGTGTCACTCACCACGCGGTTTGCTTCTGCATCTGCGTTGTCTGTCTTCGTCTCGTCAGCAAAGGTAACCGGTGTCAATAAAGCAGCGAATGCCGTGGCTATCGTTAGGTGTTTAATTTTCATATTGTGACCTTTTAATCCTTTAAGTGGTTAATAGTGCAAATTGGCAGTAGTGCCGCATCTGTTTAATCAGACGACACTGTTTAGACGAAAGTCACAATTGATTTACATTTTTTTAAGGCCTCAATAAAATGTGACTTCAGCCGAAGAGAAGCAGTCAAACCTCAAACCAACTAATTTAGTGCTTAAAATTGTGACTATTGGGCAACACTCCCTTAAGTCCAAAAAGCATTCGAACCAAACCTGAGACCATTTTCCATGGATAATAATTTTTACAGCCTGGCGGCCATCATTTTATTGCTGGCCATCAACGCCTTTTTTGTTGCTGCTGAATTTGCATTGGTTAAAGCCAAAAATTTTCGTATTGACTTGCTGGCTGATCAGGGCAGTAAGTCGGCGTTACTCACTCAACGTATTCAGTTAAATCTGGAATCCTATCTGGCGGCCTGTCAGCTGGGTATTACTATGGCTTCACTGGGACTAGGTTGGGTGGGCGAGCCTGTGGTTGCAGCACTCTTGAAACCGTTATTTGCTAGTTTCGGCATATCGGAAGTGGCGATTCATACCACTGCGTTCATTCTTGGATTTTTACTATTTTCATCGCTGCATATTGTGATCGGTGAGCAGGTCCCCAAAACCTTTGCGATCCGTAAAGCAGAGCCCGTCTCGATGTGGTCAGCATATCCGCTGCACTGGTTTTATATCATGGCTTATCCCTTGAACTGGTTGCTAAACAAGGCATCGGGTTCCATTCTTACATTCTTTAATGTTGAGGAAGCGACACATGCCGACGTACTCTCAGACGCAGAGATTCGCGGCATCATTAACACTTCTGAAAAGCACGGTGATATGGGTGTCGATAAGGCCACCATGCTGCACAATATGTTTGAATTTGATACCCACACCGTTCAACAAATTATGGTGCCAAGAGGTGAGGTTGATTTTATCGACCTAAAAGCGGACTGGACACAAAACCTTGAAACCATAGAGCGCACCCAGCATTCCCGTTTCCCGGTCATTGACGGTAACCCTGAGGCACCAATCGGTATTCTGCTGATTAAAGACCTCTACAGTACCTTGCTCGGCTATGAAAACCAGATGCCTGAGCCAATCGACGTGATTCGCGACAACATTCGCACTCCCCTACTGGTTCCGGAAACACAGCCAGTCGTCAATTTATTTGAGTCAATGCGTCGCAGCCGGAATCATATGGCCCTGGTCATGGATGAATACGGCAGCTACTGTGGTGTCGTCACGATGGAAGACATGCTTGAGGAAATTGTCGGTGACATAGCAGATGAATTAGACATCGATGAGCCTGACGTATCCATTCGCTGGACAGGTGAGTATTGGGAAAGTTCTGGTCTGGTTTCAGTGACCGATATGGAACGCGTGACCGAAGTGGATTTTCCCAATGATATTGATGCAAACACCATTAGTGGCTTGTTTATGCTGACGCTCAACCGCATGCCCAGAGCCGGTGATGAAGTTGAACTGTTTGGCCTGCGCTTCCTGGCACTGGATATTGAAAATAACCGGGTAGGCCAGGTGCAAATTTATCGAGTGGAGCCCAGTGAATCCAGTGGCATCACAGAGAAACCCAGCGACACTACGGGGGCAGCAACTAATGAATGATCTTGTTGAAACGGCGGTGCCCACTGACGTAACCAGTCAGGTACTTCTGGCCTTAGACGAACATGATAACGATGAATTACGGGCGATCTTTACTGGACTAAACGCCAAAGAAACAGCGCATGTATTGGAATCCATTCCCGATGCTAGCCGCAGTCGCTTGTGGCAATTTATCCCGGATGCCCACAATGGTGAAGTACTGGTAGGGTTAGGCCAGATTGCCCGGGCGTCATTGGCTAGTAATCTGGACAATGAGCAATTGGTGGAGGCAGTCTCCAACCTTGGAAGCAATGACCTGGCCCAAGTCGTTGGCACTCTCTCTAATGAAACTGGTGATGCAATTCGCCAGTCACTCGACGTTGAGATTTTAGAGGGGTTGGAGACCGCTCTGGCCTTCCCGGAATCCTCGGCAGGGCGTTTGCTGGATACCCAGTCAGTCGCCATTCGAGCCGATACTACTCTGGGAACGGTGTTACGTTATTTGCAAAGACGTGAAGCCATTCCTGAGCATACCACCGCATTGATGGTGGTGGATCGTGACAATCATTTCAAAGGAGAGCTCCTGCTCTCTGAATTATTAACTCGAAATCCTGCGTGCAGGGTTGATGAGGCGATGAATCACAACGCTTTTTTTATCTCACCGGAGATGCCGCAAGCGGAGTTGGTGAAAGTCTTTCGTGAGCGTGATCTGATTTCCGTGCCCGTGGTTTCTCAGGAAGGCATTTTATTAGGCCGGATAGCGCTGGATGACATGATTGGCCTGCTCCGTGAGTCCACAGAACATCAGGCTCTCGGCGCGGTAGGACTGGATCAGGATGAGGATCTGTTTGCTCCGATCCTACCCAGTACCAAACGCCGATTATTTTGGTTGGGCATCAATCTTTGCACTGCATTTCTTGCGGCTTGGGTGATTGGTCTGTTTTCAGCGGTGCTGGACAAAGTGGTGGCCTTGGCAGTGCTTATGCCCATTGTCGCGAGTATGGGCGGCATTGCAGGTGGGCAAACCCTGACCTTGATTATTCGGGGATTGGCTACCGGAAAAATCAGCTCTGCAAATGCACGCTGGTTGGCTTATAAAGAAATTGCGATCTCGGTGATCAGTGGTTTCACCTGGGCGATTGTTGTCGGGATAGTCTCTTATCTCTGGTTTGAGGATATCCGGATTAGTCTGGTGCTGGCCGTTTCAATGGTTGTCAATTTATTGGTCGCTTCAATCTCTGGGTTTGGTATACCCATGTTGATGAAACGCCTAGGAATTGATCCAGCCTTAGCCGGTGGCGTGGTGTTAACAACCGCCACCGATGTTGTTGGCTTCATCAGCTTTCTGGGATTAGCGACTCTATTTCTGACTTGAACGATTTAATGAATCCACTTGTTAGCTGAGGCACGTAGCAAGTCCCCTACCTGGTAAAGTATTTTTTGAAAAACAAAAAATATTTGTGACTTGTGAGCATAAACCTCCGTCTCAGTGGTGGAACAACGCGATTTATGAATTTTTTTATACATCGCACCAGAATTTATTTTTATATTACAGTGAGTATTTAGAATGGAAGCACCAAAGCAACTAGCCCTATCTGTTAGCATCGCTGTTGCCACGTTGGCAGCAACGAGTGCGGTAGCAGAAGTTACCCTTTATGACTACACAGAAGCGACTAGTGACTACACTGATGCCTATGTGAATGGACAGTTCAATGCCACCGATGGTAATGGTCATGATCAAGCCGCCTACAACGCTAACCTGAATTTGAGCTATGAGAAGGTATCGAGTACGCCCGATCGCAACATAGGCACCAGGCTTGACGCCAACGGTTCAATTAGTCGTGCCTCAACTGTAGGTGCGGGTTCAGTAAGTAACTACACATTGAACGGTAGTGTCACGCTGGATAACTATTTCCGCTCAGGTTCAAAAGGTGCTTTCTGGTACGGATCGGGTGAAGTAGGTGTCAAAAAAGGCCAGGATGAGCCGTTCAGTAAGATTGGTATCGGTTTAGGTTATGGCCGTGTGGTTAACGTTACCCCGATGGCAAAGGCGATTCGCTTAGTTGAAGCACTGAAGCAGCAAGGTGCATTAAAGTCAACGCCGAGCAAAGCAACTTATCAAACCATTGCCAATATCATTGCCCGTGAAAACGAGTACAAATCAAAGTTTGGTTTTGCAAAGTACGAGCAAAGCTGGATCACTGACATTGAGCGTGCCTTAGTGGCTAGTGGACAGGTGAATGGTTCGCTAAATGCAGCAGGCATCATTGAGTCACGCGACGTGTTGGTCAATGAGCGTATCTCCACCCGTAAACACGGCTGGTTAGTTCGTGCCGGTTTAGGTTTAGTGTTGACTAACTTTGACGGATCGGATGGTGGTGATCCATCTCTGGACATTGGCGCTGAATATCATCGTCCACTGAACAACCGCACACAGCTATCTAGTGTGGCTAGCATGTCGAGCATTTATGGTGACGATGATCCGAGCTATCGCTTTATCAATAACCTATCATTGACTCATGAAATGACCGACAAAATTGACTGGGAAAATACCTGGACGCTGGATTACAACAAAGCGGGCACAGCCAATGCAAACGATATAACAAACAATACGTTGTCATCAACTTTCCGCTACTATCTGGATAACCAGCTAGACCTAAATGTCACAGCAAAAGCGTCTAAACTCGACGATGGCGTTGGCAATAATGGTAACGATGATGTAGACACCTCACTAAACGTAGGTGTGAGCTATCGCCTGAGGTAACAACTAGTTTGCAATAGCTAGATTGGCAGGACTGGCGCAGAATGAACATTCCCCTCATTCTGCGCCTTTTTTGTTGGTGCTTATTCAATAAAAATAACCCTCTCAGAAAGCACTGAATAGGGTATGCCTGTGACAAACCCAATTGTATAATAGTCGCTCTGAACCATTGGTTCAAAATTTCAACACGAGCACAGAGCTAAATGACTAGTAATATAAACCAGCTGGCTACGGTAGGCTGGAGAGAGTGGGTGTCCCTGCCTGAATTAGGCTTACCAGCCATTAAAGCGAAGATCGATACCGGGGCACGCACTTCAGCTCTGCACGCTTTTTTAGTCGAGCGTTACAAGCAAAAAAACCAGGATTGGCTGCGCTTTCACATGCACCCGGTTCAGCGTCAAACTGACACCGTGGTGGTCTGCGATGCGCCATTAAAAGATGAAAGGGAAGTTACTGACTCAGGCGGACACACTGAGCTACGATATGTGATTGAAACCAATTTGCATATTGGGGAAGCTCACTGGCCCATCGAAGTGACGTTAACCAATCGCGACAACATGCGGTTCAGAATGCTTATTGGTCGTGAGGCACTGAAAAACAGGCTGTTAGTTGATTCAGGGCACTCCTATTTACAGGGTGAAAAGCATACACATGAATATTATCCTAACGGATAAGGTGACTAACGCACATTTTTAGTTCTGGTTTGACCCGGTTTTGCATTGCGCTCGATCAGTTCAATAATCAGACCAGCAACATCTTTTTTCGATGCTCTCTCAATGCCCTCAAGGCCTGGAGAGGAATTAACTTCCATCACCAGAGGTCCACGCTCGGAGCGTAACAAGTCTACTCCGGCAACATTTAATCCCATGATTTTGGCCGCATTCACTGCGGTGGCACGCTCTTCTGGTGTTAACTTAACTAACGTTGCGGAACCGCCGCGGTGTAAGTTAGACCTAAACTCACCTTCTTGCGCCTGACGCTTCATGGCAGCAACCACCTTACCCCCAACTACTAAGCATCTGATGTCTGCACCACCTGCTTCAGCGATGAACTCCTGTACTAATATTTGTGCTTTCAATCCTCTAAAAGCTTCAATAACGCTTTCTGCTGCCTTGCGCGTTTCAGCCAATACCACACCAATACCCTGCGTCCCTTCCAATAACTTAATAACATACGGCGGCTTACCAATGAAATTTAATAAGTCGTCGGTATCATCCGGAGAATGAGAGAAACCAGTCACTGGCATGCCTACATTCTTGCGCGATAACAGTTGCAAAGAGCGCAATTTGTCTCTTGAACGACTAATTGCCACAGATTCGTTGACCGGATACACCCCCATTACCTCAAACTGCCTCAATACGGCGGTCCCATAGAAAGTTACCGACGCGCCAATCCTTGGGATCACAGCATCGAAACCGCCAAGGGTTTCACCTTTGTAGTGAATTTGAGGCTTGCCACTGGTAATGTTCATATAAACGCGTAATGCGTCAAGTACAATGACTTCATGACCACGCTCTTGTGCAGCGTCAACCAAGCGACGCGTTGAATATAAACGTGGATTACGTGACAGTATGGCAATTTTCATTAGCGGTTCCTGCTGGGTTATGTCTCGGTCGAAATTGACACTCGGTTTTGAAAAACCGGATTGATAGTCGCCTACCAGTAATTTTAAGCGACGGTATGCGCAGCCATATTCTCCAGTGCTTTAACCATGCCTGAATGATCATCATCCCCACCACCATTTGCAACACAGGAGTTAAATAACTCCTGAGCAGTGGCAGTGTTAGGCAAACTCATTCCCATAGCTCGCGCTGACTCTAACGCGAGATTAAGGTCTTTCTGATGTAGATTGATGCGAAAACCGGGATCAAAGGTGCGCTTAATCATTCGTTCGCCATGCACTTCGAGTATCTTAGAGGAAGCAAAACCACCCATTAGCGCTTCTCTGACAATCGCAGGGTCACAACCCGCTTTTGAAGCAAACAATAAGGCTTCACTTACCGCTTCAATATTCAGCGCTACAATAATCTGATTAGCAACTTTGCAGGTCTGACCCGCACCGTTATGCTCACCAATCAGGGTTATATTCTTACCCATGACATCAAATAATGGTTTAGCGCGATCAAACGCAGCCTTGGGGCCACCTACCATAATCGTAAGGGTTGCTGCTTTTGCGCCGACTTCACCACCGGATACCGGTGCATCGACATATAAGCCACCCTTCGCATTAACCTGTTCAGCCAATGCTTTAGTCGCCACCGGACTAATCGAACTCATGTCAATGACCAGTGACTTGTCGTTGATAGCCTCTAGCAAGCCATCTGTACCAGCGATTACTCGCTCAACGTCGGGCGTATCGGGCACCATGGTGATTATGGTTTCGCAGGCCTCTGCGACCTTTGCCGGTGTATCAACAACTTCTACCGCTTTATCCTGAAGATTTTGCGGCAGTGTTGACTTGTTCAGGCAGGTATAAATTGTGTGACCTGCTGAGGCCAACTGCTCGGCCATTGGTGCGCCCATGACGCCCAGTCCTATAAATCCAATATTCATCTGTTTAATATCCTTATTCAAACAATGAGAAGCGCTTAAACGAGGCGATCTCCGGGTGTTTTGCCAGCGAAGAATGCATCAAGATTATCCAGTGCACGAAAACCCATGGCATCACGCGTCTCGAAGGTTGCACTGCCAATATGTGGCAATAGCATAATATTCGGGTGCTTAGAAAACGCAGGGTTTCCACCAGGCTCTGTCGCAAAGCAATCCAGACCTGCCCCTGCGATTTTGCCAGATTCTATGGCAGCTAACAGAGCAACTTCATCAATCAACGCGCCACGTGCTGTATTGACGATAATCGCACCATCAGGCAGTTGCGCAATGGTTTCAGCATTAATAATACCTGTCGATTCTGGAGTGGCCGGACAATGAAGCGACAAGAAGTCAGAGACTGCAAGCAGGGATTCCAATGAGTCGTGATAAACTGCACCCTGCTCTAGCTCTGGGGCAAGTCGGCTGCGATTGTGGTAGTGCACATCCATATCAAAACCGCGCGCGCGTTTGGCCATCACTTGCCCCACACGCCCCATTCCAACAATACCAATGCGCTTACCGCTGACCTGAGTACCGACCATAAAGGAAGGACTCCAGGAATCCCAAGCGCCAGTACGAACCATATTATCCCCTTCTGGCGCGCGACGAGCCGCTCCTAGAAGCAATAACATGGCAATTTCTGCGGTAGCATCGGACAACACATCCGGCGTATTGGTTACGCAAATACCTTTTGCTTTGAGCGCCACCAAATCACAGTGATCAACGCCAACCGAGTGATTAGCGATAATCTTTAATCTTGGATCAAGCTTGCTTACTGTATCGGCATCAAAATGCTCAGAGTGGCAAGGCAAAATAGCGTCAACCTCCGCACTCATACGGATAATATCTTCTGCACTACTGACCGTATCATCTGGGTTCAGAACCACGTCATAATCACGCGCGGCTCTGGCTTCAGTATTGGCAGAAAGTTTGCGTGAAATCCACACGCGAGGCTTTTGATTAGTACTCATGGCTCTACTTCAGGGGTCTTTATTAATCTTCAGTGGACGATTGATCAGTGTCTTTATCTTTCTTTCTGATCGCGGTGTCATATAAGTCATACAGCGCAAGCAGCAATACAAAAGCCACGATAATCGCAAATGGCAATCCGCCGTAAAAGCCGGCAAAGCCTTGGGAAATACTAATAGCCAAGCCAATAACAAACGTTCCAACGAGACCTAAACCAATAAATCCTGCAATGATGGCTGTTGTTCTTGTAGACATGATTTATTCCATTGTTAAGAGTTTACCTGCTGGTGCAAATCAGCAAGAAAGTGACGGGTGGTGCGCATCAACCGATCGTCTTCATTTAACGCACCGATTAATTGCACGCCGATGGGTAAACCGGTTTCACCTGTCAGTAATGGTAGATTAATACAGGGTAATCCGCAGAGTGTCCAGATAGTGCAACAGACCGGATCACCCGTTCCCTCGGCTGAAATTAATGGCGCTTCACCCAACGCTGATGCTGACAGTATCGCATCGTATTCATTGAAAAAGCTTTTAAACCAATCATCCGCGGCGCTGCGGATCTCCAGTGCTTCCTGATATTGCTCATCACTATAGTTACGCGCATTTTCAAGCACTGGTTTAACTGTATCGCTAATTTGATCCCAATGCTCACCACATTCGGCTTCTAACCTTCTTAGTATTTCGTATTCGTGAATGATTTTGTGACAGGGAATTAAGGTATTAAACGATTGCGGTGCGGGTATACGATCGACATTTGTCCCCAGCGTTTCTAAGAGCTCTTCAAAACCAGCCGCCGCATCAGCACCATAAAGGCCAGAGTATGGCATATCGATCCATGCAAAAGTGGGATCTACTGGCGCATCTTGTAAATAGCCTTGTAGCATTTTCGGTTTAGGTGCGATGTAGCTTGCGGTATCCTCACGATCATAGCCCGCCACCACATCGGCAAGTAAGGCGATGTCTCCAATATCACGACCGAAAAATCCGACCTGATCCAAGGTATTAGAAGTCTCTAATGCACCTCGTCTGGAAACAATGCCGCGTGACGGTTTAAAGCCGTAAACACCACAAAAAGATGCGGGTCGTATGACTGAACCGTTAGTTTGGCTACCAACCGCTAACGGAACCTGTCCCGCCGCAACCGCTGCCGCTGAACCACTGGATGAACCACCGGGGGTATGTGCAGCATTGTGAGGGTTACGAGTGTCAGAAGGGTGCATGAAAGCTAGTTCTGTTGTTACGGTTTTACCCATTACAACTGCACCCGCTTCTTTTAAACGCTCAACGACAGCACAATCAACTTCTGGTTGGCGGTCTTCAAATATCGTGGAGCCACGTTGAGTAGGCATATCAGCCGTATCAAAGATATCTTTAATACCAACGGGGATGCCATGTAATTCACCCACAGGCAGACCATGCAAGCGCGAGGAATCACATACCTCTGCCTGAGCTAGTGCTTGATCTTTATCGAGCAACGCCCAAGCGCCAATATCAGCATCGGTTTTCTCAACGATATCGAGGCAGTGGCCGACTAAAGCGGCCGAAGTAAACGAGCCTTCGGTAATTTCTTTGACAAAGTCCCGAACCGTCTGCGCTTGTTGGTTTGTCGCTTCGGTCAAGGTATGTATTCCCCAAACAGATAGTCAGGGAACCATAGCGCGATGCCGGGGAACATATACATCAGGAACATCACAAATATAACGATGCCCAGATAAGGCATTATCCCCTTGAAGATCTCCATCAACTCTATTTCGTTTTTGAGCACCCCCTTTAAGTAATAAGCGGACATCGCCATGGGCGGGGTGAGGAATGAAGTTTGCAAGTTGAGCGCAACCAACATCGCAAAGAAATAAGGGTTAACACCAAAGGTATCTAGCATGGGTAAGAAAATCGGCACGAATATGATCAGGATTTCAGACCACTCAAGCGGCCAGCCCAATATAAAGATGATCAGCTGTACCATGATCAGGAACTGCCAAGGCTCAAGATCCATCGCCAGCACCCAGTGCTCGATAACATCGTGCCCACCAAGGTAGGAAAATACCGAAGCAAACGTCCAAGAACCCACGAATAGCCAACACACCATTGCCGTGGCTTTGGCGGTCAGGAATACGGATTCTTTAAGTTTCTGCCAAGTCAATGAACGGTAAATTACGGCCAGTACTAGTCCACCCAAGGCACCCATCGCCGCCGCTTCAGCCGGTGTAGCAAGCCCACCCAGAATAGAACCCAGCACCAGCATGATAAGTAAGGTTAACGGTACAAACGACGTAAATAATTGCCAGTAAATTTCCTTGCGCGAGATGTCTTCATCATACACAGGCTTAGGTGCAATCGAAGGGTTCAGATACACCCGCACAATCACGTAAACAATATAGCTTCCAGCTAGCAGAAGCCCGGGGAATACAGCTGCAGCGTATAAACGTAGCGGAGAGAGTTCGGCAATTGCTGCGTAAACGATCAGCATGATCGATGGTGGTATCAGGATACCAAGAGTACCACCCGCACAAATGACACCAGCCGCAAAATCCTTTCGGTAATGTGCTTTGGCCATGGCAGGATAAGCCAGTAGCCCCATCAAGGTAACAACGGCACCAACGATACCACTAGCGGTTGAGAACACCGCACAGGTCAAGAGAGCGGCAATCGCCATCGAGCCGGGTAAGTTTCGTGCCGCCAGATTAAGCGATGAAAATAGCTTGCTGACTATATTCGCCCGTTCGACCACGTAGCCCATGAACAGAAACAGGGGTATGGCAACGAGCGTATCGTTTTCCATTACCGAGTAGGTATTCTGATTCAACAGGTAGAAAATCTGATTGCTAAACGCATCAGAAATCGTTTCTATCGACCCCGCCTCATAATAGGCGAAATAGCCAAAACCAACACCCATTGCAAGCAGTGTAAAGGCGACTGGAAAACCGAGCAGCACCATCACAATGAACAGGCCTAACATTAAAATTGCGACTTCAGGATTTGTCACGGCAGACTACTCTTTAGGTTGATAAATGGGGGATGAGAAAATGGACTGACTCATCATCGTTCCATTAAGGTATCTTCAGTTTCACGAACGTCTTCCAAACGACTCATCCATACGCCGCTGCGCATGGCTTTCCAGCTGCGAATAAGCTCGGCAAAGCCTTGCAACATCAGCAGTCCGCCAGCTAGTGGAATGAGTGTTTTGAAGAAATAAACTTGTATGCGAGCCGGACTGTTCCAACTCACTTCTTTATAGCGCCAGGAGTCTGATGCGATTTCTGCTCCGAACCAAAACAGCGCGATCATGCCTGGGAAGAAGAACAGTAAATAGAGGGTAAAATCCAGGAAGCCCTGAACCCGTACCGGAAATAGCCGATAAATTACGTCACCACGAACATGGGCATCTTGGGCAAGCGCGTAAGGGCCGGCCATTAAAAACAGAGCGCCATACATTTGCACCATCATGTCAAACGCCCAAACCGTTGGCGCATTTAACACATATCGAACAAACACTTCGTATGAAACCGATAACGTCAGTATCAGTATGCACCAACCGAATGCCCTGCCAACCCAAACGCTGAGACTTTCAATGGCATAAACAAGTTTGGTCATGAGGCAGTCGCTCCATTTAAAATTATTAGCGGATGGTTTGTTCAGAGATTAGCGTATCGGTAATGCAGCCAAACTGCGAAGGCAGAAAACTGCCTCCACAAATCGACTTAACAACGAATGAATTATCCGAAGTAGTGCTTATAAGCTAGCTTGTAGTCAGGCTGATTCAGGTTCAAATAGCCCATTACATTTTTCGCGTAAGTTTTTTGTGACTCGATGACTTTCGCGAAGAACTCATCAGAACCAGACATGCGTGTGACAACTTTATCCCATGCAGCCAACTGAGCGGCCATGACAGAATCAGGCGTGCGGTGTACGTTTACACCCTGCTCATCACGTAGCTTCACAAGGTCATCCGCATAACGCTTTGTGTTGTTCCAGTAGAAGTTCGAGTTCTCAGCTTCAGAAGCGTACTTCAGAATCGCCTTCAGCTCATCCGGTAATTTGTCATACTTCTTCTTATTGAAACTCACTTCAAAGAATTCCTGCGACTGGTGGAAACTCGCTAGGTGATAGTCTTTTGATACGTCTTGCATACCGAAGTCACGGTCAGACGTTGGGTTGTTAAACTCTGCCGCATCGATCAAACCTGACTTCATTGCTGGCTGAATTTCTCCACCCGGAAGCTGTACCACCGACATACCCATTTCGAGTAAAACGTCAGCAGCTAGACCGACGGTACGGTACTTAAGACCGTCCATTTGCTTAGCATCTTTGATTTCCTCTTTAAACCAACCCAGAGGCTGTGCTGGCATGGGACTGTTAAAGAAACTGACTAGGTTGAGACCAAGTTTGGCCATTAACTCGTCAAATAACTCTTGTCCGCCACCGTAGTAGACCCAGCCCAGAACTTCCTGACTTGACCAACCAAAACAAGGACCTGTACCAAACAATGAGGCAACTGGAGACTTTGAGTACCAGTAAGCAGGCACGTAGTGAACCGCATCCAAAACACCGCGATGTACCGCATCTTGCATCTGACTGGTCTTGACCACTGAGTTTACGGGTAATAATTCGATTTTGAGTGCGCTACCTGCCATGTCATTAACGCGCTTCACGTATGACTGAGCATTCTCAAGGAAAATTCCGCCACCCCATGCTGCCTGCATTTTGAGAGTGACTGGCTTTGCCGCTTTAGCGACCATTGGGGCTGCAATCGTTCCAGCTGCGGTAGCGGTTGCTGCCATAGCAGAACCTTTTAGAAATTTACGTCGGCTAACCGTCGTTTCTTCGACTTTCTTTTCGCTCATAAGATGAATCCTCCGATGTTTGATTTGCTAACAAGCTACACTGCGACAGTGTTTGCAAAGATCACTATACATCAAAATATTAAAAATCTGCAATGAGAACCCTTCAATACTGGTGATTCCCTACGATCTTGTGGTGCTCTTCAAAATTATTAATTGTCGAACAGGCACAGCAGCATAAAAAAGCTGACTGAAAATCTATCACCAAAAAGCTTAAAGCGCTATAGTCGTGCGTGAACAGTTACAGATGCGAGCAGTGACTGTTTATCTATGAAAAAGTCAATTATTGAAAATCGAATACCTATGAACATTCTTCTAGCGGACGACCATGCCTTATTCAGAGATGGTTTTTCAATGATCATCAGCTCTACCGTGGCCGAATCGGAAATTTTCCCCGCTAACAGCTGGGCAGAAGCGCTGAGCATGATTAAGCAACAGCCCTTTGATATCGCCCTACTCGATTTATTTATGCCGGGCGCCAGACCTTGGCATGAAGAGCTGGCAACGTTTATGGCACAGGCTACGGATTTGCCAGTATGTATTGTTTCGGCGTCAAACAATCAAACCCATATCGACCAAGTCTTCAAGCTGGGTGTAAAAGGTTATATAAACAAAACCTCAGGGGCATCTGAGGTTCAGACAGCACTTTCCAAAATAGTCAGGGGTGGTCGATATGTGCCAAGACCTAAATGGCAAAGCCTTCCTTCTACCGTTGAAACAGCAAATTTAAAACTTACCTGGCGTCAAAGAGAAATACTCATTTTGATCGCCGAGGGCAATAGTAATAAGCGGATTGGGCTACACCTGGATATCACTGAAAGCACGGTTAAACGGCATGTTTATAATCTGTTTAAGGCATTGAATGCAAACAGCAGAATTGAAGCGATACAGATTGCCAAAAGTCAGGGCATACTGACAAACAGTGAAACCTAGCTGACATATGGACACTGAATATACATCCATTCAAGACCTTGGCGCTGTCCTCACGCCCACACAGCTTGTTAAGTTTGTGCAAAAAGCTGTGCCTGACCTAAAACTCAGAAAGTCGTCCCTTGAGCTAGCACTTGAAAAACAGCAGTGGCAGGTCGCCGCTAAGCAAGCACACAGTTTCAAATCCAGCATTAGCCTGCTTTCGTGTGACAGCCTTGCTGCTAACCTCAATCTCATTGAAGCTGGAGAGCTTGAAGCAATCAAGACAGCCGAGTTTAGGGAGTCGGTGATGATTCAATGCCAACAATTGATCGATGACCTGGAAGGCTACCTAAGCGAAAACCAGCCCTAAAATCCGCAACCAGAACCTATTCTTTTTGGCTGGGCTCAGCGTCTATAACACTACAAATCGCATGGTACAAATCCTGATATTCAAATGGCTTGGATAGAAATCCGTTCATCCCTGCGGTCTCACATTTTTGTTTAACCTGAGTTAAGTCGTGAGCAGTTAGCGCAATAATCGGCACATTACGATTTAAGCCATGCTCCCTTACCCACTGGCTAACCTCGAGACCACTCTTGCCAGGCAAGCTGATATCCATCAAGACCACGTCAAAGTTTTTGTGTTGCAGTTGAACGATTGCACTCTCACCTGTCGCTGTCAGTGAGACGTTACCGCCCATATTTTTAATCATTTCGCCACCGACGTAACGGTTTAGCGGCGCATCATCCGTCAATAAAATCTGAATACCCGCTGGCAAAATAAAGTTTTTCAGATCACTAGCTTCCAGCTCTGAAGAAACCACGTAGTTCTCTGCAATTTCAAATACAAGATCAAAATAAAAGCGACTCCCATGACCTAGCTGGCTTTCAACTTGTAAATTTCCACCCATCAGCTCAACCAAACTTTTGCTGATGGCTAAACCTAAACCAACCCCTTCACTGAACACAGAGTCAGCATTAACGACTCTTTGATAAGGGTCAAATAATGTTTTCGTAGACTGCGGAGAAAGCCCAATACCCGTATCAATAACGCTAAACTCCAATCGCACCGAAGTGTCTGTGGGTGACGCCAACTGTTTCACCACCAAACTAACTTCACCATCATCGGTGTATTTAATGGCATTGCTAATCAGGTTGATCAAAACCTGTGACAGGTGGCCTCTGTCGCCCGTTATGGCGTTTGATAGCACATCTTCACCAACCAAGGTTAATTCAAGTCCTTTGCTTTCCGCCTGTTGCTCCAGAATATTTTTCACTGATCGCAATGCGATCTCTAAACGAAAGCCTTGCTGGTCTAATTCAAAACTATCGTTTTTAACTTTGGCAAAATCCAATACATTATTAACAAGCTGCATCATGTATCCACAGGACACTTCTAACTTTTCAACATAGGTTTTTTGTGTAGCATCAAGTTGACTGAATTTGAGCAATGTCCCCAAGCCTACAATGGCATTCATGGGCGTACGCAGCTCGTGACTCATTACCACCAAAAAGTCTTCTTTTGTCTTTGCTCTGACTTTTAAAATGGTCATTTTCCAGTAATAAATGATGGAAAAAATAAGAGCGATCAACGCAATTGCGCCAAGCGCAACTTTCCAAATTAGAGAATAGTCGATCTCTTTTTCGTATTTAACAGGAACCCACTTTGAAAAAATCTCTCTGTGCATTTCATTACTAATATTATTGACCGTTTTTTGCAGTATGCTTAATAAAGTCGTATCTTTCTTTATCACGGCAATCGAGAGCTCTAAGTTTTCAGATATTTTCCCGGCTATTTTTAGTTCACCAAAGTATTTACTTTGAAACTCATAGCCTATGCCGACCAATGTATCGATGTAACCAAAAAACTCTTCGTTTTTAACTTTATCTAAGCCTTGATAAATATCATCGACCTCTACCAACGTTAGCGAGGGGTATTTTAATCTAAGGATATCAACAAAAGCATCACCCCTGATAATGCCTATCTTTTCACCTTCTAAATCCAATATATTATTAATAAACGGCCCATCAACCCTTGTTGCTACAACGAGTGGCACATCGAGATAATGACTCGTGAAGTTTAAATATTCTTTTCTTTCACGGGTTTCCATCCCTAAGGCCATCATATCGCAGTCACCCTGCTTTATATGACTGATGGAATCATTCCAGCTTTTAGTCTTTACCAGCTCAAATTTTGCAGAAGTTATTTTTTTAAATAACTCATAATAATCAGCACTCATGCCAGCATGCTCACCTTTTTCATTGAGCCCTTCAAAAGGTAAGCCTGTAGGATTGATGCAATACTTGATAATATTTTTATCGAGATAGGCCACCTCGCTATCACTAAGCTCTATATGCCCTCCAGCATATTCTTTGATTGACCCTATCCATTTATTAACAATGCCTTCTTTCTCATTTTTGGTGATACTGCTAAGGCCTTTTTCTAAAATCGCACTAAGCAGAGGCTTTTCAGTCTGAACACCCAAACGTAAGTCTTCTTTATTGGTATTTGGCAGGGTTAACTCGCTAGCGAGCTTTATATTAGTATAGGAATGCTTTTTTATTAGGTAATTTATATTGGTAAGGTTTTGAAATAAAGCATCGACTTTCCCAAACACCAAATCTCTCGTAATATCCTCATAGGTATCATAATAAACCAGATCCATCGTGCCCATTTTCTCGAGCTCTTTTATATAAAAAACATCCTTTAGAACACCCACCTTTTTATTTTCAAGGCTTTTTACCCCTGAGTAGTCCCCAAAATCGTCCCTTACAAAAACCATAATCGGTATTTCGTAGTAGGCACTGGTAAAAATGGTAAATGGCTCTCTGTATTTTTTATAAGAAATACTTGTTATTACATCGACTTTTTTATCTTGAAAAGCCTGATAATTAGTCGTCCAGTTGCCGTAGATTTTTTCAAAATACAAACCTGTTTTTTCAGAAAGAAGCTTTAGCAAATCATGTTCAAAACCAACTGGTGTATTTTCAATCAAATACGAAAATGGCGTAAAGTCCGACATCATCGCTACTTTTACTTCAGGATTTGCCGCAATGTACGCCTGCTCTTCCTTGGTAAAATCCGCAGCTTCTACAGTACAAGCCACAAGCAGAGAGCAAATTAGCAACAACCTCAAGAATAGTATTTTCATAAAAACCTTTTTAACAATGCCTGTATCTCACCAACGTCTATACATTTAGTTTCAGCTGCACGCTCTTTGTATGACATTTAATCATCGGGGGATATTAGAGAAAGCGTACTGCGTAACAGAATCAATTATTAGCCAAATAGAAAACTATAAATATACAACTTTAGTATCAAAAACTACGACTCTCACTGAAATATAAATTAGCTATGTTAAGGCTTTTTTTAAATATCCCGTAAAAAATCAAGAATAGCGTCAAAACCTTGCTTAGATTTGGGCAGGTGAAAAATAAGACAGCTTAGTCGGCGTACATAGCACTAAAGTTGTATTTTTTACAACTACAGTTGGATTGTCGCCCTCTACGAGCACTCTTAAGCTAACCCCATCCACTAATTGGGTAGTAATCGCGGTTAGCACTCAACAGTAACAACGGTTAAAGACTTTACAAAATAGGTTTCGCAGGGGGAACAAATGTTAGATACAAATCATCAGCTATACAAGCTTGCTGAGTCGGTTGATTGGGGATTTCTTGAAACAAGGATTATCAGTATTTTAGGGCATGATCATGTGCCACATTGGCGTGTGGTGACGGGGTCGATTTACCTGAAATCCTTTTATGATCTGACTTCGACAGAGCTCATGGCAATGTGGTCGGAGTGCCAACACCTTCGCTACTTCTGCGGCGGCGAACTAGCCAGTAATGCTCTTACAGATTTTCCACTATCACAAGCTGAGCTGGATAAGCTTTCCTGTGAGCTAATCGGAGAGGGATACGATGCCATGATTAAAGCGTTACAAGCCCAGGCTACCGTGGACGTTGATGCCGAGCACAACGTCCAGGCTGCGATTCACTAGCAAACGGCTACTGAAACTATCCTAAATACTTTGGTGAAACGCCATGAAACTACTTATGAAACAACAGTTGTTAAACCGTTACTTACTGCACGGCTTACTCGGCGCGTGGTTGGCCACAACACTTGCATTTCCAGCGCAAGCAAGTCTTACCATGTTTAACCTCAACGCGAATGAGGGCAGCTTCCCTTCCTATCTTACACCTTTCAAGGACAAGCTGTATTTTACCGCCAATGACGGAAGCAATGGCACCGAACTTTGGGTAAGCGACAATACAACTGCAAGCATCACGATGCTCAAGGATATCAGGCTGGGTGATTTGTCCAGCTTCCCTTTCCATCTGACAGCCTTTAACGACAGGCTGTATTTTCAAGCCAATGACGGCAATCACAGTGAAGAACTTTGGGTCAGTGACGGTACAGCAGCAGGCACGACAATTCTTGTGGATATCATGCCAAGTGAGAACGAGTCTAGTTCGCCTTCCCATCTCGCCGCCTTCAACAACAAGCTGTATTTCGCGGCCAATGACGATACCCATGGCACGGAGCTCTGGGTCAGTGATGGCACAGCAGCAGGCACCACGTTGCTCAGTGATCTCAATCCTATTGGAGACGGGTATCCCTCCAAGTTCACTGTGGTCAACGAGACCTTGTATTTCAGTGCCAGTGACGGTAGAAATGGATATGAGCTTTGGGTCAGCGATGGCACGGCGGCAGGCACTACAATGCTTAAGGATGTTAATTCTGGTGTCGGTAGCGGCTCCCCCTCCCAGCTCACCGCCTTCAACGGTATGCTTTATTTCTCAGCCTTTGACAAGAGTAATGGCCGCGAGCTTTGGGGCAGCGACGGCACGACAGCAGGCACCATGATGCTTAATGATATCAACTCTGCGGAGGCTAGCAGCCGCCCTGAATATCTCACCGTCGTTAGTGACACGCTTTATTTCAGGGCTAATGATGGTATTAATGGATATGAGCTGTGGGCGCTTGGTGCTCTGCAACCCAACCAAGCTCCTGTGCCAGTTCCTGCTGCAACTGAAGTGATAGCACAGACAACCCACTGATATTGACTACTGTACAGTCTGCACCATTAACTACGCCATCAGAAATCGGCTTTGTTAGCTGTCTGAATGTTTTTCTGCGAGCCTTTCTGGTGCAATTGCCCACCACACAAACCAAATAAATAGAAATTGCAGCGGAAGGCGAATGTATAATAACAACTCTGGGATATTACTGTATCTCTCCGGGTGCAATGCCATGTGTATATTCGCTGGATAGACGGCAATCATTAATGCAATTAGCCCATAGCCAGCTAGTAAACGAAATTTTGGTATTAAAATACCGATGGCACCTAAAATTTCAAAGACGCCGCTAATGATGACCAACTCTTTGTGGTAGCCCAAGTAATCGGGCATCGCCTTTATAAAAAAATCAGCCACAACAAAATGGGCGATACCGCCCGTTAGAAAGAATGCTGCGATAACTAAGAGTGGGATGCGAGGCATCAGTGGTTACCTAGATTCATTTTTCAAACAACTTTAGTTTTCTCTTGCACGTTATGAGCAATCACATCTTCTCTTTTCGATTTGGGTGCATTGAGCACCATCGAGGTTTGCGCGAAGTGGCCAAAGCCATGGCTGGATAGGTCAACCAACAGATGTTGTTTTGTCATTTTACCCGCTTAACGTTGATCAAAGTCCACAACCACTTCATCACTGACCGGATGCGCCTGACAAGTCAAAATATAGCCTGCTTCAATCTCATGCTTTTCCAAACCATGTGTGAGATCCATCTCCACCTGCCCACTAATTAACTTCGCTTTACAGGTCGAGCATACACCCGCTTTACAGGCATATGGCAGCTCCATACCCTGATCCATGCCAGCATCCAGAATGTTCTCACCCACCGTCGCCAAATCAAAACTCGTCGAGCGACTGTCAGCAACTACCGTGACTTTACAGACTTTCTCCTCGCCATAGGTATCAATGCGCTGCTTCGACTTATCGAGCATCGCCGCCGCATCTTCAGCTGAGTTAGCAAACAATTCGTAGTGAATATTATCCTCACTAATACCCGAACGACGAAAACCTCGCGATACTTCCGACATCATCGACTCAGGACCGCAGATAAACACATCATCTGTTTGGGTAATATCGATCAAGCCTGCTTTGTGCAGTGCTGCGCCTTTTTCATTATCAATTTTGCCACTTAGCAGATCAGCACCCTGATCTTCCTGACTCATAATATTGATCCATTGGAAGCGACTCATATAGCGGTTTTTGACGAAGTTCAAATCATCCCGAAAAATCACTGAATTGCTGCGTCGATTGCCATAAATCAATGTTACTTTGCTCTGCGGCTCTTCTGACAAAATTGTTTTGAGGATTGAAAGAATCGGTGTAATCCCACTGCCCACTGCGATACACATATAGTTTTTGGCAGCACTAGCATCAAGCTGAGTATAAAAGCTCCCCTGCGGTGGCATTACGTCAACCGTGCCTCCTACTTTGAATATATCATTGGCGAAATTGGAAAACTGCCCATTGCGAACGCGTTTAATCCCTATTCTTAAATGCCCGTCATTAACCCCTGAACAAATCGAGTAGGAGCGACGTACTTCGTCTCCATCTATCGTTGCCCTCAGTGTTAAAAACTGCCCCTGTATAAATCGGAAGGTGTCTTTTAACGCACCGGGCACGGCGAAACTGATACACACAGCACTGTCAGTTTCAGGGCGAACCTCGGCAATAGTTAGCGGGTAAAAACAGGTATCCGACATCGGAACATCCTTATATCTGTTTGAAATAATCGAAAGGCTCAAGACAATCGGAGCATTTGAAAAGTGCTTTACAGGCAGTTGAAGCAAATTCGCTGATGCGCTCGGTTTGCTCCGAGCCACAGCGTGGGCAGCGGATACCTGCCTCTGGTGTTAATAAACAGCCCCCAACTTTATTTCCTGGTGGGGCGATGCCGTATTCCAGCAGCTGCTGTCGCCCCAAGGGAGACATCGCATCGGTTGTCCAGGCGGGTGCCAATTGCATCTTCACTGTGAAATTCTCGATACCTGCTCTACACAATGCAGCTGAAACATCATCGCGAATCGTGTCCATCGCCGGACAGCCTGAATAGGTTGGTGTAATACTTATAGTGTACCGCTCTGATTCAACGCTGACGTCACATAAAATACCCAAATCCCAAATACTGACAACAGGAATTTCAGGGTCTTTTACCTCATCCAATAAATCCCAGATCTCAGCATGTTCAGACTGGTGTCGTCGGTGTAGTCTTTCGACCCATACTGTGTTCTGCTTGACTTCAAGTGTTAAGTTCGCTGTGGTATCAGCGGGGGCTTTTTGTGAAGTAACTATGCTCACCACTCACAACCTGAATTTGAGCGATGTAAAAACTGCATTTCTGTTAGCAAGTGTCCAAGGTTTTCCGTGTGATAACCCGTGCGCCCGCCTTTGACTACCCAGTCATCTTCTGGTCTGCTTAATGTGGCATCACTCAGAATACTCTCAATCTGCGTCAACCACTCAGCCCTAAGCAAAGTGCTATCCACACCTATACCCTCATCAGTTAATTGTTGCTCCAGCGAATCAAGTTCAAATAGCTCATGGGTATAACCCCAGAGTGAGTTAATAGCCTTTTGCATGCGCTCGTGGCTTTCTTCAGTGCCATCACCCAAACGCAGCGTCCAATCGCGACTACGACGTAAATGGTATTGCGTTTCTTTAATGCCTTTTGCAGCAATGGCAGCCAGTGTTTGGTCGTTGGACTGCATGAGCTTTGGCAAATAAAGCGAGTTAAACACATCGATGAACAACTGACGCACCATCGAATAAGCAAAATCCCCACGCGGCAGCTCATTTATCAATAAATTGCGAAACTCGCGCTCATCACGCAGAAAAGCAAAGTCATCTTCCATTTTGCCATCGACTGATAGCTCAGCAGCGTAGCCATAATACATGCGCGCGCGACCAATATAGTCCAGCGCCACATTACTCATCGCAATATCTTCTTCGAGAAACGGCCCGTTACTCGTCCACTCTGTTAGACGGTGCCCAAGAATCAAAGAGTCATCCGCTAATCGCAAGGTGTAATCCAGCGTTGCAGCTTTAAGATCAGCTAGATTGACAGCTTCTGGTTTTTTGAGTATTTCACTCATAGTTCATCCATGAATCACATATTGTTGACGGCATCAGGCAGCTTATAATAGGTCGCGTGACGGTAAGGTTTGTCATCTGATGGATCGTAAAAACTCTCGCTGTCATCTTCCTGCGAGGCGGTGATGTCCTCAGAACGAACCACCCAGATACTGACGCCTTCACTACGACGCGTGTAGCAATCACGTGCGTATTCAAGCGCCTGCTCAGAATCTTCGGCATGAACGCTACCAACATGCTTATGATCAAGCCCTCGTCTCGAGCGAATAAATACCTCAAATAACACCATCGAATCGTTTGCCATAAAAACTCCTAAGCTGCATGCCGCTTGTTTTTATTGGGCAAGGTTTTGTCGGGCCGGGTTTTGTTACGTTGCTTTTCACGATAAGCTTGCATGGCTTCGCGAACCCACGCACCCTCTTCATGTGCCGCGACATGATGTTCGATACGCTGTCGATTGCAGTGTCCATTACCATTAATCACGCTGTAGAATTCATCCCAATCCAGCTCACCACTGTCATAATGGCCACGCGCTTCATTCCATTTAATGTCAGGATCAGGATGTTGTAAATCCAGAAACTCAATGTGGGCTACCGTTTGATCAATAAATTTCTGACGTAGATCATCATTGGTTTCACGCTTGATCTTCCATTGCATTGAACGCGCGGAATGTGCCGATTCAGAATCATGCGGGCCAAACATCATCAGCGAAGGCCAGTAAAAGCGATTCAAGGCATCTTGTGCTAACGCTTTCTGAGCCGGACTGCCCTGAGCCAAGGCGATCATCATTTCATAGCCCTGACGCATGTGAAAACTTTCTTCTTTACAGATACGCACCATGGCGCGGGCATAAGGACCGTAAGAAGTGCGCTGTAGTGAGATTTGATTCACAATCGCTGCACCATCCACCAGCCAGCCGATAGCACCCACATCTGCCCAGGTTTGTGTAGGATAATTAAAAATCGAAGCGTATTTGGCACTGCCATCCTGCAAAGCAGCAATTAGCTCCGCACGAGAAATACCCAAGGTTTCAGTGGCGCTATAAAGGTATAAACCGTGCCCCGCTTCATCCTGCACCTTCGACAACAGCACCGCTTTGCGACGTAGTGAAGGTGCACGCGTCAGCCAATTACCTTCAGGCTGCATACCGATAATCTCGGAATGCCCATGCTGCGAAATCTGCCGAATCAAATTCTTACGATAGGCTTCAGGCATCCAATCTTTTGGCTCTATTTTTTCTTCTGCCTCAATTTTGCGCATGAAGTTATCCATCAATTTTTCTTCAGAACTCATTTTGAACTCCTTTAGCCACCAAAGTCAGCACATCGTAGTTAGCTACAACAGCACCATCTTGATTAATAATCGTTGTATCCCAACGAACCTCCCCATATTCCTCAGTATCACGATTCACTTTCTGCTTACAGGTAAACTGCACCTGCAACTCATCACCTGCATAAACTGGCGCAGAGAAACGCAAATTATCCATACCATAATTGGCTAAAACCGGCCCTTCATCTGGCCACACAAATAATCCCGCCGCCATTGAAACCAGAAAGTAGCCATGTGCCACGCGATCTTCAAAGAACGGATTGCGCTGGGCGGCAGCTTTGTCCATGTGCGCGTAGAAAGTATCGCCCGACAATGCGGCAAAGGCTTCGATATCTTCCAGCGTAATCACACGCTTCTCAGTAATTAATGCGTCACCAACTGACAAAATTTCAAAGGTCTTTTTAAATGGATGAATACCATCATCTTTACGTTTTGAGCCAGTCAACCAAGTATCGGTAATAGCCGACAACATATCAGGCGAGCCCTGAACAGCGGTGCGTTGCATATAATGCTTCACCCCACGAATTCCGCCCATTTCCTCACAACCACCTGCACGACCCGGCCCACCGTGTACCAAATGAGCTAGCGGAGAACCATGGCCTGTTGATTCTTTCGCACAAGCCCCATTAATAACGACCATGCGTCCATGATACGCAGCTGACCCTAACACAATCTTGCGAGCAAGCGCTGGACTGGCTGTCACCACAGAACCGACCAAACTACCTTTGCCCATCGCTGCGACGGCAATTGCTTCTTCGTCATCAACATAAGGAATGAGCGTGCTGACAGGCCCAAAGGCTTCGACGTTATGAACCGCAGCATCAGGATCGTTAGCCGCATCCCGACAAACCAACAAAACCGGAGAAATAAACGCACCGGTTTCAGCATTAGCACCCTGTACATCCAGTGAACTAGCCGAGCCAAACTCACCAAAGACAATCTCGCTTTGCTCAGCAAGCAATGCCAACCTCTCCTCAACATCTCGCCGCTGATCCATACCAGCCAAAGCCCCCATGCGCACGCCTTCAATATCAGGATCGCCCACCGCAACTTTTGATAATCGCGCCGACAGCGCTTCACTAACTGCCTCCATACGATTCTCAGGAACAATAGCGCGACGAATCGCCGTACACTTCTGCCCTGCTTTCACCGTCATTTCGCGAGCAACTTCTTTCACATAAAGATCAAATTCGACGCTACCCGGCTCAACATCCGAACCAAGAATCGAGCAATTCAGCGAATCAGCCTCCATATAGAACCTAACCGCATTCTGCACAATCGCCGGCTGCTGCTTCAACATCAAACCCGTACTAGCCGAACCGGTAAAACTCACCGCATCCTGACAATCCAAATGACTCAGCAAATCACCCGTACTACCACACACCAACTGTAAAGCACCCTCAGGCAAAATGCCCGACTCAATAATATGCTTAACCATCAACTCAGTAAGATAAGCCGTCTGGCTAGCCGGTTTAACAATCGCCGGAACACCCGCCAACACCTGAGGCGCAAGCTTTTCCAACATACCCCAGCAAGGAAAATTAAAGGCATTAATCTGCACCGCCACACCTTGAATCGGCGTATAAATATGCTGCGCTGTAAACGTCCCTTCGCGAGAAATCTGTTCCTGAGCCCCATCTAAAAACACATTGCTATTAGGCATCTCCCGACGCCCCTTTCCCGAATAAATAAATAACGTGCTAATACCACCCTCAATATCTATCCAGGAATCAGTACGAGTCGCCCCCGTTGCTTTCGACAACTCATAGAAAATCTCCTTACGCTCCATCAAATACTTAGCCAACGCTTTAAGCATCAAAGCCCGCTGATGAAACGTGTACTGACGAAGCCCCTTACCACCAACATTCCGCGCATAATCACGCATATCAGCAAAATCCAGACCATCACTAGTGATCTCAGCAACGCCATCACCATTAATCGCATTCCTAAGCAAAACACCCGATGCAGCCGACTGATACCACTCCCCCTGCGCGTAACTCTGTAATTTCTTCACTGGATAGGATTCGCTCACGACTAAAGATTTGAAAAGAGAAAGGCTAGCATTGCCGCGTTGGAAGTACTAAATTCCAGACAAGAATGCACCACTCTCAGAAATACTAATATGATACATTTTTTCAGTCAAACTAATAATATCCGTATCAAAAAAGAACAACAGACAAAAAAAGACCCGATCAATACCAGTCGGGTCTTTCAAAATCAACACCTCAATAACTTAGTCAAATACTCACTTTGAAAATATCAAACTAAGCAAGCGCTACAGAAGTGCTTTATGATTAATTGTTATAGTTAGCTCACTAAAGAAGAAAATACCACTAACTTCAAATTACATTTACTACTGAAGATTAAAATCCAAGTTATCAACCGCAGCTCGCGGCGGCTTGTGGTATTTGATTTACGAAGACCTTCCGAAGTCTTCTCACTTATAAGCAGTTTCCGTACTAAACAACGAGGCGGCGCAGTAAATCAAATACCACAAGCCGCCCCCAACCATTACTTCATTTTACTAACCCAACGATCCGCAACCGTCTTCGCCGCATCACGTCCACCAAAGCCAAACGCCAGCGCCGCCGCAATCGCAACCGCACCAATCGTAAAGCCAAACGCCATATTCACGATATTATCCGCCAGACCCATCGCCCGAAGACCCATCGCCAACACTAAGCCTAATATCGCCAAACGCGCCACGTTAGCCAAACCCGTACTACCCGCAGCAGACAGCTTGTTGTACGCAATCGAACTCAACACATTACCAATCAACAGAATCAGACCACCAACTAATATCCCACCACCAAACTCCAGAATCTTAGCAAAGATAGTAGAAATCACTTCGATACCCAGCGTATTAACCGCCGCTGTCGCAGCCGTCAACATTGCAAAGAACATAATCGTTCCGCTGATCAATTTAGTCGGTGTAAAAGTAGGACTGAACAGACCCTGCACACCTAATTTTTGAGGCATAGAATCTATATTCAAGCCTTCAAGAATCCCGGATAGGATCGAGATAATAAACTTCACAATAAAATAAGTGACACCAAGAATGATCGCCGCACCGATAATATTAGGAATGGCAGCCATCAATTTGTTGATCATATCTGAAGCCGGACCGCTGATAGCCGGGATATTCAGAACACCTAGTGCTGCAACTGCAATTGGTAACAATATCGCAGCAAATACAAATGCAGAACCCAGCTTAGACACTTTCAGGCTATCATTGCCCGTTTTCTCTACCAGACGATGATCCACCTTTTGCAATCCGGAACCAACCAGCTCTGAAACGATTTTTGCTATAATCCAACCGGCATAACCGATAACACCCGCACCGATAATATTAGGAATGGCGGTAAAGAACTTTTCAACCATTTCTTTTAACGGATCAAGTACCCCAGTCAAACCGAAGTGCTGCAATACCGCCATCAACACAAAGATGGTTAATGCCGCTTTTATGAGTCCGGATACCGCTGAAACCAGATTATGCTTTTGTAAAAAACCAACCTTACCCAACAGTTTCTTGATAACACCCGCCAGAATTTTAACGATAAACAAACCAACGATTAAAATAAGTAGGCCGAGCAAGGCGTGCCCTAGCTTGCCTGAAGTGAGTGCGCCAAACATATCAGTGATACTTTCCATGGTTATCTTCCTTTAAAAATTTTATCTTTATCTAATGATTGTCAGATCAATACGACGATTCTTGTTGCGACCTTTCTCTGATGCGTTATCAGAAATTGGCTCAGACGAGCCCAGGCCTTCAACCTGAATTCTGTTTGCATCAATGCCCAAACCGACGAGCTGATTTTTCAAATTCTGACTTCGCTTAAACGATAGCGTCAGGTTTTCTTCTGCCACTCCGGAGCTGTCTGTATGGCCACGTAGCTTAATATTGACATCTCTGTAAGTGTTCATGATTCCAGCAACACCCAGAATCTGATTCGAGGATTCAGGATTTAGCAAATCCGACCCGGAGAAGAAGGAGATTCTATCGAAAACAATTGGTTGCTCCACACCGTCCTGTAAAACCGCTTGCTTTAAGCGACTCTCGAAGCCTTGCTGAGGGATTTGAATACTTCGCCCATCCGGCAATGTGAAGTCCAATCGTGCCAGTTCATCGTTAATGTTAAACGGCTTCTGCTGATCACTATCAGCAACTTTATTTTGACTCTCTCCAGCTGCCGAGCTGTCCGCTGGCATCTCCGGTGCACCTTGATTCTGGACATTTGGCGCAGCATTAGCCGGCTGTTGTTGTGCAACTGTCTCGTCAGGTTTAGCTGGAATCGCTAACTCGGCTTGACCTGCTTTTAATTCTGCCTGCTTGGCTTCAAAACGTTTTTCATCGGCTAATTTAGCTGCTGCTGACGCTGCTGCAAGACTAGCGGCTTCAGCTTTGATCTTAGCTGCATCTCTAGCTTGCGCTTCAGCTCGTGCCTGTTGGTCTATTTTAGCCTGCTCGTTGCTCACTTCAGGGGCGGCCGATGAATCGACAGAAGCAACCGCCTGAGCATTAGCAGCGTTCCCATTTTTTTTACTTGTTGATGCTTTATTGACTGAGCTATCGGCGTCACTAGATTTTGCAAGCTGTTCGCCGGCTTGTTCAGACTCTTCAGCGCTGCTGTCCATGCCCTTCTTGTTGTCCAATCGATCAGAATAACTCTGTCCATGACTCACTTGAATTGTCTGCGGCGGACTCAAGGCTTGGCCAATGGAAGACGCGATGGGCTGGCAGCCCTTCATGAAAAACAAATACATCGCCCCAAAGATGAGTATCACTGCAAACGCAATGGTATGTTCCTGTGAGGGGGTTAAATCCTGACCCAAATCTTCCTGATCTGACATTCGTTAAATACTCCTTATTCACAACACATACCCACTGGTACACGTTGTGTTATGCATTTGAGATTGCCCGCGCTACCAACCGTTTCGGAGGTTAAGAACAAGTACTCTTAGTTGAATTGTATGATGAAAGCCAACCGTCTGGGAGACGTGTTTTTCAACTAGAAGTGCAAGATATTGACTGCTGAGTAGCAGCCATACGAGATAAAGTTCATGTGATTTCTAATTAATTTCAACGACTACTCTGCACAAACTTTGCAGGAAAACTAATTCTTTTAGTATGGCAAGAACTATCATCGTTGTTTGCCGTTAAAAAATGTTTAGCCGCGTTCTCGCCCACGGTATAAAAAGGCATTTTTACCCAATCAATTTCTCTTTCCTGATTACCAATATATAACGAATTACCAAAGCTGGCAATTGCAGTTTTTTCCGACAGTTGCAGCGAGTTATAAAATGCTATTCCCTTCGCCAGATTGCCATCTTCAACGAAGATCGCGTCAGCCTCTGGAAGTTTTGGTAATACTTCAGAGCGGATATTAACTCCCAGCTCCATCATCGATGACAGCTCGCTAACCTCTGCCTGATGAACCAGCTGCATATCATATGCGTCGAGTTGGTTAGTTAACTCACGTTTAAAGTCTTTCGTAAAAAATAGCTTATCCCTGCTGTTTAGATAAGCAACTCTTTTGTATCCACGTTCCACCCAGTAAGCGACCAACTCAGCGCAGGCCTTTTGATATGAAATAACAACACCGGAATCGTCGGCTTCCCCGTTATCATTTAAAATTTCTACCCTTGGCGTTCTAGACTTTTCCAGTAGCTGCCTTGCATCCTGAGAAAGCCCGACACTGCTGATAATTATCCCGGACGGGTTCCAAGCTAAGAAATCACCGACGGCCTGAGCCTCTATTTTTGCAGAAAAATCACTGACTCCCAACATCATGCAATATTTAGACTTTCCGAGGACTGACTCAATCCCTGAAAGAATTTGCGTATATTCAATATTTTTTAGCGTGGGTAAAACTACCCCAATCAGGTCAGTCGTATTCGAGGCGAGCGCACCCGCTATTTTGTTAGGCCTGTAATTGAGCTCCGTCGCTGCTGCTTCAACTTTTTCGCGCAGGCTCGTAGAAATATTGGGCACATTACGCATTACTCTGGAAACGGATATTTCGCTGACACCACTTAATTTGGCAACATCTTTTAGGGTAGGTCGCAAACAAGTCATGTTAGAAAAAACCTTACTAAAACATCGGAATTATCTAAATATTAGTATTTTATAATAAATAATACAAATGCTGAGAGTATAAATATTGTTTTAACCATGAGCTGTCGTAACGTTCGCGCCAATTTCGACCACAGTGAAATTGATTTATGTCTCTCTAGGTATCAGAATAAACCAGATATGTCATTCAACAAACCGGAGATCATCATGAAGAGAACCATTACCTTGCTCACCACAGCCGTTAGTATCGCTTTATTCAGTACTGCAGCCTTTACAAAAGAATCACGCTATCCAGAATTCGGCAACGGACGCATCGAACAAAACCTCGTTAAAGCCAGTGAGTATATGGTTTCATCAGCCAACCCCTATGCTAGTGAAGCGGGCATGCGCATCATCGCTAAAGGCGGGAGTGCAATCGACGCAGCCATCGCCGTGCAGATGGTATTAAATCTGGTCGAACCAGAATCCAGTGGAATCGGCGGCGGTGCATTCGCACTTTACTGGGACAATGCAGAAAAAGCACTGTCTAGCTATGACGGTCGCGAAAAAGCCCCGATGCTGGCTGACGGTAAGTTGTTTCAGGAAAATGGCAAGAACATGAGCTGGTGGGAAGCCCTCGCCGGAGGCCGTGCAGTTGGGGTTCCGGGCCTTGTTGCCATGATGGAGAAAGTCCACAAAAAACACGGCAAACTACCTTGGGCCGAGCTATTTGAAGATGCTATAAAACTCAGTGAAGAAGGTTTTGAAGTTTCTCCAAAACTCGCTGCCTCAATAGCCAAAAGAACTAACCCTGCATTAGGACGCTATGAAGACACCTGGAACTACTTCTTCCCCGGCGGCAAGCCTCTGGAAGCGGGTGTAATGAAGAAAAACCCTGAGTTCGCTATGACACTTAGGCGAATCGCTCTGTTAGGTGCTAAAGGCTTTTACAAAGGACAAATTGCTTTAGACATTGTTGGTGCTGTGCGTATGACGGCAGCTGACAATCCTGGCCTTTTGACTGCTGAAGACATGATCAATTACGAAGCCATCGAGCGACCACCAGTTTGTGCGCCTTACAAAGCATTCAAAGTGTGTGGCATGGGACCGCCAACGTCAGGCGGCATGACGGTTATTCAAATCCTTAAACTATTAGAAGACAAGGGACTGGATAAGCTCGATCCAATGTCGCCTGAAACCGTGCATTTATTTGCGCAGGCTGGAAAATTAGCCTACGCCGATCGTGGTAAATACATGGCCGATGCGGACTTTGTGAATGTGCCGGTTGAAGGCCTGATAAATGGTGATTACCTGAAAGAACGTGCGGCGCTAATTGGTGAAAAGGACATGGGGAAAGCCAAAGCTGGTACTCCACCCAATGCCGATAAAAACTGGATTGAGTCCAAATCACCGGAGCAGCCCAGTACCACGCACTTTAGTATTGTCGACAAAGGAGGCAATGGCTTCTCAATGACATCCAGTATTGAAATGGCATTTGGTTCCACAGTAATGGTGCGCGGTTTCTTGCTTAACAATCAGCTTACAGACTTCTCATTCAGTGAAGCGCGTGATGGTGAGTTAATTGCTAATCGAGTGCAGCCGGGTAAGCGCCCACGCAGCTCAATGTCCCCCTTCATGGTATTTGATAAAGATGACAACCTAACCATGGTCATTGGATCACCCGGTGGTAGCCGCATCATCAACTATGTGGCTAAAACCATGCTGGGTGTGATGGAGTGGAATATGGACATCCAAGCAGCGATTAGCATGCCGCACTTTGTCAACCGCAACGGCTCGACTGACCTTGAAAAAGGCACTGACATTGCTGGCATAAAAGGTGATCTTGAAGCATTGGGTCACAAGGTAAATGTTCGGGATCTTAACTCGGGATTACACGGCATCACTATTAGCCCTGACGGCTTAGAAGGCGGCGCTGATCCACGCAGAGTGGGCCGTGCTTTAGGTAAGTAATTGGAAGGGTTTTAAAATTCCAGCAACCATGCTTTAAATAGCTAGGGGCATGGTTGCCGGATAATGGTTGATTTAACTAGGACTTAAATCAACTAAGGGGAGTAATCAGAGTTTCCCACTGATTAATAGGTAAACGATGCCATTTAAAATCGGTTGACAGAAATTAGTATTTTCTTATTTTTTTGCACAATTAAGTTACATCGAAAACAATAATTGCACTAAAACCAACTGATTAATAATGAAACAATACACATCTTACCGCCCAAATCGCTGGCAATCTTTCATCACCGCAACACTCGCAGCCTCTAACAGGCTGACACCATGCTCAGGTTTCGCCAATGCAGAATGTGACCCCACTCTTCCACCTGGAAATGACGCACGATGCTCATCGGGAGAGCCGTGCTTATCACCAGAATGCGCCTCATATCGAAAGCAAGAATCTTGATAGTGATATTCACCTACAAAACCTTGGCTTATGATGCTTTCTCTGACCAAAAATGCTACAGTAGCTGTAGTTTTTTTAAGACAGCAAGCAGGCAATGACTGAACAAGAAAAAAATGGTGATATTAGCCGCATTATCGAAATGGCTTGGGAAGATCGTACCCCATTTGAGGCCATTGAATCCCAGTTTGGATTGACAGAACCCCAGGTCATCAAACTAATGCGCAAAGAAATGAAATCATCAAGTTTCAGAATGTGGCGAAAACGAGTGAGTGGACGTAAAACGAAGCATGTTTCACAACGAGGTTTTGAAGTGGGGCGCTTTGTTTGCCCTACTCAACGTCTAAGATAATTTCACAACCAATCTTGAGTCATTCGAACTCAATAATCTGATCAATATCTCAAACCGGCTCTTGATTATTCAACTGCTAATTTTCTTAAAGAGTTTCCATCTATGAATAGATTCAAAGGATTTTATCAATGAATTCAAAACATTTTCTTATCATTTGCAGTATTCTCATTTCTGCAACCCTAAGCCCGACTCTTCACGCTGCTACCTTCACCGGACCAACCCCTGTCGACACGGACGGTGACGGCGTTATTAGTCCAGAGGAAGTTCAGTCAGCCTTCGCAGAATACTACGCCTCACTCGTCGCCGTTTATGATAAAGACGGTGACGGGAAGCTCTCAGATACAGAAAAAGCAACACTCCGAGCGGATCGTCGGACTGAGACTATTGCCGCTTATGATACTGATGGAGATGGTGAGCTATCGATTGAAGAACAACAGGCTATCCGCGAAGCGCGGCAACAGGCCATAATAATTGCCTTTGACGCGAACAGCGACGGTGAGTTATCGGATGATGAAGCGGCTATTAAAAAAGAGGCGCTAGAGTAATCAAGCGGAATGTCAGAAAAATTCATCATAAGCACCTGTGAGTGATATTATTTGTTCCTGAAATATTACACCAACCACGCTCGCAGAGATAACTCAGGAACATCCAGAACATGCTAAGCCATATCTTTTTACGCGATTTTGCCATCATTGAATCTCTGGATCTTGAATTAGAGCCGGGCATGACAGCATTGACTGGAGAGACCGGTGCCGGTAAGTCGATACTTATTGATGCCATCGGCTTGGTGCTAGGCGACCGCGCAGATAGTGGCGTGGTTCGACATGGTGCTGAGAAAACAGAAATTACCCTAACTATCGATATTTCTGACACCCCAAGTGCCCTCACTTGGCTCCAGGAAAATGATCTGGATGAAGATGAGCAATGTATTTTACGTCGCGTCATTACCAATAGTGGTAAATCAAGAGCATGGATAAACAGCCGTCCGGCTAACCTGTCCATGCTTCGCCAGCTTGGTGAGCAGCTCGTTGATATCCACGGGCAACATGAACATCAATCGCTGATGAAAAAAGAGATGCAGCGCCAGCTGCTGGATGAGTATGCCGATAATAGCAAGCTACTGTCCACGTTAAACACCCGTTATCAAGAATGGAAAACACTTCAAGACAAACTTGACCAACTGCAAAATCAGAGCAGTGATCATCAGGCACAAATTGATTTACTTAGTTTTCAAACTCAGGAGCTGGAAGCATTATCCTTGGTCGAAGGTGAATACCCTCAACTCGATGAAGAACACTCGCGCCTTTCTAATGCTGGCGAGCTTTTAGAAGTGGCGTCAGCCGGTGTGTCTCAGCTATATGCTGAAAAGCAGTCTGTTTACTCAGTCCTGAGCGGTCTGATCGCGCAAATGAGCCAACTCACCGAAGTCGACAGCGAGTTCAAAGAACCCGTTGCAATGCTCACTGAGGCACAGATTCAGGTAGAAGAAGTCAGCAGCGTTTTACGTCAGTATCAGGACTCATTGGAACTTGATCCACAGCGATTACAATTTGTGGAAAGCCGCATTTCACAGCTGCATCAGATGGCCAAGAAACATATGATTTCACCCGAAGATCTGGCGGGAAAATACCAGACCTTATGTGACAAACTGAGTGCATTAAGTGGCGATGATTTTGATATCGACGCACTTAACGAACAGCTTCAAGTAGCCAAGGAAAGTTACCTTAAGCAGGCAGAAAAGCTCCATAAATCCCGCCAAAAATCTGCTAAGCAATTAGGCGCTGGTGTGTCAGGTGCCATGCAGAAATTAGGTATGGACGGTGGCGTGTTCGAGATCCAATGCGCCTTTGATAAAGCCAGTAAATTCACGACTCATGGTCTGGATGACGTCGAGTTTCAGGTGAGTGCTAACCCGGGACAACCGTTAAAATCATTAGTGAAAGTTGCTTCGGGTGGTGAGCTATCGCGGATTTCGCTCGCGATACAAATGATTGCTGCACAAAAGGTGACGCTACCCGCACTGATTTTTGATGAAGTTGACACGGGTATTGGTGGTGGAACGGCTGAAGTTGTGGGACAGCAATTGCGCATGTTAGGCCACAACCGACAGGTGCTCTGTGTCACCCATCTACCCCAGGTCGCCTCACAGGCCCATCAGCACTACAAAGTGACAAAGATAAAGGGTAAGACTAATACCAGTACTGGTATGCTGACACTAGAAAATGAGGAACGTGTGGAAGAGATCGCCCGCATGATGGGTGGCATAGAAATTACTGAATCAACTCGCGCTTTAGCCAGAGAAATGCTGCAAAGCCCTGATTAACACTATTTTTTAACCGCTCCAAGCATGTTTTTAAAGGTATTTTTTGTTTCAACCTGAACACTTGGTTTCGTAGATCGGTCGTACAAAACAACTACCGCAGGCGTCTTGCCTTTCGCCGATGTGGAGTCTCTATCCAGATAGTCCAGTATGCCGTCATTATCAGAATCTTTAGTGCCACCTTCAGTACGTGTTAACAGATTGTCGCCGTCGTCATTCGCATCCTGATAATTAGGAACGCCATCCCCGTCGGTATCGTCGTTCTTGGCTGACCCATTTTTATCGACATCTTCCAATTTTGTCAGGATTCCATCGTTATCGTCATCCTTATCCAAGGCATCAATAATCCCATCCCGATCACTGTCTAATGGTCTTTTAGTATTAGCGCCAATTTCAACTTTATCAGGAACACCATCACCATCACTGTCCCGGTTCATTGGATCAGTTCCTATCGAAAGCTCAACCTGGTTAGAAACACCATCTTTATCTGCATCATGGGTAAGCTGAACAGCTGTAGTTTTTGGTTGTTTCGCAACAGATTTAACTTTTACATTGCTTGTGTTTTGCTTGGGAAGCTGGGCGCGCGATGTGCTAGTTGGTGTAGTTGGTCTCAACTGAGAAGCATTGGATTTTTGTTTAAGTGCATTGACTTGCGCAGTTGTAAGTTGCTTTGGAATCGTTTTCTGAGTCACATTGCCAGAACTGCTTGCCTGTTGTTGTCTAATGCGACTAACAACTGCCTTTGGTTTATTGGGATTAAGTGGTTTTTTTTTAGCGCTATTGACCCGCTTTACTGATCTATCTAAAAACTTAACGATATGACGATCAAAATATAAATCTTCGATTTCATCGGTCACATCCCGACGCTTTAAACTCAGCCCAATCTCGTCCCGATCTGAGATGCCGTCATTATCCGAATCCCAATCCAGATAATTGGCAATTCCATCACCATCTGAGTCTTCCCTACCTTCAATATAATTTGGAATTCCATCCCCGTCATCATCTGCATTTGGCAAGACTATTCGCTTGGAAGGAGTCTCTAGCAAATGGTTTAAGTCCTGTTCTAGTGTTGGTGTCGCCCGACTGCCTCCAGGGTATTTAAAGGTTTCTGCAAATTGCAGACTGGTGTCACCGAACACCGGAATGACATAAAACCCAAACATAAACAATGCTAAGCCAGCCAGACCTACACTTACGATGTGCGCAATAAAGCTTAGTGATTTTTTTAAAATAAGATGAAAATAACTTACGCCAGAAAGAGACTGTCTCACAATTAACCTCATTTGCACCGAGCTTGGAAGCTCTCTGCTTGTTTTTATTATGGTCAATAATATTACATTTTATGTGAAGCGAATCAAGTTAAATTACCACTTATCTCCCAAAGAGTTTCTATAACAGCTGGTTTCCTATATTAAACAAGCGATCATATTCTTTAATCGCGAATCGATCCGTCATGCCAGCCACATAATCAGCAACGACTCTGGCGTAATCTGCCTCGTTTTGATGCTTTCTCGCCTGTGCTGCATACCCTTGATGTTCCGGAGGAAGTAATTTGGAATCATTAATAAAGGTTTCAAACAATGCTTCGATAATTTGCTTCGCTTTGCGCGTCATCCGATAAACCTGATGGTGAAAGTATAGATTTTCACGTAAGAAATTTTTCATCAAGCGGCTTTGAGAGAACATATCCTCGCTAAAACGAATCAATGTATCTGACTGCATCCTGACATCATTGATGCTCACAACGCCTGACGCTACAATGTTTTTTTGGCTGGTTCGGATTAGGTCAGTTACCTGCCCACCAATCATCTGACGAATTGTTTCATGCACACTTCGAGTATCGTCCAATTCAGGATATTTCCACTTCACCTGATCATAATAATCAGCAAATAATCCTACTTCACGCAGCTGCTCAATGCTAATCAAACCAGAACGGATACCATCATCAATATCATGATTGTTATAGGCAACCTGGTCTGCAATATTGGTTAGCTGTGCCTCTAAGCTAGGCTGAGTTTTATCGATGAAGCGCTGCCCAACATCTCCAAGCTCTTTCGCATGCTTGAGAGCGCAGTGCTTCAGTACGCCTTCACGTGTTTCAAAGGTGAGATTTAACCCCTGAAACTCCGCATATTTTGTTTCTAGATGATCCACCACGCGCAATGATTGCAAGTTGTGTTCAAACCCACCAAATGGCCTCATGCAAGCATTCAAAGCATCCTGACCCGCATGACCAAATGGCGTGTGGCCCAAATCATGTGCCAATGCAATGGCTTCGGTCAGGTCTTCATTGAGACCCAAGGTGCGCGCTATAGAACGAGCAATTTGCGCAACTTCAATGGAGTGCGTTAAGCGCGTTCTATATAAATCCCCCTCATGATTGACGAACACCTGCGTTTTGTATTCCAACCTACGAAAGCCGGTTGAATGAATAATACGATCCCGATCGCGCTGGTATTCCGTACGATAAGTTGGTGCAGGCTCGGTGTACTGACGCCCTCGACTGCTTTCAACAGTAGCAGCATAACTTGCTGTCACGCGCGTTTCAGCACAGCGTTAAGTGCCTCAGAATCATAATCATTCGTTAGCACGGCATCACCCATATTTCTCAGCAGTACCAAGTTCATAACACCATCCTGCACTTTCTTATCTCTCGACATGTAGCCAAGATATTCCTCCGCGGAAAGATTACTCGGCGGTTCTATCGGCAAATTGGCCAAGGCCAATAACCGCTTAATCTCATCGACCTCATCCACTTGCAGCCAATTCATTTTTTGGGAAAGCTCAGCCGCCATAACAGTGCCTGCGGCAACAGCTTCACCATGTAGCCAATTACCGTACCCCATGCCTGTTTCGATTGCGTGCCCGAAAGTATGCCCAAGATTCAAAAGCGCGCGTTGCCCTTGTTCTCGTTCATCGTCTGCTACAACTTCAGCCTTATGCTGACATGAGCGATAGATAGCATAGGCCAGCGCCTCAGAATCACGTGCAATTAACAGCGACATGTTTTCTGTTAGCCAATTCAGAAATTCTGTATCGCGAATCAAGCCATATTTAATCACTTCAGCCAGCCCAGCACTCAATTCGCGATCATTCAGTGTGCTCAGTGTATTCGTATCAATAACTACACACTGTGGCTGATGAAACGCCCCAATCATATTTTTGCCCAAAGGGTGGTTCACGCCAGTCTTTCCACCAACCGATGAATCAACCATAGAGAGCAATGTCGTCGGTACCTGAATAAAGTTGATACCACGTTGGTAACTAGCCGCAGCGAAACCGCCCATATCGCCGACCACGCCGCCACCTAAGGCCAATAAAGTGGTACGGCGATCACAACCACTCTCAAGCATTCTGGTGTAAATCTGATCCAGAACATCGAGTGTTTTAAAACGCTCACCATCGGGAAGTATCGCCTGATAATTTTTCAAGCCTGACAAATTATCCTGAAGTTGTTCCAGATAGATTGGCGCAATCGTTTCATTGCTTACGGTGATCGTGCTGTTGCCGCCAATATACGGAATCAACAGTTCTGCTTGATTAAGCAGGCCTGCACCGATATAAATCGGGTAGCTTCGATCCCCCAGCTCAACGGTTAGCGTTTGCATTACGTCTTTCCTTTTTTAGCGCTTGTTCAATACGGTGCAGTATGACACCGACTTTTTGATTAGCGGTGCGAATCACAATGTCTGAGGCACCAAGATAGGTAGGTTCACGCTCCGCTAAGAGATCACGAAGTGTTTGCAAGGGATGATCTGTCTGCATTAAAGGACGGGCTTTATCGTGCTTGATTCTGGTATATAGTTTTTCCGCTGAGGCTCGCAGGTAAACGAGCTTGCCGCTTCTTTTAATGATCTCAACATTTTCTGAGCGTATTAGACCACCACCACCTGTCGCTATGACACAACCTTCATAGCCACTTAGCTCCTCTAACACCTGAGTTTCCCGATCCCGAAAACCTTGCTCGCCTTCGATCTCAAAAATTGTGGCAATTGGCACGCCAGTACGCTCGACTATTACGCGATCTGAATCATAAAAATCCAGTTTCATTCGTCGCGCTAACTGCTTCCCCACTGTCGATTTTCCTGCGCCCATCAGGCCCACTAAAAATATATTCTGCTTCACGGACTGATCCGCCACTAAAAATGATTATGTTTCTATTCTAAACGCTCTGTAAATTGATTGCATGGCATTTTCTTGGGCAAGAAAAAAGGAGCCGAGGGCTCCTTTTTATCTTGAATGAATCGAACTCAATCGTTAATTCATAATTTTAGGCGTTACAAAGATTAACAGTTCACGCTTATTGGTACTTTTAACATTTTTCTGGAACAGTTTTCCAAGATAAGGAAGGTCGCTCAGCACTGGCACCTTTGTCGTATCATTGTTATTCGTTTCTTCATGCACGCCACCAAGTACAACAGTCTGCCCATTATCAACCAAAACCTGAGTATTAATTTCGCGGGTATTGATACTTGGCACACCCGAAAATACAGCACCAACAGTATCCTGATTGACTTTCAGATCCATAATGACATGCTCGTCAGGCGTCACCTGAGGGGTAACTTCCAGGCTAAGCACTGCCTTCTTAAACGAAACACTGGTTGCACCGCTTGAGCTGGCCTGTAAGTAAGGAATCTCAACACCTTGCTCAATTAATGCTTTCTTCTTATCCGCCGTCACAACACGAGGCGAAGAAACGATATCACCTTTACTTTCAGCCTGTAATGCAGAAAGCTCAAGATCTAATAAGTAGTCCTTTGCAAGTAAAGAGAAACCCAGAGACCCGGCCGCCCCCACAACAGGAAGATTTACATTTAATCTGTCACCTAAGCTCGGCATACCGACATCAGAACCACTAGACAAATCGCCTGCGATTCCACCGGTAGCCTCTGAAGAACCTGATGTTATTCCACCGCTGCTGCCAATTTTAGTCACACCAAAACGAGCACCCAACTCTTTTCCGAAGGTATCGCTGGCAATAACGATTCTTGCTTCAACCGACACTTGACGAACCGGCACGTCTAGGCTTTTGACCATATTACGCACTTCATCAACGCGTGAAATAGTATCCTGAATCAGCAATGTATTCGTTCGCTTATCAACTGAAACATTGCCACGATCCGACAACATTGAACCGCTACCCTTACTGCCGCTTGATTGCGATTGAATCAATGAGACCATCTCCTCAGCTTTTGCAAAGTTAACTGCAATGTATTCTGTCACTAGTGGCTCTAACGCTTTCTTGCGCTGTAATGCCTGCAGCTCCTGCTGTTCTTTAGCCTGCAATTCTACTGCAGGGGCAACCCAAATGACGTTACCATTACTGCGCATCGCTAATGCTTTAGACTCCAGCACTATGTCTAGTGCCTGATCCCATGGAACAGATTTCAGACGCAGTGTGATATTCCCTTTAACGCTATCGCTGACCACAATATTTTTGTCTGTGAAGTCAGCTAGCAGCTGCAATACTGAGCGAACTTCGATGTCCTGAAAGTTTAGAGACAACGGCTTACCTTTGTAACTCTTCTGCCTGGGCTTTAATGGGTCAGCCTGCTTAACTCTGCGCTTAATGCGCTGCATAGACACTTTATATTGATTACCTTCACGACTGACAGAGTGCTCAAAGGCAGTATTTGCAATCAGCTTGACAGAAACATCTGCACCCTTTCTTTCAATATCAACAAAAGAAACGGGGGTGGCGAAGTCGAGAACATTCAGACGTTTGCGGGGCTCTTTAGTCGATGCATCTTTAATGGTCAACGTGACCATATTGCCATTCTTAAACTCAGTCACTTTAGTTGCTGGATGCGGCAAGCGAATGATCGCTAAGCCATTTCCATCGCTATCTCTGCGAAAATCTATCGGCGCTAACTCTCTCACGCGATGTGCCTGTGCACGAGCAGGTTTTCTCCGAGCAGGAGCCGCTGGACGCTGCCTATAGTTTCCAGCCTGTGCCTGTTGTGAGACGGCGCGCTGATGGACAGCCGGACCAGTACGATTGAGCCTGCCAGCTTGATTGTTGTTTGCAGACGCTCCGCTGAAAGTAACATAGACTTTTGAACCACTCACCTGAGTTCGGTGCTGAGCCTGCTGATTCATTGCAACCATAACCCGCAGCTTGCCACCGCCTTTAGCAGTACGAATACTCTTAACATAAGGTGATTTGATTAGTTTCTTACGAACGCCCAAACCTGACTCAGAATCATTGAAATCCAATACCACAATATTAGGTGACGTCATTACAAAACTGCTGGGGGTACTGACCGCTGAATCAAAAAAGAATCGCAACTGTGTACTGGCATTACCTTGATTAACAGCATCAACTTTCTGCAAGCGTGCGGTGGCAAAACTTTCGGCAGAGAAAAGCAATCCTAGAGGCAATGCTATGACTGTCATTAGACGCATTATAGTTTTCATGTTCGGACCTATTATTATTTTTACTATTAGTCACACTATTGTTGTGTTGCGCAAAGCGACATCACTTTACTGATTAAGAAGCAATCTATTTTCCTGCTCTTTAAAACCACCTAATCCATTTGAAACAATCTCCATCAACCCTAACTCAGCTTCTGATACGGAAACGATCTTTCCATAGTTATGCCCGAGATAGTTACCCGCTTTAACACTCTGTACACCACCATCCGGAATTTTGATCAATGCCCAAAGATTTTTGTCCTTACTAACCGTACCAACCATCTTCAAGCTATCAAGCGGGAAACCCTCAAGAAACTCTTTTACTCGTGTTGTATCCACCTGAATTCCAGAGTCCACAATCGGCACTTCATTTGGAGCCAACATCGACACGTCAAATGGATCTTTTTCATTACCAGGATACACGTATCGAAGATAGGGTTTGATTTCTGGTATTGGATCAATTGCCCTAGCCTGCTTTGACCGATGCTCTTCAAAATACACATCCAAATCTGACGTATCCTTAATACAGCCAGTTAAACCGACAAGCAGTGCCAGGCCTACGACTCCCTTGAATGACTGAGACACTAGGCCAATGGAAATATTAATGTAATTCATTAGCTGCCACCTTCTTCATTTTCATCAAGATAGCGATAGGTTCTGATCATAGCTTCCATGGTCAATCTAAATGCTGCCTTGTTATTTTTCTTCTTTTCTTCGTTAATTTTTTCCGGTGCCAAGCGTATATCTGAAATCGTTACAATTCGGGGTAAGCCCGAGATATCGCTTACAAACGCAGCCAGCTGATTATAGGTTCCATTCGCCTTAAGCATGATCGGCTTTTCCGCATAGAATTCTTTCTGCTGCTCAGGTTTAGGTTGGAATAATTCAATCTCCAATCCATTCGATAAACCTTTCTCCGATATGTCCAGAATCAATCCCGGTATCTCTGTGCCGCTAGGCAGCTGTTTCATTAAAGAGCCAAACGAAAGTTGCATCTCTTTTAGTTGTGCACGGAAAGCTGGCAGCTGATTAGCTCGGGCTTGCTTCGACTCGAAAGACTGCCGTAATGTTGATTCCTTAGCGACACGTCCATCAAGCTCTGACACTTTGTCTACAATGATGAGTTTATATCCCATGAATACGACTAAGCCGCAGATTGCCAAAATGGCCAAAACTTTAACCGGCATCGAAACATTAGCTGGATCATCAATAAGACTATTGAGTTCCTGTAAATCAATTGCCATTGTCATTCTCCCCGTCTTCACCGGACTTGAGTAATTGCGTGACACTCAAACTAAAATTCCTGAGTCTGTCATTCTTTTTGCGCGTATCTATCGATATGATATTTAGCGCTGAGGAACTCAGCCATGGGGACATATCCAATCGATTCATGTAACTGGAGACCCGGGCGTTAGACTCGGCTTTACCTTCGAGCTTAATCTTGCCTTCTTTTTGTTCAAGGTTTGTCAGATACATACCTTTAGGCAGGGATTTAACCATCTCATCAAACAAATGAACGATACCCGGACGAGTTGATTGTAGCCCTTCAATTATCGTGATTCGATCAAGCAACGCTTTACGAGTTACATCAAGCTTTTTGATTTGGGCAATGGTCTTATCAAGGTCTTTAATTTCTGACTCTAAATACTTGTTGCGAGTGTCTTGCATGCTAATCTGATTCTGATAAAAGCTGTAAGCACCGAAAACAGCTGTTGCGGCAACCGCTACAGCACTGACGACCATAATCACAAACTTCTTTTGACTTTCCTTACGCGCTTCATCACGCCAAGGCAGTAGATTTAGTCCAGCCATTACAAAATCCCCCTAAGAGCCAAACCGGTGGAAACCAACATCGCCGGTATATCACTAGTGAAACGTGCAGGGTTAACGCGGGAATTCAGAACCACATTGGAAAATGGATTCGCCAAGGTAGTTGCTACACCCGTCGCATCCTGAATTTGCTCATCGATTCCAGGGATACTGGCACAACCACCTGAGAGAAGAATCTTATCAACGTTACCTTGCTGAGTAGACGCATGGTAGAACTGAAGAAAGCGCTGTACCTGTCTGACCATATTCTCACGGAACGGATCCAGTACTTCGGGAATATATCCCTCAGGAAGGTTGCCATTCTTTTTAGCTAAACCAGCCTCTGAATATGGCAGACCATAACGCTGCATAATTTCTTCTGTCAGCTGCTTACCACCAAAGGCCTGCTCTCTTGAGAATACAACACGACCATTTTCAAATACGTTGACACCGGTCATAGAAGAACCAAAATCTACTAACGCTATCGTGTTATGCTTAACAACATCATCTACCAATGTTGTAAACAACAGTTCGATTGCGTGCGACTCAAGATCAACCACATCGACAGTGAGCCCTGCCATTTCTGCTGCGGCTAGTCTTATTTCAACATTTTCAGTTCGGGTAGCGGCCAATAAAACATCAACCATTTCCGGGGATTGCTCTGATGGCCCTAATACTTCAAAGTCAAAGTTCACCTCTTCCATCGGATAAGGAATGTACTGCTCAGCTTCCAAAGTGACCTGAGCTTCCATCTCAGATGCAGGAATTGATGCCGGCATTGCAATCACTTTATTGATTGCCATAGAAGAAGGGATACCAAGGGCGCAGCGGCGGGTTTTAGTGCGACTTTGCTTAAGCACCCGCTTAATCGCCTCACCAACAGGATCTGCTTCGACAATATCTCGCTCGTAAGCTGCACCCTCAGGCAGCGATGCAACACCGTAACTGTCTACCCGGTATGCACCACCCTTTTGAGAAAGCTCGATCAGCTTGACCGCAGAGGAACTAATGTCAATCCCCAGCAGACCGCCTTTATTATTAAAAGAAAACACAGATTAATACCGCCGTCTTGTTTTTATTATTTCATGTTCTCGACATGTGTCGGGATCTATATTTATGTAACAATGGTAGCTACAACCTAAAAAATAGTCTACCCTCGGCCTACTGAGTGGACTACTCTCAGACCGACGGTTAAAAGATAAGCGACGAAATAAGTCCTGGCTACCTCAAGATTCAGACATGTCATATATTAAAAAAAAACCTAAAGCACCGCTAATTCAGACGCATAAGAAAAACAAGAAAAAAGGGTTCTTCTCAAGATTCTTTTTGTTCTTCTTTAGTAGCGTATTTTCACCTGCCGTTATCTTGTTTGCACTCGGTGCCACACTGTTCACTGCTTTATATTTCTACTATGAACCTAACTTGCCAAGGATCGCACAACTTCGCGGCACTCAGCTACAGCTGCCCATTCAGGTTTATAGTAAAGAAAACCAGCTGATCGCTGAATTTGGCCAATTTCGCCGCCGCCCGGTGACCTACGACGAAGTACCTAAGGACATGATTCATGCCTTTGTGGCAATTGAAGATGCCCGCTATTGGGAACATCATGGTGTTGATTTGCGAGGAATCGTTCGTGCTGCAGTTACCGCCTTAAAGGACAGATCTGTGTCACAAGGCGCCAGCACCATCACCATGCAGCTGGCACGAAACTTATTTTTGACCTCTGAGCGCACAGCCGATAGAAAGCTCAGGGAGATGTTTTTAGCCTTCAAAATTGAAAAAGAATTTACCAAGGACGAAATTCTTGAACTCTACCTCAACAAAATTTTTCTTGGGAATCGCGCCTATGGTGTTGGCTCAGCCGCTGAGATCTACTATGCGAAGAAACTCAAAGATCTTACATTAGCGCAAATGGCGATGATTGCTGGCCTGCCAAAAGCCCCGTCTCGTTACAACCCAATCAGACAACCAAAACGCGCCAAGATACGCCGTGACTACATTTTACAAAGAATGTATGAACAGAAGTACATTGATAAAGCACAGTATGAACAGTCAATCGCGGAAGATGTATCCGCAAAGGTATATAAGGTCGAAGCAGAAACCTACGCACCTTATATGGCTGAGATGGCTCGCGCAGATGCACTGGAGCGATACGGTGTAGAAAACATGTATACACTTGGCCTCAAGATATACACCACGCTAGACAGCCGACAACAAGAACTCGCCCTAAAGACCGTAAGAAAACACCTGATTAGTTACAGTAAGCGCCATGGCTTTCGCGGCCCGCTTGAGCGACTTGATCTCGATCAATATGCCGATGAAATAAGTCGCAGCAAAAAGCTTGAAAGCTATAATAATTACCAAGCCTTAATGCCAGCTATCGTTCTGGAGAGCGATGAAGAACTGGCTAAACTGCAACGACGTGGCAGCAATGTACCCATCACAATAGGCTTAAAGGAAGTGACGTGGGCACGCCGGTATAGAGATGAAAATCGCCAAGGCCCAAAGATCAAACGCGTGAAAGATGTTTTATCGCCGGGTGATGTTGTCTGGGTGAGTAGAAACGATGAGCAAGTTTGGGAACTCAGTCAGCTACCTAAAGTGACCGGTGCATTAACGGTCGTTAACCCAAAAGATGGTGCAGTTGAAGCCATGGTTGGCGGGTTTGACTTTACTTACAGTAAATTTAACCGTGCTTTACAAGCAAAACGCCAACCCGGCTCTAGCTTTAAGCCTTTCGTTTACAGCGCTGCATTAGCAACCGGAAAATACTCACCTGGAAGCGTGATCGACGACGAGAAAATTTTTATACCGGGCAGTACCTGGTCGCCGCAAAATTTTGATGAAAAGTTCCACGGCCCTACTTTGCTCCGCCATGCCCTGAAAAAATCTCGCAATATCGTTTCAATCAAATTATTACAACAAATTGGTATTGAACACGCGACAGAGTATGCAAAACGTTTTGGGTTTACCGATGCAGCCATTCCTCAGGACCTTACCCTATCGCTAGGTACCGGCTCAGTAACACCGCTCGAAATAGCGACAGCATATGCAAGCTTTGCCAATGGTGGTTTCAAAGTTAACAATTACTTTATTCGCAAAATACTCGACAAAGATAATCGTGTATTGTTTCAAAACAAACCCGACACCGCTTGTTCACAGTGCCCAAAGCCAAAGCTCACTGAGCTTGAAGCCCCCAATATGCCAAGTACGATCAATGGCAATCCGGTGGCAAAGCGAATCATAGAACCCTATGTGCATTATCAAATCACCAGCATGATGCAAGACGTCGCACGTTCTGGCACAGCAGCTAGAGCAACCCGGGTACTTAAGCGCAGCGACTTAGCAGGTAAAACGGGCACTACAAACGACCAGCGTGACTCTTGGTTTGCAGGCTTCACACCTAGAAAAGTGACTACTGTATGGATGGGGTTTGACGATCTTGCTCCTCTCGGAAAAGGCGAAACATCCACCCGTGCAGCGCTACCGCTTTGGATAGATTTCATGCAGAGCGCCCTGAAAGGTAGTTCAGTTGCTAAATGGCAGAAGCCACCTAAGGGAATGGTAGATATAACCATTGACGCAAGAAATGGCTTCCCCCCTTCTGAGCTTACCGTTGCAACGATAACTGAGAAGGTAATTAAGTCTCAAATCCCTACAGAAGAAGACTTTCTTGCCTACCGAGAACTGCACCCCGGTGAATTTCTTTATACAGAACAAGACAAAGCCCAAGAACGGCAAAATGTACGTTTAAGAGCGGAGTACCAACAAAAACTGGACAATCACAACCGACGGGTTGCTGCTCGTCAAAAAGAACTGGCTAGGCTTAAATCTATTGGTAGCAGCTATGTACCGCCACAGCTTGCACCACCTCCTGAAGTACCTGAGGGGCTCGCTAAGCTAATGGAACGTGACAGACTGCGTGCATTGCACCAAGCGCGCCTAAACGGTGGGGAAATCCCCAGTAACGCGGCCACTCCAGCGGGCAGTAATAATGCCGCTCAAACCCCTGCTGAAATACAGCAGCAGGAACTGAGTGAGGATCAGAAGCTGCTTGAAATGATTCGCCTGCTAAACTTGGATACCAGTGCTAATTAGGGTTTGCGTCCATACTCATGGACGCTATCAACTAAGACCTTTAGATGATCTGGATTAACGTGCTGGTGAATGCCGTGACCCAGATTGAACACATGCCCAGTCGGTTTGTCACCAAAGTCACTTAACACGCGTTTAACTTCTTGACGAATTGTATCGGCATCAGCGTATAGCACCGAAGGATCCATATTACCCTGAAGCGTCACTTTATCGCCTACTGCCGCCACAACTTCTTTCAGGTCGGTCGTCCAGTCGACACCGAGACCATCACAACCTGTCGCCGCAATGGATTCAGCCCAACGTGCGCCATTTTTGGTAAACAGGGTCACCGGGACTTGTCGACCTTCCGCTTCGCGCTGCAAACCATCGACAATTTTAGTCATGTAACGTAGTGAAAATTCCTGATAAACATGCGGGCTAAGCACTCCTCCCCAGGTATCAAATACCATGACCGATTGAGCACCAGCAGCAATCTGCGCATTGAGATACGAAATAACGCTATCTGCTAATTTATCGAGGAGCAAATGAAGTGTTTTAGGTTCGCTGTAGAGCATACCTTTAACTTTGGAAAAATCTTTACTGGTGCCACCTTCGACCATATAGGTTGCCAGCGTCCAAGGGCTGCCCGAAAAGCCGATCAACGGGACACTACCATCCAACGCTTTACGAATAGTTCTGACAGCATCTGTCACATACGACAATGACAGCTCAGGGTCAGGAATAGCCAACTTATCCACATCGGTAAAGCTTCTGAGCGGCTTTTCAAATTTTGGGCCTTCGCCTTCTGCAAAATATAAACCCAAACCCATTGCATCAGGAATCGTCAAAATATCTGAAAACAGGATAGCTGCATCTAAGTCAAACCGACGCAACGGCTGCAGGGTGACCTCACAGGCCAGTTCAGGATTCGTGCACAGATCCATAAAGCTACCCGCCTGCTTTCGCAGTTCGCGATACTCAGGCAGATAGCGACCAGCCTGACGCATAATCCAAACAGGTGTAGTATCAACGGGTTGTTTCAGTAGTGCGCGTAGGTAGCGATCATTCTTTAAGGCAGGAGAAGGCATGCGAGGTAGTGCCCTTATATAGCAAGCTTAGTATGTAACTACTGCATCGAGAGAAAATAACTCAGAATCTGATAAGGCTCAGAAATCAGCAACAGAAAACGCAAGAGGATTATATTAGAACGGTATGATTGACTTGTTGTAAAACATATTGCTTCGTTGCCGAGCTGTTACCGATAGTTTGAGGTACAGCTCAGCAAGCGGCCAATCAATAAAGACGTGTACGGCGATTAAGTTCACGCTTCAGATTTTTAATGTTACGTTTTACCGCCGCTGCTTTTTCACGCTTACGGATAGAAGTAGGCTTTTCATAAAACTCTCGACTTCTGACTTCAGCAACAACACCGGCTTTCTCACAAGTGCGCTTGAACCGACGTAGTGCAACTTCAAACGGCTCGTTTTCTCTGATCTTTACGTTTGGCATAAAATTCGATTTCTCAAAACAAAATATTCACTAAGTAGCCGAGCATTATAGCCCGAGTTGCTAGCAATTAAAAAGTTGAAAATTAATTTAATTTGCCAAATCGTCAGAAAAGTAGAAGCATAGGCGTAAATAATTGCCTTGCAGCCTGCCTCAGCTAGGCTAGAATGCCTAGGAGTGTTAACCTCCATCATGCAATTTCTATTGATTACAAAACAGTAAACCCTATGAAACGATTACTTTTGATATCGACTTTAGTCTTACTAATCTCAGCTTGCGCTACCTACAAACCTGTTATTCAGCAAGGAAACGCCTTAGAACAGACCACCGTATCCCGTGTCAAAGTTGGCATGAGCAAATCACAAGTCATCAGAACGTTAGGCTCTCCATTGATGCAAGATGATTTTCGCGCTAATCGCTGGGATTATTTATATTACTCGACTGAGCGAGGCGTGAAATCGGCACAAAAGAATCTGATTCTCACCTTTAGCAACGGCGTTGTTAGTAAAATTAATTAACCTGCAACCGATAATCCAAAGGTATTTAAGACGTGCGTAGAAACCCCCTACTCTATAGCGATCCGAGTGAAATTGAAGAAATCCCTAAGCCCGCTGCTCCGACTCCAGGCAAGGAGTCCAAAGGTAAATCATCCTTCTTCTTTTATCTTATTATTTTAGCGAATTCGCTGCTGGTACTGTTTGTTCTAGGGTTTATTTGGTTTTTATTCCTCAAATCACCTGACATACAAATAAAAGAAATCAGCAACCGACTGTTTGGCACGGGTACGCCGACAGAGCAAGCCCAACAAACCATTGTTGCGCCCGAAATTCAAACTGAAATAGTGATTTCACCGACGCAGCAAGAAAAAGATGAAATCCAGCAAACTAAGCTGAAGCAAATGCGTGAAAAAGAAGAACTCGCTGCTGAAAGAGCTCGGCTTGAAGGGATAAAGGCAGAAATAGAGAAGGAAAAATTACGTGCCAGCGAAGCACAACAGGTCATCAACAAAATGCAACCGCAGGAAAACAGTAAAACAGATGTGGCTCAAAATTCAGCGGAACAAGATTCGGCGGAACAAGCCATCGAAATCGAGCAAACACAGGTTGAAGAATTAACAGAAAAGTCACCTCCAACGCCTGCAACGACAGTATCTAGCCCACCGGCTAAACAGCCCGCAGTCGTTACGAATACGGCAATTGAGCCAGATACCAATTCCACAAACTCACAAATGAACCTCATTCTTGAGGCGCTCAAAAAACAACAGGCTGAGCCCACCGAGAGTAACTGACAAAATTACGGATTCAGTGAGTATAATTTCTGTTAAAATAGAATATGCAAAACAAATAATCATAATTTAATTTAGGGAATTCACGATGGCCAAAGGCATCAACAAAGTCATTCTGGTAGGAAATTTGGGCAACGATCCGGACGTGAAATACATGCCTTCAGGCGGCGCAGTGACTAATATCAGTATAGCCACGACGGATAGCTGGAAGGACAAAACAAGCGGCGAAAAAGTCGATAGAACCGAGTGGCATAGGGTCGTATTTTTCAATAGGCTTGCTGAAATCGCCGGAGAGTACCTTAAAAAAGGCTCACAAGTTTATATTGAGGGTGCGCTAAGAACTCGTAAATGGCAGGATCAAAGCGGTCAGGATAAATACACAACTGAGATAATCGGCTCGGAAATGCAAATGCTGGGAAGCCGCAGCGGTGGAAGTGGCTCGTTTGACCAGTCTGCGCCACAGCAATCATCAAATCGGCCTGCACCACAACAGCAGCCAAGTGGTCAACAGCAAAACCGCCCTAATCAGGCACCACAGCCTGCACAGAATTTTGACGATTTCGATGATGACATTCCGTTTTAGGAGACCATTGGTAGTTTCTGTATAGATTATTTAAAGGCCTCAATTAATTGGGGCTTTTTTCGTAGGCAGTTGCTGTTAGAATTAGCAGTGACAAACAAAATACCGGAGATAATATGCCACACAGATCCAATCCTGTGATCGCTAAAAAAGGCCCTTACGTCGTTGAGCTGGAGGAAGGCAAAACTTACTTTTGGTGCACATGCGGTCGCTCAGAAAATCAGCCATTTTGTGATGGTTCACACAAAGATACCGAGTTCACTCCAATGAAATTCACCGCAGAAGAGACCAAGAAGTATGGTTTGTGTGGCTGCAAGCACACTAAGAATGCTCCCTTCTGTGACAGGGAGCACAATAATTTAGATTAACTGGCTAAAACGGACGGCTTTTCACTATTCCTTTTATACAGCAAAGCGATGTTACCGACTCGCTGAATCAGATCAGCCTTATGGTGCTTAGCTAGCGTATCGATAAGTTCATCGCGCTTGTCACGATCGCCGAGCCCCACTTTGATCTTGACTAGCTGATGAAAATTCAAAGCCAAATCTAATTCGGTATTGATACTCTCTTTCATGCCATGCTGCCCAACGGTAACGATTGGGCTTAGCTGGTGACCAAGAGACTTCAGTTGCTTAATTTGTTTAGTATTTAATTCCATTCGCGGATTGTATGACGTTATGGCTCGAAGCAAAAGCAGTACTCGTTGGTTACAAGAACATTTTGATGATGAGTACGTAAAGCGCTCACAAAAAGAGGGCTACCGATCAAGAGCCGTCTACAAACTTAAAGAACTTCATGACAAAGACCGTCTGATTCAACAGGGCATGACCGTTGTTGACTTAGGTGCAGCGCCAGGAGGCTGGAGTCAGTTTGCTGTCGAATTAGCAGGCAAAAATGGCAGGGTAATTGCCAGCGATATATTACCGATAGATCCACTACCCTTTGTCGAATTTATACAGGGTGATTTTACCGAAGAGCGTATTCTTGGTGAAATTTTAGATTTAATAGGAAATGATAAGGCTAATATTGTAATTTCGGATATGGCCCCCAATCTAAGTGGTAACGACGCAATAGATCAGCCCGGCTCGATTTATTTATGTGAACTTGCGCTAGATATCTCCCGACAGATACTCGTGGAGAATGGAACAATGATCGTCAAATTGTTTCAGGGAACAGGCTCAGATAAGTACCTGAAAGAAGTCAGACAAAACTTCAAAAAGGTGAAAATACGCAAGCCGAAAGCATCCAGAGCGCGCAGTCGGGAAGTATACGTAGTAGCACAGAGTTACTTTTCTACAAACTAGTTAGCACGATGATGTCATTTAAAGCATGTTAGAATAGCTTTAACGTGGATACCTAATACAGCTTAATAGAGGACTTTTTCTTGAGCGAATTAAACAAAAATATTCTGATGTGGGTGGTGATCGCTCTGGTTTTGATCGGAGTTTTCAGTAAATTTCAGGAACCTACAGCCACATCCAATAATTTGGCTTATTCTCAGTTTCTTGATCGCGTTAAGAATAAAGAAATTCGTAACGTCGAAATTAGAGGTCAATCTATCGTTGGTTACACGAGTAACAATGAGACGTTTACGACTTATGCGCCTTTGAATGACCCTAAAATGTATGATGAATTGCTGACTAATGATGTGCAGGTTCAGGTTGATCCGCCAGAAGGCCGCAATATTCTCGTCGACATACTAATTAACACTATCCCATTCCTGATCATCGTAGGTCTTTGGATCTATATCATGCGTCAAATGCAAGGCGGCGGCGGTAAAGGCGGCCCGATGTCATTTGGTAAGAGTAAGGCGCGCATGATGACAGAAGATCAGGTAAAGGTGACCTTCGCTGATGTTGCTGGTTGTGAAGAAGCAAAAGATGAAGTCTTTGAGCTGGTAGAGTTTTTGCGTGACCCAAGCAAGTTTCAAAAACTCGGTGGGAAAATACCACGCGGTGTGTTGCTAGCAGGCTCTCCAGGTACTGGTAAGACGCTGTTAGCCAAAGCCATTGCAGGTGAAGCTAAGGTTCCATTTTTCAGCATTTCTGGTTCAGACTTTGTTGAGATGTTTGTGGGTGTGGGTGCTTCACGTGTTCGCGACATGTTTGAACAAGCC
>ENA-ORXR01000363-ORXR01000363.1-marine-metagenome-genome-assembly--contig:-NODE-363-length-65617-cov-13.761504_pt1 | contig 65617 bp, 51 predicted proteins | sample MGYA00237866_ERZ511479 | MGnify/ENA metagenome assembly ERZ511479 | reverse complement strand
GCCTACGTTTTTTGCCTTGATCCATTTTGAACAATTCTAAATCCTTTTCCGTCATCTAAAAATAGAAATGGTATTAAGCAATAGAACTTCGAAATGAGGGTTGTCATAATATCTCGTTCGAACAATTTTCCTATGCTTAATTTATACTGCGGTTATGCTTCTTAATTACTAAAATATATTATCGTTTCTGAGTCTATATTATTTGAACCGTTTACTTCCCCACCACTATTTTCTAAAATCGTCCCAGTGAATGAAATATTTCCTGATGTATTCTGTGGATCATAAATAGCGGAAAATCCAAAATTTGAGTTGCCTCCAGCAATAATAGAAACGTCTGAAGTCCAAATATGAAAATTAGCGTTCGATCCATTATAAGTCCAATTAAAATTATTGACAGGAAAGGGACCTACTGAAGTGGCCGCTGGGTTCCAATCAATTTCCATTCTTTCATCTCTAGGAAACACAAGCGTTATTTCTTCTGTAGTACCGATATTTTCTAGCTCCTGAATCTGAAAAGCAAAAAACATATCTGTTACTCCATTAGCAATAGAAGGAGCTATCGACATGGATGGAGAAATATCAGTAAATATATCAGATTCCGTGTATCGTATTTTTACTAACCCTGTACCATTCTGAGAAATATATACATAACCATCATTTGAGACATCTATTCCACTGGGTTGAACTGCTATATTTCGATATTCATTTGTAGTGACATCGTTAAAAGAAAGGTCAGTAGTAGGATTCTCCATAACAAAAAGTGCAGCATCTATAAGGTTTACAGAATTCTGCTGCTGCGTCAACCACAATCTTCCATCGAGACCAAAAACTATAGGACCAGGACGTTGGATAGAAGAATTACCTGAGTGATAACTTATATCACTTATTCCATCAGTACCCGGCACTCCGAATACTCCTGTATCTGCCCCAGTCATTCTATAAACCCTAAAGCCCGTACCTATAGGAGAACCGACTTTACCTTGAATAGAAAGATATAGGGTCGACGGATCATTATCATCTGCAGTTATATATCCTGTATTAAAAAAATTATTATTATTAAAACTCATGCTCTGCCAAATATTAGACCAATTTATGCCTCCATCGATAGAACGATATAAGCCTTTCGATAAGTCTAATAAATACACAACTCCAGAATTGCCGTTATCAGGCCACACGAAGTTACTCCGCTCTGTAGAACCAATGCTTATGCCATTACTTTGTAACCAAGTTCCATTATGATATCTAAAAACACCCTCTCCTTCGACTGCCGCTAAAATTGTTTGAGAAGTGGCTGCATTTCCGTCATGATACCCATACGTTACAGCCCTTACTCTTCCATTAGACGAGGAAGTTTCTGCGGCTAGACCAGTGGTTGTCCAGCCAGAGTCAGAAGGATTACCAATAGTGCTAGCAGATTTTATAAATACTTCACCACCCCCAGGATTATTGGTATCTCTATCACCAACACCTATAATAAGTTCGTCAGCGGTAACATCAAAAATCACATCATAGCCCCTTGACTCGGCACCATTAGGCTTATCTCGAGAAATGTCGGAATTGTCAAATCTATCACTTGTCTCGAGTAATACATAATCAGTATTTGCTATCACCACTTGACTTGGATTATTAGGATTTACTGCGACTCCATTATTTGCAGTTGCCTGCATATTATATACCGCCGGTTTCCAGAAATCACCACCATCATCAGACTTCCATATACCTCCTCTTCCAGAAACATATATTATATCATCAGAAACAACATTAGGGAATGCCCCGCGAGCTACATCGATAGAACTTACAACACTGTTTCTACGTCCTAAGCCACCCTGAGGAAATCCATCTGTTCTATACCACCAGTTATATGACTGACCATACACTTGATCTTCGACATTAGCGTCAGCATCTACTAGTGGCGTCCAGGTATTTCCGTTATTTACACTTCTCCATATATTAGAATAATTTGTACCTAGTGCGTTACCGCCTAGGTTATTGGTACCTGCATATATTACGTCATTATTTCCTTTTAGATAACCTGTAACTGCGGTCCATTGTCGAAGTGAATCCCCTACAGAAAGACCTGTATTTTTTAAGCTCCATGAAGTTCCATTATACTTCACTATTCCACCATCCCCTATTGCTGCGTACACTCTACCACTACTTATAACTGTAATACCTTCCGGTTTTAGAGTTGGATATACTAAGGTTGATATCGGAGTCGATATGTCTGCATAGTCGATTTCGTATATCCCATTTTGTGTACTGTCTGCAAAATATATAGCGGCATATACGGTATGCGGAATAGCCGTATTATATGCGACCGACCTTACAAAGCCTGAGGTATTAACAGCAGCAGCCTCTATCTCTCCTCCTTCTACAAAAAATCTTACGCCATCTTTATAGGTTCCAGTGATTACAATATCATCCGTAAAGCTTGTAGCACTTGCACCTACGTCTACAATAATTAAATCTCCATTAGACCTAGGGTGTCCATTCGGTAATGGATCTGCGTTAGCAGAATGGTTGCCAGCAAATTGTGCACTACCTCCTTCCCCAGTTAATTCCCAAGTTTCTCCACCATCAGTAGATCTAAATAGACCGCCCGATCCTCCTTTATCCCCAGTTCCTGCATAGAGTATCTGATCATTATCGGGCGTTATTACTAAAGTGGCCACCTTAGGGCTTTTAAGTCCTTCGTTGATATTATTAAACAGAAGACCACCATTTATAGATTTGAAAATACCTGACACATCAGCCGAGGAATATACTGTCAATCCATCATCAGAGATAGTCACATCACCTTGAAAACCACCTCCGCTTACATTATTATTTTCTACTATAATAGAATTTATTGTACTTGCAGAACCAGGGCCTTGAGCGCATAGCTTGTATGTCAATGAAAAGAAAATCAGGAATAAAAAAATTAGTCTTAGCATACTATGAAATTAGTCAAAATACTGGAATAATATTTCAGTTTATTTTATACATTTTTTTCTTAATTCCAGATACTATATAATCCCCAATAACTAAAACTTATAATTAGCACTACATATATCAGCATATTAAAAAGTAAAACAACTTTAATCCAACGTTTTGCGTCGCTTAGTTTAATTATTCTTATTGTAAATAAAACAAGAGGAATAAATATGAAAAGCAGCAAAAACGGAATATATGATGAGGCACTAATTAAGTCTGAACTGTAATGTCTAAATGGTGCATCAAAATAATAGATATACTTATTAGTTATTAGAACAGCTAGATATGCTGCTAGTAATAAATTAACTACTGAAGGAATAATTAGAAATTTATATGAAATATTGTTACGCCTGCTAGTGAGTATATGCCTCGTGTGAGTTACCCGGAAGGGGCGACTGAAAGGAGCAGTCTGTGACGAGCATTGAGCAGAGCTAGAGACCAAGCCGAACGGCGCGCCAGTAGGACAACGACCCTCCCATAACATACTCAGAAGACTATCTATAATTCCCGTATGGGAGGGGCACACCCTGATAAAAATCAATTGTAAACCCAAAGAAAAATTATTCTATAGGTTGCTACGATACAGAACTTATTATCTTCGTATCATGTCATTGTCATTTTCTATAGCATGGAGGTATCTATTCGGTAAAAAATCTACCAATGCTATCAATATTATTACGGGAATTTCTGTGTTCGGTATTACGCTGGGTACAGCGGCACTGATCCTGATCTTATCTGTATTTAATGGTTTTGAGTCTTTACTTTCTGGGATTTTTGATGCCTTTAATCCAGATCTGAAAGTTATTCCTATCCAAGGAAAAAGGTTCCAACTGGATGATGAACAATTGCTACAAATCCAAGATATCGAAGGTATTATACATTGCTCTAAAACAGTGGAGGAAATTGCACTGTTCGAATATAGAGACAAACAAGAAATCGGAATTATAAAGGGCGTGGACGCTAATTTCAAAGCAGTGACTGGAATAGATACGACCGTAATTTCTGGAAAATATAGTCTCAAAAACGGGCGTACGCTCAATGGTGTTTTCAGTCTAGATCTAGCGAGTAGATTATCCCTCAATGTAAATGATCGCCTATCCGATGTAAAAGTATACATGCCTCTGCAACGGAGTCTATTCCCTGGTTCTAAGGAATTCAAGATAAGAAGTATCTACCCTAGTGGCGTATACAATCTCAAAAATACAGATGGCTACCAATATGTTCTTGCCTCCTACAAACTGGTCAATCATCTATTACAGACTGAAAATTCTAATTCTTTTCTAGAGATCAAATTGCAGCCTACTGCCGATGAAACGCTGGTCAGAAATAAGCTGCTAGAAATACTCGGAAATAACTTCACGATCAAAAATAAATACGAGCAAGAGGAAACCTATCTGAAGATTATCAAAATAGAAAAGTGGGTAAGCTTTCTGATTGCCTCCCTTACGATATTGCTCATCGTTTTCAATCTTGTAGGTTCTCTGTGGATGATCGTTCTAGATAAGAAAAAAGATCTCTCTATACTGAAATCTATGGGCTACCATGCGCAGGATATCCGACGTATAATTCTGAACGAAGGTGTGCTCATCAGCGCGATAGGTATTTTACTGGGCATCATTTTAGCTCTAGTGATCTACTATGTGCAGACCAGTATAGGCATCGTCGCCGTACCAGATGGATTTACGATAGACGCTTACCCTGTAAAGCTAAAAATCCGAGACTTTATCATCGTATCTATTACCGTTCTACTCTTATCTTTTCTGGCTTCTCTGATCCCCGCTAGAAGAGCCTCTCAGATCAGTGCGTTTGTCCATAAAGAATAAGATGTACTCTATAGCTATTGCTGAGACGCTTATTTTTATGTCAATGTAGATTTTCTTACTAAAGTGTGTAAATTTATCTAAGCCCCAAATTATTAGAAACTGTAGTCTGATACCATAAAAAACACCATCCTAATCATTATATTTGCGGCGATGGAAGAATGGGAGATAGATTTTCAGTGGCTTGAGGTCCGACATACGATCAAAGATATCTTTGGTGTAGATAGTCTGCCAGATCTTAGGGCTATCCTTTTTTTAGTAGGTATACAAGAGTTAGGGGCCGTGCAAGAGACTTTTTCTAAGGAGGAGAAGCAAGATCTGATGCATATAGCGGTCTGTAGTATTCTAGAAGGTGATGGATATTATAGATATGTAGGCAGAGACGAGGATGGCTGGCCGCACTATGAAGTGGAGATACCCTTCAAAACGAAAGGCACTAAGGCTCAGGAACTCATTCTAAAGAAAGGAATTATAGAATATTTTAAAATAAATCAAATCAAATCAGTATAACATATGAGATATCTACAACTAAGTCTACTCATCCTGACGCTTGCAATCCTTAGTGCCTGTAACTCGGGTCCTACTTATGCCGTTATAGAAACAGAATTTGGTAATATGAAGGTAGAATTATATGATTCTACACCAATCCATAAAGAAAATTTTATAAAACTCGCTAAGGAGGGTTTCTATGATGATCTTCTATTCCATAGAGTCATCAAAGGATTCATGATACAAGGGGGCGATCCTAAGTCAAGGGGAGCTGAGCCTTCTGCGCGATTAGGAGGCGGCGGCCCGGGGTATACGATAGAAGCGGAGATAGGTTCGCCACATTTTAAGGGAACACTTGCCGCGGCGAGGACAGGTAATGCCAGTAATCCAGAGAAGCGTTCTTCTGGTTCTCAGTTCTATGTCGTGCAAGGAAGCCCACAATCTGAAGCACAGTTAGCCTCTACGGCAAAAAGAAAAGGTATAACTTATACAGATAGCCAAAGGAAAAAATATGCTGAGGTCGGTGGAAGACCAGATCTAGATATGGAGTACACTGTCTTCGGGGAAGTTGTAGAGGGAATGGATGTAATCGATAAGCTAGCAGCTGTAGAAACAGCTCCAGGAGATAGACCTCTAAAAGATGTAAAAATGAAAATCAGAATACTATAAACAATGAAATATTATCACCTATTACTGATGGGTTCTTTTTTGTTCTTAGCCTCATGTGCTAAGCCTATTGCAAAATTTACAGCAGACCAGAAAACAGAAAAGGTACCTGGAAAAGTTATTTTTACTAATCTCTCCGAAAAAGCCGAAACATACCAGTGGGATTTTGGAGATGGTAATCTATCTACTGATCCTAATCCATCACATAAGTACTATCTATCAGGAAAATATAGTGTTAAACTTATAGCTGAAAAAGACGGTAAGAAAGATGAATATTTTGTAGATCTAATTTTTGATGCTCCAGAAAGATGCTTAGTAGAAATGAACACTAGTTATGGGCCCATGCTCATACACCTTTCTGATTCTACACCTAAGCATAGAGATAATTTTATAAAACTTGCAGAAGAAAATTTCTATGATGACCTACTATTTCATAGAGTAATCAGTGGCTTTATGATACAGGGCGGTGATCCTAATTCTAGAGGTGCGACTAAGAGTTCTAACCTAGGTTCTGGTGGACCAGGTTATACGATAGAAGCAGAGTTCGATCCAGAACTATTACATTATAAAGGTGCGCTTGCGGCAGCAAGGCAAGGTGACAATGTCAATCCAGAAAAAAGATCTTCAGGTTCTCAGTTCTACATTGTCCATGGTAAGCCAGTGAATCCAGAAAACCTGATATCTACTGGTAATAGAAATGGACTCGACTACACCACAGAACAAATAGAAAAGTATGTAGCTAATGGTGGCACGCCTTTTCTAGATAATGGTTACACCGTATTTGGTCAGGTTGTAAAAGGCATGGAAGTTATCGATAAAATAGCAGCAACGAAAAAGAACTCCAGCGATCGTCCACTAGAGGATATAAAAATTCTATCCGTTAAGGTTATAAAATAATTGCTGTAAGCACAATTCTGATAATAAGTTATAGAAAGTAATGAGAGAGATTCTAGGTATAGACGTAGGAGGCACAGGCACTAAGGCCGCTATAGTGAATGTAGAGACAGGTGAGTTACTCTCCGATAGGATAAAGATGAAAACACCCTCTTCAGGTAAGCCTGTAGAGATGTCAGAGGTGATAGAGGAGCTAGTAGATAAGCTAGACTGGAAGAACAAAGTTATAGGTCTAGGTTTTCCCGCTATCATAAGAAACGGAGTATGTTGCTCAGCTTCTAATATCTCTAAGAAATGGATGGGGTTAAATCTAGATAAACATTTCAGAAAATTATTATCTAAAAAACTTATCAGTATAAACGATGCTGATGCTGCAGGTCTTGCAGAATTCCATTACGGTATAGGCCAAGGAAAAGAAGGTACTGTGATACTACTTACCCTTGGGACAGGTATAGGTTCTGCTCTATTCAGAAATGGTGTATTAGTGCCTAATACAGAATTTGGTAACCTATATTTTAAAGGAAAAATTGCAGAAAAATATACCTCTAATAAGGTACGAGAATCTAATGATATGTCATGGGAAGTCTGGGGTAACCGCCTAAACGAATACCTACAACATTTAGAATTTATTTTTTCTCCTGACCTTATTATTCTAGGTGGTGGCGTAAGTAAGCGTATAAATGATTATAAGTCATACATCAAATTAGATACAAAGATAGAGGCTGCTAAGCTTAGAAATAATGCAGGTATTGTCGGTGCTGCTAAGGCAGCCGATATTTATTATTCTTAGTTATCTTGTCTCTTCACATTAGTCTGCATATTACTTATACAGAATACGTATTACCTCATTCTGCTTGCAAGTTGATCTAGTTCTTTTATTTTCTCTTCCGCTTTCAGCATAGAAGAATCTATTTTGAATGCACGCTTGTAATCATCTAAGGCTGCAGAAATATTACCCATAGTCTCATAGGTTATTCCTCTATCATAATAATTTAAAGCCATATTCTGACCTAGTTCGATAGCTCTAGTATAATCCAAAATAGAACGCTCGTAATCACCAATCAAAACATAACAATATGCCCTAGGCTCATATACTAATTGTCTAACGTAGATATCTTGAGACCCTGCACACCTATTAAACTCATCTATTGCTAAAAGTGGATCTATCTGTATAAGAAGTAATCCCTTATGATACCTTGCAGTATAGTTAGTACTATCGAGTACAATAGCTAGATCATACGATTTAAGTGCATGTATGATTTCACCCTTGTCACTGTAGCAGTTTGCCAACAAATCATAAGCAGAACTCTGTAAATGGTCTAGATTATCTATAGCATATTCCAGTTCGTTAATAGCAAGATCTGTCTTACCTTGTGTCCACAGACCTGATGCTAAATATTCTCTAGCTAGACCAGATTTAGGATACTGCTCGACTACATTCGAAAAAAGACTTACATGATTTTGCCAAACATCAGACTGCTCTCTTGTAATCGGTATCAACAATATCGCTATTATAAGTGAACATAGAAGAGCCATAACATTATGCGTTTTCCTGGATAGAAAATCAATACAGTTAGCTAAGATAAAAGCTAAACCAATATAAGGTAAATACGTATAACGATCTGCCGCAAAAGCATTACCCACCTGCATAAACTGTAAAACTAAAAACACAGTAGCTAGAAAAAAACCTACACCAAATACTACGGACTTATTTTTTCTAAAATATAGCGTTAATAATAATATTAAAATAGGACAAAAAATATAAAAGGGAAATCCCTGAATTTCTCCTAGATGTGTAAATGGATGTAGTGCTGACATCTTAGTAGGTAATACAAATTGTTCTATGTAAAAATACAGTCCAAAGCAAGCAACCTGGAAATTATCCCACACTGATCGACTATTTTCCTTTACGGCAGAATGGTTAATAGTCGGTTCTAATAAGTCATAAAAACTTCCACCACTTTGTACATCTATAGCTATATAACCAACCAATAGACTTATAATGATGAACGGAAATTTACCAAGATGTATCGTCCAATTATTTAGTCGTTTTGCCGAATACAAATCTAAAAGATATAAGACAGGAACCAGGGAAACTGCCATTGCTTTTGACATACAAGAAAGAAAAAAGAAGAGTAGAGCAGCAAAATAATATTTTTTCTTATCAGTATTATTATAATGCAGATAAGCGATAGAAGCAAGCAGAAAAAATAATGCATATAACACATCTTTTCTTTCTGAAACCCAAGCTACTGATTCCACATGCATCGGATGGATAGCAAAAACAAGGGCTGTAATTCCAGCAATCCATCTACTTACTGTTAGCTTCCTAATTAGTAAAAATACTAGCATAACATTTATAGTATGCAAGGCGATATTAGTTACTATAAAAGAATAAGCGGATAAAGTCCCAGATTGTAAAGAATTAGCCCATAGGCTAAGCATTGTTAAAGGGTGATAGTTAAGAGAAATTATCGCTGTGAGTAATTCCTTAGCATTTGCAAAACTCGGATTAGAAACAAGAGGATTGTCTGTAACATAATACTGGTCATCCCAGTATACAAACCCATTATCTACTGCCGGATAAAAACAATATACTGTAACTAGAGCAATACATAATACAGTTATAATATCTAAAACATGCGTCTTTCTAAGCGGACTCTGTACGCCTAGGTTATATAAATGAGAAAACATTTTATTTAGATTATAAGCCAATAAATAAGCCTCTACACATTACTGTTAGAGCATCATTTTTAGAAACCAATGAATATAATTAAACTTATAAAGGCGGAGCGTTAGACGGATACCGATAGAGGTATAATATTACTGAGCTGACTGCAAGTTCTCGATAATAACATCCTGAGAGCGTTGCAAGTAGAAACTTTCTTACTGGTAACATATCTCATATTTTTTATACTAGGAGATGGACAAAAAATATTCCAAAATTTATAAACTGCCAAAATTTCAGAAATACTGAAAATATTTCATGATAGATATAATATACACCCTACTAGAAAAGGCAGAACTTAGATGTAATGCAGGGTTTGTAAGTACAAACTGAGCAGCCAACAATGATGTAAGCTACTCAGTTTGTTTTCTCCCGGAATACCTTTTCAGTATATTTTATTTGTGCACATACTTCATGTCTAATACCATTTCTATTTTTAGATGACGGAAAAGGATTTAGAATTGTTCAAAATGGATCAAGGCAAAAAACGTAGGCGAACCCATAGGTTCGGCGAGGCTTTTTAACGAAGAAACATGAAGAACAAAATAAATAATTACCGTCATTCTAAACTAGAATTGGTATAACTGCTGTACCGTTTTTACTAATCTTACAAACTCGGCCCGATAACCTTCTTCATCTTTTCCTTTTGCATTTTCTGCTATTTCTATTATATCATCATAGCTCGCATCATGGACAAAAGAAGATCCCCGTAACAACATACCGAACTCTTCTACAGCCATAGAAAATCTCACGTTATCATCACAGGCTTTTATATCTATCGATTGTGGAGAGATAACACCTACTATTTTCTTACTACGCTGTGCATCTAAGGAATCTTAAATTAAGCTAATACCACTTAAGCTTGAAGATAGTCTAGTAATAGTATGATAAGAATAAGCAGGAATGGTAAAAGTCTAGTTAGAGACAGCTAAGAAAACTTAGCAGGCAAAAAAATGAGAAGCAAACAATGAAGTAAGCTTCTCAGATCGGTTGATAAATTGAGTAATGCTTATAGCAAGCTAGTTGCTATAATAACTCTTCATTTTCAGTTTTATAATATCTGATTATGGAGAGTATCTCTTGGTCTAATGCAAGTTCTGGATCTATATCATACATTATAGTATGCAGATCAAAACCTTCCATCAATGCTTCTGATAATATTTCAAAAGCTTCGTTTTTTCTTCCTGTTCTTAGATAGGCAACAGATCTACAATATAAAATATCTGCACCGAAGGTGTATTCATCTGCTTCTTGTAGGATATCTATTGCTAGTTGGTCTTTACCTTGCTTTATTAAGAACTTAGCATACTCACTCCAGAAAGCACTCTGCTCTGGTGCGATTGCTGTAGCTTTTCTTAAGAACTGTCCTGCCTTATCAAAACTTCCTAGTTCGTAATAAGCTAATCCTAGATATAGATAATAGTCCTCAGTACTGTCTTCTATTGCGATGGCTTTGTGAAAAGAATTGATAGCATTTTGCCACTGTTCTTCTTTTGTATAGCAGATTCCTAGATTGAAGTATACTTCATCATTATAAGGATCTAGCTTCAGGGCTTTATACAAGTTATATTTTGCTTCTTTGAAATTATTGAGCTGGATCTGACAATACGATATCAGTAATAATGTATCGCATTCATTTTCCACAACGCCTAGAGACTCCGTAAGAATTTTCAGTGCTTTCTCGTAATTCTTCATCTGTACACAGATGTCTGCACAATCTAGATATCCGTTCTCGAACTCTGGGTTAATAATAAAGCTGTACTCAAAAGCGTCAATGGCCATCTCATACTCTCCTGTAAAAGAGTAGGCATGACCTAGGTTAAACCACGCAAGATATGAGTATGGTTTTTTGTCTATTATCTTCTTATTAAGCTCTATACAGTGAATGTAATTTTTTGACAATTCTACAGAAGTCCATAACTGTTCGTATAGATCTTCGTCATCCATGTTCAGCAACAATGCTTCTGCAAGACACTGGTACATGAGACCATATTCTTTTTTCAGCTCAAAAAACTTAGCCTCAGTAATCAATACATCTCCTAGGTCTGACTGGTTACAAGCATCTTTCAGTGTATTGATAATTTCTAGTGCTTGCTCATATTCCTGAAGAATACTAAGTGCTCTTGCTTTTAGGAGCTGTATATCTATCTCAAAAGGAGAAACCTTCTCTCCTAATTTTAAGATTTTAAGTGCTCGTTTTGGTTTGTTAAGCTGTAATAAGATTTTTGCTTTTGTCAAGTAAAATTCTGATCTGTACGCATACTGGGATATGGCTAGATCTACAACTTCGAGTGCGCGCTTTAGTTTATTCTCTTCTAAGTAGTATTCTATTATCTGTATATAGGTCTTCTCAGCAAGATATCCTATATCTCCTTTAGGCAACTTAGATTCGAAATCAGAAACAATCGTAATGATCGCTATGTCTCGTTTTGTTCTGTGTTCCATTAAAATTAACTGTTATACGGGATTACAATTCGGGGCTAATATAAATAAATTACAAGCAAAGAAGCATTACTAAAAAGAAAACTTTTACACACAATGTTAAAATATTTATAGGTGTTTATTAGATCTATAATCTACTGTTTTTCAATGATCTAGATTTACATAAATATAAATCCTTTCATTTAATAAGTTCTACCTCACGCATTAACACATAACAGAGAATGGTCATTTGAAGCCCTAAATCGACTATATAGCGGCAGGTTTTTTTCTTCTTGTACTAATAAAAAGACCTAGCATGATAATAATTGCTGCCATTGTCTTAGAAACAGTCAGTATATCCTTAGCCAATAATAAGGCTATAATGGTCGTCAGTACGGGTTGCAAATAGACATAAACTCCCGCAACGGTAGGATTTACTTTTTTAAGGGCATATGCATTAAACAAGTACGTCAGGAAGGTTGTAAAAAACAAGACGTAAAAAATAGATAAATATATATGCTGAGGAAAATTATTCCAGTCTGCTTCTAACACTTCCTGATAACCAAATGGTAGGACCATCACTAAGCCATAGGTAAATACCCACTTAAGCACGGTGAATGGATTATATTTTACCATCATATTTTTTATAAGTACTAGATATAATCCATAAGAAACTGCATTGACAAATATCAGAAAATCTCCTTTTACATTAGATAATTCTATATCACTTGCAGATTGTAAAATAAGCCATAGCGTACCACAAGCAGAGATTATAATTCCCAGAACTTTGTGGGTCTTTATCAGCTCTATTTTTAGTAGAAAAGAAAATACCATTACGGCAATCGGAATAAATATAATGATGACAGACGCATTAATAGGGCTAGTCAACTGGAGGCCTTTGAAAAACGCAAGCTGGTTTATCGCGACACCAAACAAGGCGCACATCATCATATACAGGTGATCCTTATAGCTCTCTAATTTTTCTCTCACAAGTATAAGATGAACAAGCTGGAAAAGGATGCAAGCAGACACCACTCTCATAAGTATAAATCCATAAGGTTCTAGATAGTGATCTGACATCACATCCTTTGCAATAATATAGTTAGCCGCGTAGATAAGGGCTACGCAAAAGAGGGCCATATGGGCTAAGAAATTTTTCTTCACTTGACACTATAATTTATGTGAGCCTACAAAGCTATAAAAGAAAAGCCAATTAGAATATTATTAATTATAATGCAGTGACATGCATACCTGTGCTCTATATTGTGACCTTCTGAAAATCAACTGCTATCGGATATTTTAATATTATTTTACTTTTTAGCATCTATAGCCTAGCATTATTGATTATTCTTGTATCATAATATGATGCTATGACCTCTATAAGAAATCTCTTTTTACAAAATGTAGCGCAGACTTCAGAGTTACCCCTTATGCTAGAAATAGAACGCGCCGAGGGTATGTACATATGGGACAAGCATGGAAAGAAATACATGGATCTGAATTCTGGGATTTCTGTAAGCTCTCTAGGTCATCGTCATCCTAATGTTGTCCATGCGATTATACAACAGACTAATAAGTATCTCCACACCATGGTCTATGGAGAACACATACAGCAGGTCCAGGTAGCCTATGCCAAGAAATTAATTGACATATTAGATAATGGCCTCGATAGGGTCTACTACCTGATGACGGGTACAGAAGCGGTAGAGCTAGCTATGAAACTAGCGCGAAAATATACTGGAAAGCAAGAAATAATATCTTGCGCTAATGCCTATCATGGTTCTACGCTGGGTGCTGAAAGCCTGAGAAGTGACTACGAGTTTAGCAGAGCATTCTTCCCTGGAATTCCAGGGATACGGCACATTCGATTCAACCATGAAGAAGATCTAGAAAAAATAACTTGTCGCACTGCCGCCGTAATTACAGAACCTGTCCAGGCAGAATCTGGTGTACAGCCTCCATGTAATAATTACCTACAAAAACTAAGTAAGCGATGCAAAGAAATGGATTGCCTATTAGTGCTGGACGAAATACAAACTGGATTCGGTAGAACTGGCCACTGGTTTGCACATAAGAAATATGATGTTGTTCCTGACATCTTACTGATCGCTAAATCCATGGGTGGTGGTATGCCTATTGGTGCCGTTGTAGCGCCCCAGAAAATAATGAACAGTATCATAAAGAATCCTGCGCTAGGACATATTACAACTTTCGGAGGGCATCCTGTTTCTGTCGCTTCTGCTCTTGCCACCTTAGAAACCTTACAGGAAGAAAAAATTATTTCTACTGTTCTAGAGAAGGAAGCTATCTTTCGCAAAAGGCTTGTACATCCCATCATAGCAGAAGTGAGAAGTTCCGGTATGATGATGGCAGTAGAGCTTAAGCGAAGAAAGTATCTTAAACATGTCGTAGGGCATACGATAAAAAATGGTGCGCTGATAGATTATTTTTTGTTCAACAATAAGAGCTTCAGATTAGCTCCCCCGCTTATTATCTCAGAGGCAGAAATTCATGAAGCTTGTGATAAACTATTAGCCGCTTGCGAATATGCTATGAAATTGTACGACAAATAATACAATTTATACCAGTCTAAATCGTATATATTTTATAGTTCTGCTATCAGCTAGATGCTGAAACTCATAATAGGTTTTGTATTCTAACTCTGGGTAAGCAAGTTCCTCCGCATAGATATTATCATTGTGATATATTATTTCAGCTTTTTCTTTTTGCAGGGTCTTGTATGTAAATTCATATAGAACAGGATCATCTGTCTTCAGGTGTAAGATAGCTTCTGGTTTGATCAGTTTTCTATACAGATTTAGAAAAGACGGTGCCGTGAGTCTACGATTAGGCTTACCTAAGAATGGATCGGGAAAAGTAATCCAGATCTCATCTATTTCTTGGCTTCCAAAAAAGCGATCGAGCAGCTCTATCTTGGTCCTTACAAAAGCGACATTGTCTAACTTCTCTTCTAACGCAGTATTAGCGCCTTTCCAGATACGTGCTCCTTTGACATCTACACCTATAAAATTCTTATTTGGGTTGTTTCTAGCTAGAGCTAGCGTATACTCTCCTCTTCCGCAAGCTAGCTCTAAAACCAGCGGATTATTATTGTGAAAATGCTCCGAAACCCACGCATTCTTCAGTTCCACTTCTCTCTCATTAGCTGCTAAAAGCTGAGGTTTTACAAAATCGAAATTTTGATATACATTGGGAAATTCTGCCATTTCCGAAAATTTTTTCAACTTATTGCGCTTCGCCATATTTTGTCAGCTTCTTACTTTGGAACCCAAAAATATAAAAAAGCCTAGAAGCATAAAGACTTATCTTATCGTTATTGGATAGCAAACAGCACATAGTATACTTCTATGGCATCATTTGCGTTATTGCATAGCGTATATCATTAGAGAATATGCATCATTTGATTACTTTTGCACCTTAGATTAGAATTATTATAAAAAAACTGTCTTTTGAAGAATATCATATATATCCTGTTTTTACTCATGCCTGTGATAGGAATGAGTCAAGGTTCTAAGATCGGTGTCAGGGCTGGTCTTAATTATGCATGGTTTTCTGGCCCTCTGGAGGTAAACGAGGATTACAGCAAGAGTAATGGATTTCACTTTGGGCTTAATTATTCTTATTATTTCAATGATTATTTAGGTCTTAGGCTAGAGTTGCTATATAATCAGAAAGGAACTAAACAATCCTACTTGGGTGATACCTATGCCATATTAAGACGAGGTGGAGAGAGGATATATGATTTTGGTAAAACTGATTATCAGCTAGACATCTCTAATGCTTATCTCTCTATTCCGGTTATGATTTCTGTACAGCTTTCACGTAAGATAGAAGTCTTTGGTGGTGTGAATGTTGACTTTCTTATAGGACCAACTGGTAGAGGTAGAGTAGATTATGTCAGTATAGATAATCCTGGAAGAATCGAGTATATTAGATCTTTTGAGTATAATTATAATTCAGATCTAGCAGGACAAGCGAGTTCATTATCAGGTGCCACTACAGCACAAATAGTAGATGGCACGAGACTCGACGTTCCTAGAATAATAGGTGCCTATTATTTTCTCAATGAAGCAGAAAAAGATGGCAACAGATTCAGAAAAACTGATTTAAGTCTAGAAGCAGGGTTAAACTATTTTATAAATTCTGGATTTTTCGTAGGAGCTTCGTTTTCATATGGACTAATAGACCCTACTAGACGTGAACTAGATATCTCATTAGGAGAACTGAATAATGACAACTCTTTCATTTTTAGAGACGACAAGGACCACCAGTTATCTTTACAGTTTTCTATCGGGTTCAGATTCTAATATTATCTCGAGCGTCACATACCTATAAATAGTATCGGAATATATAGAAACATAACTTAGACGCTTAGTTTATGCGTGTTATCACTTCCAGTACCATACCTATCACAGATGCAATAGAGTATTGTTTGAATCCTAAGTTCTCATTTTCTTATAAAACAATTTATAGTTTAATTTACAATAGATCCAAAATTCCTTTATCTTGTTATATTACTTTGACCTCCATTACGGTATAGCAATAGACTCCCATCTAGAATAATTAATACGTTAATTTATTTTACAAACTACCTCAAAAAGATAACTATGAAGCAGATGATAGTATCATTATCCTTTGTGTTTATATGTATAAACAGCTATGCTCAGACAAGTGTAGAATCCCATATGATGGGACATAGTCTTATGGATCATACGTCAGCGACAGAACAGACGAAGATCGCTTATTGGATACATCAGCTTGCCGTAGAAGCTGGAAATATACATGAGTCCACAGGGCAGTTTGGATCTATCTGGGATTTTGCAGCATTTAATCCAGAATCTAACTGGCTTGCTGGCGGGGTACCTACTTCCTGGGATGGCGAATTCGAAAGCTTTGCAGAAGCCGATCTCAGTAATTTTCTATTTACAATTTACAATTATGTACAAGACCTGCCTCCTGATGTTGTCTATTATACTTCCCCTTCTTCCGTACTAGAAGCAAGTGAAAGAGTAGTTGATTCTGTCCATATCTACCAGCCAACAAATGATATTTTTATTTATGAAAACTGGCCAGACATGTCTGCCTTTTCTCCAGGAGAACCCTTTGACCCAACTACTACAGAATATGCTAATTATAATAACTATACTTTGGGAGCCTTCCATTCTTGGTGGCTAGATCTACATGATCTTCTACGCAGCTCTAGGCCTAATGATAATATAAGAATGATCCCCGTGGGTCCTGTGATTGCAGAACTGATGAGCACAGCTCCTTACGATGCGATCGAACCTATAGACCTATACGAAGACAATGCTCCCCATGGCAGAGAGACCATATATTTTCTAGCAGGGCTTGCTACCTATATGGCTATCTATGGAGAGGAAGCACCTACCTCTTATACCGTACCGAATACGGTGTTACCTATTATCGCTGATAACTATACCGATATAGCTGATGACTTCTGGGATTATTTCCAAGCCTTTGATGATGCAGCAGGTAACAACAGAATATTCGCTGAGAATTCTAATCCTCCTGATGATACGGATGGTGATGGCATAGTCGACGCCATAGATAACTGTATCGATATAAGTAATGCTGACCAAGCGGATTACGACGGAGATGGCATAGGCGATGCTTGTGATGCTCCAGAAGGTAAGGTTATTTTAGAAGAAGGTATATTCTATCAGACGGATGCAGAGGGTATCTTACTTAGAGGTAGAGATGATAACTGTTATATCATATATGTCAATACAAGTGGAAACTTAGTTACAGAACAACGCCCCTGCCCAGAATAAATGAAGATAAATTATCAGAAAGAATGTTTCTTCTGATACTTTATCTTTCTATTGTTTTATCCACTTAGTCGTTATAAGCTCTCCTCCTGATTGCACGCTCACTATATAGACTCCTCCTGCTAGATCAGCAACGGGTAAAGCATTCTGAAACTGAAAATCACTTTTTTTATTATATATTATTCTACCTGATAGATCTGTTAGACTTATGCCTTCTATACTTGCAGGGTTTTCTAACTGGATATATAGAATGGCTTGCCCAGGGTTAGGGAAAACTTTTATTTCTGATGTCAATGTAGACTCTTGTATATCCGTAATTCCTAGTGCTAGTTCTACAGCTCTTAGTGCATCTATCCTACCATGTCCATACACTGCATTAGGAATAGAAGTTCCTAGCACACCATCACAATCTTGATTAGACATTATGGGCATTGCTGACTGGATCAGAATATCTTCTATTATAGAAACCTGACCTCGGAGAGAAGGATTAGCAGATATGATAAGTGCCACCGCTCCTGCAACATGAGGACCAGCCATACTCGTGCCATTCCAGGTTCCGAAATTATCATTGAGTCTTATAGATCTAACCTGTACACCAGGCGCAACCACATCTGGTTTCAGTCTGAAACTACTATCGACAGATACCGTTCCTCTAGAACTGAAGTTTGCGATGAGATCCATATCATTACTTGCACCTACAACAAATGCATTTTCGAACATAGAAGGGGGTGATTGTATGGTATTACAATCAGGACCACTATTACCTGCTGAAGCGACAACCATAATTCCTGCAGCTTTGAGATTATTTACAGCCGTTTCTAAAATACTCCAGTTATCTTCATTACAGCCTTCCATTTCTGGACATGACCAACTATTATTTATAACATCGGGAGCTAGAGCTGGGTCAGGATTCATTCCTGCCGTATCTGTAGGCGCTAGAAACCACTCAAAACAATTAAGATAAGTAGCTGGAGATCCGTAGCCCCTTTCCATATTCCTACAACCTATCCACTGCGCACCTGGTGCAACACCTATGGCATTTTCATCATCTTCTCCTACCATCGTGCCCATAGTATGAGAGCCATGTCCATGATCATCACAAGGAATTTTAATAGCTAGACCACATGGATTAGTTGTATCTGTTATGAGCGAGTCACCATGCAAGGGACTTATCTCAGAGATTCCATCATGCCAGTTATAGCTATGATCCACAGAATCTAATCCGACAGATTTCCATCCTCTGTACTTTTCTTTGATCAGCCTGTTGTCCCAGTCATATCCTGTATCCCCACCTGCCACAACAGCGCCTTCTCCTCTGTATCCTAGAGACCATACACTATCTGCTTGTATTTGCTTTATACCCCATTCTGGCTCTCCTCCTCTGAGATCCAGTGGTAATGGATTTTTCTCTGGCGCCTCTATCTGTATAGTAGGGTTAATGGTAATCGTTTTTACCTCAGGATAGGCAGCTATCTGTTCAGCTGTCAATTTATCTATAGTACAGTGAATAATATTAGATATAACGTAACTCTTATAAGTTATATCTTTCTCGCTTAGAAGTGCTTTTACTTGCTGCTGAGCTATATTAGCTTGCTTTGTTAGAAAAGTAAAAACCAATGCTCCTTTTTCTTCTTTTGTATATTCTATGTTGTCATAAGTAGTCATGTCTAATTCATTACCAAATAGAATTAAAACTTCCACTTTTTCTGAGACTGTAAAATCTAACTCTAGATCTGAAGTAATCTTCTGTCCAAAACAAGTAGATGCAGTGAACACACTAAATAACAAACAAGAAATAAAAGTATAGGCATTTTTCATATAACAAACTTAAGATCTAAAAATACAAAATCTAACAAAGACTTGCGTTCTAATACCAATTAGGTTTATAATTATCACTAATTTAAAGTTCTATTCTTCATGTTTCTTTGTTGAAAATACTCATTACAGCTAAGCTATCATTGCGTTTTTCGCCTTCTATCATTTTGAATTATCCCCAGAAATTATTGCGAACCGCAGCACAGCGCTATGTGATATTATATATACTCTCCTTTGATTATTTAACAAAAATCTGCAGTATAATCTCTGTAGCTTGACGTATTTAGATAATTTTAATTTCTTTGGTATATTTTTGAAAAGTATTAACGGCTTTTAATGTCACTCCGAATCATTCTAATTTCATATCGCATAATTATTTTAGAGAAATATTTCTAAAAAAACAAGTATAGAACTTAGAGTCAATTTTTTCTTCATTAAGAATAACTAAATGATCTCAATGTAAATATGTCAATTTATTATTACCTAGAAACTATAACTTTTTCTTGATATACCTCCCTAGTACTATCAAAAATACATTGCAGAACATACACGCCATTACTAAGATTCATGATATCGATCCCTCCCTTATAATCTTTAGAAATAACGAGCCTTCCATTATTGTCATACATAAGAACATGAAAGTTTTGTTTTTCCTCCATTTGTACAAATAAGAAATTCCTTGCTGGAATAGGATATACCAAAATCTCATTATCAGAAATACTTTCTGTATCAGAGGTGATTTCTATTATATCATCACAATTTTCATCTACATCATTATCTGGAATTTCCTCTGCCATCGGATTTATCGCATCATTCTCATCATCGCAATCCTCTTCTAATAAGTAGCCGTCTTGATCCAAATCATCATCTAGGGTTAAGGGATTACAATCTTCATCTATGCCATTGTAAGCGATCTCATTGACACCCGGGTTTATGTCATCATTATTATCATCACAGTCTTGTTCTAGTATGTACCCGTCCTGATCTAGATCATCATCTAGGGTTAAGGGATTACAATCTTCATCTATATCATTGTAAGCGATCTCATTGACACCTGGGTTTATGTCATCATTATTATCATCACAGTCTTGTTCTAGTATGTACCCGTCCTGATCTAGATCATCATCTAAAGTCTCTGGATTACAATCATCATCGAGACCATTGTAAGGTGCTTCTTCCATAGCTGGATTGATCGCTCCATTATTATCATCACAATCCACTATACTCAAAAAACTATCTAGATCCAGATCAAAATAAAACTCATTAACTGTAGTATTTGTGATGATCGGTGGATTACTGTCAAAATATATTTGTGCCGTATTTTTGACAACGGTTCCTTCGGGTAATCCTTCTACTAACTCAATAGAGTATTGTACATAACCTTGGGATTCTTCAGGATTTGTCAAACTGTCAACTAAGTATACTTTTGAAAAGTCAAAAGATAAAACATCTTCTCCAAATTTAGATACGGCCAGCTCTCTGGGGTGACTTGTAGAAATTAGCTTCAGGGTATTTATGTCAAGATTATCAGAGATCGTATCCTTAATAGAAACATCTATCGCCGGAGCATTTCCTGTGTTCTGAAACCTAACCGTGTAAACCAATATACTATCTTCAAAATTAGTATACCCAGTCGGTGTGTTAGGATAGACTTGCTTATCATTCGGGTCAAATGAACATAACACCGTTCCTGTCATAACCGTGGAATCCACTATCTCTTCTTCTAGATCTACAAGAGCGATGTCAGATAGAAACGCTAATGCTGTTCCTATAAAACTTTCATCAGGAGTTTTAATTTTTACTAAAATTGTATTTTTTATAAAAGGCTGCTTACTAGAAAACTCCCATTCTATCCACTGACCATTTACTACAGTTGGTAATGGGTCAGATGAAACAAATTCTGTCAAAGGGTCTATCATCAATCTCACTAGACCGTTTGCTTCTATTCCGCCTGTGATAGTGTAAATAATTGATAATTCTACTTCATCATTACAGCGCAGGTTAGGTAAGGTAATATCTGTTTCTGCGTCATACCTTTTTTCCTTAAAGTCTAGTATGAAATCGTAGCCACAACAATTGGTTTCGCCAGGAGTGAAAACAAATTCATATGCACTCGGACCATATTTTATACTCCATTCTGTTGTATCTATAAATTTAATTTGTACATCTTCTGCTGAGTCAGCAAAAAAATAATATGTTCCATCAGAGGAAGTATATCGTGAATAATTTGTATTGCTAAACTCCACCTCTAACCCTTCGATGTAAATATCATCCACATCTACTACTCCATTACAGTTAATATCATATACAGTGCTCCCTTCTACAAGATTTTTTTCACAATCTAGTTCAGCATATTCGCTACAGCCTGGTGCATTATTCCAAATATTTGACTGCCACTGCCGAGCAAGCACCTCACATATATTAGCATAACTACAAAAAGAAAGCATTGGATTTTCGTATAAAAAAAATTCACTAATACTTTCTGGCTCTACATTTCTTATACCACCAATATCTTGAATAGATGTATTATTATTCAATTCAAAAAATGAGAAATACTTTAGTGACTCTAAACCATCTAAATTAACTAGAGAAGAATTATTTTTAATTCTTAAATTTTTAATTGAATCTACTGATTCTAGGCCATCTATTTTTGTCAAAGCATTGTTGCCGTCGATTGTAATTTGTGTGTAAGAATTTATACCGATTGGCAAGCCTTCGAAAGAGGTAAATGATGAATTATCTTGAACCCTGAAAGTGTTTAAAAATGGCAGGAATTCTAAGCCTTTTAAGTTGGTTAAAAGACTATTATCGACCAGGTCTAAAATTTCTAATCTTTCTATGTCAATGCCTGATAGATTTAGTAACGATTGATTTTCTTTTATATCAAGCCTTAGAATTGTATCAAGTGATGCGAGCCCTTCTAAACTCGCTAAAACCTGATTTCCTGAAATGATAAAATAATCTATGGATACAAAATCCTTTAAGCCTGCCAAACTATTAAGATTTCCATTCTTGTTAATTCTCAAGGTTCCTATCTCTTCTAAGCCTTGCAAACCTTCTAGATTTTCAAGTTCGCTATTTTCTGATATAGTTAAATTTCCTATAGCACTTACACTCCCTAGGCCATTAAGTGCTATGATATTATTTCTAGAAATACTGAGACCTTGTAAACTTTCCAGAACACCTAGCCCATTTAGATTTTCTAATATGTCATTACCAGAAATGGAAGCGTTATTTAGAGCATTCAACTTAGGCATTCCCTCTAGACTGACGAGTGACGGATTACCATAAACTTCCAAAATATCAGCACGCTCAAAATCATCTAGGCCGTTAAAATTTTGAAGCAAAGTATTATTACTAATTCTAAACCTAGTCCCTACTCGAACTAAACTTCTTAGTCCCGAAAGATCTGTTAGACTCTCATCTTCTGCAATACTTAGAATGGTTCCTACGGTTTTTATATTATGCAAGCCTTCTAGACTCGTAAGTTTAGGACATACGCTCACTTGCAAACTCTCAGGAATACTATCTAGTAATGACAATCCCTGAATATCTTCTATCTTATCATTAAATGAAATATATAAACTTTTCCCTACCGTACTAAGACTTCCTAATCCATCTAAATTTGTCAATTCATCCAATCTTGTAATTCTAAAATCCCCTAACACAGTATTTAGGTTCATAAGACCCTCTAGTGAATTAAGTGGCATATATTTTAACTCTAGATCACATCCTATTTTCTGTAGACCTTGGAGGCCATCTAGCGAAACTAAATCTACATTAGTCTGAAGAAATAAATTGTGTTCTATTTCCTCTATATTTTCTAAACCTTGCAAATTTGCTAAGCCACTTGTAAATTTAATTTCTAATGACCCTTCGATACGTACTATCTGAGACAGTCCTACTAGTGATGTGATTGCTGGATAAGGTTCGTTCGGACCATTGCAATCTCCTATACAGAGATTTCTTTTGAGTACTGTACAGTCAGGATACAACAATGAAAAATTATCTATATCGGATTGGCTCAATAAGTCAATATCCGTATTCGGACAATCCTGACTTATTGCGTGGTTAGCAAACACCAGAAATGTTAGAGCAGGAAGTATTTTCTTATAAAAAAGATTAGATATAGAAGTTCCCATCGTTTTGCATTTGATTTGTTCTTGTGCTTATGAGAGGGTATAAGATACTAAAATGCTGCTTATAGCTTGTGTAATGTATTACTGTAATTGTGCGCAAGTTGTACAAGCTGCTATTTGTAGTCACATGATTACTAAGCTATTCTCTTTGCGTTAGGCTAAGTTTATTGCTTTAGGTTAGATTTTACAAATAATGTTTTTAATTCCAAGTAATCTAAATATGAAGTCAGGCGACTACGGATAGCAGTGTACTTCCTTTGTAAGGAGAACTACAGATAGCAGTAAGAATTATAAGCGAATAACAACTTACTTCCTACAACTTAGCCTTCAGGTACTTAGCCGTATGTGATCTCTTAGCTTTTACCAGTCCTTCGGGTAGGCCTTGGTACAGTAACTCGCCACCACCTTTTCCTCCGTCAGGTCCAAGGTCTACTACCCAGTCCGCAGACTTTATAATCTCCATATTGTGTTCCACGATAAGTACCGTATGCCCCTTTTCCACAAGTGCATTAAGTGCGGTCAATAATTTGTTAATGTCATGAAAGTGTAAGCCTGTTGTCGGCTCATCAAATATGAAGAATATATGTTCTGCATTTTTACTCTTGCCTAGATAAGATGCCAACTTAACGCGTTGTGCCTCACCTCCAGAAAGTGTACTGGAGGACTGTCCGAGCTTTACATAGCCTAAGCCTACATCCAGTAGCGGCAATATTTTTTCATAGACATCTTTCTTCTTCTCGAAGAATGTAATAGCTTCTTCTATACTTAGATTTAATACATCGTATATGTTCTTACCGTTGTATTCTACTTCCAGAACATCGTCCTTAAATCTCCTACCTTTACAATCTTCGCAGACTAATTTTACATCCGCTAAGAATTGCATCTCTACCGTGATCTCTCCATCTCCCTGACAGTTATCACATCGGCCTCCTTCTATGTTGAAAGAAAAATGTTTAGCTTGGAAACCCTTGATTCTAGATGCTTGTTGATTCGCAAATAACTTACGGATACTATCGTAGGCTTTGACATACGTAACAGGGTTAGACCTAGAAGATTTTCCTATTGGATTTTGGTTGATCAGTTCTATGTGTCTGATGAGTTCTACATCTCCTTCTAGACTATCGTACTTGCCTAGCTCGGAGGTAAATGCCTCCCCCAGATGTTTTTTTATTGCAGGATAGATAACATGTTTTACAAGCGAAGTTTTTCCCGAACCAGATACACCCGTAACAACCGTTATCGCATTGAGCGGTATCTTTACATCTACGTTTTTCAGATTATGTTGCCTTACATTATTGAATATAATTCTATTACTAGGCTTTCTTCTATGCTTCGGGACTTCTATTATTTTATCACCTTTTAGATAATCTTTAGTAAGACTTTCTGTCTTGGTTTTCAAGAATTTTTTGAGCTGTCCTGCATATACTAGTTCGCCGCCATAGAGACCAGCTCCAGGTCCTATATCTACTATAAAATCCGCATTTTTGATCACATCTTCTTCGTGCTCTATCACGATCACTGTATTATCTAGATCTCTGAGTTCCTGAAGTACGGCAACAAGTTTTTCCGTATCCTTAGGATGTAGACCTATACTCGGCTCGTCGAGAATATAGAGTGAGTTGGTCAGATTAGATCCCAGCGTTCTAGTAAGATTAATCCGTTGCGTCTCTCCTCCGCTCAATGTCGATGAGACCCTGTTAAGACTAAGATAAGCAAGTCCTACATCTGTCATGGTTTTAATCCTTGCTTTGATTTCTGTAAGGATACGCTTAGCCACCTGGGCATCATATTTCGATAATTTTATCTTATCAAAATATGCTTGCAATTCATTTATAGGAAGTTCTACAAGTTGTGGTATATTCTTTTCCCCTACCTTGACATAAGAAGACTCCTTACGCAATCTACTACCCTTACATGTAGGACAGGTTGTTCTCCCGCGATATCTCGCAAGCATAACTCTATTCTGTATCTTATAAGTTTTCTTTTCTAGTTCTGTAAAATAATCATTTATACCATCAAAATAACTGTTACCCTCCCATATCAGATCTTTCTCCTCTTCCGTCAGTTCCGATAAGGGACGATGAATAGGAAAGTCAAACTTATCGGCATGTAAGATCATCTTATTAAGCCATCGCCCAGATTTTTCTCCTTTCCAACAAGCAACGGCTCCTTCGTATACAGAGAGGGTATCATTAGGCATTACCTTATTAGGATCTATACCTAAAACCCTCCCGTATCCTTCGCACTGTGGACAGGCTCCGTAGGGATTATTATAATTAAATAACTGATGACTAGGTATAGGAAAAATCATACCATCTTGTTCAAAACGATTATTAAAACCCTTGAACTTATGATCATTACCATCCAGTATACATTCTCCACCACTTTCGTAAAAAGCGACATTGATGGAATCCGCAATTCTTTTTCTATTCTCTTCTTCCTCGTTTACCACAAATCTATCGATCAGGATAAGAACTTCTTTATCTATGTCAATGACTTTTTTCTTCAGTAACTTATTCTTTGTTTCTATAAATTCTTCTATGTAACCCAGCTCCTTCCTGTATAGAATCCTAGAATACCCTTTTTGCAAAAGGATCTGTAGTTCTTGCGTCAATGTTCTGTCCGGATAAGTTTTGTTAATAGGAATAAACAAACGCAACTTAGATTCCAGCGGTAACTTAAATATATAATCTACAATATCTGTTACAGAATCCATCGTAACTAATCTACCACTTACCGGAGAATAGGTCTTACCGATCCGACCAAATAACAATCTTATGTAATCATATATTTCTGTCAAAGAACCTACTGTAGAACGTGCATTACTAGTCGTTACCTTCTGTTCCACTGCTATAGCGGGGCTGATGCCTTTAATAAAATCTACCTCAGGTTTTTTCATCCTGCTAAGAAACTGCCTAGCATAAGATGAAAGACTCTCTACATATCTTCTCTGTCCCTCTGCGTAGAGCGTATCCATTATAAGAGAGGATTTTCCAGAACCACTTAGACCCGTAACTACAATCAGCTTTTCCTTAGGTAACTTAAGCTCTATATCCTTCAGATTATGTAGTCTCGCTCCCTTTATGTGTATCTCGTTGATTATATTTTCCACTGATTTAGGGGATAATGTTGCAGCTGAAGCTTTGGATTTCATAGGATTCGTAAGTATCTGGGAATAAATTTGAAAATTTTAATATGTTGAATCAACACTTAAAGGTCATAAAAGTTTGGAACTAATAGGGGTATATAGTATTTATTGTTGTCTATATAATAGAAACTACAATGATAGTAGTTAAGGAGGATGAAACCTGGATACTTTTGAGTTAATTATGTGTTAATATGGATTTAATGAGGCCTATATAGGAGGTATGTTGAAAATATTTTGACATCTCAATGTAGAATTGCCTATATTTGATATTCACAACAAAACAAAGCGTATAAGTTCAAACATTTACAATTAGAAGAAAAGACAGACTACATTCATTTAACATTTTTAATTGTAAAGTTATGAACTTGACGAAGCTTGAAGATAAGCAACTCATCACCAATTACTTAGCTGGCGAAGACAAAGCCTTCCAAGTACTCCTTACTAGACATAAAAGTAAAATCTATACATCTATTTACTTATTTGTAAAAGATAGAGATCTTGCCCAAGATATTTTTCAAGATGTGTTTATCAAAATAATTGATACACTCAGAAAAGGAAAATATAATCACGAAGGAAAATTTCTTCAGTGGGCAATGAGGATATCCTACAACATGTGTGTAGATCATTTTAGAAGAGAAAAGAGAAGGACTAAAGTGTCCCCATCAGAAACCTTTGATATTTTCGATGTTCTAGAGACAAAAGATGACAATATGGAGACTCATATGATCAAGAGTCAACTCCATAAAAAAATAAAAAGTCTCGTAGATCAGTTACCTCCGGAGCAAAAGGAAGTCGTAATACTGAGACATTACGCAGAGATGAGCTTTAAAGAGATATCTCAGCTGACAAGAGTAAGTATTAATACCGCATTAGGAAGAATGCGTTATGCGCTTATCAACATGCGTAAGATGGTAGAGAATAAAGAAGTTTTGCTCAAGTAGTAGTAACTCAGCGCTTAAGAAGCGTGCATAGTCAAGAAATAATTTACATAAAGATATTAATCCATAGCTTTCAGGCATGAACAAAAAAGTTTGTTCTGCCTGGCTTTTTTTGTACCTGCCTGAAAACATATAAGCTTAAATATATTATCGCTCTTCCTCAGTCTACATTTATTTCTAGAAGTTCATTCTTCATAGGTGAGATCGTCTTGTGAGACATATAACATTCATAATAGTTATTTGACACAAAGGAAATTGTATTAAAGATTATATCTTTAACATACAAACTGAAAATATGAAATCGATTTTTTCCACTCTCTTATTCTGTCTACTATTATCTTATCCTATTTTTTCCCAAAGCAATGTAGTGATCAACGAGATCATGGCTTCTAATGATAGTACAGTCGCGGACCAAGACGGAGAATTCGATGACTGGATAGAATTATACAATATTTCTCTCACGCCTTCTGATCTAACAGGGTATCACCTTACAGATAATCTAGAGAACCTAACGAAGTATGCTATTCCTGATGGCACCATCGTTCCTGGTGGAGGTTATCTTATCATATGGGCAGACGAAGACGGTATGCAAGAAGGTCTACATGCCAATTTTAAGTTATCGGCAGGTGGAGAATCTGTGCACCTTATGAGTCCTGATGGAACGGTAGAAAACGAAGTTGTTTTTGGAGTACAAGAAACAGATATGGGTTATGCACGTGTCCCGAATGGACTGGGAAGTTTCAGAATCCAGGCACCTACTTTCGCAGCTAACAATGATTTCCTAGACAGCACAGATGATCTCCCAGATGTAACAGCAATAAAAAGTTTTCCTAACCCAGCAATAGATTATATAGAGCTAGCCTGGGATAAGCAAAATAGCGAAGAACTAAGTGTTGTCTTATATAATATATCTGGACAACAAATCAGCTCACAGCTTACACAAGCATCCCATATTCGTTTAGACCTTTACGGTCTTAGTAATGGATTCTATTTTGTCAAAATAGGAAACAGCAGAGCTTATAAATTTGTACTAACTAGATAAAAAAATTCGCTATTTTACCTTCCTACCTTTCCAAGTATAGTTCTTAGTAACTAAACTAGTTGTACCTAAAAAAGCGATGTAAACTATATGCAAAATATTACTTGATAGGAATGAATCCATTAGGGGTTTCTCTGTAAAATAAAGACTCAGCTTCCTTAAGTAAAAAAAATCTACCACCGTCTTGACAATGATCTGAGCAAATAAAAGTAGCAATATTTTGATGCCGAACACTAAACTCAGAAGTGCACTAGAAATAATACTTATACAGAATAAAAATACAGTTCCAAGTACTAGTTGCATTCGCCTATCTTTGAGTCCATTATTTTTTGTTCCCCACCTTATTCTCTGCTTTATAAATAAATCAATAGTAGGTTCCGCTGGCGTCTGGACACAAGCATCTGGACTATGTAGAAAGTGAATATCATCTGGATTAGACATAGCAATCTGTTGAATAAGAAACATATCATCTCCCGAGGCAAAAGTATAGTTGTCAGCATATCCATTTACAGAAAGAAAAACTTCTCTTGTATATGCAAGATTAGCACCGTTAGCCATATACCATTTTCTAGAAAATATACCCGCCTGAGTAACTGCCATCATACCCAGAAAATCTAAGGCTTGAAATTTTTCTAGTATGTCATCTTTGTAAGAAAACTTAACAGGTGCTGCAATTACCAGTGCTTGCTTATCCTGAAAAAAAGAAACAACCAGATCTATCCATGCTTTCGGCACCTGACAATCTGCGTCTGTTGTCATAATAAGGGATCCCTTAGCACTTCGTACACCTAGATCTATAGCGGCTTTCTTTCCTGTCTTATCCTTTAGACTCAGTGACCTTACACCCCTCTTATGATACTTATTTACAATTGCTATACTATTATCTTCAGAATGATCATCTACAATTATAATCTCTAGTAATTCTCTAGGATACTTATTATGTAAAATAGACTCTATGCAGAATTGTAAGTTAGTCGCCTCATTTCTAGCTGCTATAACAATAGATACTTGTGTGGAAGCTTGGTAATCCGACGGTATTTTCCATTGTTCCTGCCTACTCCAGTTTCTAGATACAAAAGCTATAATGGAAATATAACTAATTGTAAGGGCTATACAGAAGCAGATATAGATGATCATGGGCTAGTCCTTAAAGAGATCGTCATAGTCATTTGTCTCCGTAGCTGTAGGCTTATCTATTTCTAACTCTGGTAACTCTAGAAAGTCTTCATCTTCTTCTGGCGTATCTACTACGACCTCTTCATAATCGTCATAATCTTCTTTTTGCTCATTCTGGATCTTATCCCACTTTCTCGTTACGAAGGCCTTAAAAAATAAGTATCCGCTCAACAAGGGAAATCCTAAAAAAGACAATACCAGATATACTAATCCTCTAGGAGTATCAGTTTTGATTTTATGCGCTACCATTTTACCGTAATCAAAGACTACTTTTCTATTTAGTATCAGTGCTAGAATCAGCAGTACAGGTGCAAGAAAACTAAGAATGGTAAATATTCCTTTCACCATCTGAAAGAGTAGAAATAGGATCGCCACAATAATGAGTATACCTATAATTCCACTAAGGGGTCCTGCTTTTTGAGTTCTTTTTTGTCTAAACATATTCTTTATAATTCTCTTATGTACGATGTCATACAACGGTATAACAATAATAAGCAAAAAAAGGGTTCTATCAATAGACGAAAATAAGCTAAGAATAGATAAATAGACAGAAATTAAACTAAATGATTATTATCATGGGCTTTATGCCAGAATTACAACTACTCTGGTACTAGGTAGCCGAATAATTCTATACACTCTTCTAGGCATCCCAAAAAGCATTCAAACCTTGTTAAATTTAAGCCCTAAGAAAAATGCAGACAATAAGGACCCTACACCGTCTATTAGAAAGATAATTTTAGAGTTATTTCTGTCAAATATTGACTGGGGATTCATCCCTAAGATTCTACAGGTTCTGCGAATTGTATCTCATATAATTTCTTATACTTTCCATCTTCGATTGCTAACAGGCTCTGATGATTTCCAGATTCTACAATCTCTCCCTTGTCTAGTACAAGAATCGTATCTGCATGCTTTATGGTAGAAAGTCGATGAGCGATTATGATAGAGCTTCTCTTTTCTATCAGTTTCTCTATCGCATATTGTATGATGGTTTCTGTCTCTGTATCTATGGATGAGGTAGCCTCATCTAGTATCAGAATATCCGGATCAAAGACTAATGCTCTTACAAAAGAAATCAACTGACGCTGACCGACCGAAAGATTAGATCCTCTTTCTGATACATCAAAATCGTAGGATCCTGGAAGATCTTCTATAAATGCATGAGCACCTATCATCTTAGAAGATTCTATTATCTTTTCTCTGGATATCGATTTGTTCAGTAATCTTATATTATCTAGAACGGTTCCCTGAAACAAAAACACATCTTGCAATACTAGAGATATTCTATCCCTCAGAGCGGATAGCTCATACTTCTTAATATCGACATCATCTATAGAAATAGATCCTCTCTGGATCTCATAGAATCGACATAGGATATTGATAATACTCGTTTTCCCAGATCCAGTACTACCTACTATGGCTAAAGTCTCGCCTGGGGCTAGATCAAATGATATATCGTGCAGAACAAAATTCTTACTGTCATAAGCAAAACCTACATTCTGGAAACTCACCTTACCTACTAGACTTTCTTTCTCTAATTTACCATGATTGCTTATCTGGGCTTTCGTATCTAATACACTGAAGACTCGTTCCGAGGCTACTAATCCCATCTGTAAAGTATTAAACTTATCTGCTAGCATTCGTATCGGACGAAACATCATACTCAGGAACATCGGAAAGGCCACCAGTGCTCCGAAACTAACCTTCCCCTCCAGAAAACTACCCGTTCCCCACCATATCAAAGCCGCCAATGCAATAGCGGATATCAGTTCCACCACTGGAAAGAAAATAGCATAGTACAATATAGCATCTAAGTTGGCTTTAGTATAGTCTCTATTTATTTTCTTGAATTTTTGTAACTCTTGTTTTTCTGCGTTGAGGATTTGCACCTCTTTCATTCCTGTAATTCTTTCCTGCAAGAATGCATTCATCTTAGCTATCGTTGTACGGACAACCTTAAAAGATGCTTTTACTTTTTCCTTAAAAACATACGTTGCAAAGATCAAGAGCGGCAAGACACCCACACAGATAAGTGCCAGTATCCAACTTGTATAGAACATAATACCTAAGATGGCAATAAGTCCCAAGAGATCTGCTAGTATATTAAATGATCCCTGTGTAAATACGGTATTAATAGATTCTATATCGTTAATCGTACGAGTTGTCGATGTCCCTACAGGTGTCTGATCAAAGTATCTGAGATTCAGTGATGTGAAATGAGAAAAAACTCTATTTCTCATATCCTTAATCACATGCTGACCCAGCAAGGAAGTGATATAGATAAAACAATACCTCAAAGGCGCATCAATTACAATCACCAGGATAAAAATAATAGCAATATTCTTCATGCCAGCCATATCCGATACCATTATATAATCATCTACCATCACTTTTACTAGATAGGGTCTTATGTTAGATATGGGAGCTATAACAATAGCCAAGAAGACGGACCAGAAGAACAAAGCCTTATAGGGTATGGCCTGAGACAACACTCTAGCTAACAATTGTAGATCTAAGCTTTTCTTTCCTTCGGCCATAAGTTAAGTAAACGACATAATGGTTAAAACGTTTAGACTAAAGGGCGAAAATAGAATTAATATATCAGGATATCAAAAAGGGAGTAGAAAGTTACTATCACTCTTCCTCCCAATTCATTATTCCATAGGGAACTCCCAATGATGTATATCCGGCAATAAAAGCAAAATCACCATCTTTATATTCCTCTCCACAATCATCTACTAATAGCGGTACTTTCGTTGATTTCGTACTTTTCTTTGCTGAGGAATCGATATTTTTTCGAATAGCTATTTCGTTTTCTATTGAGATTTTTACATTATTGAGTCTTAATTCTTTTATTGCACAACGTAGATCGACCTTATACCATCTAGCATATCCTTTGATGATATGCCTACCTGTATAATTTTTTATCCAGTTTTTTGCTGAACTGAGCCTAGCTTTCCTATTCATTCTTTTCCTTCTCGGAATACTATCATTCTTCATTTTCACAAAAATACTCTTGAGTATAAGAAGTTAAATTTACAGTTAAGAATTAAACATTCTACATCATTCCCTCATCCATAAAGCTATAATAACCATGTTGTGAGATGATAATATGATCTAGAATTTTTATGTCCAGCACCTTACCTGCCTCTTGCAATTTTTTAGTAATTCTTATGTCCTCCTTACTGGGTTTCAGATTACCAGAAGGATGATTATGACACAGTATTATAGAACTAGAAAGCTGATCTAATCCGTGCTTGAATATTATTTTAGAATCCACGACTGTTCCTGCTACACCTCCTTTACTTATTTTCTCAGCGTGTGTAATCCTATTATTTCTATTGAGCAATAAGATCCAGAACTCTTCATAAGTCAGATCCTCTAATCTATGTTTAAGGTACTGGTAAGCATCATTACTAGATGTAACCTGAGGCTTTTCTTTTACACCTGCTCCTTGTATTCTACGACCTAGTTCTAGAGCAGCCAGGATACTGATGGCTTTGGCCTCTCCTATCCCATTAAATGTAATTAGATCGTTAATACTGACCTTAGCTATCTCTCGTAGGTCATGCTTATAAGCTTGTAAAATTCTTCTGGACAGATCTACTGCAGATTCTTTTCTGCTACCTGATCCTATAAGTATCGCTATGAGTTCTGCTGATGTAAGGCTATCTATACCCTTAAGTAATAACTTCTCTCTAGGACGATCTTCTGTAGCCCATGACTTGATATTTTTTGCTAATGGTGTTTCCATGGTGGGACTAAGATAGAGAAAATATAATAGAGATTAGGCTTACGTAATATAGCCTCCAGATTGAATGGTTGTTTTTATTATTAGATTTATGTAAAATAAATTCTTGAACTTAAATCACTAGCCAGAAGAGCTAAACAAGTTATAGAATTACATGAAACACTGTAAGCATAAGTAGATATTTACATAGATATATAGCTATCCACGATTGCATAACTTATCTAGTTTTGTACCCATGAAGCACTCAGTAGCTCCCAAAGTAAACAGAAGATATTATAGAAGAAGTTCATAACAAAACGGATGATTTTACGACCTTAGACGCAAAGAAATAAAGAGAAAAAGATTTATGCAAGAAGTCGAATTCGATATCAAAGAGCTTACTAAAAGTCAACTAATGATCTGGTTAGGTCAGAAACTCCTACCCCACTCGCCTATGTATAATATGGCGATATCATTTCGCTGGGAAAACTTATCTGTAGATCGATTTAGAGCGGCATTCCAGCAATTAGTAGAACAATCAGATGCAATGAGAACCGTGTTTGTAGAGGACGGCGGTATACCAAAGCAAAAGCTCCTAGCTCAGTTTCCTTATCAGGTAGAAATAATAGATATATCATCCTCTAGTGACATAGAAAAAGAATTAGAAATTATAGAAAAAGAACGGAGCAAGCTCGTCTTTGATATGGGAGCTTGCTTGTTTGATGCTGTCCTTATAAAAGTTTCTGCAGTAGACTATGTTTGGTACTTTAATCAGCATCACCTCATTATAGATGCTTGGGGAGTCACGGTACAGTTTAAGTACTTAGCGCAGTTCTACGCATCAGACAATGAGCAGATAGGAACTAAGATCCCTACCTATACTCAGTATATAGATTCTATTCCTGCTGCAAAAGAAACGAAACCTTATAAAAATGCACAATGCTACTGGGAAGAAAGACTCAGAACCTTGCCTCAGCCGCCTACCTTTTATGGAAAAAGAAATAAAGAACAGAAATGTCAGTCAGAACGTATCCTTGTAAAATTGGATCCTTCGCAGACCCTTGCACTAAACAAATTTATAGAAGAAAAAGAGATCAAAGGATGGACGCCGCATCTTACTTTATTTAATGTTTACGCCACCGTTTTGTTTAGCTTAATATATCGAATTACAGATCAGGAAAATGTGTCTATCGGAACTCCAGCGCACAACAGAACAACAACCGATCTGAAAAATACACCGGGTTTATTTATAGAACTATTTCCCATTCTTGCCCGTATACAAGCAGACCATAGTTTCTTAGACCTATATAAAAATGTACAGATAGGAACCAATGAGTTTTTAATGTACGGCGTCCCTCATTCTAGTACACCAGAAACCAGTAGAAGTTTTAATGTCGTACTGAATTATATCAACGCAAGTTTTGAGAATTTTGATGATATTACTGTCGAGACTAAATGGATACACTCTGGCCATGCAGACCCTAGTCATCATCTAAGATTACAGGTATATGATTTTGATGGACGAGGACAGACTTTACTTGGTTTTGACATGAATACCTCTATCTTCAGTGAATCGCAGCGCAAAGAAATACCTGAGATTTTTAATACCCTCCTAGATAACTTTATTGCAGATAGATATCAGGCTATAAGAAGACCTTCTATTATTGCTAAAGGAATACAAACGAAGAAAGCTTCCCTTACTTCTGAATTTACAAATACAATATCCTCACTCCAGAACAATCTATCCTCTTCTGATGCCCTTATAATGGATGAGGTGGTGATGAGTTACAAAACTCTAAATGAACATGTCAATCAGTTAGCTAATTATCTAAATAATAATGGTGTTGTAAAAGGAGATCGTATAGCTATTTTATTAGAGCGTTCTCCTGAGTTTATCATTTGTGTATTAGCAACACTCAGATTAGGAGCAACATTTATTCCTATTCCTGTCAATCAGCCGCAGGGAAGAATTATGGGAATACTAGACAATGCAAATCCTAAACTCTGCCTTACAAAATCTGGATACAAGGCCGGAAGTGCCAAAGTAATCCACCTAGATAAAGAAGGTGCGTTTATCAGTAATATGCCAAAAGAAATACAAGCTGTAGAAATATATGCTGATGATCTAGCTTACATTATGTATACCTCTGGATCTACTGGATTACCAAAAGGAGTGAAAATAAGTCATAGGGCGCTTAACCATTATCTAAATTCTGCTTCGACATTATACAAAGCAGATGCGAATACGATTATGCCATTGTTTACCTCAGTTGGTTTTGATCTCACGATCACATCAGTTTTCTTACCGCTAATTAATGGTGGCGTAATAAATATATACCAAGAGCCAGAAGAAGGACCAGATCTGGCCATACTAGATGTTATAAAAGATAATAAAGTTAACTGTATAAAACTGACCCCTTCCCATATCAAAATGATAGATGAGACCCATCTAAAAAATTCTATCCTACGCACAGTAATCGTAGGCGGAGAAAATTTTGAAGTTACGGTGGCCAAGTTCCTTGAGAATGCCATAGGTGATGCAGTAAAAATATATAATGAATACGGCCCAACTGAATTTACTGTAGGATGTATGGTCCATCAATATGTAAAAGAAGATGAAGAAAAAGTGAGTGTTCCTATCGGTAAAGCCTTTCCAGAGACAACTCTCCATATACTAGATGAGTACCTGAATCGTGTACAATCTGGAAGTGCAGGCGAACTCTATCTGGAAGGGAAAGGAATGGCAAGCGGTTACTTAAATGATGAGGAACTGACAGCTTCTGTATTTATACAACATCCTAATAATACATCTATTTCTTTATACAAGACAGGTGATATCGTTTCCCGTGGTGATGACGGTGTGTTCTCCTATCATGGTCGTAAAGATCAGCAGGTAAAGATCAGAGGAAGAAGAATAGAGTTAGCAGAAATAGAATCTGCTCTGAATGGATTACCTGCAATACAACAGGTATGTGTAGATCTAAAAAGTCGAGTTATCCACTATCGTAAAGAAGTACAAAATTGTAAAAAATGTGGACTTCCTTCTAATTATCCTGACGCAACTTTTGATCAAAAAGGAATTTGTAACTATTGTCTAGAATTCGAAAACTATCAGCAGAAAGTAGAGCAGTATTTTAGAACACCAGAAGATCTTAAAAATCTATTGTTCAGTGTAGATAGCGCAGAGAAAGGAAAATACGATTGTCTCACCTTGCTAAGTGGTGGTAAAGATAGTACCTATGTGCTAGCAAAACTAAAGGAAATGGGCTTAAATATTCTAGCCTTTACCTTAGATAATGGTTATATTTCTAAGGGCGCGATGGACAATGTAGATAGGATAGTTAAATCTCTGGGCGTAGACCATGTCTATGGAACGACAGAAGCAATGGATGCCATTTTTGTAGATAGCCTAGAGACACACTGTAATGTCTGCGATGGATGTTTTAAAACGATCTACACCCTCAGCGCGCAGATAGCTATAGAGAAAAAAATTCCATTTATTATTACTGGTTTGTCCAGGGGTCAATTTTTTGAGACAAGGCTTACAGAAGAATTATTCCGAACAGAAGATCTAGACGGAGCTAAAATAGATCAGGCTATTCTGGATGCAAGAAAAGCATACCATCAGGTAGATGATGCCGTAAAACAACTTATGGATACTTCTATTTTTGACGATCCAGAGACCTTTGAGAAAGTAAGATTTGTAGATTTTTACAGATACACAGATGTACCGCTTAGTGAAATGTTAAGCTTTTTAGATGAGCAATTATCCTGGGTAAGACCTGCCGATACAGGAAGATCTACAAATTGTCTAATCAACCAAGCTGGTATATACGTACACAAAAAAGAACGTGGATATAGTAACTATGCCTTTCCTTACAGCTGGGATGTTCGTGTAGGTCATAAGACTAGAGATGCATCCTTAGAAGAAATAAATGAGGTCATCAATGAAGAAGAAGTCCATCGTATTCTGAATGAGATCGGTTATACAGGTCAGCGGAAGAAAAACCAAAAAGAAGAACAACTGATTGCTTACTATACTGGATCTAAAGAGCTTAGCACACAAGAAATAAAGCGGCAGCTAAGTAACAAACTTCCTGACTACATGATACCTGTTCAGTATGTACATGTAGATGCATTCAGACTAACCATAAATGGAAAAATAGATAAAAGCGCACTGCCCCTAGCGCCGCCTATCAGGCCCGATCTAGAAGAAGAATATATTGCTCCAGATTCTGAGTTCGAAATAATAGTACATGACATCTGGTCTGACGTCCTAGGTATAGAAAATATAGGTGTACATGATCAGCTATTAGATATTGGTGGTGACTCTTTATCAGCCATAAGGATTATTGCTAGAATAAATGATGAGCTAGATCTAGAACTAAGTATCCGTTCTATATTCGATCACACTACTATTCATGGATTTGCCATATTCTTAGAATCGAAAATAAAAGCATTGTTAGAAGAGATGGGATGATATAATAGAAAAAAATAGTAGATGAAAAGCGATTTATATTTTAAATAAAATCTCTATCCCAGTGCTTTCTCCAGATCCTTTATAAGGTCCCCAGCATCTTCTATACCGATACTTAGTCTGATCAAAGAATCTGTCAACCCTACCTTAAGTCGCTCCTCTTTAGGCACACTAGCATGAGTCATCGATGCGGGATGTCCTATAAGTGATTCTACACCTCCTAATGATTCCGCTAGAGCAAAATAATGTGTTCCACTTAGTACCTTATGTGCCGACGCTTTAGAATTATCTACTAGGTCAAAGGATACCATCGCACCGAACATACGCATCTGCTTTTTCGCTATTGCATGACCTGGGTGATCTGTAAATCCAGGATAGAACACCTTAGATACCTTAGGGTGAGTTTGTAAATATTCTGCTACCCTAGTAGCATTTTCACAAGCTCGTTGCATCCGTATGTGTAGGGTCTTAATCCCTCGCAAAACTAGAAAGCAATCAAATGGTCCTGGCACAGCTCCAGCAGCATTCTGGATAAACCTAAGCTCATCAGCTATTTTCTTATCATTTACAATAACACATCCATGGGTAAGGTCCGAATGTCCTCCTAAGTACTTAGTAGCAGAGTGCATAACCATGTCTACCCCTAGATCTAGTGGATTCTGAAGATACGGCGATGCAAAGGTATTATCTACACATACAGTAATTCCTTTTCCTTTTACCTGATCACATACTGCTTTTATATCTACGATATTTAACATAGGATTAGTCGGTGTTTCTATCCATATCATTTTAGTTTTTTCAGAGACCTGAGCAGAGATATCTGCATCCGCTCCCATATCGATAAACTTAAATGTTATTCCGTACTTCCCAAAAATCTTATTCATCAATCTATACGTACCACCGTATAAATCATTAGTAGATAACATCTCATCTCCCGGTTCCAGCGTTTTCAGGATAGCATCTATAGCGGCAAGTCCACTGCCATAACAAATAGCATGCTGACCATTTTCTAATGCAGCAAGATTAGCTTCTAATGCTGTTCTCGTTGGATTCTGTGAGCGACCATAAGCATATCCTTTATGAACGCCAGGTGCATCCTGGACATAGGTAGAGGTCTGGAAAATAGGTGTCATGATCGCACCTGTACTTGGGTCTGGTACTATGCCAGCGTGTATGGCTTTAGTTGCGAATTTCATGAGTTCCTGTTTTTTAATAAACTTACTGAATAGATCATTTAAGATAAATCAAAACAATCAAGTTTGTTTACTGTTCGTAGCATCATATCGCTCGGATTGTTCTATATACTTAAACATTATTTTCTAGCAATCGCTTTTTTAGCAGCGGCTACTATATCTGCAACACCTAGACCGTACTTTTCTAGCAGCTGCGTAGGTTTTCCACTTTCCCCAAAAGAATCATTTACTGCCACCATCTCCATAGGAGTGGGATTATTGCGGGCAATAAGACCTGCTATACTTTCTCCTAATCCCCCTAAGTAATTATGTTCCTCAGCAGATACAGCACATCTTGTCTTCGCAATAGAAGTTAACACTGCTTCCTCATCTAGAGGTTTTATAGTATGTATATTAATAAGTTCTGCTCGTATTCCTTCTTCAGCAAGAATTTTTGCAGCTTCTACTGATTGCCATACCATATGACCCGTAGCAAAAATACTTACATCTTTACCCTCTGCAAGCTTAAGTGCTTTGCCTATAATAAACTCCTGATCCTCCGGAATAAATACTGGCCAACTAGGTCTACCAAATCTTAGATATACTGGACCATGATGCTCTGCAATGGCTATTGTTGCCGCCTTTGTCTGATTATAATCACAAGGATTAATCACGGTCATGCCAGGTAACATTTTCATCATACCTACATCCTCTAATATCTGATGTGTTGCACCATCTTCACCGAGTGTAAGACCAGCATGAGAAGCACATATTTTTACATTTTTCTCAGAGTATGCTATAGATTGTCTGATCTGGTCATACACTCTCCCTGTTGAGAAATTAGCAAAGGTACCTGTAAAAGGTATTTTTCCACCTGTAGCTAAGCCAGAGGCTATACCCATCATATTAGCTTCAGCGATTCCTATCTGAAAAAATCGTTCTGGAAATTCATCGATAAAAGCTTGCATTTTTAGAGAACCCACCAAGTCAGCACAAAGAGCTACTACAGAACTATTTTTCTTTCCTGCTTCTAGTAAGCCAGCACCGAATCCGTCTCTGGTAGCTTTCTTTTCTGTATGTTTTATATTTTCGATTTTCATTTTTCGATTTTGAATTGTCTTCTTCTAAAAAATATTAAAAATTTTTAATAGTCCCCTAGTGTTTCCTCTAATTGTGATAATGCTGATGCAGTCTGCTCATCGTTAGGTGCTTTGCCGTGCCAGTGATGTGTACCTTCCATAAAATCTACTCCTTTTCCCATAGCTGTTTTCATAAGAATAACCACTGGTTTTCCAGCTGCACTCTTCTCACGAGCCATATCCAGCGTACTGATAATCGCCTCCATATCGTGACCGTCCATATGCAAGACTTCCCATCCGAAAGCATCCCATTTTTTAGGAAGATCTCCTAGGCTCAAAACTTCATCATTAGAGCCATCTATTTGCTGACCATTCCAGTCCACCGTAACGATAAGATTATTGACCTTATTATGAGCTGCAAACATGACCGCTTCCCATATCTGCCCCTCTTGCAATTCTCCGTCTCCAGTGAGTACATAAACAAACTTATCGTCATCATTAAGCCGCTTAGCAAGTGCCATACCTATAGCAACAGAAATACCTTGTCCGAGTGATCCACTCGCAACTCTTATACCAGGAAGACCTTCGTGTGTAGCCGGATGACCTTGTAGTCGAGAGTTAAGCTGACGGAACGTTTCTAATTCCTTAACTGGAAAATATCCACTTCGCGCAAGAACACTATATATGACAGGAGAAATATGTCCATTACTTAGAAAAAAAACATCTTCGTTATTAGCCTCCATATTGAAAGCTGGATCATGCTTCATGGTATGAAAAAATAAAGCAGTAAGAAAATCTGCGCATCCTAAAGATCCTCCTGGATGACCCGAAGCAGAAGAATGTACTTGTCTTATGATATCCCTTCTTACCTGAGAAGCAACATTGGTTAATCTTGTTATATCAGTCATGTTTTCACTTATGTAAATAAAAAAAGGCAATTTGAAAATTCAAATTGCCCCAAACTTATTAATATCTTTTTCAATATTTAAAAAAGCTTAGTTAACTGAATCAACTAACCCTTTTCCTGCTTTGAATTTTACAACGTTTTTAGCTTTGATTTTGATAGTTTCTCCTGTAGCAGGGTTTCTACCATCTCTTGCCGCTCTTCTAGATATAGAAAAAGTTCCAAATCCTACGAATGAAGATTTGTCGCCTGCTTTAAGGCTTTTTTCTATTGATTCGAATACAGTATTAACTGCGTCTGTAGCTTGTGCTTTTGAAACATCTGCTCCTTCAGCAACAGCATTAATAAGATCTCCTTTGTTCATTATAAAGTTATTTTAATTATGAATTTTAGCTTGAGCAAAGCTATATTAACTAAAATATATAAACAAACATTTATATGTAAATATCCCTAAATTCAGTGTTTATCCTAGTTTTTGACGATTTTTAAGGCTTTTTCCTAGGGTATTTACTATTAAAGAAATAGTTTTTATCTTTACAGAGATGGAAAAACGAATATTACCTACTATAAAAGCCAGCTTTTTTATCGCTTTTTTGGCGATTTTTAGCCTTTCTTGTAAGACTGGAGAAGGCTGTGTAACGACGGATGGCTACTCACAAGAGGTCGATTTAACAAGCACAAAGCGAGGTAAATCTAGTCTGTTTTCTAAGAAAACAAACAAAAAAATACGGAAAAAGAGAGGTGGTTAATTTAACATAGGATTCATCCCCTTTTCTATTTTCCTTCCTATTGTATTGAGCGATACGATCAGAAAAAAGATGGCCACACCAGGAAAAACGACAAGCCACCATGCCTTATAATTATACTTGACCTGGGCTAGCATACTTCCCCATGTAACCTCTTCTACTGCAAGTCCCAGACCCAGAAAAGATAAGGTAGCTTCTAATACAATTGCTGATGCACAGGCGAAAGCGAAACTTACAATAACTGGACCTATTGCATTTAAAAGTATATGCTGTATAATAATATGTAAATCTTTCCCTCCGGATATTTTAGCAGCGTCTATGTAGGCCTTACTTTTTATCTTCAGTACCTCCGCTCTTGTGTATCTAGTGAGCAAGGGCCAACTTACAAATGCAATAATCCATATAATATTCCATAAGCTAGGTACAGAAATAAGACTCAACAAGGCTAAAATTATAAACACAGAAGGGATAGACTTAAAAATCTCAAGTATCCAACTGATTAAATAATCCACAGGTAGCGTAAAGGACTTAGATTGCCCCTTAGATAACAGAAAAAGTAAACCCGAGAAAATAATCAGCATAGCAAGAAATGCGAATATCTCATACCATATGTCATTTTGGAACCCAAAGAAGAAGCCCCATATCCACTGATAAACTATACAAACTAAAGCTAGAGACGAGAGCAAAAGTTGACTGATCTTTACACGTAGGCCCTTATCTCCAAAATATCCTGCTATCAGTCCTAGAAATATCCCTAGAATAGAAGCCAATAAGGTAGATAAAAAGCCAACCTTCAGTGCCACAGATGTACCTTTTATAAGTCCAGCAAATGTATCCCTCCCCAGCCTATCAGTTCCTAACCAATGGCGCTGCTTAAAAGTGGAAATCTGCTGATCAGAAAAAGGACTTTTGTAATTACTATTATCTAGGTCTATTGATTTTTCAGAATATGGTATTAGAGGATAGATAGACCAGACTGTTTCTTCTTCAGAAGAGATGGATCTTCTTTCAGAAAATAGTTGATTCATTACCGGGGAATGTAAACCCTCCTTATTTTTAGAAAGTAATGCTACGTCGTTACAGATAAAGGGTGATATTATTGCTATTAGCAATAGAAAAAAGATATATCGAACCGACCATCGTGCAGTAGTATCATTTTTTAGTCCATTATATATTTGCCCTATTTGTGTCATACTACTTATTAGAAAATCTAATTTTAGGATTGACATAAGCATATATAATGTCTCCTAGAAAGTAAAATATAGCCGTTACAATTGATATGATAATTATAATACCATAGACAACATTCCAGTCCGCCATTTGTATAGATGTGAATAGAAGTCTACCAATTCCTGGTATGTTAAAAATAGATTCTATAACAATAGAGCCCGACAATGCAGCAGGAAATGCGGAGGTAAAAAGTGTGATGATGGGGAAAAGTGCATTACGCAGATTATGTTTTTTTATCGTTCCCGACTTACTCAGTCCCTTAGCAAAGGCAGTATTACTGTAAGGCTGAAAGATCTCGTTTTTAAGACTCGATTCCATCTGCCTAGATATATAAGAGATAGAATGAAGTGTGTATATTACGATGGGTAGGATTAACATTTTGAACTGAACAGAAAGATTGTTCCAGAAAGAATCAGCCTCATTTGTAATTACGCCTACTGAGGGAAATATATTGGTCCAAGAACCATAATCAGACGTAGTAAAAAATATAAGTAATAAACTTGCTAGAAAAAAGATAGGCATCGTATAGAAAAGATAAGCTGAGAACTGTATGCCACGACTTAGCCATCGATGCTTCGACGAACTAGAAAAAATGCCTAAGCTTATACCGAAGAAAAAACTTATTATGATAGCAATGATAACAAGAAACAAAGTCCACTTCAATGCTTCTACTATAATGGCTAGCACAGGTCGACCATCTATTATAGAAGTACCCATATCTCCAGCTAACATACTAGATAACCATAGGTGATACTGATTAGCAGTTCCGTGCCAGTGTAGCTGAGGTAAACTAAACCTTCTTTCAGCAGGTAGGTCTTGCTCTAAATCTATAATACTTTGTGTGAAATAATTTGTCAAAACATCAGCATTATATCCTTTCTCTAGTAATAGACTAGCTTTTTTTCTATGACTCGGATCTACAATCTCATTTACAGAAACAGGAAAATGTGAGGGCTGCATACTGATATAAAAGGAAGGCTTATCTAGGTGTTGTTCTCTGTATAGTTTTGTATAAGAAAAAACATCTTGTGAAACTTCATCTTCAGAGAGATTAATTCCTTGCGCCGCTAGCTGATTTTCTATAGGATCATTAGGTATATATCTACTGAGGAAAAAAGCAAACAAGCTTACAAAGAATACAGTTAGTGGAATTCTTATAAGCCGTTTTATAAAAAACTGCTCCATCTACTTTACTTTTTCTAGTGCTGCTTTCTTGTAGAATGTATTGGCTAAGTAACCTGGTCGTTTAGCCGTAGAACTAGCTTGGATATCTTTACTTACTACAATTTTCTTCTGTGGGGTATAAAGAAATATTACTGGCTGGTCTTCATACATGATTTCTTGTAACCTCAGATATAAGTATGACCTCTTTTCCTCATCTCTAGTTTCTCTTATCTGCTCTATGATCTTATCAGCAGCCTCACTTCTGTAGTTAGCATAGTTTCTTTCTCCTGGTATGGCCATACTAGAATGCCATCTAGAATAAGGGTCATCAGGTGACGCATCTTGTACAATCGCCAGAGCCGCCATATCGTACTTTCTAGTACTGGTATGCTCCTTAGAAATAAGAGAGCTTTTCTTACGTGTTATATTTATATTTACACCCACTTCCTTCGCATTATTCTGAAAAAGAAGGGCTACACTCTCACCTAGTGCATTACCTGATATAAGAATCTCGATACTGAGTTCCTCCTTCTTACCATCTATCTGCTTATCTAGTATACCATTGTTATCGGTGTCCTGCCAGCCTGCATTCTGAAGAAGCTTTTTTGCTTGCTCGGCATCATAGCCTATGGGTGCCAACTTATCATTATAGTATGCCTTCGCTGGATTAAAATGTCCTATAGTTCTGCGCCCTAATCCATAGTCTATAGTATTAATAATCTTATCTATATCCAGAAGATGTGCTAAAGCACGTCTTACGTTCTTATCCTGTAGTTGTGGTCTATCATTGTTGAGCGCTATGTAATAGTATCTGATTATCGCTGGTGTGAAAAACTGAAACTTATCTGATGCTTCATCTTCTTTTCTTAGATTAGCAAAGACATCACTATTCCTCAATGTAATAATATCTACTTCACCATTTTTCAACGATGTAACTGCTGTATTATCATCAGGCATCATCTTAAAGATCATCTTCTCTACACCTGCTCGCAAGAAAGGTATGTCAGGGTATTTGTCACCCCAGTAGGCTTTCTTTTTTTGCAGGATAATGCTCTGATTCGTATTCCAGTTGCTGAGTTGGTATGGACCTGCACCTTCTAGGATGTCTCTACTGGCTTCTGGACTATTGAAAAAATTTACAAATTGCATGATGCTAGCATCCTTCTGGTATATAGCTTCGTTAACTATAAAATCATCCGACACATTAATCACAGCAAGTGCATTTTCCTTATCATAAATATGCGCTGGTAAAAGATCTATCGTCAGGCATACTTCTAGCGCTAGCATATAATTCTTATCTACATAGATGCTGAACTGTTTAGGATTGCTAGGATCTACTTTGACATCTTTGATATTGTTTACCAAGGATCTCCATGCCCCCGTGTTAGATAGCGGTAGCTTTATAGCCTTAACTGTAAAGGCGTAATCCAGACCTGTAATCGGCTGACCATCAGACCATACAGCATCCTCTCTTATGTTAACTGTATAGATAATATTATCATCATCTGATTTTTCCTCGGGAATTTCCTCTATGAGTATTGGAGATAAAATTAGGTCTTCAGGATGATAATCAGCAAGCGGAAGATATATATATTGGAACACTTCCCGCGCAGAAGAAGATGGATTAAAAATAGGGTTCAGCTTTGCAGGATCCTTACTAATTCTAATATTAAGTTCCGAAATATGCTGTTGTACATTTTTATCGGGTTTACATCCATAGATAGATATAACACCGAGCAATAAACAAAAGCTTTTCAGAAAGATATTATTCATAGATATTTTTTATACTTATACTATGAAGTTAGCAAAATCCTTTGACATGAGCTAAAACTTGCATTATGCAAAAGAAATTCTCCTAGAATGAAAAATAATTCCTATCTGCAACAACTTAATATACCTGTTTGAGTTTTTAGTAATAGTCAAGATTATACATTATGAAAAAAATACTTATCGGAGGAGGGACAGGACTTATCGGTCAGCGGCTTGTAGAGCTTATAGATCATAAGCAATATGAGCTTGCCATTCTGAGTAGGAGGAAACGTGCAGATGATAAGGTCAACTATCTCGTGTGGAATCCCAGTGCAGGAACCATGGATCTAGAAGGATATAAACCAGATATTGTTATCAACCTTACTGGAGCTGGCATAGCCGATAAGTTATGGACTAAAAAACGTAAAGAAGAACTCATCTCTAGCCGTGTAAAAAGTACTGCGCTTCTACAACAGGCTATAGAGAATAAAGAAATAAATCCAGACGTCTTTTTTTCTGCCTCTGCCGTAGGATACTATGGAAATAGAGGAGAAGAAAAACTTACGGAGAAAAGTCCAGCGGGAGATAAAGATTCCTTCTTAGTACACTGTTGTCAATTATGGGAGGATGCTGTAGATAAGATTACGCCTCTAGTACCTAGAGTTATAAAATTCAGAATAGGTATCGTGCTTTCTACAAAAGGAGGAGCACTAGAAAAAATATTATTGCCAATGAATTTTGGGATAGCGGGTTACTTCGGTAGCGGAAAACAATATTACTCCTGGATACATATCGATGATGTATGTAGATCTATAATCCATCTTATAGAAGATAAAAATGCTGCAGGTATTTACAACGGAGTAGGTCCTAGTCCGATGCCTCTAAAACAGATGACCGTAGGTATCAAAGAAGGATTACAAAAGTGGGCACTTGTTCTACCTGTTCCTGCGTTTTTGCTGAAACTTGTGATGGGAGAAATGAGTACCATGTTGTTGAATAGTACACGGGTAATTCCTAATCGCTTAATAGTAGAAGGTTATGAGTATTCCTTTCCCAAAATAGAAACCGCTGTTGCAGATCTGAAGGTACATCAGAAGTAACAATGTACTTCTACAGGGCGATAATTGTAGCGATAAGTGTAGTAATAGAATCGTAGTTCTTATCATTAGCTTTTGCGACAGCTAGTGCTTGCTCTGCTGAACTTAGCGCTCTCTTCTTATCTTTGTGCAGAAGATAGATCACTGCCATATCTTCGTAATACTGAAAATTATTCGGATTTTCTGCAATGACATCTTCTATTAATTCTATACTTTTTTTCTTACTTTTCTTATCCGACCTTGTACGTGCTAGTACTTTTGCAAGTCTACTCATTTCCGAGAAATCACCTGGTGCAATGAAGGATAGATAGTTCTGAGCAACATCGATATACTCTTCTGTCTTATCTGCTTCGTGTAATCTATTCAGATAATACAAGTTAGCGTTTTTGTCTATGTTGTGAGGATCTACATAGGAAAGTAGTATTTTTGTCTTATTTAGATCTGGCCTAGGATATCCGTTGTACAACTTATTATATACGAGCAGATCTATTGTACGACTTATTTTCTCTTCTCCTATAAGTTGGGCAAAGGCACTATAATTATCAAGTATATACTGAAACTCCTTGGTGTCGGTATCATAGACAAAGTCAGAAATAAATCTCATGTTCTTTTCTGTGGACCAGTCCTCCTGCGTAGCCAAATAATTCTTTACTGTTTTTCTATGGCTACCGTCCATAAGTTGCATTCTGAAGTATGCCTCTTTGTATAGAATTTCTGGTGGAATACTTCCTTCCGTGTTAAGCACGTATAATATTTTCTCTCCAGGTTTTTTAACAACAGATTCTGGAGTAGCTTCCTTAGCTGTAATCGTTTCTTGTTTTACTATGGGAGGAGGATTATTAACAACAGGTTCTTTTCTTATCACAGCTGGAGGCGATATAATTTCTTCGCTTGCAGCGTATTCTGCTACAGGAGGCGTATATGGTTCCGTCACTGTTATAGCAAGGTCTAACAATTCTTTAGGAGGAATTATTCTATTATCTACCTTAAGCCTTACATTTCCGTACTTATCTAAAATAAGAATGGTAGGCAGAAAAATGACATCGTATCTTCTGTAAATTTCTCTACCTATTTCCGTTTCCATATCATACTTGACATTAACAAACTTATCATTAAAATAAGTTGCTACATCATCATCTAGAAAAGACTTAGCTAGTTCTTTACAAGGACCGCACCATTGCGCATAAGTATCTATAAATATGTCCTTATCTTCTCGCTGTGCGAGAGCTAGGGCACTTTCTATATCTGTATTTACATAAAAACTTATAGAGCTTGCCTGCGCATGTGCTGCACTAGATATTACACTAAAAAATAGTGCAAACAACAGGGTAAGTTGTTGGGTTCTATAGATCACTTAGAATTTCTAATTCTTTCTATCGTTTTGTCATATAACTGAGTAGGTTCTCCCTTTTTCTCAGCCTCCTTTCTCGCTTTTTCTACAACTTTTATGGCCTCTTTAGTATTGCCATTATCTACTAATATGTTCGTATACAGAACCTGATTCTCTTTCGTATTTTGTTGCTTTAGTAAATCTTTAGCAAGTTTCTCAGCGAACAATTTGTTCTCCTTTTCGTCTTTGAAGGTTCCGATAAGATCTCCTATCGCCCACTTCAATGTAGCAGGATCTTTCTTTCCGTAAGTTTTAGTATAGTCTTTCATAGCCTCCAAGTAGCCATCGAAGTCTCCTGTATTCTTATAAAAAGCCACATCACTTTCTACAGAAAACCGCTTAGCGGCAGACTTAGAAGTATGTAATTTCATCTTTTCCTTAGCTTCTATTACTAGATCATAAAAGTCAAATTCTATTCCTTTATCCACCGTCTTTTTGCAGGCTGAATTTATTTTTTTGTCAAAAGCCTCTTGGCCTACCTGAGAAAGTATAGAAGCTTTTTCTTCCGCCATCTGCTCGAAAATTCTAGAATCACAATCTACCGTAGCCGCAAATAAGAACATCGCTTTTTGTTCTTCGCTTATTTCTGGTTTTGCATTCAGATAATCATTTGATATTTTAAGACTTGGCTTTCCTGCCTTGTTTAATTCCGTAACATAATTAACCATCAGCTCATAATCTCTATCCCCTTTCTCGTAGAATTCTGCATACTCCCCGCTTCTATCGTAACTTCCTGTCACAGCTTGTGCTTCCTTCAGAAAATCTGGAGCCTTCCTTGCACCTTTCAATTTTTTGACAACTTTACCATTACCATCTATAAAAAACATAGTAGGATAAGCCGAAACTTTGTACTTAAGACCAAAGCTCATGCCTCGCTCTTTCTCCATATCTAGTTTGATACTAACAAAATTTTCATTGAAATAATCTCCTACTGATGCTTGCGTAAATACATTCTTTGCCATCCTCTTACATGGGCCACACCAGGTCGTGTAACAATCTACAAATAGTAATTTTCCCTCATCCTTGGCCTTAGCCAACGCTTCTTTCCAGCCTTCTGTGTTGAATTCGATTCCTTGCGCGCTTGTCAGTAGAGGAGCAAGGAAAGTAAATAATAGTAGTATTAATCTGTTCATCTTCCTAAATATTACTAGTATGTAAAAATCTCTCGGATTAGTTTCCAAAAATAAAGCAATTTACCCCAATTATAAGGCTAAACATCTATTTAACAATATCCTAACAAAAATAGTGCACAAATGCATAAAATAATGGTTTTCATATAAATATGTTAGTAATTAACGAACAGTAGCCCTCTTACCAAAAGAGAGATCTATTCCCCTGCGATGGTTGTCTGACCGTATCGAATTAAACTTAGAAAAGCATTTATTCGGGCATTATTAGTTTTCGTTCTGAAACATATACATCAGAACAGGGATATAAATATTGATTCAGCATAACTCAAATATCTTGATCTATGCTATTATTTCGCAGCTAATGATTTATTTTTTTTAGTAACCGTAGACTTCTAGATATCTCCAGTTGTAGTCTCTGGTTCTTAACTTTATGATATTGCTTTTTCAGGAATTCTTCACTTTCGTATACACCGCTGAACGCTCTGATGAGCTTCCATTTTATTAAATCATTAGACTCATTCTCCTGGTAACAAGACTTCAGAGGTTCATAGACATAATCAGCTTCATTGTAGAAATTGATGTGTCCTATCGTGTCTATGAGTTCGCTTAAGGCTTGTATATCGACTGTTTCTAGTCTGATCAGTAATGCTGGAATGGCCATTTCCCCCATTTTAACTAAAGCTCTACTTGCTATATCCCTAGGTAATGGATAACTATCTTTAGAGAATGATTTTTCAGGGACAATTTTATGTTGGTTATTACCTATTTTTCCCAGACATTGTATCAGTGGATATAGTGCTAATTCTTGAAGTCCCGATAAAGTTTTACTAATCTCGATTTTGGGATATAATTTCTTTTCTTGAACCAGTGCATCTATGAGATTGTCAACAGTCTTTTCGCTTTTGTGATGAGCTAGTAGTCTTGCCCCTAAGGTTCTCTCTATAGCTACTTTACTCTCAAGTAATCTGAGCTTTTCTTCATACGATATATGCTCAAATTCCGAGGCTACTCCATCTTTTAAGTATCCGCGACTTTCTAGTCTTCTCTGATTTGTTATGCTCATAACTCCTTCGCGAAGGTACATTATAGTTCATCAAAAAAGGATAGTAATTTACAAAGACATGAAGATTATTCTGGTCTACTTTTTCTCTTTCTTTTTCTATGAGACATCTCACTGAGGACGTTCTTTTTAAAATTTTTCTCTGCAGCAAATAGGAGATATATTCTCTCGTAGGACATTTTATCAGATAGGGATGCTACATATTTTTCCTTAAGTGCAAGTTGTTTTTGTTCCATTTTTAGAATACACGCTATACTTTCCCTCGCTTCATCTTCGTTAGCTGGAAGTTCTTTGTTCGTGTGACAAATTTTTCTTGCGGCCTTTTTTTCTTTATTATACTCATTATATATAGGCCAGAAAACCTGAGATTCTTCTGGTTTCAAATCCAGTTGTTTTGTTATATATGCAATCTTAAGGGTTTCTATCTTACCTTGTCTGTCTCTATGCTTTTCCTGACCATAAGTAGCCGTCAAAAAAAGACTGCATATAAGTCCTGCAATTATTTTATTTCTCATAATTAAATTTTTCAAGTTCCATGTATTTTTCTAACTCTATCATATCCAATTCTTCTATTTCTTCGTCCCATAGGTTCTCTAGATCATTATCCTCTAGTGTACTCAATTTAGTATCCGCCTCACCGGCATACTCGACAAGTAATGCTATATCTATTCTATCCACATTTTCTTCTAGGTAGGCATATAATACCTCATCCTCCACTGCTTCTAATTGATCTAAATATGATATAACTTTTTCGTCTTCAGCGATGGTATTACTATAGATAAAGAAACCTCCCAGTAGAGCTATAGAACTGGCTATTGCAAGGTTTTTTATTCTACTATATAGAACAATTAACTTAGTCTCTGCAGTCGCATTTTTTAATGACAATAACCGGTCGCTTAAGTTTTCAATATAGTTTTCTGGATGAGAGAAACCTCTCCTTTTTCCTATCACACTCAGCAGTGGGGCATCCTTTGTTAGGTCTACCATGTCCATATCCGCAGTGGTCTGGCTCATCACCTTACTGGTAAGCTGCTCAAAGTAATCTTGCGGTAACTTTTTAGGATTCTTATCTTTTGATTCTTTAGTTGACATAACTCATGTTTGATTTTAGATAAGCCTCTATTTTTTTTACTGCATGATGATAGGAAGCTTTGAGGGCTCCTACAGAAGTATCTAAAATTTCTTCCATTTGCTTATACGGCATCTCTTCATAATATCGGAGCTGGAAAACTGCTTTTTGTTTTGCAGGGAGCGTATTCATGGCAAGTTCTAGATGCAACATAGCATTATCTCCGTCAAAATACTGATCCGCCTTAAGCTTTTCTACTAAGAAATTATCCTCACTTTCTATAGAACTTGTAAATTGTTTCTTCTTCTTACGCAGATAGGTAATACTCTCATTCGTAGCGATCCTATATAACCAAGTATATAACTTAGCATGACCCTTAAAATTCAGTATGTTTTTGTAAATTTTAATGAAAGTATTTTGTAGGACATCATCTGCATCTTCATGAAAAACAACCATTCTCCTAATATGCCAGTACAGTTTTTCCTTATATGCCTCTACTAAAACAGTAAATCCCTTATCCACTTCGGACTGGGAAAATAAAAATAATATCTGTTCATCAGTTATCTTCATATAGGCAATTACAGTAGTTTAGACGCTTTAAAAAGGTATAGGTTTAAAAATAAATACTGATAAATAAATTTCGCTTCATTTTTAGGCTTGTAATATATTAACTTAGCTGCGATATGATTAAACATATAAACAGAATCACTGCAAAGGTAATTCTAAAAATAATTGGTTGGCGTGTAACGGGGTTTAATCCGGCTCACGTAAAGAAATCGATTGTTCTAGTTGTGCCGCATACCTCTTACTGGGACTTTCCCATAGGTATCCTATCGCGCAACTATTTTAATGCTAATATAAAGTTTGTAGGCAAGGCAGAATTGTTCAAAGGAATTCAGGGTTGGGTCACTAGAAAAATGGGTGGGATACCTGTAATAAGGGGTGGGAATACGACTTTTATAGAGGATATAGTAGCTATGTTTGACAATGCCGAAGAATTATGCATTCAGATTGCTCCAGAAGGAACAAGAAAAAGAGTTAAGCATCTTAAGTCTGGTTTCTACAGAATAGCAACACAAGCTAAAGTACCTGTTATCCTTACCAAGTTCGATTTCAAAATCAAAGAAGTAAATTTTGGAGAACCTTATTATCTAAGTGATGATAAACCTTTTGAGATGAAGAAAGTAGAAGATTACTTCAGGGGAACACAGGGTAAGATAAAAGAAAATAGTTTTTTATAGCAAGAAACTATATGTTGACAAAATAAGATCAGAATAAATAGAAAGCATGAAGTATCAGAGTACGGACCAGGATAAATATTTTGAGCTATCCGAATCCTATTTACAAAAGGAAATAGAGCTTAAGGATATAGATGAGCTGATCCGTATACTAGTCTTTCATGAACACAAATATCATGTAGAAAATAGTCCTCTCATAAGTGATCAGCAATATGATAAACTCTACAATAAGCTCAAAAAAATAGAGGCTGAAAATCCGACAGCTGTCCGAAAAGATTCGCCAACACAACGAGTGGCATCTGATCTCAGTGATAAGTTTGTCAATGTTGCTCATATCACGCCTATGTTATCCCTAGGTAATGCATATGATGGTGCTGATCTGAAGGATTTTCATACACAGATAACTAAGCTGCTAAACACAGAAGAGGCAGAAGATATGACTTATTGTATAGAACCTAAATATGACGGAGGAAGCATTGCCCTAGTTTACGAAGGGGACTATCTTGTCAGAGCTGCTACGAGAGGAAACGGCGCTCAGGGAGATGACATTACAAACAATGCGAGAGCTATTCCGTCTGTGCCGTTGAGGGCAGCGTTTTCTAGATATGGTATCTATAAAGTAGAACTTAGAGGAGAAGCTGTTATTGCTAAAGATGTTTTCGCAAAAAAGAATCAGGCTAGACAAAAGCAAGGTTTACAATTATTTGCCAATGCTAGGAATGCTGCAACAGGAGGACTGAGAATGAAGAATCCGGCCGAAGTAAGTGATCGAGGTCTGACCGTATTTATCTTTCAGATTGCCTATGCTGTGGACCAAGAAGGTAAGGACATGTTGCCAAGTCTAGAATCCCATTTCGAGAGTCTAGAAATTCTCGGTGTTTTAGGATTTAAGGTTGCGAAAGAAGAAAAATTATTATGTCAAAATATACAGGAGGCTATAGACTTTGGCAAGACGTGGGAAGCTAAGAGAGATGGCTACAACTTCGAGATAGATGGTATGGTGATCAAGCTCGATAATTATCAATTACAGGAAAGATGTGGCATGACACAGCACCACCCACGATGGGCGGTGGCCCTAAAGTTCAAAGCAAAGCAAGCTGTAACGACACTTATAGATGTAGAATACCAGGTCGGCAAAATAGGTTCTATCACACCTGTTGCTAAGGTAGAACCTACACCGCTAGCAGGTGTAACTATCTCTTCTATCTCTTTACATAACGAAGAATTTATTTTACAGAAGGATCTTCACCTAGGAGATAAGGTGCTTATAGAAAGGGCGGGTGATGTAATTCCATATATAGTAAAGGCACTACCGGAACTCAGATCAGGGGAAGAGAAAAAAATAGCCTTTCCTACATTTTGTCCGATCAATATGGATGAAAAAGTTGTTCTAGAAAAAGAAGAAGGAGAATCAGCGTGGCGATGCAATAACTGTAGTTGCGGAGCACAGGATCTACAGAAAATGATTTTCCATGTGTCAAAGGTGGCTATGGATATAGATGGTTTCGGAAAGTCATATGTAGAGAAGTTTTATGAACTCGGATGGATAGGTGACATCGCTGATATATACAACTTAGACTATGACAAAATATCTTCTCAGGAGGGATTTGGTCAGCGTTCTGCAGACAACTTAAGGACCTCTATAGAGGAAGCAAAAACAAATCCCTTACATAGAATTCTACATAGCCTGAGTGTACACCACCTAGGGAAAAAGGCTTCTAAAATTATTGCTGAACGGATCGACCATATTATGGATCTCAAGGACTGGAATGAAGAAAAATTTACAGAGATAAAAGATATAGGACCCGTTGTCGCTAAGAATGTGGCTCAGTTTTTCAGTGTACCTAAAAATATAGCGCTCCTAGAAAAGATGGAATCTTATGGCGTAGATATGCACCAGAAAGAAAAAGATAAAGCGAGAGTTCTAGATGCTGATGCACCACTTGTAGGAAAGACAATTCTGTTTACTGGAACACTGGTAAAAATGGGTAGAAAAGAAGCGCAACAGCTCGCTGAGCAAGCGGGTGCTAGAAATATAAGTGCTGTAAGTAGTAATCTTAATATACTGGTTGCCGGAGCTAAGGCTGGTTCTAAACTAAAAAAAGCGGAAGCGCTAGGTACGGTGGACGTCATGACGGAAGATGAGTTTTTAGAGCTTATCGGTTGGGAAGGATAAGGTTCTGAGATATTAAAGAAAGAAAATAATAAATAAGAAAAAACTCTTTTTTTTATATTGTAGTAATTACACAACAATGAATTTACACGAGGATAAATATATAAATCCTCTAACAGATTTCGGATTCAAAAAATTATTTGGAACCGAACCCAACAAGTCTCTATTAATAGACTTTCTAAATCAAATTCTTCCCGATAGAAAAATTCAGGACTTATCTTACGCTTCAGGAGAAAGATTAGGATTAACAGAATTAGATAGAAAAGCCATTATAGATTTATACTGCATAGGAGATAATGGAGAAAGATTTATAGTAGAGATGCAGAAAGCAAAACAAAATTTTTTAAAGGATAGAAGTGTATTCTATGCTTCCTTTGAAATACAAGAACAAGCTAAAAAAAATAATTGGAATTATAAATTAGATCCGGTCTATTCAGTCGGAATATTAGATTTTATTTTTGACAATCATAAGAACTAAAAAGAGATGTTACATGTCGTAGAGTTGAAAAATCAGAAAGGTGAAATATTTTATGATAAGCTTAAGTTCGTATATATTGAACTACCTAAATTTGTAAAAAAAGAAGAAGAAATAAATTCTCATTTTGATAAATGGTTGTATGTATTTACACATCTATCCCAATTACAAGATCGTCCAAAACAGCTTCAAGATAAAATTTTTACAAAACTATTTGAAACCGCAGAAATAGCTAAGTTCTCACCCAAAGAGAGAGAAGCTTACGAAGAAAGTTTAAAATATTACAGGGATTTAAAAAATGTTGTAGACACATTTAGGGAAGAAGGGGTAGAAGAAGGAATGAAACAGGGAATGGAACAAGGGATAAAAAAAAGAAATATAGAAATTGCGAAAGAGCTTAAGCAAAATGGTGTAGCTATAACAATCATTATACAATCAACAGGACTTACAAAAAAAGAGATCGAAAATCTATAATAGATATTCAACCCCTTTGCTCATCTTCTTAGAAAACTAATTTGCTAAGTATAATATGTCGTTTGTATTCTAAATTTCTGGTACCAATTCTAAATCTATCTTTCTATCATCTAAGTCAGCTCTCACTAATCTAACTCGTATAGGATCACCCATCTTAATGGTATGTCCTGACTCCTTACTTTTTACAAATAACTTACTATCGCCAAAAGCATATCTTTCCTCCATTGTATCAAAAGGAATAAACCCTTCAGAGTTACTTTCAGAAATTTCCACAAAGATTCCTCTTTCTATCATTCCAGAAACTTGACCGTCGAATTCTTCTCCGATCTTGTCTAGCATGTACTCTACTTTCTTATACTTGATAGAATCTCTTTCTGCGCTATTAGCATCTCTTTCTTTGCTACTGATGTGGCTGCACATAACATCTAGGTCGGACTTGTCCATCCTCTTCGTTTTTTCTAGATTATCATACAGTATTCTGTGTACTAACACATCTGCATATCTTCTTATCGGTGAAGTGAAATGTGCATAATGCTCAAAAGCTAATCCATAATGTCCTATATTCTCCGTTGTATATTCTGCCTTTGACATAGTTCTAATCGCCAGTGGCATAAGCATTTTTAGTGCGTCGTTATTAGCAGCTTCCTTGGTAAGTTTGTTGAAAGATTCAGCAATCTGCTTAGGCGTATCGATATTTAATTTTACCCCTAGTTCTAGAGCAAAAAGCTTAAAGTCTAGCAACTTGTCTTGGTTAGGCACATCATGTGTTCTGTAGACAAAAGGTATTTCGACCTTTTCTTTTTCCGCCATATATAATGCAACTTGCTTATTAGCCAGTAGCATGAAATCTTCTATAAGTAAGTGGGCATCTTTTCTTTCTTTGACATACACCCCTACTGGGACGGAGTTCTCGTCTAGCTGAAACTTTACCTCTTCCGACTCAAAGGCTATAGCACCATTCTTGAACTTTTTCTTTCTTAGTCGCTCAGCAATTTTCTGCATCATCAGAATTTCTTCTGCATACTCTCCAGACTTGTTTTCTATAATTTCCTGTGCCTCCTCATAGGTAAATCTTCTATCAGAATGTATGACCGCTTTACCAAACCATTTATTGATAATCTGAAAATCTTTACCAAACTCAAAGATCGCGGCAAAGGTCAGCCTGTCCTGATGCGGAACTAGGGAACAAAGATTATTACTTAGTTTCTCAGGTAACATCGGTGCTACCCTATCCACTAGATATACCGAAGTAGATCGTTTTAGAGCTTCCTTATCTATTTCTGTTCCAGGCAGTACATAATGCGTAACATCCGCTATATGTACACCTATCTCTATGTTTCCATTTTCTAATACTCGATAGGATAAAGCATCATCAAAATCCTTAGCAGTATCTGGATCTATCGTTATAGTCAGTACCTCTCTACAATCTCTTCTACCGTCGAGATCTGATGGCTGGATACTATCTGGAATCTGTTCTGCCTCTTGCATCACTTCTTCTGGAAAGTCTATTTCGAATCCGTTTTCCATCAAGATAGAATTCATCGCGTAATCATTTCTACTGATGTCTTTCATTACTTTGATGACCTCACCCCACAAAGATTTATTTTGGGACTTCCCATAGGATACAATCTTTACGATAACCTTGTCATCATCCTTGGCACCTGCGTAGTCTTCAGGATTTACATTAACCTCTATTTTTACTCTATGCATATCTGAGTAAACAATAGCGTGTTTGTCAAAAGTCTTAAAGGTTCCCAGTACTTGTTTTACCGCTCGTTCCTGTATTTCTTTTACCTTACCTTCCTGCTTTCTTTTACCTTTTCTTATAGCTACACTTACTTTAACAATATCACCATGCATGGCACCTTTCAGTTGGGTAGCTGGAACATAGACATCTTCTTCTAGATCATCTATAAGTATGTAGGCAGCTCCTGATCTTATAAGATCAACTTTCCCTACATATACTTTTTTTGGAAACTTCGATTTAGCCTCTTGTCCGGCAAATTTGTCTAATCTATATTTACCTTCCGTTACCATCCATATTTTTGATTCTTTTTCTAGTTCGTTCAGCATATGCTGTACAGAATCTTTGGTATTAGAGGTCAATAATTTTTTACTAAGCTGGCTAGCCTTATATCTCTTCTTTGGATTTTTTAAAAATATTTTGAATAGCTTCGTCTTTAGATCTGAGGTAGTTAATTTTTTACCTTTATAGGATCTAGATCTTCTCTGCGTCATTCTTCTCTTCTTTTTTGTTTTTTATAAATAAATTGTAGAAGCACATTATTTATCGGAATTATTTCCTTGCACTTCTTTCTATTCCTTTTCGGAAATTATATTTCCTTCTGACATGATCTCCATGTGGAATTTTACAGTCGATAATGGATAGATATTTTCTATCTTATCTTCATACTCGTTTACGATTACTTCTATCTCTAGTTCTTCAGAGATCATGGAGGCTGATCTGAAAATTCTATTCTCTACAACCTTCGTTCCTCCTATCACTTTCTTAGCTATAACACCTCCTGACTTAGCGTCTATCACCATGAGAATGTAATCGTAACTCAGTAGAGTTGCTTTCCAGTATACAAAAGCAACTATATAATTACTCACTGGGAATTGTAGACAGGGTATAAACTCTGTGAATTCGTCATAATCTGTTTCTACCGTATCTATAAACTCTTCTATGAGACTTAGGGGTAAAGCTTTATTAAGTTTACTAAAACTGACAGCACTTTCTTCCGTTAAACTTACAGGGAGGGAAATTTCAGGAAAATAGGACAAAAAGTCTTCTAGGGTAGGTTTTTTTGCGTTTGTCGTCATACAAGCAAAGGTAAACACAATACCTAATACAAAGTTAATCCACAAAAAGTTTCTGAATTATTTAAATAGAATTATTCTAAATACTGAATTTTTGTAGTTTAGAAGATAATCGAAAACCGTAGTTAAGTAATTTTGTTACGAATATAGTTTTATATATAGCATGAATTGGATAATTAATTTCTTTGTATCGAGTATAGGACGAAAGTTAATAATGAGTCTCACGGGCTTATTTTTAGTCAGCTTTCTTGTCATTCACCTTATAGGTAACCTACAATTATTGTACGACGACAATGGAGTAGCGTTTAATACCTACGCCTATTTTATGACAAACAATCCCCTGATTAAGGCCACTTCTTACGGTTTGTATTTTTTCATTCTTTTACATGCTATACAAGGAATTATTATTGCCCTGTATAACAGAAAACAAAAGGGAGTGAAATATTCTAAATCTTCTAGCGAAAACGCGAGCTGGGCTTCTAAGAATATGGCGCTGCTAGGAATCTTAATTCTAGCTTTCCTACTCATACACATGGGTGATTTCTGGTTTAAGATGAAGTTTACAGATCAGCTAAGGGAGATTCCTTATAATGATGAGAATGTAATGATGAAGGATCTATACCACAGAGTTACACTAGCTTTCAAAGAATTATGGATAGTAGTAGCCTACTTAATAGGTCTCATCGCCTTAGGATTCCACCTTATGCATGGATTTGCCTCAGCATTTACATCACTAGGACTAAGACATAAAAAATATACACCGCTGATTAATGCATTAGGAGTTATAAGTGCGATTGCGCTTCCTTTGGGATTTGCGATTATTCCTTTATTCATATACTTTACCAAATAACGATATATCATGGCATTAGAAAATAAAGTTCCTAAAGGAGATCTCGCGGATAAATGGACGGATTATCGATCTACCTGTAACCTCGTCGCACCCAACAATAAAAGAAGAATAGATGTAATCGTCGTAGGTACTGGATTAGCAGGAGCATCTGCAGCAGCTACGCTGGGAGAGTTAGGGTATAATGTAAAATGCTTTACCTTCCACGATAGTCCTAGAAGAGCACACAGTATTGCCGCTCAAGGTGGAATCAATGCCGCTAAGAATTACCAGAATGATGGAGATAGTGTCTACAGGTTATTCTATGATACCATAAAAGGTGGAGATTACAGATCTAGAGAAGCAAACGTACATAGGCTTGCTGAAGCAAGTAGAGAAATAATAGATCAGTGTGTTGCGCAGGGTGTACCTTTTGCAAGAGAGTATGGAGGCTTACTGGCTAACAGATCTTTCGGTGGTGTTCAGGTCTCTAGAACCTTCTATGCTAGAGGTCAGACAGGTCAGCAATTATTACTAGGTGCTTACCAGGCACTTTCTAGACAGATATCTCTAGGAAATGTCAAAATGTATAATAGGCACGAGATGCTAGATCTAGTAAAAATAGATGGCAAGGCAAGAGGTATCATCGCGAGAAATCTATTGACAGGAAAATTAGAAAGACATGCCGCTCACTGTGTCGTACTCGGTACAGGTGGATATGGTAATGTATTCTACCTTTCTACAAATGCTATGGGATCCAATGTATCCGCAGGATGGAGAGCTGTGAGAAGAGGCGCTTTGATGGCGAATCCTTGTTATGTGCAGATACATCCTACTTGTATTCCGGTATCTGGCGAATACCAGTCTAAGCTTACCCTGATGTCAGAGTCCCTCAGAAATGATGGAAGAGTATGGGTGCCTAAAAGTGTGTCAGACGCAGAAGCGATCAGAAATAGAAGTAAAACAGCACTTGATATACCAGAGTCAGATAGAGATTACTACCTAGAAAGAAAATATCCGGCATTCGGTAATTTAGTTCCTAGAGATGTTGCATCACGAGCTGCCAAAATTGTTTGTGATGAAGGTAAAGGCGTCAGTAAAACTGGTCTTGCAGTTTACCTAGACTTCGAAGATGCTATAGATAGATATGGCAAGTCAGAAGCGCACTCATTAGGTCTCGAGAGTCCTAGCAAAGAAAAAATCTATGAACTAGGACAGGCCGTCGTAGAAAAGAAATACGGTAACCTATTCGAGATGTACGAGAAAATAACAGGTGAAAATCCGTACAAGTTACCAATGAAAATATATCCAGCTATACATTATACAATGGGTGGATTATGGGTGGATTATAATCTGGAAACAAATGTACCAGGCTTGTTTGCCCTAGGAGAAGCTAACTTCTCTGATCACGGTGCGAACAGACTAGGAGCTTCTGCACTTATGCAAGGTCTCGCAGATGGCTACTTTGTAATTCCTTACACAATAGGTCAGTTCCTCTCAGGAGAAATAAGAACACCGCACATCAGCTCCGATGCACCTGAATTTGCAGAGGTAGAAAAAGATGTAGCAAATAGACTACAAAGTCTCATTGACATAAAAGGTAGTCAGACCGTGGAAAGCTTCCACAGAAGATTAGGAAAGATCATGTGGGAATACTGTGGCATGTCAAGGAATGCAGAAGGGCTCAAGAAAGGCAGACAGATGATCAGGGATCTAAGAAAAGAATTCTATAGTGATCTATTCATACCAGGTACTCAGGATGAGTTTAACCCAGAGCTAGAGAAAGCAACAAGAGTAGCGGACTTTTTAGAATTAGGTGAGACCATGATGGTGGATGCACTAGATAGAAACGAATCTTGTGGAGGACACTTCAGAGAAGAATATACAGAAGGAGGAGAAGCGAAAAGAAATGACGAAGATTACACCTATGTATCAGCATGGGAATGGGATGATGAGGAACCTATTCTACACAAAGAAGAACTTACGTTCGAAAATGTAGAGTTGAAAACTAGGTCTTACAAATAATTAAAAATTAATAGCTCCATATTGCTTTGTTGCTACAAGGAGTACTAAAAATTATATGCTATGAAACTTACATTAAAAATCTGGAGACAAAAAAATGTATCGACTAAGGGTTCTTTAGAAACTTATCAGGTGGAAGCAGACGAGCACATGTCTTTTCTAGAAATGATCGATGTACTCAACGAAGAACTGATCGTTAACAAGAAAGACCCCATAGCATTCGAACATGATTGTAGAGAAGGTATCTGTGGTTCGTGTAATATGGTAATCAATGGCAGACCTCATGGACCACAAAGTGGTACAACAACTTGTCAGCTGCATATGCGAAAATTCAAAGATGGCGATACGATAACGATAGAGCCATTCCGTGCTAATGCTTTTCCTATTATAAAAGATCTTGTAGTGGATAGATCATCATTCGACAATATCATACAAGCAGGAGGATATATATCTGTCAATACAGGTCAGGCTCAGGATGCTAATTCTATTCCTATAGAAGGAGAAATAGCGGCTAAGGCTTTCGATGCAGCAACGTGTATAGGATGTGGTGCTTGTGTTGCAGCCTGTCCTAATGGATCAGCTATGCTGTTTACCGCAGCTAAGGTGAATCACCTCGGCCAGTTACCACAAGGTAAGGTAGAACATAAGAGAAGAGTACAGAAAATGGTTGCTCAGATGGATAAAGAAGGATTTGGTTTCTGCTCTAATGTAGGAGCCTGTGAAGTAGAATGTCCTAAAGAGATATCTACAACTAACATAGCAGCACTCAATAGATCCTATATAGGAAGTATGTTCTCTACACAGGATTAAATAATACAAAATAAAATCGTAAAAGCTGATTATCAATACCTTATCGTATTTAATCAGCTTTTTTTATGCTACTATTCTAATATTTTGTACTATTTTATACAGATTTTCAGCCCTATCTTGCAGTTATAAATTACAACATTATGAATAAATCTATTTTTTATTGCTTAATTCTTATGACCTTATGTATGAATTCGCTTTCTGCACAAGTAGTAATCTGTCCCAGCGATGTAACAGTCAATTCTGCTTCCTTAGATATTGGCTACGCTTATGGAGATGCAAGCATAAATCTATCTGAGCCGTACACATTAGAGGAAAGCACTCATGTAAATAATATGGACTGTAACTCAGCATTTTTATCCATAATTACAAAGACCTTTACCGTGACAGCTGATGATAACGAGGTCTATACTTGCGAGCAGCTAATACATGTTACCCAGTCAGATTTTTCTAATTTTACTTTTCCTACCGATATCACTATAGAGGGTGCAAATCCATATAATCTAGGGATCGATCTTACAGGTAACTTAAGCCCAGAAACTACGCTAGAATATAATCACACTTATGATGATCAGATTATACATGTTACGGATGATGTGTTCAAGGTTGTACGAAACTGGACTTTGCTAAACTGGTGTACATCAGAAGTACAAGAACATGTACAGATTATAAATATAAACGATGCTAATGCTGTCAATATAGGGAACAATATATTCGATGTCAATGGTAACCTCGTTAGCTGGGACTTGTTCACCATAACAGATCAAGACGGTGTGGAATTAGATACAGATGTTTGTGCTGTAGACATTGCTCCAGTAAACGAAATCTTAAACTGCATCTACGAAAACAATAGCACCGCTGAAAGCATCCAACTGGACATAACAAAAGAAGGTGATGACCTGAATGGAGTAAGCACACTAGATCTTGTTCTTATCATGAGACATATTCTTAATCTTGAATCTTTTGATAATTATAGCCAGGTTATCGCTTCTCAGATAAATGATGACGACAACGTTTCTGCTATCGACCTAGTAGAATTAAGAAATCTCATACTAGGTATCTACGAAGAATTTCCTACCAGTCCTTCATGGGTATTCTATCAAGCGGATATTCTTAATGCAGATACTTCCTCTGATCCGCAGAATTTTGATCTTAGTTTTGATGCCGCAGAATTTCCGCTTGATGCTTTTGATATCTTGGCCATTAAGAAAGGAGATGTCAATGGAAGTGTTGATCCAGAATAAAGTTATCCATATAAGAAATACGGAACTAACCAAAAGAATTATTTCCAAAGTAGTTAATTACAAAGAGGGTGTCTGATCAAGACAACCTCTTTTTTATTAAGAGAAAATTATCAATTGAACACATCATAAAGTCATTAGGAAAAGTCTGTCACCTATTAATTATTAAGCTTGTTCCTAGCTATTCTTACACGAACAGCTATAGAGGTTATATATCTAGTTTTCAGTTTTTGTGAATTGGGAAATATGTCAAATATCTGTATCTTAGAATTATGGAAAAACCAATCATTAAAATTTTAGCATTCCTTTTAATATTTTTACCTACCTCTTTCTCTGTTGATGCACAAAATATTGTATGTCCCCCAGATATCACTATAAATTCATCGCAAACGAATCCAGAGGATAATTATGGAGCACTCATTGTAAATCTTAATGAGCCATATGAAACAAAAGAATTCGTACAACGCGATATACCAGGTTGCGAATCAGAAATATTTGGGATATATACAAAGACATTTACAGTTACAACACAAAGCAACGAGGTATTTACTTGTGATCAACTTATAACAATAGAGCGTTCAGAATATGCAGACTATAACTTTCCACCTGATATTACGATTTCAGATGTCAATCCTTATAAACTCGGCTTAGAATTGACAGGTGATATAAATTCAACTTATATTTCAGAGTTTAGCTCTTTTCATGAAGATGCGCTATTACAAACGGGAACAGGTTCATGTAAAATTTTTAGAACTTGGAAGCTTGTCAATTGGTGTCAAGGTGACTTTATTACTAAGATCCAAATCATCACCATAGAAAACCCTCAGACCCTAAGTGTTACTAAGCCCGTTGCTGATATCAATGATCAGGCCGTAAGCTATAGCGAAATACGTATCAAAGATGAACTCGGTAACAATGTAAACTATGATAACTGCACTAGTGGTACTACCCCTATCTATGAAATTCTCAACTGTATCATAGAAAACAATAATGCAATCGAGACACTTACGATAGAAATTATAAAAGATGACGCTCCTTTAAACGGGGTAAGCACACTAGACCTTGCACTGATGATAAGACATGCCCTGAGAATTAAGCCTTTTGAAAACTATGCAATCGTAGTTGCTGGGCAGATAAATGAAGGAGATAAAAATGTAACAGGTATAGATCTAGTGGAACTCCGAAAACTGATCTTAGGTATCTATACCGAATTACCAAATCAAAATCCTTGGATTTTCTATCACGAAAATCTCGTTCACTCTAACGAAAATTCTCAGCCAGAATGGTATGACCTCAGTTTTGACTCCAACGAGTTTCCTCTCCGTCCCTTTAATATTATTGCCATAAAGAAAGGAGATGTAAATGGAAGTGCAGCACCATAGGCATAGATGAATAATAATTGTACTAATATTTATACCAATTCTAGTTTAGAATGACGGTAATTATTTATTTTGTTCTTCATGTTCCTTCGTTAAAAAGCCTCGCCGA
>ENA-ORXR01000360-ORXR01000360.1-marine-metagenome-genome-assembly--contig:-NODE-360-length-65867-cov-5.822450_pt1 | contig 65867 bp, 63 predicted proteins | sample MGYA00237866_ERZ511479 | MGnify/ENA metagenome assembly ERZ511479 | reverse complement strand
TTGACGCTGGCCGGTGGTGCGCAAATTTCGCCACCCCGATGGAGCGAATCCCAGCACCGGAGCGTTCGACCGCGCGGCCTGATCGGCCGCCATGGACAGCGCAGCCAGATGAGCAGTCCGATCCGCGCCTTCGGGCCCCGCGCTACTCAGCAGGTCCTCATGAGTTGAGAGGTAGGACGTTGGCGTCCGCGCGGCAAGGAAGTCCGGTTCGCCCAGAATCGCAATCAGCGCATTGATGTTGGTGGCCACTCCCACGATGCGGCTTTGCTGAAGCGTCCGTCGCAACTGGGCGGCGGCCTGCCCGCGGGTGGGAGCAACGCTGATGACCTTGGCCAGCAGGCTGTCGTAGTACGGCGTGACCTCGGCCCCGGAGCCGAAACCCGTATCCACCCGCACGCCCGAAGCACCGGAGACAGTCACCGTCGCCGGGATGTGAAACTCGGTGATCTGACCCGTGGAGGGCATCCATCCGGCGGCCGGATCTTCGGCCACCACCCGGACTTCAATGGCGTGGCGATGAGTACGCGCATGCTCCGCCACCATCTGCTCAGAGAACGCCATGCCGGACGCCACCTGCAGTTGCAGCTCCACCAGGTCGGTGCCGGTGGCAAGCTCGGTGGCCGGATGCTCCACTTGTAGTCGGGTGTTGACCTCCAGGAATGTGATCGACTCATCTTCGCCGACCAAAAACTCCACCGTTCCTGCGTTCTGGTAACCCACGTGCACGGCCAGGGCGAGGGCGGCGGCAATCAGACGCTCTTGCATGGCGGCGCTGATTCCCGCCGACGGCGCTTCTTCAACGATCTTCTGATTTCGACGCTGAATCGAACATTCGCGCACCCCGAAGTGCACGACGTTGCCGTGCTGATCTCCCATGATCTGCACTTCGATATGGCGACCATGCTCCACGTACGGTTCGATGAAAACCGTGCCATCACCAAAGGCGGCCTTCGCCTCCCGGGCAGCCGCTTCGATTGCCGAATCAAGATCGGTGGGTGATCGAACAATGCGCATACCGCGTCCGCCGCCGCCGGCCGCAGCTTTCACCAACGCCGGCATCGGCACATTGGTGGGCACCGCACCTGGCGCCGCGGCAATGGCCTCGGTTGTTGGAACGCCAGCCGCCACCGCCGCGGCCTTGGCCGCGACCTTGTCACCAAGCAACGCAATCTGTTGGGGAGTGGGACCAACCCAGATGAGGTCCGCATCCAACACCGCTTGTGCAAACTCCGCGTTCTCGGCCAGGAACCCGTAGCCGGGGTGGATGGCGTCACAGCCGGTGCGGACCGCGGCGGCAATGATGGCGTCGCCGCGCAGGTACGAATCGGCGGCGGTCGATCCACCGAGCGCCACCGCCTGGTCAACGGTGTCGGTGTGCAAGCTGTTGATGTCCGGTTCCGAATAAACGCCGACCGTGGAGATTCCCATCTGGTGGGCGCTGCGAGCGATGCGCACGGCGATCTCGCCGCGATTGGCGATGAGTAAACGGGTGATTGGTTTGACGGTTGGAGCGCTCATCTCAGTGTCTCCACACCCCGTACTCGGTGGCCCCTTCAATCACATTGCTGTGGGCGGCAGAAAGGGCGATACCCAGGACCGTGCGGCTGTCAGCCGGGTGGATGATGCCGTCATCCCATAACCGTCCGGTGGAGAACAGCGCAGTGGACTCGGTCTCGATCTGGCCTTCAAGCGCCGCGTACTGCGCCGCCAGCTTCGCTTCATCCGGCTCCACTCCGCGCCGCTCGGCCGAGCCGCGACTCACGATGTCCATCACCCCGGCGAGCACATTGGGGCCCATCACCGCAATGCGGTGGTTGGGCCAGGTGAAGATGAAGCGAGGGTCGTAGGCCTTGCCCGCCATGCCGTAGTTGCCAGCCCCGTAGCTGGCACCGACCATCAGATTGAAATGCGGCACGGTGGAGTTGGAGACCGCGTTGATCAGCTTGGCGCCGTTGCGAATGATGCCGCCCTGCTCGGCTTTGGAGCCGACCATAAAGCCGGTGATGTTGTGCATGAACACCAGCGGGGTGTTGGTCTTGTTGCACAGCTGAATGAACTGTGCGCCTTTGGAAGCTTCTTCAGAAAAGAGGATCCCGTTGTTACCCAGGACGCCGACGGGGAACCCGCAGATCGAGGCCCAACCGCAGACGAGCTTCTCGCCGTACAACGGTTTGAACTCCTCGAACCGGCTGCCATCAAAGATGCGAGCGAAGACCTCTTTGATCTCAAACGGGATCCGAATGTCAGCGCGGGCGCAGCCGATCAACTCGGCCGGGTCATACAACGGAGGGTCGGCCGGGAGGGTGGGACCGGGCCCCAGCTTTTCCCACCGCAGGTGCCGCATGATCTGACGGGTGATGCGCAACGCATCCACCTCATCCATGGCCAGGTAATCACTGAGGCCGCTGGTGCGCGAATGCATCTCGGCGCCGCCCAGTGTCTCTTCATCAACCACTTCGTCGATGGCCATCCTGACCAGCGGTGGACCACCCAGGTAGGCGGTGCCACGGTCTTTGACGAAGACGGTGTAGTCGGACATACCGGGCACGTACGCCCCGCCCGCGGTGTTCGGCCCGAAAGCCACACAGATGGTGGGTATCCCGGCTCGGGACAGTTGAGTGAGGTTCTTGAATCCCGCTCCTCCGTGGACAAACAGGTCCACCTGCCGCGGCAGATCCGCGCCGGCGGATTCGTTCAGGGTGATGACCGGGAGCCGGTTCTGCTCGGCCATCTCGTACATCCGGGACGACTTCTGGAACGTGGTGGGGTTGGACGAGCCGCCCTTGTAGGTCATGTCGCTGCCGGTAATGAGACACTCAACGCCTTCGACCACGCCGATACCGTTGAAGAGGCCCACACCCACCGCGTCCTGGGTGCCCCAGCCGGCCAACGGGCTGAGCTCCAACAGCGGGGAACCGGGATCAACCAGCAGCTCCACCCGCTCCCGCACCAGCATCTTGCCCCGCCGACGATGCCGGTCCACATAGCGCTGGCCGCCGACACCGGGGACCATGGCCATCTGTTCAGCCACCTGGTCCCAGAGCGCCTGCATGGCCGCCACGTTGGCGTGCCAGTCCGCCGACGACGTGTCAACTTTGGTGGAAAGAACGGTTCCGATCATGTGCCCGCGAAGTTAGTCGGCGGACGAGTCCACAACCGACGCCCGCTACTGCGCCGGGGGGCCAAACGATGGCGCTCCGGCAAACGCCTGAGCATGAACCATCCAATCTCGTGCCGGATCACCGGCGAGCACCAGGTCGGTGTGGTCCACGTGCCGCCGCTGGGTGACAACCAGGCAGAAGTCCTCGGCCGGACCGGTAATGCTGCTGCGGGCTCCTTCGGGTCCCAGATCCCATTCGGCTCCTGACGGCGCGGTCAACACGACCCGGACCGGCTGAGCGGGAGCGTCCATTCCCCGGTTGATGAACGACCAGCCGTGGGTGATGAACCCGAGCCGCGCAATGTGGCGGAGCCGGTCCGACGACGATCGTTGCACACGTCCGCCGTTGGCGTTGACCGTGTCAACAATGTCCTGCCCGTGGGCCCATACCTCCATTAACCGCGCGGTCAGGAACGACTTTGATCCCATCGAAGGCCCGTACCAGTCGACCCGTGCGCTGTTGCTGAGGGTGGCGCCGGCATCAGCCAACCGCTGGCGGCCGGCTCGCCAGGCATCCATAAGTTTGGCGCCCGACATTGACCGGTATTTGGCCAGGGTGAGCGCGTCACCGTCGGCGGCGCCGACAAGCTCAGCGGCGGCGCGGGCAAATTCGGTGGGGTCGGTGATGGCCAGTGACGCCGTGTGATCGAAGTAGGTCAGGTGTCCAATTTGATCCGCACACGTCCAACCTTGGCTGGGCGTGTCCAGCTGCCACTGCTCCTCGGTGAGCGTTGCGCAGACCTCGTCGAGCGCCTGCTGTTCATCCAGTAGATCCTGACGCACCTGGGAAATATCCATGACCGCGAACTTATATGCGGCGCATCAGGCCCTCTTGCATGACCGAAGCCACCAGGTCGCCGGACTGGGTGTAGACGTGGCCGGTGGCGATACCTCGAGCCCCGCTGGCCGATTGTGACTCCTGCGCGTACAGCAGCCATTCGTCCACCCGGAAGGGACGGTGGAACCACATGGCGTGATCCAGGCTGGCCATGATGGTGGTGGGATCATCGAACTTCATGCCGTGCGGCAGCGTGGCGGTGTCCATCAGCGTCATGTCCGACGCATAGGTGAGCAGCACGGTGTGCACCAGCGGGTCGTCGCCCGGGTCGCCATTGCTCTTCAGCCACACCAGGTTCTCTGGTCGCGTGTGACTCCGATTCACGTGCGGTTGACCATCCACGTACCGCATCTCAAACGCGTGCGGGACCTTGTGTCGCGGCATGAAACGGTCGGGAAATTCGGCCAGCAGATCGGCGCGGGATGGCAACTCATCGGGCCCCGGGACCTCGGGCATCGCCAACTGATGCTCCGGTCCGGGTTCGGATTTCTGGAACGACGCCTGCAGGTTGAAGATCGCCTTGCCGTGCTGGATGGCAACAACCCGACGGGTCCCAAAGGAACGTCCATCACGAATCCGGTCCACCTCGTAGAGGATGGGGATCGACGGATCACCGGGTCGCAAAAAGTACGCGTGCAACGAGTGCACCTGAAACTCAGGGATGGTTCGGGCCGCAGCAACCAATGCCTGCCCGGCCACCTGCCCCCCAAACACTCGGGTCTCCCGATCCGGTGGACTTACCCCGCGGAAGATATTGACCTCAATGGTTTCGAGGTCCAGCAGGTCCACCACCGCGTCAAGCGCACCGGTCGCATCATCACTCATGGATGGAGTACTCATGGATGCAGTGTGCCGCGGCATGATTGCGATATTCCGCCTCGAAGAAATCTCTCTGTGACGGAGAAATCTCTCTGCGACACGGACAACTCCGGCGCAAACCATCAACTCCGGGGCCGAAGATAGGATCGCGGTATGACGCAGGAGAACACCGGCTCCCCCGCCGCCACCCCGGATCAGGTCATGGATGTGCTCCGTGGCGTTATGGACCCCGAGTTGGGCGCCGACATTGTGGAACTCGGCATGGCCAAAGGCGTCACCATCGATGCCAGCGGAACCGCACACGTCAAGCTGGCGCTGACGACACTGGGCTGCCCGCTTCGCGCCCAGATTCGAGACGACATCAAAGCTCACGTGATCGGACTTCCCGGCATCATTGATGCCAAGGTCGACTGGACCGTTCTCACCCAGGCCGAAAAGGCCGCAACCATGGCCAAAGCCCGACGCAAAGTCGCCGACTCACCTCCGGACACCGCGGTCCCCGACGACACGAAAGTGTTGATGATTGCATCGGGCAAAGGTGGCGTGGGCAAGAGTTCGGTCACCACCAACCTGGCCGCGGCGATGGCCAACCTCGGGTTCACCATTGGCGTGCTTGACGCCGACATCTGGGGCTACTCCATCCCGCGCATGCTCGGCGTGGACGGCAAGCTCCAGGCGGTGCCCGGATCAACCCCCGAGCAGACGGTTGACGCAGACGAGGACACCGACGACGACGCAACCGAAACAGCCCCTCGCCCCAAGATCATTCCCAACGAAAAGGTCGTGGGCACCGGCCTTCTCAAAGTCGTGTCGATGGGCTTTCTGGTGGAATCAGAAGAGACCGCGCTCATGTGGCGTGGCCTCATCCTCAACCGAGCCGTTCAGCACTTCCTTGAAGACGTCCAGTGGGGCCACCTCGACTACCTGCTCATCGATATGCCACCCGGTACCGGCGACGTCCAGATGGGGCTGGCCAAGATGTTGCCTCGTGCGGAAATGATCGTCGTCACCACGCCCGCGCTTGCCGCCCAGAAGGTGGCGGTGCGGGCCGCCAACATGGGGCGCAACAACTACCTGCGAGTGATTGGCGTGGTGGAGAACATGACCGCTTTCGTCTCCCCCGATGGCGAGAGCCACGCCATCTTTGGATCCGGTGGCGGTGAGAATCTGGCTGCCGAACTCAACGTTCCCCTGTTGGCGCAAATCCCCATCGAGAACGCGGTGGCGGTCGGCGGTGACACCGGCAGCCCGGCATCACTGGGTGACGGCCCCGCGGCGCATGCGCTTCGTCGACTGGCCGACAAGGTCGTGCTTGAAGCCTCGCCGCCATTGGACATGAGTGCGTGTACCGTGCGACTTGAGGTCGGCGAGAAGCCAGTGACTCTTGGCCGCAAGCCCGCGTAGCGCTCCGTTCGCTCTATGAGCCGTCGGAGCTGCGGATGACATCGGCCGCTTTGGGGCCCAGCCATATCAGGCCCAGCACTGAACCCACCAGGCCGCCGGTGCTGGACAGAAACAGGTCACCAATGGTGTCCTCGTAGGTGAGAGCCAACCCGCCCGCGCCGCCGAAGCCATCTTCGGACACCGCCCATTCCATGACTTCCCACCAGACAATGGCGATGGCGCCGAACCCGTAGCCCAGCAGCACCGCATCCCGCCGCATAAACACATTCCGAAAGCGGAACGCGTGATACGCCCCCACCAGGAAGATCCAGTTGAGCAGGTGCAACACATCGTCGGTCGTGGGCCACCGGTCATAGAAACCCAGCAGGTTGCCCAACGTGTCCACCAGAAACGGCAAGGTCAGCAGCGCGTCTGCGGTGTGCGGGTACGGCTCCCAATTTCGAAGCTTCGCCAGCAACGGAACCAGAACCGCAGGCGCCAGAAACAGCGGAGCGCGGAGTCCCATCGCTTTGCCCTCCACCACTTCGGGCGGAAAGAAAATGGCAATGGCAAACGCCGCAAAGATGGCGGCCTTCACCGCGTAGTTCAGCCATGCCATCGTTGGCTGGCGGTCAAGCTGGAGCACGCGCGTTTCATTCATGCGTCAGCTTTCGGGCAGGCGCCTTCATAAGGCATACGCATCAGTCAAGGTCAGCGTCGGTCTGGATCCTTTGCTGAAGTTCGGTCGCCCACGCCTCAAACTCGGATCCGGTCCACGCCCGATGTTCGCCCCGTGCATAGGCCAACGCATTGCGATGGTAGAGGTGCGCATTGAACCGATTGGCCCGGCTGTTGTCCCGCTCGTTTTTCACTTTGGCCGGTGCGCCCAGGATGATCGAGTTGGGTGGGTACTCCTTGCCTTCGGGTATGAAGGCGCCGCCGGCCACGATGGATCCACTGCCGATGACGGCCCCATCCATGATCGTGGCGCCGATACCGATCAGACACGCGTCGCCAATGGTGCACCCGTGCAAGGTGACGTGGTGGGTGATTGAGCAGAAGTCACCGACGATGGTGGGAAGGTTGAACCCCACATGCATCATCACGAAATCCTGGATGTTGGTCCTGCGCCCAATCTCAATGTGGGCCATCTCCGCCCGGGCCACCACATTGGGCCACACCGAAGCACCCTCGCCAAGGATGACCGGACCAAACAGCTGCGCCGAGGGCGAGATCCAGGCCGCCTTCTCAAGATCCTGTTTCGGAGAGTCGTTCATAGCGTCAACGCTAGGGCACCTTCACTCCGCTGCTCGCCGCCGCGCCGACGAAGCCGCTAGACGAGTTGCCAGTTCTTCTTGCCTTTGACCGCGCCGTCTTTACGCAGCTTCAGCAGGTGCGCGTGGACGGTACTTTCGGCCAGTTCGCGGCGCTCCTCGCCCAGTTCGATATCGCCGTAGACCACATCCACCACGTTCTCCACCCGCTTGGCGCCGCCCTTGACGGCTTTGAGCACCTGCTTCTCGCGGGCGGTGCGGTGGGTGATGTACTCCGCAATGACCTCTTTGGGATTCTCCATCACATAGCCGTGAGCGGGAATGATCTTCTTCAACCGGTACTTGCTGAGCGACTCCAGAGATGCCAGGTACTGTGCCATGTCTCCGCCCTGCTCGGGGAGGATGGCCATGGTGGTGCCTTCAACGATGAGATCGCCAGAGAACAACGCTCGTTCTTCCTCAAGCATGAGGCCAATGTTGTTGGCGGTTGGCCCCGGGAGGTGTCGGACCGTGAGCCGGAACTCGGTGCCAACAACCTGCTCGCCGTCGGCCAGCTTGGCGTCCATGCCCTTGTAGTCCTCAAACGACATGAGCTTGGCGCCCGTGCGCTTCTTGAGTTCAACCGCAGCTTCCGCGTGATGCGGGTCGGTGTTGGTGAGCATGATCCACCGGATGAGGTCACCGCCGCAGCCGGTGATAGACCGCAGGTGTTCTTCGTCGAGCGGGCCCGGATCAATCACCGCAATCTCGTCAATACCGACCAGGTAGGTGTTGGTCCCCAGACCCGTCCGCACGCTGGGGTTGGTCGCCAGGATGCGCCGCACCATGGGACTGAGCGCTCGGGCGACGCCCGGCACGATCTCTTCGCGAACATTCTCTTCTTCGAGAACTTCTTCACTCATCGTTTGCCTCCGTGCCAACCGGGTTGGTTGCCGCGATTTGTTGTGGTTGCGTTTCGGTTTCTCGATGAAGGTTCACATCGATGACCTCGCCGGTGGTCCCGGCCCGGTTACCGGCCCCGGGTTGGAACCCCGGAGGAAATCCGTTCTTTGTCGTTTTCTGGCTGGTCGGATTGCCAACGTTGAAGTCGCTCATCCGGGTAGCGGTCATGTTGGTGAACAGGCCGCGGGTCATGTCGGCCCTGGCCACCTGGACCTTGCCTTCGATACGTTTCAGCACCGCCTTGCGAGCAACGGCGCGGATAGGGGGAATCATCATGGCAAGGCCAACGGCGTCGGTCACGAATCCAGGCGTGAGCAGCAGGGTGGCGCCAAAGATAACCAATCCGCCGTCCACCAGTTCGGGCGTTGGATTGTTGGCCCCAGACAGACGGTTGCGGATCCTGGGCCAGATGCCCGAGCCCTCCCGGCGAACCAGCCAGGCACCGATCAAACTGACGGCCAGGACGATGCCGATGGTGGGCAGCCAGCCGATCCCGCCCGCGACCTGCGCGATGACGAACAGCTCCGCCAAGGGCACCACAATCAGCAGGACAAAGATTAGGCCAAACACCGCCATTCAGCCTAGAGGTATCTGCGCCGATGTCGCTCTCGGTTTGGATATCACGTGATTTCGATGGATCGACACCAGGGCCGATGGACTCGGCCGTAGGCGGGGGATGCACCGTAGGCTTGGCCCGATGCGCCCACCTTCTGTGGACAACCTGGCCCGATCGCTGACCGAAAGCGGCCTCCCCCACCCGCTGTTGGTGGACATTGCGCGCTCGGTCATTGCCGACGCCCACGGCGATGGCACCCATGTTGGCGAGGTGGCGGCTCAGCGCGCGGCCGATCTGGCACAGACGCTTCTTCAACCCGTCATCAATGCCACCGGGGTGCTGCTCCACACCAACATGGGTCGCGCCCCTCGCCGAGACGAAGTGATCGTCGACGATGTGGCGCCACTCCGATACACCAACCTGGAGCTCAACCTGGCGCGAGGAGATCGTGGGTCGCGCCACGACCACGCGGCCGCACTCATGGCGAGGCTGGTGGGTGCCGAAGCCGCCATCATCGTCAACAACTGTGCATCGGCGGTGATGCTGGTGCTGGCGGCTCTGGCCGACGGCCAGGGCGTTGCGGTATCTCGCAGCGAGTTGGTGGAAATCGGCGGCGGCTTTCGAATCCCCGAAGTGATGGAACAGTCCGGGGCCAGGTTGGTCGAAGTGGGCACGACCAATCGCACCCGGCTGGCCGACTTTGAGCGGGTGATGGGCCCGGACGTTGCGCTGGCCCTGCAGGTCCACCAGTCCAATTACAAGATCATTGGTTTCACCGAGTCGGTGGGCACCAGCGAGCTGGCGACGCTGGACGTACCCCTCATTGCCGACATTGGATCGGGCCTGATCGACGCCGCCTGCCCGTGGTTGACGGACGGCCCACCATCGTGGCTGGCTGACGAACCAGCTGCTCGCCAGACGTTGGCCGCGGGCGCCGACGTGATCACCTTCTCCGGAGACAAGCTCATGGGTGGGCCCCAGGCCGGGATCATTGCCGGCCGTGCGGATCTGGTGGAGCGGTGCCGACGTCATCCTCTGAATCGGGCCCTCCGGCCCGGCGGTCTGGTCCTCAGCGAGATTCAGCAGCTGGCCCTTGCGTACCTGGATCGCAATGGTGACGCCATTGCGTTCTGGCGACTGGCGACCACCCCGGTGGACGAACTTCGATCTCGGGCCGCGGCGGTGGTGAAGGCCGCTGGCCGGGGAGCAGTTGCCCAGATGGCTTCGGTTCCCGGCGGTGGCACGCTTCCCGGCATCGAGATTCCGTCGGCGGGAATCATCGTCGAAGGCAACCACATGGACGCACTTCGTCACAGTGGAGACAATCAGCCGCCGGTGGTGGCCCGGGTTGCCGACAACGCGACCCTGCTGGACCTGCGCACGGTTGACCCCACCGACGACGCTGTCGTGGCCGCGATCGTCGGCTCACTGCCAGGACCGATGACGTGAGCGCCACTCACGTCATCTCCACCGCTGGCCATGTTGACCACGGCAAGTCCACCCTGGTCCGGGCCCTCACCGGCACCGACCCCGATCGATTTGCCGAAGAGAAGGAGCGCGGGCTCACCATCGACCTCGGATTCGCCGCAACCAAACTCCCGTCCGGACGAACCATCTCGCTGGTGGACGTGCCCGGCCACATCCGCTTTCTGAAGAACATGCTGGCCGGGGTGGGCGCCGTGGATGCGTGCCTGTTTGTGGTCGCCGCGCCGGAAGGGTGGATGCCGCAATCAGAAGAACATCTGCGCATTCTGGAGCTGCTGGGAACCGGCGGGGGTGTCATTGCGCTGACCCAGATTGACCTGGTGGACAAGGACACCCAGGCGCTGGCCCGCATGGACATTGAGGAACACACCGCCGGAACGTTCCTTCAGGATGCGCCCATCGTGGGCGTGGACAGCATCAGCGGGAACGGCATCGCCGACCTGCTGGCGGCGCTGGACGTGCTGGTCGACACCACGCCGCAGGCCGCGGACAACAAGCGGCCTCGTTTGTGGATCGACCGAGCCTTTGCCGCCAAAGGCGCCGGCACGGTGGTGACAGGGACGCTCACCGGTGGCCGCGTTCGAGTTGACGATGAAATGATCATTGACCCACAACGGGACGCGGTGCGGATTCGCGGCATCCAGAACCTTCACGAGAACCGCACCAAGATCGGGCCGGGGAACCGAGTGGCCCTCAACCTCTCGGGCGTCGCCCACCATGATGTGCAGCGGGGCAACGCATTGACCGTCGATACCCAATGGCATCGAACCTCGGTGTTTGACGCATCGCTGCGAGTGCTGGACTCGTTGGATCATCCCGTGTCTCGCCGGGGCGCGCACGTGGTCTATCTGGGCGCCGGTGAACACGCCGTCGTCATGCGGGTGCTTGGCCCCAATGCGCTCCAACCCGGCGACACGGGCTTCGTCCGGATACGTCTGCCTCGACAACTCCCCCTGCTCCCGGGCGATCGTTTCATCCTTCGGGAGAGCGGCCGAAGCGAAACTATCGGCGGCGGCGAAGTGCTCGATGTGGACCCGCAAACCAAAGCTTCGGTGGCGGCGCCGGACAAGACAGCGGACCGGGTCATTCGGGAGCGCGGGTGGGTCGATGCCGAAGAACTGATGCTGCTCACCGGCGAAAAACGAACCGCAACCATCGACCGGTGGGTGGTTGACCCCGACGTGCTCGATGAGACCGAAGCCAGCATTCGCCAGCAGCTGGCAGACGCGGGTCCGTTGGGACTGGAGCTGGCGCAACTCTCCGACCAGCACCGGGCGCTGGCGCAATCGCTGAGTGATACCACCGTGGACGCGGGACGGCTACGAGAAGCCGACGCCGTCGACACGCTGGTCGACCATGACTTCCTGAGCGAGCTCAAGGCCGCGCCGTTTCGACCGCCGGCGCCCACCGCCGACCAGCGCGGTGAAGTGCGGGAGATGGTGCGGCGGGGCCTGGTCATCGAAGCGGATGGCTTGTTCTTCTCGTCCAACGCCGTGGACAGGGCGATCCGGGAAGTGGGGCAGATGCTGCAGGCAAAGCCGGATGGGGTCACCGTGGCCGAGATCCGCGAACACCTGGGTACATCCCGAAAGTTTGCCTTGCCGCTGCTGGCCCACATGGACACCAACGGCATCACCCGCCGCCGTGAAGACGTGCGCATTGCCGGTCCCCGCATGCCCGATCTGACGTGATGGCCAGCGTGCGGGGCGGCCAGTTCGAAAGGCGGCTAGTTGCCTGCGCTGACCGGCACCTTCGGTTGGCGCCCGTTCACTTTCACCGCCACCGGTTTGGGAGGCAACATGGCGCGCCGTTCTGATTCGTTGAACCCGCCCCAAATGCCGTGCGGCTCACGAATGGCGATGGCGTACTCCAGACACGCCGACGCCACCGAGCAGGTTCGGCAGATCTCCTTGGCGCGGCTCTCACGCACCAGTCGTTCAGCCTTGCGCTCAAACTGCTGCGGCGGAAAAAAGACAGTGGCGTGCGGGCCCCGGCATTCGGCGCGAACCTGCCACTCACTGGACGGTTTTGCGCGGCGCCCCTTGTGCGTCGCCAATGCTTTCCCTGATGTCGATTTCCCTGACGTCGATTTCACTGCCGTCGCGGCCATGTGAATCCCCCTTACGCGGTAAGGCTAGTAAAAAGGGCTCCCCGCGTACAAGGGAAAGTTATGGACATTGCATCAATTTCGTTCCCGCGCCCACGCCCAACAGCCATACGCGGAACCACCGCTGAGGTTCGGTGGGCAACCCAACGCGGGTGCAGCCGGTCCAACGGACCGAATGATCAGTCCATAGTCTGTCGAGAATCTTCGGGACCGTGGATCAGCCGCGCTCGCGATAGTCGCGGGCCGCGCCATCCTCGGGCTCCACTTCGAGCCACAATCCGTCGATCCCGGCTACCCGGACCACGTCGCCAACGCCGATGGGGGTAGCCCGATTGGTCCGGGCTTTCCACAAAGCGTCTTTGACCCGGACCACACCATCGGGCGACACGGCTTCGACGGCGTGCCCAAATTCTCCCACCATCCACTCGCGACCGATGGTTGGGGTCGAGAAGCGGGTTCGGACCATGGTTGGCATACCCGTGATGACTGCGGTGAGGATGCCGACGATGCCCACCAGGATTGCAATCCAGGAGAGCGACACGCCACCGGTGTACAAGCCGAACGTTCCGACAATGAAAAGTATGGATCCCGCCACCGTCCAGAAACGCGGCACCCCGGTTTGGACATCAACCCCAAACGCCAGCATGGACAGCACCAAAAGGACAATCGCCCATGTGCGAGTGGGAAGCACGCCCAGTCCGTAGGCCCCCAGAAGGAAACAACCGGCGCCGATCATGCCCGCCAGGCCCACGCCGGCGGTGTAGAACTCAAACAGAAGCAGCGCCATGCCAATCACGAACAGCAGATAGGCCACCGGCGGGCTGGCCACACTGTGCATCCATCGTTTCAGAACCGACAGTCGCTCGAAGCGCACAAATGATTCGAGCTGTGATCCCCCGTTCTCGTTCAATGTGACCGGAACATCGAACTGGTCGGACAGCTGCACGATGAACTCGCCAACAACCGGCGCCGAGTTCATGGAGATACCAACCTCAAGCGACTCATCGTGGTTGACGGTCTGATTGGTGAGCCGGTCAGATAGGTCGCCCCAGGGATTGGGGAATCGTTGGCCAAGGGCCGGCTCGCCCAGTTCACCCAGGCGGGCCCCGGGCGCGACCGCAACACGGTCGGCAAGCCCCAGAAGTTGCGCTACCTCGTTGGTGGCGCGTGCGCCGCCGCCTCCGCCGACCCAGGCCGTGACTGGCAGGTTGGCGTCGGCGATGGCCTCGGCCACACCAATCAGCTTCTCCTGGTCCACCACCGAACCGGTGCTGTTGACCTGCAGTACGACGGCCCGGCTGCGGGGGTCCGCGTCTGCCCGGTTGATGGCGTCGATCACGAAGTCGGCCAGGATTGGGTCGAGCAATCCGACCATCTGGATGACGGTGACCGAAGACTCCTCGGTCGAGTTCGTTTGCGCAAGAGCGCCCGTGGTCGGGCCGATCATCATCAAGGCCGCCAGCAGAACGAGAGTGGCGCCAAATCCGCGCCGCAAAAATGTCACGTCCGCAGTCTCTCGCAGTTCACCCGCTTTGCCACTGTTCAGTGTTTATTGTTCGCCCTCGCTGACACTCGGTCGAAACGTTTGCACGCAGCATGAATTGTTCGCCCTCGCTGACACTCGGTCGAAACGTTTGCACGCAGCATGAATTGTTCGCCCTCGCTGACACTCGGCGCTATGACCAACGCCACCGTGTTGGGCCCGGCCGAGGTACCGCAGCTTCGGTACGCTTCGGTTATGTCATCGCCCACCCCGGCCGCACGCGGCTTCTTCGATCAGGCGCGCGTCATTGTTGTGGCCGGCAAAGGTGGGGTCGGCAAGACGACCATCGCGGCGGCCCTTGGACTCCTGTCTTCTGCATGCGGTCATCCAACCGAGCTTGTCGATGTCGAAGATCGCAATGACCTGGGGCGCTGCTTTGGCCTGACCGGGATTGGCTTCCAGCCAACTGAGGTTCAGGCCGCATCGAAGAACAACGAGTCACTGGCTGTTCGATCCCTGGCTGCTGAAGATGCCGCCGTCGAATACCTGACCGATCAGGGCATGGGTCGCGTCCTGAAACTTCTTCGCGGCGCAGGAACACTATTGGACACGCTGACCTCACTCACCCCCGGTCTTCGCAGCGTGTTGCAGCTGGCCAAAGTCCGGTCGATCAGCGATGATGACCCCAACAAGGTGGTGATCGTCGATGCACCAGCGGCCGGTCACGCAGTCTCGTTCCTCCGCTCGCCGCTGGGACTCCTGGCCAGCATTGATTCCGGCCCGCTGCATCACCAGTCAAAGAGCGTGGTTGACATGTTTGGCGACCATGCCCGAAGCCAGGTCCTGCTGGTGACGCTGCCGGAATACACCCCGGTGCAGGAGACCATCGAAACCGCCTACACCCTTGAAGAGGATCTGGGACTGAAGCTGAGCCCGGTGGTGGTCAACAAAACCCTTCCCGTCTGGGACGGCCTGGACCGAACGCTGAGCGCCGCAGCCACCAAGTCCTCTCATGCAGCAGCGTTGGCCGAAGCCGCCCGCCTGCGAGACATGCGCCAGCGCGAACAACAGGACCAGATTCAGCTGATGACCACCGACCTCCCGCTGCCCACCATTGCGTTGCCGGAGCTGCTGGTTCAGGAGATGACGGCCGGGCCGCTGCAGGAGCTGGCTGACCTGCTGAGCGCAGGGTTTGGGGAGCCTCGGTGAGCGCCGAAGGCCAGCTGGCCGAAATGCTTGCGAGCCGACGGGTCCTGTTGTGCGTGGGCGCCGGCGGTGTTGGCAAGACGACCGTTTCGGCGGCGCTCGGCGCAGCCGCGGCGATGGCCGGCCAGAAGGTTGCCGTGGTGACGATCGATCCCGCTCGGAGACTGGCGGACGCCATGGGATTGGACGGGCTCAGCAATGAGCCGCGCCCGGTCGCTGGCGACTGGAGCGGCGAACTGTGGGCGATCATGCTCGACACCCGGGCCATGTTCGATGAACTGGTCACCCGTTACGCCCGTAGCGACGATCAGGCCACGCGAATCCTCAACAATCGCTACTACCAGAACATCATCTCGGCGTTGGCCGGCAGCACCGAATTCATGGCGGTGGAAAAGCTGTACGACCTGGCGGCCGATGACTACGACCTGATCATCGTGGACACCCCACCGTCCAACAACTCGTTGGAGTTCGTGGCCCGACCCGAACGGCTGCACAACTTCATGACCAGCCGGCTTCGTTGGGTGATCAGCCCGCCCGGTGTGTTCAAACCCGCAGCTGCGGCTATCGCCCTGTTCCTCCGGCAGGCGGCGAAGGTGGTTGGCCAGACCGTCATTGACGACAGCGTGGCCTTCCTCCAGGCCTTCGACGGTATGGAAGAGGACTTCGGCGCACGGGCTGGCGATGTGGCGAAGCTGCTCAAGTCCCCGGAGACGGGTTTTGTGCTTGTCACCTCGGCCCGACCCGAACCGGCCCGCGAGGCCAGCCGGCTCGGTGCTGCGCTACGCGCGACCAAACACACCGTGGACGGCGTCATCTTCAATCGCCTCACGCCGGATCTGGGCGTGGCCCCTGACGATGTGAACCTCCGATTCGGATCGGTGGCCCGCAACCTGCTGGACCACCAGCAACGGGTGGCGTGGGAACGCGGCGTCACCCAGGCCGCAACCGCGGAGATCGACGCGCCCATCGTCCATCACCTCACCCAGGAGGACGCACCGGTATCTGACATGGCAGGGATCCGGGCGCTCGCCGCGCAAATCCACCCGGGATAGATCAGCCGGTTTGGGTTGGGAGCTTGGTCGCGCCAATCAGGAGAAACCACGGACGGTGCAGATCCTGAGCCAGCTCAGGGCGCTCCGCAATGTCAGTACTGGCAACTGAGAGCATTCGAAGAAGATCCTTCACGTAGTGCAGCGCCAGCGAGCTGAACACGAGGTCGGCGGAGTCGGGAGCAAGCGTGAGCTGATCGAGGTCGTGCTGTTGATAGGTCACCGCCGCCATGTCGGTGTCGGCCCGAGCTCGCTCAAGCATGCGCGTCGAGACATCAACGCCCAGCACCGACACCGCGCCCTGTTCGACCGCCCACCGACTGAACCAACCAAAGCCGCAGCCCAGGTCCACCACCCGCGCGCCGCTGAGCGGAGGGACCATCGTCTGCAGAACCGGCCATTCAGCTGCGCCGGCCAGACCCCGGACCTGCCGATTCAGCGTGACGTAGCCGGCGTGGAAATCGGGATCGTCGTAGATGTTCCCGTCCGCCATTTACCAAATCCCAGATTCTGCTCAGGCGTGGTCGGTGATGCCGGGAAGGCCGTCGATACTCGTAGCCAATTTCTTCCGCTCGTATGCGGCCAACTCGTCCGGCGTCTTCTTGTCACCCCACGCAATCAGCGCCCGTCGGTCACCTTTGAACTCCATCAACGGAACGCCAAAGCCGCAGGAGTCCGACGTGCGGGTGACATCGACTCTCACCACTGAGCGCACCGCGTTGAAATCGCCAAAGAGGGCGCGCAACTCGTCAAATCGCGGATCGCCCGGGCGGACCGCCTCACCAGTTCCGTACAGCCGGACAATATTGGGCGCTCCGGTGAAGCCGCAGAACATCATGGTGATCCGACCGTCGTCTTTGAGATGCGCCAACGTCTCCACGCCACTGCCCATCAGATCGAGCCACGCCACCTCGTTGGGTCCGAGCACCACGAACGAATCAAGTCCCTTTGGTGACATGTTGATACTTCCGCCGCTCGACGGCGCAGTTGCCACGAAGAACATCTGCTGCTTGGCAATGAACTCAGAAATTTCGGGCGTGATCTCGTCATACAGAGTGGCCATGGACCCCAGTGTCGCATTTCGCGCCTCTCACCCGTGTGGTTTTGATTGGATGGAGCCATGACCGATCATCAGATTGCATCGCTGGCTCAGTTGGAGGCCTTGTACGACACGGCAAACACGACCAATGCGGGATCACTCCTCAAAGAGACCGGCGTCATCACCGATGAGTACCGCCAACTGATTGAAGCGTCGCCGTTCATGGCGATGGCAACCGTTGGGCCCGGCGGGGCCGACTGCTCACCCCGCGGCGACCAGCCCGCCGTCGTCACCGTGGTCGATGAGCAGACAATCCACATCCCGGACCGCCGCGGCAACAATCGCATCGACAGCCTGCGCAACATTGTCCAAGACGGGCGAGTTGCCCTGATGTTTCTTCTCCCCGGAACCAACCTGTGTGTTCGGGTCAACGGGACCGCAGTCGTCGTAACCGACCCCGAAGTGCTGGCGAGCTGCACGGTGGCGAACAAGGCCCCAAAGTCGGTGGTTGTGGTCACCACCCACGCCGTCTACTTTCAATGCGCCCGCGCCATCAAGCGCTCAACATTGTGGGACCCCGAGCAGTTCATCGATCCGGCCACGCTGCCGACGGTCGGTGATGTGATGATCGCAGTTACCGGAGGCGATTTCGACGGTGCCACCTACGACGCCGAACTCGAAGACCGCCAGAACCGCACCCTGTACTGACCATGCCGATTCGTGGAACAATCAGAGTATGACCACCGGCTCCTCTCCTGACCTGGCCGACGCTACGTTCACGAACTACGTGCCTCCGACTGAAGCTGAGCTGTTGGACCTCATGCAGCACATGATCGAAGGTCGCATCTACTCAACCCGCCTCTTCAACCTGCAACGGCAGGGCCGAGCCGGAACAATGGCCCCCACCGATGGTTCCGAAGCGGTTGCCGCGGGTGCGGCCAGTGCCCTTGACCCCGCCACCGACTGGATCTTTCCGCAGTATCGGGAACAGACGGCACTGGGCCGATTTGATCCGGACATCGTGGACCGCATTGCGCTGTACAACATGGGCCACCCCGCGGGCGGCGACTATGGCGATGCCCATGTCTTCCCGTTTCAGATAAGCCTGGCGTGCCAGATCCCGCACGCCGTGGGCATGGCGTGGGGAATGAAGATCAAAGGCGAACCGGGCGTAGCCCTCACCTTCTTTGGCGATGGCTCCAGCTCCGAAGGAGACTTCTATGAGGCGGCCAATCTGGCCGGGGTGCGGAAAGCGCCGGTCATCTTCGTCCTGATCAACAACGGGTGGGCCATCTCCACGCCGCTTCATCTTCAGACCGCGGCCGAATCGTTTGCCCACAAAGCTGCCGCATTCGGCATGCCCGGAGTCCGGGTTGACGGTGGCGATCCACTGGCGGTGCGGGCTGCGGTTGCCGACGCTCGAGCATGTGCGGCCAACGGCGGCGGCCCCACCCTGATCGAGGCCGAGACCTATCGGCTCGGACCCCACACGACCGCTGACGACCCAACCCGATATGTACCCGAAGATCGCATCGCGGCCGAGTTGGAGAAGGATCCGGTGGCTCGCTTTGCCGGGAAGTTGACCGACCTGGGGCTTTGGAATGCGGACAAACACGCGGCCGCCATTCAGGTTGCTGAAGACCGGTTCGATCTGGCGTGGGAGCGGGCCGAAGCCACGCCACTGCATCCCGATGCCTACTTCGACAACTTGTGGACCGAAACATCACCGCGCATGGAACGACAGCGTCGCGACATGCTCGCCGACCTCGCCGCCCGGGAGGTGCAGGCATGACCGCCGAAACAGCTGGAACGTCCGAAATGACTGGAACGTCGGAAATGACGATGCTGGAGGCCATCAACAAGACGCTTCATGCGGAGATGGCCCGCGACGAACGGGTCGTCGTCTTCGGCCAGGACATCGGTCACAACGGCGGCGTCTTCCGAGCCACCGAGGATCTGCAGCTCAAGTTTGGCGACGACCGGGTGGTCGACATGCCGCTGGCGGAAGCCTCCATCATCGGCTCGGCGGTCGGGTTGGCGGCTGCGGGCCTGGTACCCGTGGCCGAGATCCAGTTCCTGGGATTCGCGTATCAGGCCATGCACCAGATCGTGGGGCAGGTCGCTCGCCTTCGCTATCGCAGCAACGGCCGGTTCGACGCACCCATCACCATCCGGGCGCCATTCGGCGGAGGCGTGCGCACGCCCGAGCTCCACTCCGAGTCGCTGGAGTCCCAGCTGGCCAACTGCCCCGGCCTGAAGATCGTTACTCCCGCCACTGCGGGCGATGCCATGGGACTGTTGGCCTCCTCGATTCGTGACCCCAACCCGGTCATGTTCCTGGAGCCGCTTCGGGGTTACCGCATGATTCGTGGACCTGTGCCCGAAGGCGACCACACCGTCCCGATCGGTCGCGCTCGCATGTCCCGGACTGGCGATGACCTGGTGATCATCGCGTGGAGCTACATGGTGGAACTGGCCAACCGCGCCGCCGACCAGCTTGCGCAGGAGGGGTACTCGGTTGGCGTCCTGGACCTCCGAACCATCGTCCCCTTCGACGTGGAGGCGGTGGCCGAAGCCGTTGCCCATTGCGGGCGGGCCGTCGTCGTGCAGGAAGCTCCCGAAACCTGCGGTTTCGCCTCCGAGATCATCACCACCGCGCAGGAGCACTGCTTCTATGACCTTGAGGCGCCGATTGCCCGAGTCTCCGGGTACGACGTGCCGTACCCGCTGGGCATGCTCGAAGACAATTACGTCCCCGACACCGAGCGGATCGTTGCCGCGGTGCGTCGAACGTTGCAGGTCGCTCCGTGACCGTCGAGTTCCATCTGCCCGACGTAGGCGAAGGTTTGCACGAAGCCGAGATTCTTCAATGGTTGGTGAAGGTCGGTGAGCCGGTGGCCCGAAACCAACCTGTTGTGGAGATCCTGACCGACAAATCAGCGGTTGAACTTCCCGCCCCCGCCGCGGGAACCCTCACGCATCAGGGAGCCGCAGTTGGTGACATGCTCACCGTTGGCGACTTGCTCCTGCGCATAGACAACAGCGACGGCGCAGCACCCGCGGTACCCAAACCGGTTGCGGTCACCCCTCCGCCACCAGAAGTTGCACCGGAAGTGACCAACGCTCCTCCTCCGCTGGCCACCGCACCCACTGCCGGGCCCTCCGCACCCACGTTGCGGCCCAAGGCCTCACCGTCAACGCGAAAGCTGGCGGCGTCCCGCGGCATCGACCTGGGCTCGATCGCCGGCACCGGACCCGGCGGTCGCATCCTGGCCGAAGACCTGGACCGGGTACTGCCCCACCCGCCACAGGCGCCGCCCATCCCCACCACGATCGCCTCCACCGCCCCGATTGCCAGACCGGCCTCGCCCGCCCCCACGCTTGGCCAGGCCGAACCCGGGGTCCAGCCATTGCGCGGCGTGCGACGAGCAACCGCCAAAGCCATGGACCTCAGTTGGTCAACCATTCCGCACATGGCGGCGATGAGCGAGATAGACGCCACCGCGTTGCTTGAAGCTCGACAGGGCATCAAGACCGCGCTGGGAGACGCCGGGGCCAACGTCAAACCGCTCACGTTGCTGATGATGGCCGTCGCCCGAGCCCTCAAGGCGTACCCGCTCATGAACGCCACGCTGGACCTGGACGCCGAAACCATCACGGTTCATCCGGACATCAACATCGGCGTTGCGGTGGCCAGCGACAACGGTCTGATTGTGGCGGTGGTCAAGAACGCCGATCGGCTCAACGTCCAACAGATGGCTGATGAAATTGCTCGCCTCTCGACCGCAGCTCGCAGCCGTCGCATCAGCAATGAGGATCTCAGCGGTGGAACATTCACCGTTACCAACTATGGCTCTCACGGTGGCCACTACGCCTTCCCAATCATCCGTCCCGGCGAGACCGGCATCGTGGGCTTCGGCGCCATCGAACCCCGCCCGTGGGTTGTCGACGATGCCGTTGTTCCCCGACCGGTACTACCCATCGTCCTCACTGCCGACCACCGACTGATCGATGGGGATCTGGCATCGGCGTTCAGGGATCACGTTGGGGCGAGCCTCGCCAACCCAATCTCGCTGGTGCTCTGAACAATGGTTGTTGGTGAAGTTTCCACCGCCGCCGATGTCCTGGTCATTGGGGGCGGTCCCGGCGGATACGCCGCCGCGTTGCGCGCCGCGCAGCTTGGCCGAGCAGTCACCCTGGTGGAGCGAGCCGCGGTTGGTGGCACCTGTCTCAACGTGGGTTGCATTCCCTCCAAGGTCCTGATCCATGCGGCCGAGCTTGCCCACCTGCCAACATCGGCGGCCGGCACCGGCGTGCATCTCACCGCGCAGGTTGACCTCGCTGAAGTGAAGGCGCACATGGCCGCCGTCGTCGGAGGCCTCACTTCCGGAGTCGAGCAACTCCTCACGGCCGCGGGCGTCAACGTTCTGAACGGGACCGCCCGATTCAGTCGGCCCAATCGGGTGGCCATCATGGACGACTCCCACGTTGAACACGTGGAGTTCCAGGAGGCGATTGTCGCCACCGGATCGCGCCCCATCGAGCTGTCAGACCTACCGTTCTCCGATGCACGCGTCGTCAGCTCCACCGGTGCCTTGTTTGACTTCGATCGGGTGCCAGAGACCATTGCCGTCGTTGGCGGTGGCTATATCGGCGTGGAGCTCGGCACCGCATGGGCAAAGCTCGGGTCCCAGGTCACCATTGTGGAAGCCGGCGACTCACTGCTCCCTGGACTTGATGCCCGACTCTCCCGAGTAGTCGGTCGGCGGTTGAAACAGCTTGGCGTGACCGTTCTCACCACCACCTTCGCTCGCCATCTGAGCGATCAGGGGCTTGTCACCGAGGGGTCGTCGGGAGCCGGCGTGGTGGCTGCAGACAAGGTGATCGTGTGCGTGGGTCGAACTCCCAACACCGATGACCTCGGTCTCAACATCGTTGGGGTGACCCCCGAAGCCGACGGTCGCATCACCGTTGATCCCGGTCGTCGCGCCGCCCGTCGCATTCTGGCCATTGGCGACATTACGGCCGGTCCCGCGCTGGCGCACAAGGCCACCGCCGAAGCCGAAGTTGCCGCCCGCACCGCTGCGGGCGAGTCCGCGACCTTTGATCCAGCGGCCATCCCGGCGGTGGTGTTCTGCGATCCGGAGATCGCGACCGTGGGCATGACCACCGCCGAAGCCACGGCGGCCGGCGCCGAGGTCACCAAGTTTGTCTTTCCGCTCGGCGCATCGTCTCGGGCGCAGACCCTTGGGGCCACCACCGGGCACATGGAACTGGTGGCTGATGCCGCAGGCACCGTGCTGGGTGCGCACCTGGCCGGCCCGCATGTTTCGGAGTTGATTGGTGAGATGACCCTGGCCATCGAGATGGCGGCCACCGTCGACGAAGTGGCGGCCACCATTCACCCGCATCCCACCATGAGTGAAGGCCTGCTCGAAGCTGCCCACGGCGCCCTTGGGCTGCCGCTGCACGTCAGCCAGTAACCGGCAACCGCTTTCGGCGAGCGCCAGCGAGGCGGAACAGTGATTATTACGCGGCGGTCAGTGAGGTCCGCAGTGCGCCTCGGGCCCGGTGGCCGTGGGTCTTGGTGGCCCCGCAGGAGATGCCCAGCCTGGTGGCCACTTCCTGCACGGACATGCCCACCACATGCTGTTGCACAATCACGTGTCGCTGCCGGGCCGGCAGGCGGTCCAGCAGCTCGGTGATTGCTTCGCTGTCCACTCGCTTGAGCGCTTCACTTTCGGCGGAGTCCGCGTTGCGCACAGTTCGGTCCAAATGGCGCTCTTCAACGCCCTGACGTCGGAGCATGCCCAACGCCTGGTTCACGACCATTCGTCGCACATAGGCACCTTCGCGTCCCGGCTGCGGCGAGCAGCTTCTGTCCAGGTACTTCAAAAAGGCCTCCTGGCAGGCTTCTTCGGCCAGATCCCGTCGCTTGAGAATTCGCTGGGCTGCGACCACACATGGGGCGTAGTGGTTGCGGTAGAGCTCGGCAAAAGTGTCTTCGCTGGTGCTGTAGAGCTCGGCGAAGGCGTCTTCGCTGCCGGCTGTCCGGATCTGCCTGCCGGCTTGATGTTTGGTTTTTGCTGAGCGCATGGTCTTCCCCTTTGGTGTTTGGGAAAACCATCTCGTTCAGGGTGCGAAGGGTCGGTTCAACGCCCGTGCAGACCATGGGAAACCAGTGGGAAATCCCTGAAATTTCGGGAAATCCGGCGGCATTCGGTGCGCCTTCGCCCCGGACGGGGGTTCGTGGGCGGGCGCTACTGGGCGGAACGCGTTTCGACGCAGAATGGACGATCGTCGGTTGGCGCGCCGTCGGTGCCGGGCGGGCAAACCCAGAGAACGTCAACATCGACAATCGGTTCTGTCACCTCGGTGACAAGTCCGATGCACTGATCGCCATTTAACTTGAGGCCGTCAGAGCACTCCGGTTCCGCCAACGTGACTATGGGATCAACTTCGCGCTGGACGTTCTCAACGTCGAAACACCCCGCCTGAGGGTCACCCTGACTGCCTTCGGGACATACCTGTGACTGGACCGTCACCGGTTTGACTCGTTCGGTTGGGGTTGTCTGCACCTGAGGGCCAAAAAACAGCGGATCCTCAGTGGTGAGATCTGGCAGCCGATCACAACTGAGGATGCTGCTCAGACAAGGGTCAAACTCAATCCGGGTTCGTTCGCAGATGAGTTCGGGACCTTCGCCGCCCCGCGCAATCGAACCGGCCGGACACACCCAGGTCACCGGGCCATCCACCGGCTTTGTATCAAACCTCTCCTGAACGGTCTCGAAGCACCGATCGCCTTCTCGGATCGCCCCTTTCGGGCAGGACAGCTGGCGAGAGAACTGCGGCGTCTGGATGACCTGCAGTTCGCGCTCGCACCGTGTTTCCACCTGCTCGCTTTCCACCTGCTCAAAGCCATCAGGGCAGCGTTGAGAGACCTCCTCCACTCGCTGGGCGTCCACCAGGCGAACACAGATCACGCCCGCCGCGCTGCGTTCCAGAGTGAAGGTGTCCGGACAGGTCGGGCCTGGTTGTGGATCAGGATCCGGTTGCGGATCAGGATCCGGTTGAGGCACGGGCGGCGGCACCGGGTCGGGATCAGGCACGGGATCAGGCACCGGCTGCGGCGCAGGATCGGGTTCGGGTTCGGGTTCGGGTCGAGGGTCGATTGACTCCGGAATGATCACTGTCGGGTTCTTTGGAAGCGGGCGATGACTGTCCTCCCAATTTGTTGCCTCCGGATCAATGTGGAAGGTCACCGCGGTGAAAAGCACATCGCCATGCACCTGACCCGCTTGTTGCACGCCAGCTTCCGGCTCCTCGTGACGGACCCCGGCCGGGTCACCGACCGCCACCACCTGATGCAGCCGCGAGGACCAGGGCGCCAGCCGATCGCCGTCGTAGAACACCCCACATTCCTCACCGACAAGGAGGCTGTCAACCACTGCGGGCTTCTCCTGCGGCACCGACAAGATGCGAGGTTCGGTGTCGCTCTCACACATCACGATCACATCGATCGGCCCGCTTGGCCGGAACGGATCAACCGGCACATTTTCGATCACAAAGCTCGCCCGTTGGGGATCGACGGTGGCAAAGGTCGAGAATCTCGCCCCGAAGGCCCCCACATCCATTCGCTCAGTCAGGGGGGTCAGTGCAATGGGTTCCTGACCGTTCACGGGCGGACCCGTGGTCTGTTGCACCGCGGAGCAGTCCCATCCGATTGGAACCCGAAGCAGCTCTGTCGTTTCGTTTACCCGGATGCTCTGCAACCCGCTGCCCATCGACTCGCCGGTGTCATCAAAGCAGATCACTTCAACGTCAACGGTGCCGGTTGCGCCGGGAATGATGGGCTCAAACACCACCGGCAATGCGTCATCGGTGAGGCAGTTGAGCGTGACTGGCACCGCCACCGGTTCGTCCACAAGATCTATCTCGATGAGGCTCCCGGTTCCCTCGCACCGAGGGGCGGTTGCCTTCATGACATAGGAGGCGCTCGTTGCCGCAATGTTGAGCACGCCATCGGGCCCGGTGATCATGGGCGCATAGCGCGATGAGGCAGCCACCGCCGACGATCGAGCAGGAAGCGGCACCAGCTGGTCACCGTCCCGATAGAAGAGATGAACCGCTGCATTTTCAACGGGTTCGCCCTGCTGGTTTTCGATGGCGACCGACATGGTCTCGGTCTGAAACTCTCCCGTTGATGCCACAGCCAGGCGAAGCGTGTCCGGACTCCATTCGCTGTCATCGGTCTTGAATGCCGCCGCCAAAGGCGACCCGTCGATCCAAACCGGCGATACCCAGGAGTCGGCCACATAGGAGTCGTCGCCCTCCAGCGGGATCTCGGCGTAGTTGCCCGATGCCACCAGCGCCCAACGATCGGTTGGCGAATCTGGCATCGACATGCTGAACACCAACAATCCATCGGCCACGCTGCTTTGCAGCTCATCGACCACGGCCAGAGGATGGTCAACGGCAAAGGTGTCCCCATCGATGGTGACCGGTATCTCCTCCACCAACCCGCACCCTGCGCCGCACGTCGGGTCGACCGGAACCAGGAAAAGGTCAATCGAAGTTGGTTCGTGGCTGGCTACTTCGGCACGGGGAACGAACTCGCCTTCGGTGACTTCGTAGCCTTTGGAATTGACCAGGAGGTGCGGCCAGGTGACGTCGGCCGGCCATGACAGCGCCACGTCCACGGTGCCACCCTCGCCAATTGCCGCGGTTCCGCCGGGAAGCGCGGCCTCAACCTGGGTGACCAGCAGTGGACCGAGCGTGGAGACCGTTGCGCTGGTTTGGAGCGCGAAGAGCACCGGGTGGGTTGGGTCGTTGGGTATCTGAATACGATTCAATCCGCCCGGAACCAGGGCGTAGGTGCGGGCGGCCAGGCCGATCTTTCCATCATTGGCTGGCCCTTGAGAGAGGTCCATCTCCCGGGCAATGGCATGAGAGTCCGACCCGCCCGTGAAGCCAAGGCCGATGCCCTGAGCCAGCAGATCCATGACGCGGTCGATGGTGCGGTCCGAAGGACCGTGCGCATCGGTGGCCATGCCAATGGAGACAAGCGCTGGTTCTGGCGGCAGACCTTCGGCCGCCGGGATCGGGAGCACCGAACGGGTAAACGAATCAACGCCGTCATCACAGGGAGCCCCGCCCGGATGACGGTCGCTGTTGGCCCAGCAATGCCAATCACTGCCGCCGTCGCCATTGTCGGGATGGTTGATGGCACCAACCAGGCCACGAGCTTGCAGCGAGCGCAGGTACCCATCCTCACGGCAGTCGCTGATGCGGTTGTCGATCGGTTCGTTTATCCCGCCCAGATTGAAGACCCCAAGGTGTCCAGGGCCAAAGCGGGTTGCGCGGGGGACGTCGGCAATGCTCTCCGCGCACAACGCCGAGATGACCACGGCGGTTCCCATTTCCTGACCCAGCAGCATTTGGGTCTCGGTCTCCGACGCCCTGCTCAGTTCGGCCGCCATCTGCTGCCATGACGACCGGGCTGCGTTGTGGCTGTATCCGGTCGCCAGGTGGCCCAGACACGACGACGCCTCGAGCGCGTTGATGGCGACCAGCGCAACCTGGGCAAACCCGCCCACCCACGCCTCATCGCATTGGAAGACCTGAGCCGAACCCAACCAGGGGCCGTGTTCGGTGAGGATGGCCCACTCAAGACCATTGGTTGTCGCAATCTCCCGCGTGGCGTCGACCAGACGCGCCGTGCACAGCGCCAAAGAGTCCATGACATCCACCAGGCCGGTGTCCTCGTGCGGGCGGCAGCGATTGTTGGCCAGCACCCCGGAGTCGCCGGCCAGGTGAACGTGGGTATCGCCCACCACCCACGGTCCGAACTTTCCGGTTTCGATCGGGACCGGCTCTTCGGTGTCGGTCTGGCCGGGTCCGTCGGGCTCGTTTTCAGATCCGCCACACCGAACCAGCAGGAACACAAGAACAATGAGCACAACGACGAGCGCCACAACAAACCCGATGCGCGTTGCGCCACGGTCTGCCTCAGAGTCTCCTGTCACCGCTTCCCACCGCCGCGCCCACCGCTTTCTTTCACGCCTTTGTACCTCCAGTATGTCTCACCGATACGACGCGTGGGCCGCGGAAATGGTTGACACCGACCGACCCCGTGATGCCGCCGCCAACAAAACCGGCGGTTTGGCCACGGCCGCCGCACTACGGTTGATGCGCGGGCAACACTTGCGCATGGGGTTGTTCATGCGCCGCCGCGGACTCACTGACGGGAAGTGACCCATGGACGACGACCCAGTTTCAGACGACCTCGCCGGCGGTTCTGCCGCCGACTTTGACCGGGCGCTGCTGGCCGATCTTGATGAGTTGGCAACGATCTCCAGCGTCGAGGCGTTCTACGCTGCAGAGCTTCCCGCCCTCCACCGATTGGCGCTCCGGGTCACCGATCATCCCAACGATCGAACCGGACGCTATGCGGCAGTCCGTGATGCCATAAGTCGCGCCATCGAGTCGATGGAGGACCAGTCATTCGCCGACGCTGCGCAGGCGCTGTTGGGCTACGCCGACCGCTGGCGATCGGTCCGGGCCCGGTCCACCGACGCCGGCCGCGCCTTCACGCCGAGCGTCAGCTACGACTCGTTTCGTCGGCGCTCGGGACGCAACTACCGCGGCAACACGCTGCGGCTGCTGGCCGATGCACTGAAGCAACTGGAAACGCCGGACGCAGCGACTCCGGCTGAAATCGCCGTCGCCGCTCAGGCCCCCACACCGGCGGGTCCAACCCGTCCGGGACCAGCGGCCCACATGGAGGGGGCGCCATCGGGACCGAACCGGCTACTGCTGTTGGCCGCCGCGCTGGTGCTGCTGGCGACCGCCGCGTTTGGCGTGACGCAGCGGGGCGGCGATCAGAACGAACCAGCGCGCGAGACCGCGGTGGCGGCGGCCAGAACAACTCCCACTGTTGCACCCACCGCCGCTCTCGCTACCGCGGCGTCCCTGCAACCCGTAGCGCAACCGGTGACCCAGACGGTGCGAGGCGAGCTTGATGTCACCCGGCACTGTTTTCTTTCAGCGCCCGACGGAATGCCGCTCTTTGGCGAACAGACCGCCGACGGTTGGACCTGCCGCTCGTCGGACAACAGTCAACAATTTCCCCCAGACCTGCCCGCAGCATGCCGGGAGCAGTACGGACCCAATGCAACTGCGGTTCCTCAGGAGGGCTCAACGGTTGGTTGGAACTGCGAGCTTCCGATCTTGCGCTTGAACAACAACACCTCATCGTCGTGCGTGGTCGCTCCCGGAGCCTATGACCAGGGCTCAATCGTCACGTTGGGACGCTACGCCAACAGGTTCGCCGCCGAGTGGGAACAAAATGTGCCGGCTGATGTCTGCCCGGTTGAACCACTGCATTTGTACGGGGACGGCGTCACCCAACGTCTGGCTCACGACGGCAAAGAGTTTGGCGCCATACTCGCCACCGACCCCCAGAACGTCCAGGTGCTCACCGGCTTGGCATGGTTGGAATACGAGTCGGTCCGAGGTTTGACCTTGGACGTGGTTCCCGTTCCCATCGTCAGCGGCCGGATCGGTTATCCGAGCAGCGCTGCTCGCGAGGACCAGACCTACTGGCGCATTGACCTCACCGACCAGAGCGCCCTGATCAGCGATGCGCTCGACGGCACGTACTTCTGGATGCCGAGAGTTGCGCTCGAACTGTGGATGGCCCAGGACGGACCGGACGGCTGCCTTGGCATGCCGATCCAGACCCCGACGCTCGACCCGCCCGGCCAGAAGTTTGAGCACGCCGCCGTCACGTTCAACACCGAGACCGGCGGGCTTGAGTATTCACCGTCCAATGCCTGTTTCTGACCGGCGGCCCGCCTAGAGAAACTTGATGGCCCGAATCATCTCTTCGTCGTAGCCGACCGATTCGTACACGTGGCGGGCCCGTTGGTTGTTACCAAGAACGTGAAGGCTCATCGTTTGCGCACCGCGGGCCTTTGCTTCGACCTCCGCTTCGGCCAGCAACTTCTTTCCGGTGCCTGATCCATCGGCGGCAGGGGCCACACAGAGAACTTCCAGATGGCCGTTGGGTTCGCCGCTGAAGTGGTCCGGCTTGATGGTGACAATCGCCACGCCCACCACGGCCTGGTCAGCGTCAGAGGATTCGGCGTCCACGGCGACTCGAATGAAGACGTCGGGCTCGCCACCATCGGCCCAGCGCTTCACCAGCTTGGCGTCGCTGCTCCAGAACATCTCTGAGGTTCGGTTGGGAGGAAGGGTGTAGTCGGCCAGTCGTGGCAGCAGGGCAACGATGGAGGCGACGTCGGCCGCCACGGCCTCCCGAGTGATGAAGTGAGCCATGGCGGGACACTAATGGGGTCTAACGGTTCGGTGTCATTGCCCGGTCCTATTATCGAGACCATGGCCGCTTCGAAAGCAACAACCGTTGAGCAGTATCTGGACGAGCTCCCGCCCGAGCGTCGCGAGGCGATTCAAACCGTACGGGAGGTCATCCTGGCCAACCTCCCGGATGGGTATGAGGAGACCATGGCGTGGGGGATGATCTCCTATGACGTGCCCCTTGAAACGTTCCCGGACACCTACAACAAGAAGCCACTGATGTTTGCGGCGTTGGCGTCCCAGAAGAACCACATGGCGGTCTACATGTCCGGTCTGTATTCGGACCCGGATCTGGTCGGGTGGTTCACCGAGGAGTACAAGGCGACCGGCAAGAAACTGGATATGGGCAAGTCCTGCGTTCGGTTCAAGAACCTGGATCAGCTGCCCCTGGAACTTGTTGGCGAGGCGATCGCCAAAGTGCCGCTGGACACCTTCCTGGACCACTACCGCTCCGTCAAAGGCTGACCACCCAATCAATCCACCCGCCGCGGCGGTGAAGGCCAGCGCGGCAAGAACACTCCTCAATCCGCTCAGGACGTTGATAGCTCCGGTGCCGTTCCGCAAGGGTCTGTCTGGGCAACGGTGTAGTTTTGAAGAGGAAGCAGGGAGACCACCACAATGCTCACAAAGGCCGACGTCGACAACTCCGCTTCCGCCTTTGCGTTGGCAATTCTCCAAGCAGAGGCAGAAGCCGGTCGCCACAAAGACAAGCTGCAACTCCAGAAGCTGCTCTATCTGACTGACGCGGCCAGCGCCGCTCTATGGAACCGTCCAGCGTTCCATGAACCCGTGATTGCCCTCCCACATGGACCAGCGCTCGCCAAGGTCACCGACGAGTACAAGCAGATTGCGGATCCAACGAGCCACATCATCGAGCAGGTACCCGACGGGGATCCGGGCCTCGGCGCTGAGGATCGAGCAACAGTCGCGTGGGTGCTTGCGAGATTCGGCGAATGGTCGGCAAGCCGACTGATCAACTATACGAAGCGTGACGAAAACCCTTGGGCGCAGGTGTACGAAAAATACGGGGCTGGGGCGCAGTCGGTGATAGCGATTGAACACACCGTTGCCTGGTTCAGTCGGGTAGGACTTGACCCGGCCTCCTCAGTGGACAACGCGGCGGCACTCGAAGCAGGAGCTGGCAAGATCGCAACGGCCCACGCCGTCGCACTCGAAAAGCTCGGTCGATAGTTGATCGTCCATCTGGACGTCGCTTCGGCAAAGAGGATCATTGCGAGGGAGATCGCAGATCCGCCGCCGATTCGCGATGCCACCGGATTTGAGTCTGCTGTTCTGCAATCTCAGCACTCGGCGTTCGGTGAAGACGCCTACGAAACCATCTTCGACAAAGCCGGTGCGATCCTATTCGCTATCGTCAAATTCCATCCACTTGTCGACGGCAACAAGCGCGCCGGGTGGCTTCTGTCGGCGGCCTTCCTGGCAGCCAACGGGCTCGACCTGAGTAGCGTTTCAAACGACGATGTGTATGACACCGTCATCAAGGTCGCAGAAGATGCAACGATCGAGCGCCCTTGGGTCTCCGCCCGGCTGCACCAACTGTGGCTCGATCAGGATGGCGACAACGACGCCCCCTGACACCACCATTGACGGTTGCTTCATGGTTTTGACCTTCGAACTATGTTCGCCGTTGACCTACGGCCCACAGCCCAAGGTCCACGAGTAAGGCCCGACCGTGGACGTGTCGAACTCCAGAATCGAGTAGACGCTCGACTCGAAGTACACGACCTCAGCAACAATCTCCATATGACCGTCGCCATTCAGGTCCACGATGTCAATCAAACGCCGGAGAGGATTGACCACCGAGACCAGGTCCTCGGATATCTCTGGGACCTCAGGGCGGTCGTCAAGATACGATTCGTTCCCGGTCGTGACCGTGGCGTGGAGCAGTTTGTTCTGCACCACTCCATCAATCAGGCGCCGCAGAACACCGACCGAGTAGGTGCCAATCGTTGACAAGTAGGCCTGGCGTTCGCCTCCGTTGGCCAGAATCAGCACTTCATCCACTCCGTCACCTTCCAGATCGAAGCGAAGCACCTGCGGGTCGATTGCTGCTCCCACCGGATCGGGGTGGTCCTGCTCCTGCAAAACCGATCGGACCGCGTCGATGTGGGCGGGCTCGGGCGCCACCTCCACGAACGGCCGGGGCCGAGGATCAAAGTCCACGCCGGAGACGGCCACGCCAGGGTGGAACGTCCCCAGGCTCACGGTGGGTTTCAAGGGGCCCACCTGAGGGTCAAGCGAGCACAGCTCGGCCTCGCCCCAACCATCAGTGGAAAGGGATTCACCCGAGTCAAGGCTCACGACCCCCGCCGTCGCGGCATCGTTTCTATCGGGTACCTGTTGGCGCCACACCGCGTCCGAACCGGTGACGATTTATGCGCCGTGAACAAAGATGTGGTGCTCACTGTCATCGGCGGTTGCCGGTTCCGGCACTGGTGACTGAGGTACAGCTGTCGGCGGAGGATCAGGTTCTCCGGTGGTTGGGCTCAGTTCCGGCTCGGCTGTCGGTTCCGGCAGTGCTGACTGAGGTACAGCTGTCGGTTGCGGCGTAGCTGTTGCCTCAGGTTGGTTGACCGTAACCACCGACGCGTCAGGGTCCGAAGGCCCGAGCATGGCGATACCAACGACCACGCCGATCAAAGCGACGCCAAGCGCGAGCGGCGCCAGCAGTTGCGGTCGCATCCATCCCGCTCGTGCGGGACTCGATGGAACCGCCGTTGCGGCCGCCCGGTGCTCAAGTTCGGCCAGCGAGGGGCGTGGACTACCGCCCGACCCGCAGCCTGCTGGAGGGAGTCACGCAACTCGATTTCCCGTTCGGTGGTCATGACCGCTCCTCGGCGGTCTGGTCTGACGCGGGCAAGCGTTCGGGTTCCCCCACGGCCGCGCAGAGTTTCTTCATCGCCCGATTGAGGGTGAGTCCCACCGACCCGGGTCGACTGTCCATGCGTTCGGCGATCTCTCGCTCGGTCGGGTCTTCGTAAAACTTCATGACCACCACGGCTCGTTGCTTCCAGGGAAGCTGCTGCATAGCGTCCAGGAGCTCCTCGGGTTGGTCCAGGTCCAGCCTGGCGGCGAGACCAAGGCGGTACCGTTCAAGTTCTGCGACCGTGGCCGCCGGTTCCCGACGCCGACGCTTGGCTGCTCGTCGGCAACCGTGCAGAACAGTGCGGCTGAGATACGCCTCGGGATTCTCAATGGAGTCTCAGGAGCCGCGCGGATAGGTGATCATCCACCGGTCGGGGAGAACCCGCAGCGCCCGACACCGTTGGACGCTGCGCCCGGATCGGCGTAGTACGTCGGGCTGCTGCACCACAGTTATGTGGAGGTGCTCAAAACTGAGTCGTCCCGTTCATCGCGGCCGCAGCCAAGGAACACCATTGGCAGGCTGCCAGCCTGATGGCCTTGCAGGCTTATAGGACAGCTTGCGAACCTCGCTCGTTGACCGCCGATTACTCGTCGCTCTCCGCCTGAAGGGTTCTGCGAAGCGACGGCACCTCTTCGACGACGATTGTCCAGACCTGCTCGGGATCAACGCGGTGGTATCGGTGGGCAAGAAGGATCCGTAGGCGAGTCATGTCGCGCCAAGGGACCGAGGTGTACATGGACCTCGTCTCGTCCGACAGCGCGTTGGCCGACTCGCCGATGATCTCAAGAAGCCTTTCGGCGGCCCGGCGCAGAAGCGGGTCTGTGTCATAGTCACGCTGCCGCGTTCACTCACGAGTTCCAGCTCCGCACAAGCCGCCAAGATGTCGGCAAGGCGCTGGTCATCACCGCGGGTCACAGAGCTACTGCCTCCCGACGGATGTGGCCATCGCGCTCCTTGAGCCCACCTGACGACACCACATCGACCGGCCTACCAAACAGATCTGCAAGCGCGTCCTGGAGGTGCAGGAGGTCGAAGAGCGAGCTGCCCGGCTCGAATTCGACAAGAAAATCGATATCGCTCGACTCCGACTCGTCACCGCGCGCCACTGAACCGAAAACGGCAATAGACCGACCTGCGCACGACTTCACCAACTCAGCGACTTCACGGCGCTTCGCCATGACTTCGTCCAGGACTCCACTCATGCCGCAAAGATAGGTGCCCAACCGGGCCCACACGGTTCACAACCCGCGCTCGGCCCACTACTCCGTCGGGCTGGCGGAATTGCTTGCGAAGTCCGCTGCACCACAGCCAGGGACGTTTCGGCGCCAGCCGAAACTCCGTTGGCGAACGCAGTGAGCGCGGCAGGATCGGCGTCCATAGGTCGCGGCGGCGGTCTCGAGGAGATTCTTGTGAGGAAGGAACAAGGTCGGCGAGATCCGGCTGAAACCGTCCTCTGTGCTTTGGAAGCCAAAGGGCGCCCACACGTACTTCTCGGTGGACCTCGATTCGTTCACAACATGGATTATGGACGCGGCCACAGGGGCAAGCCGCACGAGCAAGTAGCCATAGGCCGCTTGGGTGCTACTCAGGCGTCGGCAACCACGTTGTGGGTTTGACCTTCGAACCAAGGCTCGCCGTTGGTCATGGCGGTGCACGCCCGCCGAAGCCGCATGGCGTCGATGGGCTTGATCATCCAACCGTCGGCACCGGCCTGCCGGGCCAGCCAGCGGTCGGCGTCGCGGTCAAGGAGCAGCATGATTCTGCTGGCCGGCAGCCGCTCGGCTTCCTGGTCCGCTCGCACATCCATGCACGTTGCCACGCCGCCTTTGGTGCCGGTCTGCATATCCAGCATCACCAGGTCAGGCTCCAGCTCCGCCATGGCGGGAATGACGTCGGCGCCGGTGCGTACCCGACTGACAACTGTGCCATTGCCCGCGATTGCCGCGGCCACCTCGTCGAAGATCCACTCAACATCGGTAGCCAAAAGCACATGCCTCACGGGCGACAGGCTAGCGCCATGGGCCGCTACCATCGCGTCTGAATGGTGCTTCGGGGTCGACGGTTTCAAGCTCCATGGGGAATGAAACCCGAGCGCAGACGTTTCGTTCTTCACCGACACGACATCCCGTGCTGTGACGGCAACATATTCGTGACCCTCCAGTCACGGACAGAAAGAGACAGACATGCCCGAGATCACGACCATCAATGGCCCAGACAATGCCGACGGCGAACCGTCCTACGTTGTTCTTCAGTTGGACGGCGACATTGATGCCTACAGCGTCAGCGGCTTCCGAGAAGCCCTGTCCGAACTGGCTGAGGCAAAGGGTTTGGTTGTCAATCTGAGCGGCGTGCCGTTCATGGACTCCGCCGGTCTGGGGGCGCTGATCGGCGGAATCCGGCGAGCTCGGGACAACGGCGGCGTGGTCGTCGTGGCCTGCGACAACCCTGCGCTGATTCGCCTGCTTCAGACCACGGGATTTGACCGCATCGTGCCCGTGCTCGAATCGCTCGATGCCGCCATCGAAAACCTCGAAGCCGGCGGCACGATCCCGGAGTAGAGCGGTCCGGGGCTAGGACCAGAAGCGAAAGGCGCTGAAACCTTCGCCAATGGCCCCATCGGGACCACCGAGTCCTTCATAGAGCGGGATGACCAGGTCGTCCCAGAAGAAGTCCCGGGCTGCAGGGATGAAGAACAGCGCCCCCATCAGAATCCACATACCTGATGCCCGGTAGCGGCCGAGCGATTTCTGCAAGTCATCCGACAGCCAGGGTTCGATTATCCCGTAGCCGTCCAGGCCGGGAACCGGAATCAGATTGAGGACCGCAGCGCTGATCTGCAGGAAGCTCACAAACGCCAGGCCAACCGCCAACGCCGTGTTCTCCTCTATCGTCACCAGCCCGGTGGCAACCGGAAACATCGTCAGAGCCGCGAAAATCACATTCGACAGCGGACCCGCAGCCGACATGAAACTCAACCACGCTCGGCTCCGAATCAGGTTCCTCTGAATCCACACCGCACCGCCGGGCAACGCCAGAAACCCCAGCATCATGATGACCACGGGCATGACCAACGAAAGACCAATGTCGGTGTACTTGCGGGGGTCGAGGTTCAGGTAACCCTTCTTCTCCACGGTGTGGTCACCGCCCAGCCATGCGGCGAGCGCATGGCCAAATTCGTGGAACGTGAGCGAGACAACCCATCCCAGGACCGCAAAGCAGAAGATGGCGAACTTCTCGTTGCGTTCGAAGCCGGTGAAAGCAAAACGGTCCGAAGCATCGATGCGCACCCAGCCGTTGTCCTGAAAGCTCCACAGCCACAGCCCCGCCAGCAGGGTGAGGATGACCAGACCCCAGAAAATGATGCTGGGCCGGATCGGCGGATATTTGGAGCGCGGGCCAGCTGGGATGTCCTGCACCCGGCCTGATGCCGCCAGCCGACGAGCAATCTCGGGATTCACTTCAGGCGGACCATCCGGCCAATGAGGGGAGCTCACACATTCCAGCTTGCCCGACCGGAGCGCAGAACCGTCGGCCGGGTACCTTGGATTCATGTCCAACCCGGCGAATATGCGGCTGATCAACCCCTTGGAGCGTCCCATCCGCACCGCCCGTGACCGGGTCCAGGGCGTGGTTCGAGACATTGTGGCCGGCGGTCAGGAGCCTTCACCGCGGGAGTGGGATCCGGACGATCCCGGATTCTTCCGGGAAGGTCACGCAGTACGTATCGTCCAGGCGGACGCGGCCGCGTTCATTGGCGGCATCCGTTCGATTCTGCTGCAGTCCCTGCATCCCAAGGCGATGTATGCGGTGTCGCAGCATTCGGCGTTTCGCGAGGACCCCCTTGGCCGCTTGCAACGAACCAGCGCATTTCTGGGCGCAACAATTTTTGGGAGTGGAACCGAAGCCCAACAAGCGGTGGACATCGTTCGGAAGGTTCATACCCGGGTGGAAGGGGTGATGCCGGACGGCGAGCCCTACGCGGCGTCGGACCCTCACCTGCTCCGCTGGGTACACATCACCGAAGTGGACAGTTTCCTTCGGGCCTTCCAGCAGTACGGCACCGCGTCGGTGAGTCCGTCGCAGGCCGACGAGTACGTGGACGGCATGGCGCGGGTCGGCCTGGCGCTCGGCATGGAGGACGCACCCCGCTCCGTTGCGGAGCTGGCCATGGACCTGGAGCGTTACCGACCCGAACTTCATGGCACACCATGGAGCGAGGAAGCCACGCTGTTTCTGGCGTCGCCGCCGCTGCCGCTGTCGGTGCTGCCGGCCTACGGACTGATGTTTGCTGCGGCCACTGCGTCGCTTCCGTGGTGGGCAAGAAACATGCTTATGCTCCCGGTGCCGCCCGGCATTGACCGGTTGGCCATTCGACCGGTCGCCAAACTCATGACCCGAAGCCTGACATGGGCTCTGCAGCCCAGCAGAGGTTAGCGACCCTTTGGAACAGCTGACCCTGAGCTACCGTTGACGACAGAACGCATCACCGGCGATGCCACGAGGGCATAGCGGAACGGGAGCACGACAATGGACAATAAGAGCACTGGCTGGCCACTGATCGGCCTCGCCGTGGCCGCTTGGATTCTTCGGGCGATTTTGGACGGCATTCCCGTCATCGGCGGCTTGATAGGCATCAGCTTCGGCTTCGTCGCCATTCTTGCGTTCGTCGGCGGCTTGTTTCTGATCTACAAGAACTTCAAGAACACCTGACATGGCCTTATCCGATGTCAAGGGACTCTCCGGATGGGAGCTGGTCGGCGGCGGAGTCGTCGGACTGGTGCTCGCCGGGATTATCGGCTGGCTTCCGCTTTGGAAGCTCGGTGACCTGATCAACTGGATCCTGATTCCGGTGGCCCTGATTGCGCTGATCGCCGGCGTGGTCCTGGTGGCCATGAAGAGCCGCCGCAACCAAACCGATTAGGACCGGCCCTTTCCCGTCCGGCGAAGCCGTCGGTCAGGGACTACGGCGGGGTGTCCACGTATCGCTGCGCGGCGTCTTCCAACGACAACCCCAGCTGGTTGGCCAGAGAACTGAGCCAGGCCAGCACATCACCCAGCTCATGCAGCTGTTGCTCGGGCGTGCCTTTGCGAACCGCCTGCGCCAGCTCGCCGACCTCTTCGCACAACCACGCCACGGTGCTGGGCATGCCCCGCTCCCGATCGGCCTCGCCATACAAGTCGTCCATCAGTTCCTGAAACGCCGCGATCTCCATACCGCCGAGTCTGGCAGCTTCTCGCAGGTGCAAGGTCGGCAGGGTCGTCGCCCCCGCTCGACGTTCGGTCAGGCTTCGAACGCCTTCGCCCAGATAGCTTGGGCCGATGGCACACCCCATTGGATTTGACCACGTGACCTTCGGCTGGCTTTCGCCGGTCATTGGCAATCGCTGGAGCGATCACAAACCAATTGTGATGCACCAGGAGAAGCACATTCTTCCTGCGGTGCTTCCGCACTTCGACGTGTTGTGGATCGCTGACCACTTCTATGGGTTTGATGCCAAGACCGATCCGTTCATGGAGGCGTGGACCACACTCACGTGGTTGGCCGCCAAGTTCCCGGATGTGATGCTCTGCCATCATGTGCTGGGCCACGGCTACCGACCGCCGGCCCTGACCGCCAAAATGGCAGCAACCCTGCAGGAGTTCTCCGGGGGGCGTTTCATTCTTGGCATCGGTGCCGGCTGGCGCGAAGACGAGTACGCGGCGTACGACTACCCCTTCCCCAAACCGTCGGTCCGCTTCGCCCAGCTCGAAGAGATGATCGCCATCTGCCGACTGATGTGGACCGAGGACGAGCCAAGCTTCGCTGGCGAACACTTCTCCATCAACGGCGCCTCCGCCCCCCCGCTACCGGCGGTCGTGCCACCGGTATGCATCGGTGCGTCCGGCGAGAAGGTGGGCCTGCCTCTGGTGGGTCGCATCGCCGATATGTGGAATGGCTCGGCCCGGGGAGAAGACGCTGACTGGCGGCGCCGGGTGGACATCGTGCGGTCCTCGGCCGCCGACGCTGGTCGCGATCCAAACAGCATCACCGTGAGCACCACTCTGGAGCGGCCGCTCCCAACCACCGATGCGGAGTCCGCGCAGTTGCACGAGGAACTGGCTCACTGGAAAGAGCTTGGCGTGCAGCACTTTGTCATGGACTTTGGCAACCCGGAAACTCCCGATAACGCCCTCCGGTTCGTGGAACAGGTCATGCCGGGCCTGAAGTCCTGACCGCTCAGTGGAAGGCCGACTTCCACGCCCTGATCATCGGTTCGACCAGCACCGCCGCGGCCAACCCGAATTCCGGGTGGACGACCCGACCCACCAGATCGACCAGTCCGCTGGAATCGAAGGAGATCTCGTTGCCATCACCTCGGTGACTTACGGCCAGGGCGAAGGGGCCCAGCACCCGCTTGCGAATGCGCAGCCGAACGGGCACATCACCAATCACGCCGCGAATGTCGAAGCGGCGGCGGTCCCGCACCAGGACAAGGTCGACTTCGCCATCTCCCAGAGTGCCGTTGAACGACAGGTTGGTCTGGCGACCCGAAGAGGTCAACGACAGGTGTTGGTCGCCGAAAGTGCCCTCGATCCGCGGGCCGCGGACCAATGGTCGCTCGAGGTCCAACTCCAGCGGTCGGCCGCCAATTCGGCCGGACGCGGTCGTCTTGCGATACTTCATATGAAACGAGACCTCGAGCGTGAGGGTCTCCAGCGAACTCACTGGTTCGCCCGGTTCAGCTCTGGCGAGCGAGGAGCGCTTCGGCGATCTGCACCGTGTTGAGTGCTGCGCCTTTGCGAAGGTTGTCGCTGGACAGAAACATTGAGAGACCGTTGGGGCTGGTTGGATCAGGCCGGAGTCGGCCAACAAGCGTCTCATCGATGCCCGCCGCCTTGAGCGGCGTTGGGATCTCCATCACCGTGACCCCCGGCGCTCCACCAAGGATGTCCTGGGCCTGTTGGACCGAGAGTGGCTGAGCGAACGAGGCGTTCACGACCAATGAATGACCGGTGTAGACCGGCACGCGCACACATGTGGCGGCGACTTTCAGATCCGGGATCTCCAGGATCTTGCGGCTCTCATCGCGTAGCTTCTGCTCTTCGGACGTCTCGAAGGTGCCATCGTCGGCGTAGTCACCGCACTTCGGCACGGCGTTGAACGCCAGCGGTTCGCCGGAGAACTTCACCTGATTGTCGGGGAAGTCGACCGCCCGCCCATCGTGAGTGAGCCGAGCGGCTTCGCCGCCGACCTTGTTGATCTGCTCGTCAAGCTCGTTGACTCCGGCCAGACCGGCCCCGGAGGCCGCCTGATAGCTGGATACAACCATGGACTGCAGACCAGCGGCCTCATGCAGCGGCTTGAGAACCGGCATGGCAGCCATGGTGGTGCAGTTGGGGTTGGCCACAATCCCCTTGGCAATGTTGTCCAACGCATGCAGGTTGACTTCGGGTGCCACCACGAGCGGCACGTCGGGGTCCATGCGGAAGGCCGAGCTGTTGTCGATCACGATGACGCCCTGCGCCGCGATCCTGGGCGAAAGCTCCTTGGAAGTGGCCCCGCCAGCACTCATCAGCGCCACGTCAAGATCGGTGAAGTCTGCGGTCATCGCCTCTTCGATGGTGATCTTGCGACCTTCCCATTCGATGACCTGACCCGCCGAACGAGCCGAGGCAAACAAGCGAAGATTTCCAACCGGGAATGAGCGCTCGGCAAGAATGCGGCGCATCACGCCGCCAACCTGACCGGTGGCTCCAACAATTCCTATATCCATAGCCCACGACGCTATCGGACGGGGCAAGCCTCACCGCCGGGTTATTCAGACGTGAAGATTGAAGGCCTCGTGGAGAACTTGCACGGCGCGTTCGGCTTCACTGTTGCGGACCACGCAGCTGATGCGGATGGCCGAGGTGGAGATCATCTCCATGTTGATGTCATTAACGGCCAGCGTTTCGAACATGGTGGCGGCCACGCCGGGATTGGACTTCATCCCGGCGCCGACCAGGCTCACTTTGGCCACGCTGTCATCGGTCAGGACAGCGGACGCGCCAATCTGGTCGGCCAGGGTCTGGGCGGCAGCGGCGGCCTTTGCCATATCGCCGGCCGGAACGGTGAACGAGATGTCGGTGACCCCGGCGTCCGATGCGTTCTGAACAATCATGTCAACGTTCACGTCCATGTCGGCCTGGGCTCGAAAGAGCTTGGCAGCAATGCCAGGCTTGTCGGGCACCCCCTGAATGGTGACCTTGGCTTCGGAAAGGTCGTGCACGACCGCCGAGACAACTGCTTGTTCCATGTTGGGATTCTCCTCGTCGGTCACCCAGGTTCCAGGCTCCCACGTAAACGCTGATCGCACGTGCAATGGCACGGCATAGGCACGGGCTACTTCAACTGATCGCATGGCAGGCTTTGGGCAACCCGCCGCAGTCATCTCCATCAGTTCATCGAAGGAGATCGTGGGCATCTTTCGGGCGTTCTGGACAACTCGCGGGTCGGTGGTGAACACGCCGGACACGTCGGTGTAGAGCTCGCAGGCGTCGGCTTTCAATGCGTGCGCCAACGCAACGGCGGTTGTGTCGGAGCCACCTCGGCCAAGGAACGTCACATTGTTCTCTGGCGAGACGCCCTGGCTGCCGGCAACGACCGCAACTTTGCCAGCGTTCAGCGCATCGACAATGCGGTGGGGTCGAATCTCGCTGATGCGAGCGTTGCGATGGGTGCTGTCGGTGATGAAGCCGGCTTGGCTTCCGGTGAACGAGTCGGCTTCGATGCCCATGTCGTGCAAGGCCATCGCCACCAGGGCGCACGCTTTGCGTTCGCCGCCGGTGATCAGCATGTCCATCTCTCGGCCGGGGAGCGTCTTGGACACGTCGTCAGCCAACCGCAACAACTCATCGGTCTCTTTACCCATGGCGCTGACCACCAGTACGACCTGGTCGCCGCGTCCCACGGTTCTCTTCACCTGGTCGGCCACCTCACGGATCCGCTCCGGATCTGCAACCGAGGTGCCGCCAAACTTCTGCACATACAAAGCCACGGCCAAACAGGTTAGCGGCGACGCTACCGTGATCGGCCATGGCAACATCGAAACGCGAACGGCAGCGGGCCAATCGCGAAAAGGCAGCAGAAGAAGCGGCGGTCGTTGAGGAGAAGGTCGAGCAGAAGCGCAGCTTCAAGCGCTTCGGCATCCTCGCACTGGTCGCCATTGCGTTACTCGCCATCGTCTACTTCGCCACTCGCGGCGGCGATGAGACCGAAGCCGTCACCCTCACCTCCGATGCGGCGGCCGCCGAGAGTCGCTTCGCCGCATGGAGTGCAGGCGCTGGCGATCTTGACCCTGCGGCCCGCGTGGACATCTACGACGAACCACCACCGCGGCTTATCGACACCGAAGCCACCTACACCGCAGTGGTGACCTTGGCAAATGGCGACACGTTGTCGTTCACCTTGTTGGACGATGCAATGCCCAACACCGTCAACAACTTTGTGAACCTGGCCAACGACGGCTACTACGACGGTCTTTCGTTCCACGCCGTTGGTGCCGGCCAGGCGCTGGCCGGCGGGCCGAACGGCGCCAACCCTGACGGGCCGGGATACTTCCTCAATGAAGAAGCAAATGCCACCGCACCCGCAGTGGCAACCGGCCAACTTCGCGTGGCCCGAAATTCCATCGGCAACATCCACGGCAGCCAGTTCATGGTCACCCGCAACGCCACCACGTTCGCCAACCAGCAGGACTTCACCGTGTTTGGCGAATTGACCGGCTCGGCGGACCCCCTCTCCGCCCTCACCGAGGGCGACCTCATCACCTCCATCTCCATCGAAACCGACAATTCGGAGTCTGACTCATGACCCCTGTTCCCGTTCCCCGCCCTCGCCCGCTCCGCCTGCTGAACGCCGCCTTCTTCGGGTTGGCGCTTCTGTTCAGTGCCTGCGGCAGCGATGAGCCACCGTTGAATGTTGCAACCGAGAGCGAAGCGACCTTCGGCTACGAGGTTGACCCCACCGCCGCCCCCGACCAAGAAACCGCGGCGTCGGACAGTGGCGAGTCGAACAGTGGCGATTCGGACAGTGACGAGTCGAACAGTGACGAGTCGAACAGTGACGAGTCGGAAAGTGGAGAGCTGGGGCCCAACAACTCGGCCTGGGCGATGAATGCCGGCGCGCTGCCACCCCAGCAGCGCAACGGGATCTACGCCGAAGCGCCACCAATGACCATCGACCCCGCTGGCACCTATCAGGCGACCATCGTCACCGAGAATGGCCAGATGTCGTTTGACCTGTTTGCCGCCAACGCCCCCATCACAGTCAACAACTTCATCAATCTGGCCACCGACGGCTTCTACAACGATGTGACATTCCATCGGGTAATCGAAGACTTCATGGCCCAGGGCGGCGACCCCACCGGAGTGGGCAGCGGGGGTCCCGGCTACCAGTTCGTCAACGAGTACACGCCGGGTGTCGAATTTGGCGACCGGGGCATCATTGCCATGGCCAACGCCGGTCTCAACACCAACGGCAGCCAGTTCTTCATTACCTTCGACCGGGCCTTGCTTCCCGCGTCGGACTACACCGTGTTCGGCCAGCTGACCAATGGCGACGATGCATTGCGAGCCATTCGCATGCGGGACCCGAACTCTGACCCGGACCCCGGCGACCTCATCACCTCGGTGATCATCACCAAAACCGGCTGACGCCGTCCACGACCCGCGTTGCACCGCCGTCACCTCCTGAGGGTTGCCTGAGAGGCGCGCCTTGTATTGCCGGGCCCAATAGAGGACCCTGTAGTTGAAGCAGTGTGACCACCGGGCCCGACCCGTGGACCACGTGTAGTTGCGGACATGGCTACCTGTTCCCACAAACCCAGGAGTTTCGAAAAGATGCGGAAATATTTCATTATTGTGCTTGCGGCTTTTGCGTTGGTGGTCACAGCATGTGGCAGCAGCAGCACTGCGGTCGAAGCGGCGGACGCAGTCGTTGAAGAAGGCACCGAGACCCCGGAGGAGGGCGACGGCACCGCAACCGTCACCACCACGTCCGATGAGGGTGAAGACGAGTGGGAATCACCCATCATGGACGCTCTTGGCGTGGACTTCAGTTCCTTTACCGACGACGTTGACTTCGAACAGATTGAACAGGACCGCCAGTTCGAGGTCCAGGCGTGCATGCAGGATCTTGGCTTCGAATACACCCCGGTCAACTTCGGAGAGATAGAAGCGTTCGACCCGATCGGTGATCCGGACATTGAATGGGGCACCCAGGAGTTCGCCGAAAAGTACGGCTACGGCATCAGCACCTTCATCGAAGATGAGATTGCGATGATCGGCAACTTCGACCGGGTCACCGAAGACACCTACGTGGATCCCAACGCCGACTACGTGAACTCACTTCCCGAAGCCGCCCAGGAGGCCTACCGCGAGGCCCTCTACGGTCAGGAGCCCTTCGTCTTCGATCTGATCGATGAGACGACCGGTCAGCCCCTCAACCCGGATACCGGTGAGGCCTACACCGATCAGGAAATAGACGAGGCGCTCAACAACTTTGAGCAAACGGGATGCCAATATGTCGGCCAAGAGGACTTCGGCCGCGGCGAAGAGGGCCGTATCCTTGATGCCTTCGAAGAAGAGTTTGGCAACATGTATGAGGACTTCTACGAGCGAGTCGAGGCCGATCCTCGAATTCTCGCCTCCACCGATGAGTGGGTGAGATGCATGGCGGACAAGAGCCACTCCTTCGCCGACCGCAATGACACCTTCAATGCGGTGCAGGAACAGATGGAACCGATCTACCAGCAGATCTACAACTTTGGTGGCCCGCCCGGCGGCCTCGACGTCGACGAAGCCACGCTCGACGCCATGAGCGACGAAGAACGTGAGGAGTACTTCTCAGACTTCCAACCGAGCGCTCCGACGATTACGCCGGAACTGCAAGCCGAAATCGATCGCATCAGTGCCTACGAAATCAGCGTGGCCACCGCCGACTTCGCCTGCTCCGCAGGCATCAACGAGCTCAGGCGTCAGGTGGAGGTCGAGTACGAGGAGCGCTTTGTCCAGGAAAATCAAGCAGCCATCACCGTGTTTCTGGAGCGGCAAGCCGCGGCCAGCGAAGGCTGATCTGCAACAATTTGACGGGCATTACCCCGCTATGGGTACCGCCCATCGAGATCACTTCAGGTGTAAGCGATACTTTGTTGTCGGGAGGCCCGGATAAACCCGGGCGCAGCTGGGCTCAGCCCAAAAATCGAGGGAACCGTGGTAAGTAGAAAGTTGGCGCTCGGCGTCGTTGTGGCAGTCGCGCTTCTGTCGGCAATCGGCACGTGGCTGGTCGCTCAGCAAATCAAGAATCCGGCGGACCTCGCTGAGGCCAGCGCTCCACCGCCGCAATCGCTGATAGCGGTTCCGGTGGAGGCTCGGGAGTTGTCTGACGACATCGTGACCCGGGTCAACGTCTCCTTTGACAACAGTGCCGGGCTCAAAGTGAAGACCGATCCCCAGGCATCGTCGTTCCCGGTCGTGACCGGGCGCGTACCAGAACGGGGCAACTCCCTGGACAACGGCGACCTTCTTCTGGAGATCTCGGAACGACCAGTGTTCGTTCTGGAAGGCGAATTCCCATCGACCGGAACCATCCGGGCGGGTCGCGGCACCGAAGGCCGCGACATCCTTCAGCTCGAGACTGCTCTGTCGGCTCTTGGCTTCTTCAGCGAAACCCCAGATCAGGAATTCGATGATCTCACCCGCAACGCCATCGCCGCGCTGTATGAGGAAAAGGGTTACGACCCGCCAGAACTCACCGAGACCGAAACAACCGAACTGGAAACGGCCGAAGCCGCGCTTGAAGCGGCCGAGAAGGCCATCGAGACCGCTCAGGAATCTCTCGAAACCGCCGAGGAGGGCGAGACCGAAGCTCAACGGCTGAGCCGACTGCTCCAGCGCGAGAACTCGATCAAGGCGTGGGAAGACCAGCAGGAACGCGCTCGCAACTGGCAGGAGTATGACGCCGAGATTCTGGCGGCCCGAAGCGCCGAAGAGCCAGCCGAAGACTTCCACGCCCAGGCCGTAAGGACGCTGAATGAGGCTCTCGCCCAAGTGGTCCCCGGCGGCACCGACATCCCAACCATTGAAGAGATTGAGATCCTGCAGAAGGCCGCCGACGATGCGTGGAACGCCCTGCTCGAGGCGCGTGAGAACACGGCCACCGTCATCCGCGAGTCCACTGGTGCGGCGGATGCCGCCGAACAGCTTGAAGCGGACCGTCGACAGTGGGAGATCACCGAAGCGCTCTACGCCGAGCAGCTGAAGGCCCTCACGCCGGACACGACCTTTCAGGACGAGGCCATTGCACGGGCCATCGAAGATCGCGACAAAGCCCAGGAGGCCCTGGATGAGGTCAACGCCAAGTTCGGCGCCTACCTGCCCGAGTCTGAGTTCCTGTTCGTGGACAACCTCCCCCGCAACATCGCCCGGGTCCTGGTCGAACGCACCCAACCAGTGAGTTCAGGGCTTGACGTTGTCACGGTCGCCGGCGACACCCTGCTGGTCGAAGGAAACGTTTCGGACTCGCAACGACAGGAGATGGAGCAGGGTCAGGACATCATCGTGGACGACCCGGGTCTCGATCTGGTCCTCCCCGGTTCAATCACCTCGCTTGATGACACTCCCAATGAAAACGGTCGCTACGAGTTTGAAGCAACGCTCGAAGGTGACTTCGACGAGGAGCAGCTGGTGAACATCGGCAGTTTCCGAACCGTCATCCCCATCGGCCGGACCGAGGGTGAAGTACTGGCGGTTCCACGCAACGCTATTGCCACCGACTTCGACGGCACGGTCCGGGTGCAGGTTGAGCGCACACCCGGACAGGTTGAATCGGTCGAAGTGACGTTGGGTCTGCAACCCGATCTTGGCGGCTACATCGAAGTCATTCCGGTCAACTCCGGCGAGCTCACCTTTGGCGACCTGGTCATCATTGATGAGGAGCGGGTGTTGTCCAACGATCAGGACGCCGGCGAAGAGGAACCGGAGGACCAACCGGCCATCGAGTCTCAGGCCGACGAGTCTCAGGGCGACGAGTCCCAGGCCGAGGACGACGAAGAGGCACCTGCGGACGGCGGGGGCTGACCTCCATGACGCAACTCGATGTTCCGCTTCCGGCAGTCCGGCACAGCCCACCGGTCATGCAGCTGGCCGGCATCAACCGAATCTTTGCCGGCACGCCGCCAGTGGAAGCACTCAAGCCCACCGCACTTCGCATCGAGCGGGGTGACTATGTCTCGATCGTTGGCCCGTCCGGCTCGGGGAAGTCCACGCTGCTGCACATCATGGGACTGCTGGACCGCGCCACTGATGGGATCTACATGCTCGACGGAATCGACACCGGCGCGCTGAGCGACGCCCAGCGAACCGGCCTGCGCGGCCGAAAGATCGGATTCGTCTTTCAGGCGTTCCACCTCATGCAACATCGCACCGTGGTGGAGAACGTGGCGCTCGCCCAGATCTACAACGGCAGCCCGCGCAAGGACCGGAACAAACGAGCCCGGGAGGCACTGGAACAGGTGGGCCTGGGCCATCGTCTCGACTTCACCCCCACCACGCTCTCCGGCGGCGAGAAGCAACGCTGCGCAATCGCCCGCGCTCTCGTTTCTTCGCCCAGCATCCTGCTGGCCGATGAGCCAACCGGAAACTTGGACTCGCAGACCTCAGAACAGGTCATGTCCCTGTTTGATGAGCTTCACTCGCAGGGCCTCACACTGGCGGTCATCACCCACGACCCCGACGTGAGCGCCCGGGCCCAACGCGTGGTGAGGATCACCGATGGCGAGCTTCGGGAGGAGTTCGTCTGATGTCAGCCCCACCTGACCAGATTGTGGATCCAACATCATTCCCGATGTTCGACCCGGCGGACAACAAGATCTCCAAGCCGCAGTTCAGCCTTCGGGACCTCCTTGCCGAATCGGTGGCCGGGTTGTTGGCCCGTCCGGGTCGCCTGGCGCTCACCGCGTTGGGCACGGTGCTGGGTATTGCGGCCCTCGTCGCCACCCTTGGAATCACCGAGACGGCCGGCGGTCAGGTCAGCGAGATCTTCAGCGAACTCGACGCCACCGTCGTCACCGCGCAACCCAATGGGGGCGGAGGCTTTGGGTTCGGAAACAACACGCCCAGCACCATTCCCTTCGATGCAGAACGCCGACTCCTTCGCATCAACGGGGTAAACGCCGCCGGCACCAAGAGCTCGGTCGACACCGGGGCCAGCCTCGTCCGCGCCCTGCCGGTCACCAACAGTCGCAATGGTGCTGGATTCAACCTCGACGTACTGGCCGGGTCACCGGGATTGCTCGACGCCGTGAAAGGAACCCTCCGCGAGGGCCGGTGGTTTGACCACGGCCACAATGACCGCGCGGACCCAGTGGCAATTCTCGGTCCAGCTGCGGCCGAACGACTGGAGATCACCCGCGTGGACAATCTCCCGACGGTCTTCATTGGCGAGCTTCCATTCTCGGTTCTCGGCATCATCGACGACGTGATTCGAGAGCCCGACATGCTTTCTGCGGTCATCATCCCGGACTTGACGGCGCGCCAAATGTTTGATCTTGCCGCCCCTCGCGAAGTGATCATTGATACTCAGCTTGGTGCGGCGCGGCAGGTGGGTCAGGCGGTATCGCTCACCCTTGACCCGGTCGATTTCACCCGAATTCGAACTCGGGTCCCGCCGGAGACAACCGTTGGCGAATCGATTGAGGACAGCATTCGTTCGCTCCTGCTGATCCTCGGTGGCGTATCGCTGCTGGTTGGCGCCCTGGGGATCGCCAACGTGACTCTGGTGTCGGTGTTGGAGCGCCGATCTGAAATTGGGCTTCGACGCTCCCTGGGGGCGGCGAAGCGGCACATTGCTTCGCAGTTCCTGCTGGAGAGCACCGCAACCGGACTCCTCGGTGGCCTCATTGGCGCCACCCTCGGCCTCATCACCATCGTGGTGGTGGCCGCCTACCAGGACTGGACACCAATTCTGGCGAGCTGGCTTCCCTTCGCCGCCGTGGGGCTTGGCGCCGTGATTGGCCTGATCTCAGGCTTGTACCCGTCACTACGCGCCGCTCGCATCGAACCGATTGCGGCACTGCGCGGTACCGGCTGATCACTCCTGCAGATCGACCGATCGCGCCCGCGGCGTGACTCGGGCGATGCCGGCCACCAGGTGCCATTGCCATGATCGGGACTGGACCGGAACCCGATCAACATCGATTACTGTCAGCCCGCGCTGCCAAAGCGTCGCCGTGACATCATGGGGTCCGCCACTGAGCGTTGCGGTAGCCGCAAGGTCCACGGGGCGACCGAACCGTCCGGAGACCAGTTCAATTTCGGAGAACACCAGCCGCTGGCTGGGACCGGAAGTCCGCACAGCTTCCGCGACCAGATGGGACTCAGTTCGGAGACAGTCGGCGGCCACCATGGCGAGGTTCGGCAAAGCGCTCGGCTCCGTGGTGGTGACGCTCCAGGCCACCCCCAGCGGAAGCGCGTCGGTGGCCCACTCCGGCACCCGCAGGTCATCGACGACCGCCGTGGAAACGCCAGCTCGTTGAGCCAGTCGGGCCACATGTTCTTCAAAAAGTTCGCGACGACGAGCGGTTACTTCCCCGGGCACAGCCGTCTGCAGAACCATGGTCGTGGACGCTAGCGCTGCGGCCCGGTGTTCAGCGAGTCACAACCCGCAGTACTCTTTGACTTGTGCCCGGAAACGCCATGCAAAGCGAAACCGCACCCGAGGCTGGGGGAGCCGCCCTCACGATGGCGAGGGCGCAGGCGCCGGTGGAACCTCCCCCCAGCCCCTGGAACTTTCCGCCGATCGACGCTCGCAGCGAAGATGAGGTGGTTGGCATTGGCGCGGATCTTGCGCCGGGAACCCTGCTGAAGGCCTACCGCTCGGGCATCTTCCCCATGCCGATCGACCACCCCGGTACCTCTCGACCGCGAGGACCCCGGGCAAAGCCACCGACCAACAACATCGCCTGGTGGAGTCCCAACCCCCGTGGCGTTCTACGACTGAACGAGTTGCGGGTCACCCGAAGCCTGCGGCGATCGTGTCGTCGCTACCGGGTCACGGTGAACACTCGTTTCGGCGACGTCATTGCCGCCTGCGCTCATCCGGGTCGGGACGGGGGCTGGATCAGCCCGGAGATCATTGAGGCCTACACCGCACTGCACCACCTTGGCTGGGCGCACAGCGTGGAAACCTGGGATGACGCCGGACAGCTGGTGGGCGGACTGTATGGCGTGGGCATTGGAGGCCTGTTCTGCGGCGAATCCATGTTCCACGAGGCGACCGACGCGTCGAAGGTCGCCCTCGTCAGCCTTGTCGAACGGCTCAAGGCAACCGGTGCCGGTTTGCTTGACGTCCAGTGGCAAACGCCGCATCTGGAAACCCTCGGCGTGGCGGAAATCAGTCGTTCGGCGTACCTCCACCACGTGGAAGAGCTGCGAGACGAGCCTCAGCGAGCGGCGCTGATTCCCAACGAATGAGCCATACGGACAATCAATAACCACCCGCTGCGTCCGACGCAGGGGGCACGATGATCTCTTCGTCTTCTCCCCGCCTTGCCGCTCCGCCCGCCACCGCTGACGCGCTGACCCATGAGGGACCGGCAATTGTTCTTGCGCTTACACTGGGCATCGCTGGAATGTCCATGGGTATTGTGGGAGCCGTGTCGTCCTCAACTGCGCTTGCCATCGCCGCCGGATCGATCGCATTGGTGCTTGCTGGACTGTGCGCATGGCTACTGATCACTCGACGGAAGCTCCTGGCGGCGCTGGCCAAATTTGAACGGACCACGACGGTCACCGACACGGCAAAAGACAACGCAAACCTGACCGCACCCGAAGAACGACGGAGCCCGCGCCCGGCCACCACTCACTCCCCATCCGCATCTGGCCCCCGGATTGAGCCGCCAAAGGTCGACACGGCCGCCCCCGGCGCGGTCGTCCAATCCGACTCGTCCCACGACCTCAACCAGCCGCCGTCCAGCAGCACAGCCCCGGACCGCCCCGCCCGAGAATCGGCGGGCCTGGCTCGAATCGGCGCAGCGGTAAACGGCCCCAACGATGACGCAGATGAAACCCCGGACGACCTCATCGATTCACGCACCGGATTGCTCGGCGAGAGCTACTTCATCCATGCGCTGAATGGGCGCGTGGCCGCCGCCCGAAGGCACCTGCGCCCTCTGGCCCTGATTCTGATGGATGTGATTGAAGGAACACCGAGCGGCGCACCCACCCATGCCGACCCCGAAGTCGTAGCCGAAATCGCCCAAACCACCCTCCGCGACGCGGACACACTGTGTCGACTCGCCGATGGCCGCTTCGCCATGATCCTGGAGGACACGCCGGAGAACGGTGCCATCTGGACCGTCGAGCGGATTCGTCGACGAATCAACGAGCGTTTGGAGAACACCACCGCCTGGGCGGGCGTGGCCTGTTACCCGGCCCACGGATTTGACGGCCCCGAAGTGCTGGGTCAGGCCCGACGGGCCATCACCGCCGCCCGGGATTGGCAACAGGACCGCACCGAAGTCGCCGACGGCTGAACCACCAACGACCCGGGCCGCTCACTTCGTTCGCCGCTCACCACCAACGATCAGCGAAACGCCAGTTGCGAGCGCGATCGGCGACGTCAGGACCACAGCTTTGGCCGCTTCCGGCGGCCCGTTGGGCCGCCACAAATGCTCCGAGCGCCGCAGTAATAGCCGCCATTTCCCCCGAGGATGGCGTTGGACCCCCGACGACGTTGGGCTCGGTCACAGCGGCACGTTTCCGTGCTTGCGCGGCGTCAGCGTCTCTCGTTTGGAATCCAGCAACTCCAACCCGGCCAGAATTCGGATTCGGGTATCGGCCGGGTCAATCACTTCGTCGACGATGCCCCGCTCGGCTGCGGTGTAGGGGTTTGCGTACTGCTCGGTGTAGTCAGCCACCATCGCATCTTTGACGGCGGCTCGCTCGGTCTCGTCCTCGATGGCCGCCAGCTCCCGGCGCTTGACGATCTCGACCGCGCCCTGTGGACCCATGACTGCCAACTCCGCCGACGGCCAGGCATAGACCAAATCGGACCCGACGCCTTTTGAGTCCATCACCACGTAGGCACCGCCATACGCCTTGCGGGTGATCACGCAAATGCGCGGCACGGTCGCCTCGCAGTAGGCGTAGAGGAGCTTGGCACCGTGGCGGATGATGCCGCCGTACTCCTGCTCAACGCCGGGCATGAATCCCGGGACGTCTTCGAAGGTGATGATGGGGATGGAAAACGCATCGCAAAAACGAATGAACCGAGCGGCCTTGGACGACGAGTCGATATCCAGAACGCCCGCCAATACCATGGGCTGGTTTCCGACGATGCCGACCGTGCGCCCACCAATGCGCCCGAACCCGCAGACGATGGAACCGGCCCAGTGGGCGAAGTACTCCAGGAAGTCACCGTCGTCCACGACCAGGCCGATCACTTCTTTCATGTCATACGGCTGATTGGGCGACTCCGGAAGTATGTCCCGCAGTTCAGGGATCGGCTCGGACGCGGAGTCGCTGGCGTAGACGGGAGGGAGCTCCCGGTTGTTGGCGGGTAGATAGCCCAGCAGGGTCTTGACCTTGTCGAGGACCTCCTCTTCGGAGTCGCCAACAAAGGTGGCAACGCCGGACTTGGAGGCGTGGCTCGTAGCGCCACCAAGTTCTTCCAACGTGACCTCTTCGCCAGTGACGGTCTTGACCACGTCCGGACCGGTGATGAACATGTGCGAGGTTTCCCGAACCATGAAGATGAAGTCGGTCATGGCGGGGCTGTACACCGCACCGCCGGCGCACGGTCCAAGGATCACGCTGATTTGTGGGATCACACCGGAGGCCTGCACGTTCTTGCGGAAAATCCGACCGTAGTTGTAGAGGCTGACCACGCCTTCCTGGATTCGAGCGCCGGCGCCGTCGTTGAGACCGATCAGGGGGGCGCCAACCGATAGCGCCATGTCCATGACCTTCTGGATCTTTTCGGCAAACACTTCGCCAAGGGCCCCGCCCATGACCGTGAAGTCCTGGGCGAAGACAAAGACCTTGCGGCCATCGACGGTGCCCCACCCGGTGATGACGCCATCGGTGTACGGCTGCGAATCCAATCCCGCGGTATGGGCCCGATGTTTGGCCAACAGGTCCAGCTCGTTGAAAGATCCGTCGTCCAACAGATGGAAGATGCGCTCGCGGGCCAGCATCTTGCCTTTGGCTCGTTGACGCTCGACCGAACGGTCCGAACCGGGGGCGTGGGCCTCGGCATTTCGAGCCGCAAGATCGGCAAGTTTGGAAGTCATTTCAGATGATGGCACCCCCCGACGTTAGTGGCTCCAGCCGCAGGCAAACCGCTAGCGTCGGGTAATGCGGATACAGCGCGTCGCCGTCTTTTGCGGCTCAACCGACCTGGCGGACCAATCACTGATCGACCTGGCCGAAACGGTTGGGCGTCGGCTCGCCGAATACGGGATTGGCGTTGTTTACGGGGGCGGTAGAAGCGGGCTCATGGGCCCTCGCCGAAGATCCCACTTGAGAAAAGCCCAATTACGTTATCGAAGGCGGCAGGGACCTTTAGGCGATCAGCGAACGAGCCGAAAGAACTTCCGGACTTCTTCCACGAAGATGTCGGGCACTTCAAAGGCCGCGAAGTGCCCGCCGCGATCGGTGTGGTTCCAGTAGACGATGTTCTTGTAATGCTTCTGGGCCCAGCGTTGTGACGTGCGAACGATCTCTTTGGGGAACAATGATGCTCCCATGGGGATCTCCACCTCACCGGCGCCGAAGGAGCCGAAGGACTCCCAGTAGATGCGAGCCGAGGACGCACCAGTCGCCGGCAGCCAGTACATCATCACGTTGTCCAGCAATTCATCCCGGCTGATGGCGTCTTCGGGATGGCCGTTGTTGTCGGTCCAGCCGTGGAACTTCTCGATGATCCACGCCGCCTGCGCAGCCGGAGAGTCGACGAGGCCGTAGCCCAGCGTCTGCGGCTTGGTTCGCTGCTGGGTCGAGTACCCGGCTTCGTTCTCCACATAGTGCGTCATCGACGCTATGGCCTGCTGTTCGATCCCGGTGAGGTCATTCATTGTCTCGGGATCGGGCCGACCAACCGGCATGTTCAGATGCACGCCGGCGCAGTGTTCAGCGTCCTGACCGGCGAGCGCGGTGGACACCGCTGAACCCCAGTCGCCCCCCTGTGCGCCGTAGCGCTCGTATCCGAGCCGGGCCATGAGTGCCGCCCACATGTGGGCGATCGTGCCCACGCCACAACCTGCTGAGGCGGGCTTGTCAGAGAAGCCAAAACCAGGGAGCGACGGCGCCACCACATGGAACGCGTCGGCCGCATCCCCGCCATGGGCAGTGGGATTGGTCAGCGGGCCGATCACCTTTTGGAACTCAACAATCGAACCCGGCCAGCCGTGCGACATGATGAGCGGCATCGCATCGTCGTGCGGCGAACGGGCGTGAATGAGGTGCACGTTCAGCCCGTCGATCATGGTTCGGAATTGCGGCCACTGGTTGAGAAGCGCCACCCGCTCGGGCCAGTTGTATTCGGTCCGCCAGTACTCGCAGAGTTCCTGTACGTAGCGGAGCGGGATCCCCTGGCTCCAGTCATCGACCGCCTCGGCCTCGGGCCAGCGAGTCATGGCCAACCGTTGCTGCAAATCGTCTATCTGGTCCGGGGCAGCCGGGATGGTGAACTCTTCGATGGCGGTGGAATCGTCGGTGGCGCTCATGCCAAACGTTAGCCCTCTGCGCTGCGGTCGCTAACGTTGCGCGGTGACAGAACCGACCACGCGTGAGCCGCTTCACGGCATGGACTCTGCTCGGGCGTGGGTGGTCCTGGGCGCCGCGTTTTTGTCCATGTTCACCGTGTTTGGTGTCGCCTACAGCTTCGGTGAGTTCTTTGGCCCCATGGCCAAAGAGTTCGGCACCGACCGGGCCCAGACCGCCCTCTTCTTCGCCATCACGACGTTTGCGTACTTCATTCTTGGCATCTTCAGCGGTCGGATCGCCGATCGGATTGGACCGAGGCCGGTGCTGCTTTTTGGCGCCGCCGCCATGACCACCGGCCTGTACGCGACGTCGCACGTATCGAGCCTCGAGCTTGGCTACCTGACCTACGGTCTCGGCGTGGGTCTCGGCGTTGCGTGTGGGTACGTTCCGATGGTCGCAACGGTCGGCGGCTGGTTCGAAGCCCGCCGTACGTTGGCGCTGGGGCTGGCGGTCGCCGGGATCGGCTTTGGAACTCTGGTGATGGTTCCAATCACCGAACGACTCATCGACGCCCACGGGTGGCGCTGGACCTACCGCACCCTGTCCATCACAACGGGCGCCCTGTTGCTCGTGGCCGCCATCGGCGCGTTCCGGCCACCGTCATCGGCGGAGACTCCCAGACCGATTCGCGACGCCCTCCGCGGGAGAACCGATTTCGTCTATCTCTGGATTTCGAGCTTCTTCATCTCCATCTCGCTCTTTACCCCGTTCGTCTTCATGGCCGACTATCTGGATTCCAAAAGCATCGACGGTTCCGCCGGGCTGTTGCTCGGATTGATTGGCATGGCCTCGATCGCCGGTCGGCTCGGCTTTGGCGCGACCGCCGGCCGGCTCGGCATCATCGCCCTGTACCGCCTGTCGATTGTGGTCCTGGGCGCCAGCTTCATCATCTGGTTGATGGCGGGAACCAGTTACGCAATGTTGGTCATTTACGCACTGGTGGTCGGCGTCTCCTACGGCGGTTTCATCGCCCTCTCACCGGCGGTGGTTGCCCAGCTTTTTGGCACCGTGGGACTCGGCGGCATTCTGGGTGCCCTCTACACGGCCGCCGGTTTCGGCGGGCTTGTGGGACCGCCACTCATGGGGTGGATCATTGACCAGCACGGCCACTCCGCTGCCCATTGGACCGCCCTGGCCAGCGGCGCCATCGCCAGCCTGTTGCTCATTGGTGTCCGGACAGCTCCGCCTACGTCTCCCGCGTAACCGCTCGGGGGTCTTTGTCGATCCGGCGACCCACATAACTTGGGTGGCGCAGGTGGCCGGCGGGACTCCATTCACCGAACGCCACCTCGATGACAAACTTCGGCTCGACAAAGGTTCGTTCTCGACCCGCCTTGGGTGAGACCGGGTCGATGAATGGAGAGTCCCGACGTTCGGTTCCGTCCAACAACGCAGCCCATTCACCAATCAGCGCATCGGTAAGACCGCTGCCAACCCGCCCTGCGTAGCGGAAGCCTTCGTCGTCCCAGTAGCCCACGTCAAATGATCCGATGCGACCGGAGCGCGTACCTTCGCCCGAGATCCATCCACCGACCACCAGTTCCTGCCGGTGGCGCGGCTTGATCTTGCGCCACGCCCGCGTGCGTTTGCCCTCCTGATAGGTCGAGTTTGTCTGCTTGGCGATCAGTCCTTCCATGCCCATATCGGTCACCGTTGACAAGAGCGCCTCACCGTCGCCGTCGTACACGCTGGTCGTTCGCCAGGACGGTCCGTCATCAACCACCTGTTCCAGCAGTTTTCGTCGATCTGACCACGGCAGCGAAAGCGTGTCCTCCCCGTTTACGTGAAGGACGTCGAAGATGACGAACAGCACCGGAACCCGCGCTGCTCGAATGTTGGCTTCGGCTCGGTCCTTGATGTGCATGCGTTGTTGAAGTTGAGAAAAGCTCGGCGCACCCTGGTCGTCGAGCGCCACAACTTCGCCGTCGAGAATCAGACTGTCGAGCGCCGGCAGAGCGCCAGAAAGGGCGTCCAATTCCGGGAAGCTGGCCGTGACGTCCAGCAGGTTGGTGCTCTGGAGTCGCACCCCCTCGGCATCGATGAAGGCCACGATGCGCATGCCATCCCACTTCAGCTCGTAGACCCATTCATCGCCGCGGGGCAGGTCACCACCGGTCGCCTTCATCGGTGCCAGCGTCCGACGGCCAAATGCAGACACGGGCGAAGTCAGCTCAGCTTTGCCGCTGCCAGCTTGTCGGCTCGCTCCTGCAGACGCTGGCCGTCGATGCGTTCGCAGAACTCACCAAACCCGGATTGGGGTCCGGTCCATGCCAGATCGTCGACAGTGCCCAGACCGGGAACGTCAGTTTCCAGCGTGGCAATGCGGCGAAACAAGAGAGCGTCCTCAAGATTGTCTCGCAGGGTGGTGGCAAGTTTGGCAGCGCCGCGGACGGTTATGTCCCATTGTCCGGGCTCGGTTGGGATGTCTTCGATGTGGCCGTAGCGGGCCAGCACGGTGGCCGACGACTTGGCCCCCCACCCGGGAAGCCCGGGGAATCCGTCTGCTGTATCGCCGACCAGGCCGAGATAGTCCGGAATTGACTCCGGTGGGACCCCAAACTTCGCCACGACCCCCGCGTGGTCGATCAACAGTTCTTTGCGGCGATCGAATTGGACGACACGGCCATCCTCGGTCACGCATTGGCCCAGGTCCTTGTCGGGGGTGCAGATCATGACCTGTTCAACTCGGGAGTCGGCCGCCGCCATGATGGCTCCGGCGCCCAGAGCGTCATCGGCTTCCACGTCGACCATGGGCCAGACCGTGAACCCGGCCAGCGCCAGACCTTCCTCGATCAGTGGAAACTGCTCTTTGAGTTCGGGGTCGATGCCTTCGCCAGTTTTGTAGCCGTCGTAAAGGTTGTTGCGGAAGGACTCGATGACGTGGTCGGTGGCGATGCCAATGTGGGTTGCACCATCGCCAACGAGATTGAGCATCGATCCAATGACGCCGCGGGTGGCCGCCACTTCCAGCCCCTCCCGCGTCAGGTGTGACGGCATGGCGAAGTGATAGCGAAACAACTCGTAGGTGCCGTCAATCAGGTGGACGCGCATTGCCTACTCCTGCACAAGCTCGATGAGGGTTCCAAAGGATCCTTTGGGATGAACGAAGGCCACCGTCGTTCCCCGGGAACCAGGTCGGGGCGACTGATCGATGGGCGTGGCACCGGCCGCCACCATTGATTCGAGCGCGGCCGCACAGTCGTCAACGCGGTAGCCCACGTGGTGGAGTCCTTCCCCCCGCTTCTCGATGAACTTGGCGATGGGCGAATCGGGTCGGGTGGCGCGGGTGAGTTGGATGTAGGAGTCAGCCACCTTCAGCAGCGCCTCCTCCACCCCGTCGCTCTCCACCGTTTCGCGATGGTGAACTTCTGCGCCGAAAGCTTCCCGGTAGTAGGCGATCGCCGCTTCCAGGTCTTTGACCGCAATGGCCACGTGATCGATTTCGGTCAGCAACATGGTGTTCTCGTTTCTTTGCTTGGGCGCAGTCAGACTTTGACAACGATGGCATCGCCCTGGCCACCACCGCCGCACAGACCCGCGGCACCCAGGCCACCACCGCGTCGTTTCAGTTCCATGAGCAGCGCCAGGGTGATTCGGTTCCCGCTGGCGCCCAGCGGATGCCCAAGCGCGATGGCTCCGCCGTTGACATTGACCTTGTCGGACGAAATGCCCAGGTCATCCATGGACGCAACCGACACTGCGGCAAATGCCTCGTTGATCTCGAACAAATCGATGTCCTGGACCGCCACCCCCGCGTCGGATGCGGCGGCGCGAATGGCGTTGGACGGCTGATGCAGCAATGACAGTGGACCGGCCACCTGGCCATAGCCAAGCATCTCCGCCAGTGGTTCAACACCGAGCTCTTTGGCTCTGGCCGCGGTGGTGATGACCATGGCCGACGCACCGTCAGAAATCTGCGACGCGTTGCCGGCGGTGATGTTGCCGGACTCGGTGAAAGCGGGGCGCAGCTTGGCCAGCGAGTCGGTGCTGGTGTCACTGCGAATGCCTTCGTCGTCGGCGATGACCACCGGATCACCGCGCCGCTGCGGGACCGAAACGGGCACGATCTCTTCGGCCAGAAGGCCGTCCTTCTGCGCAGCCGCCGCTCGGGCATGCGATGCACTTGCCACTTCGTCCTGACGGTCTCGTGACACATCCAGACTTTCAAGGTAGCGGTCAGTTGCCTCACCCATGACGCACTGATCGAAGGCACACCAGAGGCCGTCGTAGGCCAGAGAATCACGCACGGTCTTGTCCCCGTAGCGGAAGCCGGCCCGAGCTTCGGGCAGAAGATACGGGGCGTTGGTCATTGACTCCATGCCTCCGGCAACCACGATCTCGGCGTCGCCGGCGGCCACCATCTGAGCCGCCAGGTAGATGGCGTTCATACCGGAAAGACACACCTTGTTGATCGTGTTGGCCGGCGTTGACAGCGGGATACCAGCTTTGTCAGCGGCCTGCCGAGCCGTGATCTGACCGGCGCCGGCCTGGAGCACGTGACCCATGATCACGTAGCCGACCTGGTCGGGCGAGACACTGCCGCGTTCCAGCGCACCGGCAATGGCCACGCCCCCAAGATCGGCTGCGCTCAGCGTGGCGAATCCGCCGGACAATCGACCAACGGGCGTGCGCGCCCCGGACAAGATGACGATGGGCGAAGCGGATGCAGACATGGGTTCCTCCCTGGCCTCAGCCCTTGGAGGCGAGGCGCGTACTGGCGTGAGGTTACTCGCCGGTGCCCGGCTTCACTTTCCCCATAACGTCGCCAAGCACGCCGTCGAGAACACCGTCCAACAACGAGCTCGCTTCCTCGAGTTTCTCGGTGGTGGCATCGAGCAGGGACGCGCTGGGCATTGGTCCCACAGCCGTTGGCGCGGTCGGCGCCGTTGGCGCCGCATCCGCGCCCACCGGCGTGCTGCGGGAGATCGTCACTGCCGGTGGGGCCACCGAGGGCGGTGGTGCACGCACCGTGGCCGGCGCGAGTACAGGTGAAGCCGCCGACGGCACCGACGGCGCTCCCCCAGAACCGGATTGGCCCAGCGCTTCGAGGCGGTCGATTTGCTGTTTCAACCGGTCGTGCTGCGGACCAAGCAGGTCATTGGTGAGTCGCAGCTGATGAGCCACATCGGTCAGAAAAGTGCGCACCTCGGTGGGGTCAAACCCGCGTTCAACCTCGGTGAATGTCTGAGCCGCAATCCCTTCGGGGGTGAGCGCCATGAGAAATCCCTTGCCTTCGTTTCGTAACAATTGTAATCTAACTGCAATATCGGATCCGGGAACGCATCCTCCCGGAGTTCGAAGCGAAGTGCCATTTCACAGACCCATCCGCCGGAACCCTGCCCAACGCGGTCGGTGACTGTGACATGGCACTTCACTGCTTTTGACCCGCCTCCCCCCGTCTTTGCACGAGCGTGGTTTCGGGCTTCAGTTTGGCGTGATGGCTATGCGGCCTTCGATTGCCCGCCCCAGCGTCACCTCGTCGGCGTACTCCAGATCACCGCCCACCGGGAGACCGCTCGCCAGCCGACTCACCGTGACCCCCAACGGACTCAACAGCCGCGCCAGATACATGGCCGTTGCTTCCCCTTCGATGGTGGGGTTGGTGCACACGATGACCTCGGTGAGGCTCTCATGGTCAACCCGCTTCAACAGTTCGGCGATGCGAAGTTGGTCGGGCCCGATGCCTTCAATGGGATTGATGCAACCCTGGAGAACGTGGTACCGGCCGTGGAAATGGCGGGTCTTCTCCACCGCGACAACATCGCGAGGATCCTCCACGACACACACCACCGGAATGGCGCGCTCATCCACCATGCAGATGTCGCACTCAATGTTCTCGGTGAGGTTGAAGCACCGTTCACAGAATCGAACCTTGCGCTTGGCTTCGCGAATTGAATCGGCCAGCCGAACCGCGTCGGTTTCGGGCAGCTTCAGCAAATGAAACGCAATGCGCTGCGCAGACTTTGGACCAATGCCGGGGAGTCGACCAAGTTCATCGATGAGATCTTGAACCGGTTCGCTGTAAACCGCGCTCAGGATCCACCGCCCAGGAGTCCTCCCAGACCACCCATGCCGCCAAGGCCCAGGCTGTCCAGGTCGGGCTGATGTTCGGCCACCTGCTCGGCCGCGTTGTTCAACGCCGCCAGCACCAGATCTTCGAGCATCTCCACGTCGGTGGGATCCACTGCGTCCGGGCTGATCTTGACCGAGATGAATTCGCCGGCGCCCGACATTTCGATCTTGACGGCGCCGCCGCCGGATTGGCCTTCGACGACGACCTCGGCAACTTCTTCCTGTTGCGCCATCAGCTTTTCGGACATCGCTTGGGCCTGTTCCAGAAGCGAACTCATGTCCGGCATTCCAGGCATGTCGCCCATGGGGGTATCAGTCATTTCGATCTCTCTTCCAACTCAGGTTTCCGGCGGTGGTTGCAGTATCTCGGATCCGGGGAACGCCTCCTCAATCCGTTCGAGAATGTCTGATCCGCCGGCGTCTTTGGCATCGACCAGTCCGGTCAGGTCAACGCTCTCCTCGTCTTCAAGTTGTGCTGCCGATGATGGTGCATTCGCCCCGGTCTCGCTGAACGCCGGCGCGTCTTCAACCACCAGCGTGACCGGCACCGGTTGTCCGAAGTGGCCGGTCAGCGCAGAATCAAAGCCGTCTCGCACGTCCTCGCACCGCTGCCGATGAACGTCGTTGGGCAGCGCAAACTGCAAGCCACCATCAGGTCCGGAACTGAAGTGACCGGCGCTGAACCGAGCTTTCGCATTGTTCGGCAGCGTGGGAAGAATTGACTCGGACCACGCGGCGTTCACCGCGTCCAAAGTTGGAGCGCCACCGACTGGTGCCGCGGGCGGCGGCTTGGGGGCGGGAGCCTGTTCGACCGGACCCGGCGGTGGTTCTGACGGCGGCACCTGGGCGGTGGGTGGAGCGGCTGGCGGTTCGGATACGGGAGGCGGCACATTGTCGGTGGGTGCCGAGGACCGATCAACGTCGGCCACCGGTGGCGGGGCGACAGGAGCGGCAGGAGTCACGGACTGGTTGGCGGCGGCCCGCCGTCGGGCGCCCAGGGTGGGCTTGGATGTGGATGAGGTGGCGGGCGCATCCACTGCTTCCGCGCTGGCGGCGGGATCGGGAGCGGCTGCGGGCGGCGCGGCGCGTTGACCGGGACGGGGTGGCAGCATGCGACGCGCCACATCGGCGGGTCGGTCACCGCCGCCACCAGATGGCGCAGGCGCGGGTTCTGCAGTCACCGATGCCACCGCAGGCTCGGCCCGGGATCCCGGCACCTGGGGTTCCGCATCCGCAGGGGCGTTGGCGGTTGGGTCGGACGGCGGAGCGACGACCGCCGCGGGTGCCGGTACTGGCGCTGGCGCGTTGGGCGGCGATGCTGACGGTCTTGTTCCCCCGCCGGCTTCGAGTTGCTCGATGCGGGCCACCAGCGCCGCCGGGTCGGTATCGAGCTCCGGTCGGGTCAAACGCACCAACGCCACTTCCAGATCAACCCGAGGGTCCGGGGCCTGACGCATGTCGACAACGGCTCGGCCAATGGCTTCGACCGCTCGAGTGATGGCGGCCGGACCAAACAGCTCAGCTCGGTGGCGGGCCGCTTCGACGTCGGCCTCGCTCATGTGAGAAAGATCCGCCTGCATGCTGGCGAGGAACGCATTGCGGAGTTCGGCCAGCAACCCTCGGCCAATCACTTCGGGGTCACGGCCCAGTCGGGTGGCTTCGTTCACCGCTACCAACGCGGCGCCGGTGTCTTGTTCGGCAAGAGCCCGCATGACCGCACTCAGCTGGTCGTCGTCGTCGGGCACTCCCCCGGCAGCGGCGACCTGATCGAGCGCTGACAGCATGTCTCGCGCGGACCCGCGGGCCGCTTTCACCGCAAACTCGATGCCCGCGTCGTCAACGTTGAGACCCGCGTCGGCTGCCACTTCCCGGGCCAGGTCCGCAAGCTCCTCAGCTGGATAGAGGCGGAACTCCAGGTGCTGGGTGCGGCTGCGAATGGTGGGGATGACCTTGTTGGGCTCGGTGGTACAGAGCACAAAGATCACGTGGTCCGGCGGCTCTTCCAGCGTCTTCAGCAGTGCGTTCTCCGCACCGGCGGACAGCATGTGGGCCTCATCGAGGATGTAGACCTTCTTGCGGCCCGGTGACCCCAGCGCCACTTTCTGAATCAGGTCGCGCATGGCATCCACGCCATTGTTGGATGCCGCATCCAACTCGTAGAGGTCATAGGAGGAGTTGCTGGCGAAGGCCAAACACGAATCGCATTCGTCACACGGCTCACCGGCCTGGAGGTTGGTGCAATTGAGCGCCTTGGCCAGAATTCTCGCCGTACTGGTCTTGCCCGTGCCGCGGGGACCGCTGAACAGATACGCGTGACCCACGCGGTCATCGGTGAGCGAATTCTTGAGCGTGGCAAAGACGTGGGTCTGCCCAATCATGTCGTCGAATCGACCCGGTCGATACCGGCGATAAAGCGCTTCGTATGCCATCAGCGTCTGAGCTTAGGAGTTCAGCGGGTCCAGAGTGCGAAGTCCCTTTGGGATCCGGCTTATCAGCGACCGGCGATTCGATAGACGGCCCATGGCTGATCACCTTCGTCAATGCTGGTCACCAGGCCGCCCGGGTAGCGCTGTTGCACCTCGGCCAGTTGTGCGGGCATGTCCGCACCCAGCACCACAAACACCTGATCGCGGCTGAGGTCGGGCCCAAGGTCGAGCGTGTCGTCGCCGCCGTCCAGGTCCGGGAGAAGATAGGACACCGCCTCGTAGTCGAGGTCGTATTTCTCCGACAAGAGATTCACATACGGAAGCTCGCCGTCGTCGCTGCGCAGATCTTTCACAACGCCGAGGCCGCCAGCCAGGTCAGATTGAAACTGCCACAGATGGTCGGGGTCGGATTCGAAGTTGTCCGGGTTGTAGGGGTCGTTCTGCGACGCCCAACCAACCGCATCTTCGATCACGGTGTCATCGAAATAGCCCATGATCGACGTTGCGCCAACAACCAGCAGGACCAGACCCCCAATTGCCGCAGCCGCCCAACCGCCAACTGTGTCGTTGAGGAAATCGAGCAGCGATCCAACCGTCAGACCAAACAGGATGGCGATGAAAGGCGTCAGGACCGAGAGGTGAGAGACCTGCAGATCGTTGGCCAGCGCCTGTCCGATTGGCGCACCGATCAGGACTGCGGCGATCAACCAGGCAAACGACGAGCGGTCACGGATCGCCCGCACGAGCAACAGGATCGCACCGACCACCGCGCCCAGCAGGATCACCACGCCGAGCGACGATTGGATCCCGGTTCCATCAAATCGCCAGAAGCCGGGGCTGGCGTAGACACCCTCCGGTGGGGTACTGACCGGATCGAAAAGCAAGGTATCCCACGACCCCGCATACCAGCGGAAGAACTGACCAATCCGATCGAGAATCGAACCGAACTGCCACTCTGGCGTGGAACGAAGGCCGGTTGGGAAGAACATCAATTCGTCACGGTCCAACACGTTCAGAAGCATGGGGACCGACGCGGCGATCATCGTTGCGCCGTAAACCAATGCGTTCATCACGCCCGATGACGACCGACGCGGACTGCGCCAAATGAGCCAGAGAAGCACAGCGACAGCCAGGACAACCATGAACAGCCAGTGGAATTGGGTGAAGTAGACGCCCGCCGCCGCCCACAGACCGGCCACGATGAAGCGCCAGACCGAACCCTTCTCCAGCGCCGCCGCAAGCGACGAGACCGCCAGCAAACCCAGCAAAGGCCACCACACATCGTTGAAGCCAGTGCGGGAGAAATGGAGATGCAGGTTGGTGAATGCCAGAGCAATCGCCGACGCAAACGCGACCCCGGCTCCGAAGTGCCGGCGGGCCACAAACCAGAGCACGGCGACAGTGAGGATGCCAATCAGGGCCGGGATGATGCGAACCCCGAAGATCGAGTTTTCGAACAGCCCCACACCCACGGCCTGCGCATAGTACGGCGCGGCCGGCGCACCAAGCCCGGCCGGCGAATGCACACCGATCCAGCCTTCATTCAGAATTCGATCGGCCTCGAGTCCCGCGACCGCTTCAGGCCCGTGCAAGCCGGCCGGAACGTCGGCCAGGCGCCAAAGACGCATGAAGGCCGCGCTTGCGACCGCAACCAGAAGGCCAAGCAGAGACCCCATGCCAAAGCGACGCTTTGAGTCTTCTGGAACCGGCAATTCCTCGGGGCCGCCGTCGGCGTTCGGATCCCGCTGAGTGAGGCGAGGACGTGTCGCAGGGTCAGCGGCGACGGGTTGGGTATTGGGCGTGGGCGGCGCCGGCTGGACGATGGACGGTGCGGGCTGCGGCGGCGCGGCTGGTGGCAGGGTGGCGTCATCTCGGCCGGCCGGTTCGGGATGCTTGAGCGGAGGCGGCGTCATCCGCGAGGGAGCGACCGGTGCGGTGATCATCGAGGCCTGGTCGTCGTTCACGCGGGCGGAGGCCGCGGTGACGTGGTCGGCGGTCACGAGGACCGAAGGTTGACCGGCCGGTCCGGTCAGAGCATAAACGCCAACGTCCACTCGGCGGCCGAACGGAAGCTTGGCCTGCATCGCGCCGCCTCTTCGACCTTCGAGCGCTCCTTCGACCAACTCCTGAAACTCGCTGCGCTGCGACATGGCATTGCGAAAATCGCCAAGCGTTGAGCCTTCGGGCAGGCCGGTCTCGCCAAACCAGTCAGCATTTCCCGCCAGCCGCTTGCCATCGCCGTCAACCTCGATGTAGCCGGTGGTCGACCTGGTGATCGCCCGCTGATAGGCCTCATCGCGCCCGGCGTCGATACTTGTTGCGGTGGAAGCGGTCGCTACGGATGGTTCCGACTCGGCGACCAGGGGGGCGTCCGGGGCCGGTGCGGCTTCAGTGGCGTCTTGGAGGGCAGGCGCGGCGACCGCGACGGCAAAGGCGGCCGCGGGAATGGCCGAACCATCCTCGTCTTCGTCATCGGCACCAACGAGTATGCGGTTCGTCACGTCGCGGAGTTCGACTGACATGGCACCGAAGGTCGGATCTTCGAGCCGGTTGGTGTCGACCTGTTCGGCCCAGATCCACTCGCCCGATCCCAGCATCCATCGATTGGTGATCTCGCGCACGGCTCCAGGCACCCCAACGACCTCGCGCCAGGACGCAGCACCGTCGACAACGTCATCGGCGTCGATGAACGCATCGATCGTCTGGCCCAGCATGTCTTCGGGAGTCCAACCAAGACCGGTCGCGGTTGCGTTGTCCACTGCGACAATGCGACGGTCGGCGGTGACCTTGAGTCCCATCACCTGAGGAATGGAACCGGTGGCAAACTCCTGCGGGGGTGGGTCGTCAACGGGTGCGAATGCATCCACCACCGGAGCAGCCGCCACCGAACCCGCAACCGCAGCAGCGCCGGCGCCCGCGGCAGGCGGCACCGCCTGATCAGCTGGTACGACATCCACGGGCGCCGTGCTGGTTGGTTCTT